>JAEEGL012352086.1_pt1 | contig 20848 bp, 16 predicted proteins | sample 9134231 | NCBI WGS metagenome assembly JAEEGL01 (sample SAMN16246548, study PRJNA631951) | gut metagenome | biome: gut microbiome; feature: rumen; material: fiber-attached | host: Bos | place: Iran: Karaj | collected 2018-10
AAGGGAACCTACGTGATCACCGAGATCGAGACGCCCGAAGGCTTCATCCGCACGGGCGAGAACATCAAGGTCGTCGTAGACGAACATTATGTAGTCCCGAAGGAAATGTACAAGCTGTGCAACATTCCGAACCACTACGAGTTCGTAAAGACGGACAACCAGGGGAACCCGCTGGCAGGCGTTAAGTTCACGCTGGAGAACGAAGCCGGAGAGATCCTGGGCGAGTACGTATCCGGGGAAGACGGCATTGTGCGCGTGACCGACCTCCAGAAGGGCAAGTACATCATCCGCGAGATCGAGACACTGGAAGGCTTTGTCCGGACGGACGAGACGATTGTGGTCGAGATCAACGAGAAGTACATTGTTCCGGATGAAATGTACCACCTGATCAACTACCCGGTCATCAAGACCGGCACGGAGATCACCAGCCCGTACCTGTGGGTAGGCGTCGGAGTCGCAGCCCTCGCGCTGATCGCCGCTGCAGTACTGATCTTCATGAAGAAAAAGAAGACCGTAAAGTAATGTAACGTAGAATAGCCCCGTCACACTCTTTGTGACGGGGCGTTTTAAGAAATAGTGCGAATAAAACTACTCAACGTCGCAACAAAATGTATTTATTGGACATTTTGAAACGATAAAAACCGGACCTGCTTTATGAAATGCAATGGTAAAAGCACGAAAAATGATGGTATTTTGTAAAAAACTATTTTTTAATTTAAAAAAACGGGGAATTTTCAAAAAAAGCAAAAAAAGCTGATATAATAAAATTGAGCAGTGGGAGGAATGAGCCGTTTAGCTTAAATATGATGTACAGCCCCACTGAGAAAGGAAGTAGCAATATGAAGCGTATGAAGGTTGTTGTAGCAATGATTATGGCGATCCTGCTGGTTATGCAGTGTGTCGCTCTGGCAGAAACCGGATGGGTAGAGAAGAAGAATGGGCGCGTTCTTTTCTCCAGTACCGGAAAGCAGGTGACCGGCTTCTACCAGGAAGGAAACGAGTGGTATTACCTGCGCAAGAATGGCATGCTCTGCGATAGCTGGATTCGGCTGCAAGTCGGTCTCTACCATGCGGATGCAGAAGGCCATATTGATGAAGGATGGCAGAGATTCAAGGGTATCTGGTACACGCTGCGCAAGGTGAATATCGGAACCGAAGAAGAACCTGAAATGATTTTCCGCTGGTTCTACGTGGATGGCTCGGACGAAATGCCGTTCGGAAAGCGCGAGATTGCCGACAAATGGTACGATGTCACCAATACAAAAGCTCCCCTCGTAGGATGGGCCCAGTATGACGGCGAAAAAATCTACTTTAATGAAGACGGCACCGCAGATGTCGGTTGGAAAGAAGTGGAAGGCAATCTGATGTGTTTTGACCTGACCGGACGGATGGCCAAGAATCAGAAAGTGTATATTGATGGAGAATATTATGCTTTCAATGGCAAAGGATTGCTTAAGGATGCCTCCCAGGCAGAAGCCGTAATCACAAAGACAAACAAGGGAAAGGAAGCAAATCCCACGACTAAGCCTACGGACGACCCCAATCCTACGACTAAGCCTACGGACGACCCCAATCCTACGACTAAGCCCACGGATGCTCCCAATCCTACGACTAAACCCACGGATGATCCTAATCCTACGACTAAACCCACGGATGATCCTAATCCTACGACTAAACCCACAGATGATCCTAATCCTACGACTAAGCCCACAGATGATCCTAATCCTACGACTAAGCCCACGGATGATCCTAATCCTACGACTAAGCCCACGGATGATCCTAATCCTACGACTAAGCCGACAACGAAGCCTACAGCCAAACCCACCGAAACGCCTGGGCCAGTTGTTACGAAAGAAACTGTAACCATTACGGAAGAAATCCCGTTTGAGACAGAGTATCAGAATGATGATACGCGCTTCCCGGAAGAAGGAAACAAGACGATTCAGGCTGGCGTGAACGGCAAGAAGTCCGTTACCTATACCGTAACATATACGGATGGCGTAGAAACCGCTCGTGAAAAGACGGGTGAGCAGGTAACGAATCAGCCTGTAAAGGAAATCATCAGCGTTCCGTGCAAGGGACATAAAGTAGAAGTTAAGGAAGAGACGAAAGAAGAATCCGTCCCCTTCTCTACTGAAACGCGGGAAGACAGTACTCGGATTAAGGGCGATCCTGACCAGGTGCTTCAGGAGGGCCAGAACGGTATTAAGACCTACGTGTACACCGTTACTTACACGGACGGCGTAGAAACCGGTCGGACTCTGAAAAGCGAAAGCATTACAACACAGCCGGTTAATAAAATCGTGAGTGTTGCGACTGGGACTGCGCCTGAGTATACAATCTCTTATGTAACAGAAACCGTTGAAATCCCGTATGGAACGATTGAAGAGCAGGAACCTCTGGAATACAAAGGTAAAAGATATGTTGGAAACGTCGGTGTTGTCGGGCAGAAGGAAGTCAAGTATGAGGTTAAAACCGACGCAAGCGGCAATCAGGTTTCCAAGACCGTCGTTTCAGAAACTGTGACAAAGTCTCCTGTTGATGAACTTGTAATTGTAGGAACATTTGTCCCGACATATTCAACAAGTGTAGTCTCTATCAGTCTCCCCGGAATGCATGGGGAAAGAAGTTCCTCTCTCGACTCTGAATGCGTGTCCTGGGCTCAGTCCATGGCAAACAACCAGAAGGTAGAACATTCAGGGCCTATAGGGGCAGAGTCCGTAGGAGCTTGGGGCAGTGCGAGTGCAGCTGCAAGCGGTGTAGCGGCGCACGGAGGAACTGGTCTTGCATGGTCTGTAAATTGGGGCGCAGGGTGCGTAGCACTTACAGAAACGCTCCCGGAAGGTGGAACTCATACAATTTACTTCGCGTGTGCCAAAGGCGGCGGCGGATTCCTTGATGATATTCCAACAGAATAAGAACTGGTAAAATCCCGGAGAAAGAGGGGGACTGAAAAGTCCCCTTCTCTTCTGCCTTTCGATAGATAAATATAAATAATAAATATATTGATAAAAATCAAATTTTGCGATATAATAATACTGTAATAGCGGAGGTGTGACAGTGAGCGAGATTATCATTCATACAGTAGACGCAGAAAGCGAACGGCCATGTATTATATCAGTAATCAATGAGTTCCTGCATAACGAGCCTTCCAAAGACGTTATCGTTGTCGTGCCGGAAAATATGACACTTGAGTATGAACAGGCCATATTGAAGAGTCGTGACGGCATGATGTCTGTTACAGTCAAGTCTCTGAAAAAAATTCAGGAAACAATTTTTGATATTTACGGATATGGAAATGGCTATAAAAACAGCAAGCCTGCCGTGATTTCGCGCATGGGGATGATCGCCAAAACGTACCTCCTTATAAACGAGCTTGCAAATGAAATGCGGTACTTTAAAACGAAACGCATTTCTTCTGCGGAACAACTGTATGATACGATTATTGACCTAATGGAACACAGATATGAAGAAAAGCAGTTAAGCCAGCTCGCTGAATTAAAGTCTATCCCTCCCCTGTTGAGGGATAAGCTTTGTGATATATGTATGGTTATGAGTAAGCTCGTGAATAAAAACACGACAGATGAAGGGATGTATGATTTAGCGTGTGACCAAATAAATATCTATAATGCATTCGAGAACAACAATATAATATTCTGCGGATTCGACCTTTTAACAACACGGATTTTACAGCTGTGTGAAAGCATATTATCGCATACAGATAAAAAGGCGCACATCGTATTCATCTCTCCGGAAAAAGCAAAAAAGCATAAGGATATAAGCGCTTATTCAGAGTTGGATAATTCAATCATAAGAGCAATAAAAATCCTTGAAAAGGATAAAAAACATAAAACAAAAATAGTATGGAAAGACGGCTTTGACGGTAAAACAGAAGAATACGAAGCCTCTATTAAATACCTCGCCTCCTATGTATTAAATGAAGAAACTGTATGCCCCGACAATTTTAATAACATTTCCGTATATAATGCTCCTAATCAATATGCTGAGTGCCTGTACGCAGTGCAGAAAATAATAGATTGGCATGAAAAAGGCTGCTCGTGGAAGGAAATGGGCGTTGTCATGGAGCTGGATAATACTACATCCAGCATCATGCCGCTTGTTATGGAAATGGCCGGAGTTCCGTATTTTGTCGCGTCGAAAAGAACGTCCATTCAAAACGTCGGAGTGGACTATATAATGAACGTAATAAGTGCGGCGAACGGATACGCACGTCAGAACGTCATAAATGTATTAAGAAGCGGATTCCTCCCGTTTGGAGAAATGGAGTCCAGTCGCATGGAAATATATGCGCACGAACACGGAATACAAGGCAAAAAATGGACAACACCGTTTGCAAACAGAAAGAATCTTCCAGAAATAGAAGAATTGGACACAATTAGAAAGTCTCTTATGGAGCCCATCATCAAACTGCATGAATGCCTGGCAGACAGGAAGAATAATGCAAAAGCACAGGCTACGGCTATTTGGACATATATGAGCGAGACCGGATTCTATGAAAAACTGAAAGAAAAAGAACAGACCTACAGGAACGCCGGCAATAATCTTTACGCGGAACAAACGAGACAGTCGTGGCATGTAATATGTAAAACATTAAATACGATAGCCACGGAAACAACAGAAAAGCATCTTTCCATGGATGACTTGGAGGAAATTGTCAGCAAGTGTCTGAATGAAGAATTGCTGAAAAGCATACCGCAGACCGCGGACGCTGTCTTAATTGATGATGCTGCCACATTCCTTCCTGGAATGAGAAAAAAATGCGTTCTTCTTTCTTCTCAGGAAAAAAATACGACAAGAGGCACAGATATTCTCACAATCTCCGACAAAAAATGGATGGAATCAAACGACCACGTTGTAAAAGTAAATCCGATGTTCTATTTGGCGGACGAGGATGTAAAGGCATGTAAACAGATAATACAAAAACGCTACCGCGCAGTTATGAGCGCAACAGAAGAACTCGTTGTGTCATATTCATCCGTATCTCACAAAGGCGAAGTTATGAAGCCGTCCACTCTGGTTAAAAGAGCTGAGGAAGTGCTTAGAGATAAAGCTCCGGAAAATATTAAAGGGGGTCTCATGAACGATGATCTCCTCCCCTACTCTCGTGAAATTACAGTAGAGCTCCTTGCACAGAAAATGAGAGAACTGGTCTTCTATAATAAAGGAGATCTGTCTGAAGATTCCACTGGTGAACGTGCTGACATGTGGAAGAAGGCATATGCGTTCTTCTGTAAAGAATATCCGGAAACAATAAACAAAATCATGAAGTCTATGAGTAAAGCACCGGAAGCAGAAGACATTCCGAATGATCAGGCAAAGAGACTGTTTACAACCAGCATTACATCCGTTTCAGAACTTGAAGAATTTGCGTCATGCCCGTATTCGCATTTTGTAAAATATGGTCTCAAACCAACGGATATAAGAGATTACTCGTTTGAAGCGGATCAAAAAGGCATATTTTATCATGCTGCAATGAAGGCGTATATTGAAAGGGCGAAACAGGATAAAGACTTCCCCAATATTGATAGGAAGAGAATAATCGAATATTTTAATGAGGCGGTAAAACCTTTAGTTGAAGAACTTGAAGATACTTCATTGTCTGAAAACACACTGAGCAGGATGGAGTTGACCGAATACGTACAGACGGTACGCGTGTCTGCTATGTATGTAACATACTGGCTTGCCGAAACAAAATATATGCCTGAAGGCTGCGAAGTGTCGTTTGGCAAAAAGGAATCCAACCTTCCTCCGCTTGTGTTGAATCTTCCAGGAGGAGAAAAAGTCGCGCTCGCGGGAACAATTGACCGCTACGATGTATACACGGATTCAACAGGCCAAAAGTATGGAAGAATAATTGACTACAAATCGTCTGCACACAACCTGGATCCGGACGCGGTTGCAGAAGGGTATCAGCTTCAGCTCCCGATTTATCTGAAAGCTTTGACAACAGCAACTAACGGAATGAAGCCTTCCGGAGCGTTTTATCAGCAGATTACAAACGCTGTCGTTGAAACAGAGAGCGAAGATGAGGCAGAGGTACGCAAAAAGGTCATGAAAAGCACCATGTTGAACGGAATGTACCTCGTTTCAGAAAATGACGAGCTGGAAAAGGCAAGCGGAGGATCCGTCAAGAAACAGACCAAAGCAAGCAAGTCTGTTGTTGGGTTAACCGAGTCCGAAATGGAAACACTGCTTAACGCTGCGCAACAGAAAGCCACAGAACATGCTGTAAACATAGAAGAAGGCGTAATAAGTATAGCGCCGCACTGCGACAAAGGGAAAAATCCGTGTGAATACTGTAAAGCCAAGAACATTTGTTTAATCGCAAACTTCAAGGCGTTTGGAGGGGATCAGGAGTGAGTATGGAACTTAATCAGGCACAGCGTAATGCGATATTAGCAGACAACCGGAAAATTCTTATAAGCGCTGGAGCTGGAGCTGGAAAGTCCGGAACTCTGACAGAAAGAGTTATCCGTCTTGTCAAAGAAAATAAAGCAAAGCTTCTTCAGATGCTTGTTATCACATTTACCCGCGATGCGGCATCCTCTATACGTGATAAAATCCGTATAGCCCTTGAAGAACAGCAGAAAAAGGATCCTAAAAACATCAGAATCAGTGAAAGTGTTTCAAATTTGCCTGTAAGCCACATATCTACAATACATTCGTTTTGCTCAGATGTGATTCGGCAGGGGGCATCCTTGCTTGGAATAGATACAAATTTCACTATTATGGATGACTCCGAAAAGAGCAATTGCTTCAAGGAGGCCGTGAAAGAAGCAATAGAAGCAATCGCAAAAAGAACCTATCCTAAAGATAGAAAATCATATTTTGGCGCATATAAACAGGTAATATCAGCAGAACAGATTCCAGAAATGTGTGTGGCAATTTATGATGTTCTTATGGGCCTTCCGAATCCGATGCAGTATTTGGAAGATTCAGTGGCAAAATTGTCTTTATCCCCTACCCCCTGGGAGGAAGAACTTTATAATTATTGTAAACTGGTCCTTTTGGCGAGAGAAACATACGCCGAAGAACTTGAACAGCTTTCTCGTGACCCTTTGCTGGCAAAAAATTATCAGGACATATGCAAGCAGGATATAAGTCTACTGAAAAATATGGTGGCAAGCGTACAGGCATCAAAGAATGTTACAGACCTTATGAAAGCTATACAGACTGTAGCAGACTCCGCTGTGGCGATCAGAAAATCCGGAAAAATGAATGATGCGGAAACCGCTACATATGAACGGTTCAAAACAATACATGGATGGATGAAAAACAAACCGACCTCCAGCGACAAAAAGCCGATTATGTATGTATACACACTGCTTGAAGGCGTTAAAAAATGTCGCAGTGTAGATATCTTGAAAATCCAGAAGCAACTTACAGGACTGAAAATACTTATAGAAGAAATACATAACCAGTTTACAGCTATCAAGCTTAATAAGTCAGCTCTGGATTATTCAGACCTTGAGCAATACGCTTACCAGTTGCTGAAGGAGCAGCCGGACATAAGAAAGTATTTTCAGGAAAAGTATAAATACATATTTGTTGATGAATGCCAGGATGTATCCGCTGTACAGCACGCTATTATTAACGCGCTCGATTCAGGTGAAAACAACATGTTCTATGTTGGCGATATAAAACAAAGCATTTATCGTTTCCGCCATGCCGATCCTATGGAATTCCTTGAAATGAGAAATAATTTCTCTGAAGACGAAAACGCGGAGTGCAGAAAAATCTATTTCCAACATAATTATCGTTCATCTTCATCAATAATTGAAGGTGTAAATATGGTATTTTCAAATCTGCTGGATAGTACCTATACGGAAATTTCATACGAAAAAGGAGATCATCTTCTGGTCGGCAAGCCTGAAATACCAGCCAGTCAGAACGAAGTGATCCTTATTAACGGAAACATTCAGGAAGACACTGCTACAGGGAAAAAAGAAACGGATCCGTTAACCGCGCAATGCGTTGAAATAGGAAACAAAATTAAAGAACTTATTGCAAATGGAGCAGAATACAAGGATATCGTTATTCTTTCAAGGTCGCTAAAGGGAAGTGGGCAGAAAATAGTAGATTGCTTATCTGCTATGCACATCCCGGCCTATTACAATGGAAAAGAATCCTTTTTCGACACGCCGGAAGTAGCTTTGTTTATAGATTTATTAAAGACAATTCATAATAATTTTCAGGATCTTCCTCTTATTGCTACACTGCGTAGCGAGTGGTTTGGCTTTACTGATACAGAACTTGCAGAAATCAGAATTAATTATAATGACCGCAAGTGTTCATTTAGTGAAGCATTCCACAACATGGCTGAAAAAAATACAACCCCCGTAGAAAAGTATTGTCGGACCGCACTGGATACGCTTAATCAGTGGCGGTTGCTGGCAACAGATGAAAAAACCTCTTCAGAAATCGTCTGGAATTTGATGAAAAAGACCAATTATTACGCATATCAGTCTTCTTTCCCGGATGGAGAATTGCGGCAAAAGAATCTTGACGCGTTTTATGATAAAGCGCTTAATTATGAAAAACTCGGAATATACAAACTGAAAGATTTTCTGGATCGCGTTGACGATATGAGAAAATCAAAGGGTGGAAGCAACGAGCCAGTTTCTCTTTCAGATAATGATAACTTTGTTCGCGTAATGACGATTCACGCGTCAAAAGGACTTGAGTTCCCTGTCGTATTCCTCATTGATATGCAGAAGAGTATACACCATTATGACAAACAGCCCTACATGTTAAATATTGAAGCAGATAGCGCCAAACGGACTTCGCTCGGAGTATATTTGCGTTGTTTTAATACGGTTAATTACATTAAAACAATGCATGACACGTATGGTAAGGACGCGTTTATTGCAAGAAAGAATATGATGGAACTTGCGGAAGAAACACGGATGCTTTACGTTGGCATGACAAGAGCGATGCGGAGGCTTTATCTTGTCGGAGTAATTAAGCCTGACAAGACAGAAAAATGGAACATAAAAGCCAAGGCAGGGCGACTCCTCGAAACGGAAAGTATGCTGGATATGTTTATGCCGACCGTTTTGAACGGAATAAAGGTTGACAAGGAAGGAATTCTCCTTGATGATGCTTTATGGAAAGTCACGTTCACAAAGGCCCAAAAACTTGACGCTGTAAAACTTGCAGGGAAAAAGAATAATCTTCCGAAAATTCAGAATGATATTGACTTTGGCAAATATTGGGACAGAGCGAGACTGGGATCGACAACTCTTCCGGCAAAGACCGCTGTAACGTATATTAAGGATGAAAACTTTAATATGACATCAGACGAAGAAGAACAGAACGAAGAAAGAATCGGCACTTTTGAACTTGGCGATGAGATGGAAGAGCCTGAGTATATGGCCAGTAAAATGGTCGTTCCGGTGGGTGCGGAACTTGGTACTCTGCTCCATAAGTTCATGAGAATAATTCCGTTGAATGAATTTTACAGAAACACAGATGCCAATTTAGTAAAATCATGCATGAGCAAAATGCTTGATGATTCAAACAGCATATCCGATGTGCAGGCAGAAGAACTGCGCAAAACTATGCTGGATGGTATCGCAAAATTTATCATTTCAAATTATGGGCAGAGCCTTTGCAATCCGGCAAGCAATATTCGCAGGGAACAGGATTTTGTAGTTAAAGTATGCGTAAACGGACAGAATGTGCTTATGCAGGGCGTAATCGACCTTTTGGCAGAAGACGATAAAGGGAACTGGGAAATTGTAGATTACAAAACAGATTACAACACTTCCCCTGCCTCGCTTATAGAAAAGCATGGAACACAGCTGAATTATTATAAGAAAGCCATTGAAGCAATTACAAAGAAAAAAGTGGCAAAAATGTACATTGTGACTGCAAGAAACGGGAATGTTGTAGAAGTGCCAGAAATGGAAGTAAAATATATGTAAAAGGAGGTCGTGTCCACATGGTTGATGCGAGTGTAATGGAAAAAGTGCATGAAGAGATTCAAAAGATAGAAGAGGAAAAAAACATAAGTGTAATTCTTTGTGTTGAAGCGGGCAGTAGGGCATGGGGAATCCCCTCAGTGGACAGTGATTACGACGTTCGTTTTGTGTACGTTCACAATGATCTGAAAAAATATATTTCGTTTACACCAAAGCCGGAGGAAGAGTACACCGAACAGATAGAAAATCTGGATATAAAAGGATACGATATCCGAAAGGCATACGAGCTTATTTATAAAGGCGAAGTAAATGTCTACGAATGGCTGGCTTCGGATATAGTATACAAAGAAGATAAAGAAAGAAGATGGCTTATTGATAAAGCCGCGAAGGAAAATTTCGACATGGGATCTGTCGCAAGGTGTTATTACGGAATGGCAAAAAGGATTTACATCAATGATATGAGATGGATCGACCAAGTCAAAGTAAAAAAATATATATACTGCCTCCGGTCAATATTATGTTGCAGGTATATTCTTGAAAATAATGAGCCGGTTCCCCTTAAGATAGACTTGTTGCTGGATAAAATGCCGGGTGAATATCAGGAAGAATTACGTTCATTATTGAAGCTTAAAGTGGAAACGGTCGATAACACTCGAACAAAACGATCTTATGCGCTGGAAGATAAAGTGCTTGAAGAAATCGGAAAGCTTGAAGTAATGCTTCGCGGCAGATGGGCAAACCAGAACAAGAAACCAGATCAAATGGATTCCTTGCTTCTGAGCTATATAAAAGGAATGTGAAGAATAAAAAAAGAGTCTGTGACAGGAATGCCACAGGCTCTTGATTTTTATTGACGATTGTAGTCTTCTACGGCTTCTTCAACGTCTTCTTTGTCAAAGTTAAATTCCTCAACAAGGTCTTCCGGTTTGAACCCAACAAAAAGGCACCATGCAATAGTTTCCTCAACGGTACGCCCTATTTGGTGGTTTTCAATCAACTTGTTGAGAAGTTCTTTTTGCGCAGCAACCTTGGCTTTAAGCTGACTATTTTCGGAGTCAATGGATTTGTTTGCTTCTTCAACGGTAACTCCGAATACGGTTTCAATTTCAGGCCAATTGCCAAGATCAAGAAGGCGTTCAGCGTGGTGCTCAATAACCTTCACTTTGTCAAAAGCATCCGCTGAAATGGTTGCCTCCATAGAAATGACTACATCCATCTTATTTTCTTTCTGCATAATGAATGTCCTCCTTTTTATTCCGGATCTTCAGGTTCATAAAAATCAGTCAAGTACGGGAGCAAAACGCACTGAATCCCATTTCCCTTTGCAATTACGGAAAGCGACCAGCATCTGATCGACGGACATTTCGGAAGTCGGCTCCATGTCTGTGCCAACAAAGCTATGCTCACCAAGTTCAGCATAAGGGTGATCGTCTTCAGTAACGTCCCAGTTGCGGATTAAATCCCATCCAATTTGTTCAGGAATGAACAATTCTCCGCTCTCGCAGCAGGACAGGATTTCTTTCTCTTGTTCAGGAGAAATTTCACCGCTTACAATAACCGTGTTCGGCGTTTTGTAGTTCGATGCGTCTCTGTAGAGGTAATCAACGCGTGTGTTTTTGTATACACGCCTGATTTTGTCTACGCCATAGACAACGCCAAGAGAGGAACCGTTTTCCCAGTTAACAAAAACCGTCCCGGTATCATCTACACAAGAAACGGTTCCTTTCAAGCCTGCCGGCATCTCCCTGTACGGATCGTCCATCTGTATAAGTGACACAGAACATCCGATTGGAAAAGATGAACGAACGGCTTCAACTACATTGCGAGGAGGGAAATTATTCATATCTTTCACTCCCTTCCTGGCAATTCATATCAGACGGCCAGACAAGAATGGCGTTTTCAGAAATCCACTCATTGCGATCTGAAATGAATTTGTAGCGGAAAACACCGTCTTGCAAGGTTTTCGAGTCTTCTCCGGTAAATGAAATGCAACCGCTGATAACATGCTTTTTCAGGGAATCAAGTTCTCCCATAAAAGCATCTTCATCAAAGTCGCTGTAAGGATAAGAGAAGTCAACGTCGATATAGTCGGATTTCTCCACAATGCGAATGTCCTCAAGGTTGAACTTCTCCCCGAAACGTTCCATTAAGGAAACAGCAGGAGTACCTTTTTTGAAGCGAATCTTCGCTTCGCTTGACATAGCGTAGTAACTCATTTGACTTCCTCCCTTACCGGAACCGCCTCGAAATCGCTGCCATAGGACGACAGCATATGCCAGGCGCCGTCAATTTTGACTGTTTCATAAATTCCCGATGTCATCATGTACTTCCGCACGAATTTTTTTAATGCGGAAAGGCCGTTGGCAGCCTGAATGATTGTGGTGTCGTGATTGGATACACGATCAACGATTTGAAAGCTTTTCATTTTAGGCATAAAAATATCCTCCTTAAATAATTGATAGAAAGAAACACGGAACACGAACGAAAGATCAGCTCGAATTCATAAGAATTCCTCCTTATAGCTTTGTATAAAACAAGCAACAGACGCAAATAAGTTAAATCCTGATAATCGTCTGAAGAATGTTCTGAATATATTTTATTTTATTTATTTCGGAGCATTGGGAAATTATTCACAAACGATAAGATAAAAAAAATATAATTATGTACAGAAGATGGAAAGGACGCATTAAAGGCTTAATTTCTGTCTAATTTTATAAACAAGGGAGGAATTGTTTTGTACACTGTTACCAAGAGAGATGGCACGATTGTCGATTTTGAGATCTCGAAAATCGTAAATGCCATTCAGAAAGCATTTGAGGCCACCGAAGGAAGGTCTGAAAACACAAGCGTCGTTGAACTGCTCGCATTAAGAGTTACGGCCAGTGAGAACTTTAACAAGTTCACGAAGTCCGGAACTATTACCGTTGAGCAGATTCAGGACTGCGTGGAAGAGGTCCTTTCCGAAGCAGGCTATGCGGACGTAGCCAAAAACTACATTCTCTACCGGAAAAAGCATGAAAATCTGCGTAATGCGAACGCACATCTCATGGATTTCTCCAAGGAGATGAACGGCTACCTTCGCAAAGGAGACTGGCGCGTGAAGGAAAACTCGACCGTCAACTATTCTGTTGGTGGTTTGATCCTTTCCAATTCCGGCGCTATGACTGCCAGGTATTGGCTGAGCGAGGTGTATGATGCGGAGATCGAGAATGCGCACCGCAGCGCGGCGATCCATATTCATGACCTGAGCATGCTGACTGGATACTGCGCAGGCTGGAGCCTGAAGCAGCTCCTGTTGGAAGGACTGGGCGGAGTTCCTGGAAAAATCACCAGTAAGCCAGCCGGGCATCTGTCCACGCTGTGCAACCAGATGGTGAATTTCCTGGGTATCATGCAGAATGAATGGGCAGGCGCTCAGGCATTCTCCAGTTTCGATACCTATCTGGCTCCTTTTGTCCGCGTGGATAATCTTAGCCAGAAGGAAGTCAAGCAGTGCATCCAGAGCTTTGTCTTTGGTGTAAACACGCCTTCCCGTTGGGGAACCCAGGCGCCTTTCACAAACATCACACTGGACTGGACATGTCCTCCGGACATGGTTAATCTGCCGGCGATTGTTGGTGGAAAGGAACTGGATTTTACCTACGGCGAATGCCAGAAGGAAATGGATATGGTTAACAAGGCGTTCATTGAGATCATGATCGAAGGTGACGCCAATGGCCGCGGCTTCCAGTATCCGATCCCGACCTATTCCATTACCCGGGATTTCGACTGGAGCGAGACCGAAAACAACAAGCTGCTGTTTGAGATGACTGCGAAGTACGGTACACCCTACTTCAGCAACTACATCAACAGCGACATGGAGCCGAGCGACGTGCGCAGCATGTGCTGCCGTCTGCGCCTGGATCTGCGTGAACTTCGCAAAAAGTCCGGAGGATTTTTCGGAAGCGGCGAGTCTACCGGATCTGTTGGTGTAGTCACCATCAATATGCCACGGCTTGCATACGAAGCTTCTGATAGAGAAGACTTCTTTAAGCGGCTGGATCGGCTGATGGATATTGCGGCACGTTCCCTGGATTTGAAGCGTAAGGCAATTACGCAGTTCATGGAAGGCGGTCTGTACCCTTACACCAAACGCTATCTGGGTACGTTTGCAAACCATTTCAGCACCATCGGCCTGGTTGGCATGAATGAGGCTGGACTGAACGCGAAGTGGATCAGGAAGGATATGACTAATCCTGAAACGCAGCAGTTTGCCAAGGATGTATTGAACCATATGCGTAATCGCCTGAGCGACTATCAGGAGAAGTATGGTGATCTGTTCAATCTGGAAGCGACTCCCGCTGAATCAACCGCTTACAGATTCGCAAAGCACGACAAGGAGCAGTACCCGGACATCGTGACAGCCAATATGAACGGAACTCCATACTACACCAACTCCAGCCATCTTCCGGTCGGATACAGCGAGGATATCTTCTCCGCGCTTGACGTTCAGGATGAACTGCAGACGCTTTATACGTCCGGTACTGTTTTCCACGCCTTCCTTGGCGAGAAGCTCCCGGACTGGAAAGCAGCGGCAAATCTTGTTCGTAAAATCGCAGAAAACTACAAACTGCCCTATTACACGATGAGCCCCACGTATTCTGTTTGTCAGGAGCATGGGTATCTTACAGGCGAACAGGCAGTTTGCCCGCACTGCGGCAAAAAGACGGAAGTCTACAGCCGCATTACCGGATACTATCGTCCTGTTCAGAACTGGAACGACGGCAAGGTACAGGAGTTCAAAGATCGTAAAGTTTATGACATTGGACATTCTGTTTTTGTGAAAAAGAATGCTGAAAGTCATGACCAGGGTTGTAACGACGTGTGCGAAATTCCTGGAACCTCCGAAGCATCCGAAAAGCCTGCGAAGGCGATGCTGTTTGTCAGCGTCACCTGCCCCAACTGCAAGCTGGCCATCAATATGCTTGAAAAGGCCGGGTTTGTGTTTAAAAAAATTGTTGCGACAGAAAACCCGGAGCTTGCCACTCAGTATGGTGTGAAGCAAGCACCGACTCTGGTGGTCTTTGATGAAGCAGGGAACGTTGTCGAAAAATATCGTGGCGTTTCCGACATTAAGGGTATGCTCAATGCCCTGAAAATGTAATAACACGGCGGAGGGGAAGAAATCTTTCTTCTCCTCCTTTTTTAATGAGGAGGATTAAAATGAAGGTAATTGTAATATCAGGAAAAGCTGGACACGGTAAAGATACACTGGCTTCTTTTTTAAAAGAAGTGCTCGAACAAGAAGGAAAGAAAGTGCTTATCGCGCATTACGGAGATCTTCTCAAATACATATGCAAAGCATTTTTTAATTGGAACGGAGAAAAAGACGAATTTGGAAGAACTTTGCTTCAGAATGTAGGAACAGATGTTATACGAAAGCAAAGACCTGATTTTTGGGTAGATTTCATTGCAGATATGCTGACATTGTTCCCGGACAAATGGGACTATGTATTAATACCAGACGCCAGGTTTCCGAACGAGATTTGCACGTTAAAAAACCACGGATTCAATGTTTTTCACGCAAGAATAGTGCGACCTGGATTCAGTAAGCTGACGGAAGCACAGAGACAGCATATTTCAGAAACAGCATTGGACAACTATGAAAAGGATTATATTGTAAATAATGATCGCGGGCTTAATGAACTTATGGATTCCGCGAAAGCTCTTGCAAATCAGTTACTGAAAAATTAAGCACTAAATGTCACGCACCGCCGCGAAAGCGGCGGTTTTATAATAAAAAAACAGGGCTTTATGCCCTGCCTCTCCGGAACCCCGGCCCAGCGTGTCGCCGCAGCTATTAACGACCAGATCAAAAGCGCTTATGTCCAGCGAAAACATAAGTGCTTGCTGGAAGACCTGATAGATAAAACAGAAAGAATTGCACCACCCATGAGTCAGGGGCTTTCTGTTCTATCCGTATATAATTATACCATATTCTATATGTTTATACACAACTGAAAAAATATTTTTTTCAATGTGTACGAATAACGCTGAAAATCGACATAATTATATATGAGGAATTAAAGTATGGAGGTTATTATGAGAAAAACACTACTAATAGTATTAATGATAATCTGTATAATATCAATGGCCTCGGTTTCAACTGCAGAAGAACGAGAGATCAATGAAAAGAAAATAAAATACGCCATGTCAGAAGCGGATATTTTTATGATGACGCTGGACGACGCTATGAAAGAGGCGCTTGTGCGGGAAGTGCTGACCGAAAATGACGAAATCCTGCTTGCCAAAATGCTTTATGGAGAGGATAGAGAAAACCCAACATATATGCGTGCTGCTATCATATGGTGTGTTTTTAACAGAATGGACGCCAGCAAGAAACCGATCAGTGAGGATATTACACCGAATATATTCCCTGGTTATATGCCAGGAAATCCTGTACAGGACTGGGCTATAAAGATTATTCGTGATGTGACAATCAGATATGTATTGGAGCAGAACGGTTTCAAAGATGTTGGCAGAGTGCTGCCAAAGGAATATTTATGGTATGAACAGCTGGAAGGGCATCGGGATCACACTTTTAAGACCACATTAAAAATCAGCGATCCTGAATGCAAAAGATGGGACTGGTCGTTGCCCTCTCCATACAAAGATAATTAAGGGGTGTTAAACAATGAATATACTGCAGCTTAAAGCAAAAGAGGTTTATTTGGACTATGATGACATTTCTATTATCGTTCAGAGACCCGATATAATTGGAAAAAAGCAAAGCAACGTAGATCCGGCAGACAGAAACCAGTATGAAAAAGCAAATGCGATTATAGAAAAAGCGCAAGAGGCCGGAAAATACTTCGATGTAGCCGGAAGAGATAATGTGGTAAGAAGTCTCATAATCTTGAAATCAGGGCTTGTAGTAGGAGTGAACAGTAACCCTGATACGGTAATAAAGAAAATCAAAAGCGAATTAAGAGTAAAACAGACCGAGAAAAAAACAACAAGGCAGGCAAGATAAGTGAAGAGAGCCATTGGGTTTATTATAGCACTGACAATGATGCTTACGGCATGCTTTGCATCAAGCGCCGAATACGCGTTCAGTTTTTCGGACAGTATCCCAAAGGAAGTGCAGCATGAAGCTGTGCAATACATGATTGAAACAATCAGCAAAACGTCAAAAGAGACGCATATTTATAGTTATGCGGAACTGCTGGACTTGTATCTGAAATTTTACGGTATTTATGGCCCTGTCAGCATTAACTCTTTAGCCGATTGGGCGCAAAAAGAAATAGCGAATAATGAAGATAGAATTGAACTAATTCCGGAAAGATACACGAAACAAGGAGATTTGAGTGCGTGGGTGACTCGATACGCACAGCCGGGAGATCTTCTTTTATATAGGATAAACGGCAAGGCAGATAAGTGTGTTGTTTACTCCGGAAACGGTAAAATGATCGGGCGCGGCCCGGACGGAAATAAAGAGATGGACATACGAGCTACTTTTGCAGAGGGAGAGTCTTTCCGAACCAAAAGTGGAGGTCTTTACGCGATAGCGCATATGTGGGCCGAAGAAAAAGAAGAAAGCAAATATATAGACGTACAAATCAGAATTGGAGGCTCACACACAAGTTTTACACAAAAACACTATACGATATGGGAAAAAACCGAAAATGGGTATATTGTAAGCGGTAGGTTTGTGTTAGTGGAAAATCAGCCGGGAGTTTATAAAATATGGAACGGAGAGAGTTTTGGAATAGCGGAAGACATGATTGAAGAAAATGGTATAGAACTGATACTAACTGCCAGTGAAGCGGAAAAATCCCAAATGAACAAACAGATAAAAATTCAAGTGACAAAAGAAGAATTACAACAAATTAAAGAAACTGGAAATTATGAATATACTATTGAAATAAACGAGGAGACACGAAATTCATTTCAGTGGAGTGGCGCGGATCTTATGGAAGCAATAAAAAAGGAGGGCAGCGTGGTTGAGTAAAAGTAATGTGGCTTTCTGCGCGTTTGGAACCGCTGCCTTAATATTTATGATGCTATTAATTGCAGCATTTGGATGGGTTCAAACACTACAAAAAAGCCCAGAGATACGCAGCAGAAAAATACAGGAAAAATATGTACAAACACAAAAAGCAACAGAAAAAGGAAAAGAAGAAAGCAAATACAGTTTACAAACCTTTAAAACAAATTATGCGGCGACAATAAGAGCAACTGTGAAAAACAATAATTCAAAAACAGGGAGTGAAGAAAAAAAAGGAACGGAAACAAAAGACAGATTTGAAATAAAAAAAGCCGATATAAACATACTGCCAGTTAGTTATACAGAGGTAAACTATCCTTACATAGATTTTCCGTTATATATTTTTATTGACAACTCTGGCAACGCGCAGTATCGAGCATATATAGAGAGAACCATCAAAGATGTTACAGAAAAAGGATTTATCCCTGTCATGCAGGTTATGAAAAATATGAAAATGGGTGTTGAGTATGAAGAAAATGCGGCGCTCGTTGACCCCGCAACTGAATTGTATGGGATAATAGAACTGGAAGATGCTCCGGAAAACATGACCGGTACATTAGTTAAGGAGTATGGAACAAAAGGAACATACTATTTCATAAATGAATCCGGTGAAAAAGATTATTACGTATATGGACATTACCCAAATAAAGAATCGGCGTTTTATATAGCAGATAAAAAAGGTGCAATGATACCAGGAACACTTCCGGTAACAATCATGGAATAAGGGGGATATCCAAATGGCAGACAAAAGCGTTTACACAAAAATTGAGCAAATGGTCAACGATCTTACATACGAGGCGTTTAATGAGAAGATTCCCATTGCGATCATATGCCAAATGAAACATGGAGATAAAGAAGAAATAATTAAAACAGTCGTGTCCCCCGCTGCGGTAGAATACAAGGGAGACACGAAAATGTTTTATGATATTCAGAATGTAATGTCTGGCAATTTTACAACTCGGCCCATTCAAAGTAAAGAGCAGGAGGTGGACCCGTTTGATTAATGGTCCAAAGGATGACTCTGAGAGAAAGAGGATGTAACATAGGTGCTGGATACTTCCTCTTCGTCAGATGCCGTATATTCGTCCGGTCTGTTGAGCTTAGGCGTTTTATGAGTGGTACTCTTTATCTTACAAGGGACTTTTGGCTCCATGATTCTGCAAAGAATAGGGTCTGACCTGAGCTTCTGTTTAATACGAGGCCACTCTTTAGAAATGCCAAGTTCTCTGGCTATCTTACTGGCACTTGGGTCATTCCCGTATGCAATCTGACGAACAAGTTCACGAACGGAGCCAGATTTGCCATGGTCGGGAAACATATTCCCGGCTATCATTTCTTCGACTCTGGAAATAAACGATTCCACCTTGTCGTTTTCAATAGCCGATTCTTCAGGACTCCGCAAATGAGATTTGCCGCTCTTTTGCTCTGCAGAAATTGGCAAATTCGCTACAGGAGAGTTGTCTGCATCTATGGAAACAGGGGTCTTTTGAATTTTCCACTGCATATAGCCATCGATAATCGTCATGCTGTAACGTGACTTAATATGAAGACGAGTTTTAAGTTCGTTACCACTAACAGCCGCGGCGCTGGTTATTTCCTGCTCGAATTTTTCGAGCTTTTTGTATATGTAAATGCGGTTGGTGTCGTATTCCTCCGGATTTTCTTTGCTCTGATAACGTACTTTATGGCTCAAATGGTCCATATAAGTCGTGTACGTTGCTTTGTCCGGATTATAAGTTCTCCAGGAATGGGAAGCTTCCATATAAAATGTGTTGAACGATGTAAAAATAGCATTAGCCCAGTTATTTGACTGATTATCTTTCAGTTGATTGGATTTGCCAAGTAAAAAAGGGGCATTCAGAAAAAACGCAATATCTCCCGTGATTTTGGCGTATTCTTCTGATGTGTCCCTTAATTCTACAAGCTTCCGCATTATGCGTTCACGATCTTCTTTAAAAGAAGGCTGCACCCAGCATTGAGCGCAAGGCTCCATTCCTATAGAGACAAGCAAATCGTCCGCGTTAGCAGCGCATTGAGCAAGAAATTCTTTTTTTGATGTTGGATCTGATGACTCGGATTCGTAATCAGCCCTGTACCTGTCTTGTGTGTCCGGCTGGAAATGCGTAGAGTTACCCATAGAAACACCCCTCCCCTGACTCAGAAATGGTGCAAAATAGCAGGATTTGATGTTCGCTGCATCAAAAACTGCCTTGTTTTGATTTTATTTAATCACGCTAAGTAGAATTTGTAAATTTAAAATTTTTAATTATGCAGATTAAACGAAATAGTAAAGAAAAAAATAAAAAGAAAAAGCAAAAAAAATATGGTAAAGAATAGAGAAAAGCGAAAAAGCAAAAAATATGAAAGACAGTTAAGAAAAAGCAGCGTTCATGATCTCTCAAAAACAAATATAATTAAATTGATGGATTCCCTAAATTTTTAAAGAGTACAGGAGAGGAATTATGAAAAAGAGAGTAGTAGCGTTGTTGACAGTTCTGCTCATGGTGTTTAATATGCTTCCAATTAGCGTATACGCCGGCGGAATTGGCGATGAAGGTTTTCAAGAGCCAGGAAGTGCCGACCCGGCAGGATACTATGAAATGGATATAGTTCCTGAATCGGGAGAGCCGCAGGGAGACCAAGGGGAAGGGAGCCCGCAGCTGACGAAGGAGGAAGCGCAAAAAGAGAACAGCGAGACGAATATATCGCCTGAGGCTATTGCTCTTGAGAGCATCCGAAGCGTTGTCGAAGAAGATGGCAGCGCGTACTTTGTGTGCAATTATCCGGAAAGCGTAATGATCTACGCAGAGACAACGGATGAAGAGCCGCTGTGCGAGATCACAGACGAAATGAACATCTTCTACGCTGACCAGGCGAA
>JAEEGL012436681.1_pt1 | contig 20848 bp, 19 predicted proteins | sample 9134231 | NCBI WGS metagenome assembly JAEEGL01 (sample SAMN16246548, study PRJNA631951) | gut metagenome | biome: gut microbiome; feature: rumen; material: fiber-attached | host: Bos | place: Iran: Karaj | collected 2018-10
AAAAATATTTTGTCTTGTTAAAAAGAATTTATACCTTTGCGTTCCAAATCTTTGGTGGGTTCGTATAACGGCTAGTACTCGAGATTTTCATTCTCGCAATAGGAGTTCGATTCTCCTACCCACTACCAAATATTAAAAAATATTAAAATGGCAAATAACGCATCTGCTGAGAAAGCCAATCGCCAGAGCGAGAGGCACAGACTGCATAATAGGTATTATGCACGTACTACACGCAATGCCATCAGGGCATTGAGGAACACTACTGACAAGAAAGCCGCCGAGGCTTCTGCCCCCAAGGTTTATGCAATGATCGACAAGCTCGCAAAGATCGGTCTGATTCACAAGAACAAGGCTTCCAATCTCAAGAGCGGGCTTCAGGTTTATATCAATAAACTTTCTTAAGGAAACAAGCTGCTGAACGCAGCTTTTTTTTCGGGATGTAGCGCAGTTGGCTAGCGCACTACGTTCGGGACGTAGGGGTCGGGCGTTCGAGTCGCCTCATCCCGACAAAGAAAGGGTCTGATGTTCAGACCCTTTCTTTGTTATATACGGGGGAATCTCCCCCGAACCCCCTCGGCCTTTTCGCCTTTCCGTATTTGCTTGGCAAATACCCGGCACGGCCAGGCGCCTGATGGCGCCATCGCTGCGCTCCAATTCTTCTACTGTACAAAACTGAGGGTAACAGGTGACATGTGACACCGAAAACCCTTTTCAGCCCTAACTGTACCTTGACGATGACGCTAGATAATGCCCTGCTCCAGCATGGCGGTGGCGACCTTCATGAAGCCCGCGATGTTGGCGCCCTTCACGTAGTCGACGCTGCCGTCAGGCTGCTGGCCAAACTGAACGCACTGTGAATGGATGGAGGCCATTATGAAGTGAAGCCTTTCGTCCACTTCCTTGGCGCCCCAGCTGATATGCGAAGCATTCTGGGTCATCTCGAGACCGGATGTTGCAACTCCACCGGCATTGACAGCCTTTCCAGGAGCGAACATTACACCGTTGTTCTGGAAATAGTGGATGGCTCCAGGCTCGCAGCCCATATTGGAAACCTCGCAGCAGCACCAGGTGCCGTTAGCCTTGAGTTCCTTTGCATCTTCCTCAGAAAGCTCGTTCTGGAAAGCGCAAGGCAGAGCGATGTCGCACTTCACGCTCCAGGCCTTCTTGCCGGGAGTGAAGAAAGCCTTGCCCGGGAAGCGGGTGGCCATATCTTCAACCTTGTCACGGTTGGAAGCCCTCATCACAAGCATATAGTCAATCATCTCCGGAGTGATGCCGTCAGGAATCTCGCAGACGCCGTCAGGACCAGAAAGCGCAACAACCTTGGCTCCAAGTTCGAGAGCCTTCTTGCTGGCGCCCCAGGCTACGTTTCCGAAACCGGATACCGCAATCGTGCAGCCCTTGATGTCCTTTCCAATCCTGTGGAGCATATTCTGCGTGAAATACAGAGCGCCGAATCCAGTGGCCTCAGGACGAAGCACGGAGCCGCCCCAGGTAGAGCCCTTTCCGGTAAGCACGCCGGTGTTGTACTGACGGGCAAGCTTCTTGTACTGTCCGTACATATAACCTATCTCACGTCCACCTACGCCTACGTCACCTGCAGGGATGTCCTGGTCAGGGCCTATACACTGCCAGAGTTCCTGCATGAAAGCCTGGCAGAAACGCATGATTTCCTCGTCGCTCTTTCCATTGGGGCTGAAATCGGAACCTCCCTTTGCTCCTCCCATAGGAAGGGTGGTCAGGGCGTTCTTGAAAGTCTGCTCGAATCCGAGGAACTTGAGCATTGAAGGGGTGACGGCCCTGTGGAAACGCAAACCGCCCTTGTAAGGGCCGATGGCGCTGTTGAACTGTACGCGGTAGCCAGTATTGGTCTGAACCTCTCCGCGGTCGTCAACCCAAGTTACACGGAAGGTGAAGATACGGTCAGGTTCCACCATCCTCTCTACTATCTTGGCTTTTTCGAATTCCGGATGCTGGTTATAGATGTCTTCGATTGATTCCAGCACCTCCTGCACGGCCTGAAGGTACTCCTTCTCTCCAGGATACTTGGCCGACAGTTTTGCCATTAAATCTGTGGTTTTCATAATTATGTGGTTTTCTTTTCTTTATTTGACTTCCCAGGTAGATCCGCTGTGAAGCAGGTCATACACTGTATGGATCTTGGATTTTTCTGACACTTCGTTCACCTGCTCGGTCATCCTCTGGTCATAGGTCCTGTCCTTTACGTCGCGGATTACTCCCAATGCGACAGGCAGCCCCGGACCCTTCATCTCAGCCAGCATCATATGGATTCCCATATTGTCGGTATGAGCGTCGTGGGTAAGGATATCGTCGATGGTAAAGCCGTCCTCCCCTATCGTGACGGCCTTGAGGCCCATGTTGAACAGCACCAGACCCTTGTTATTCTCTTTGCCGAAAAGCATCTTCTGGCCGTGGCGGAGCACTATGGTGCGGTCTGCGCGGACGGCAGGGTCAGACAGGTTCTTGTGGGCGCCGTCATTGAAGATGACGCAGTTGGTGAGCATTTCCACTACTGATGTGCCGTCGTGGAGAGCGGCAGCGGTCATAATCTCTTCGTTGAGGGCGAGGTCCACATCCAAACTGCGGGCGAAGAAGGTTCCCTTGGAACCGAGAACGAGGCTTCCAGGGTTGAAAGGCTGCTCGATGGTTCCGTAAGGGGATGTCTTGGTAATGGCGCCCAGCTTGGAAGTAGGAGAATACTGGCCCTTGGTAAGGCCGTATATCTGGTTGTTGAACAGGATCACGTTGATATCTATGTTCCTTCGGATGGCGTGGATGAAATGGTTTCCTCCAATTGCCAGGGCGTCTCCGTCACCGCAGGCCTGCCATACGGTAAGCCTGGGGTTAGCCACCTTTATACCCGTGGATATGGCAGTGGCGCGGCCGTGGATGCTGTGGAATCCGTAAGTATCCATATAATATGGAAGACGTGAGGAACAGCCTATTCCGGAAACTACCACGTAGCGTTCCTTCTCATAGTTCAGCGCCTCGCTCACTTTGGGCATGGTGCGCTGTATGGCGGCCAGCACGGCATGGTCCCCGCAACCCGGGCACCAGCGGACTTCCTGGTCGTTCTTGAAATCTTTGGCAGTAAGGACAGGCATTACAGATATTGTTTTATGGCCTCGGTCAGTTCGCTCACGAGGAACGGCTGGCCCTGGACCTTGTTGAACTTTTCAAAACAGAATTCCGGGAACTTGGAGCGGAGGTAATCGGCAAACTGGCCGCAGTTAAGCTCGCATACGAGCACTTTCTCGAATGAGGAGAATATCTCGCGGGTGTTCTTCGGCAGCGGGTTGATGAAGTCGAAATGGGTGTATGAAACCTTATATCCGGCATCCCTGAGGTCGTGGAAAGCGCTGGCTATATGACCGTAGGTGCCTCCCCAGCCAACTACCAGGAGCTTACCGCTCTGCTCACCCTGGACGTGCAGAAGAGGAACGTCCTCGGCAATTCGGGCGACCTTCTCCGCTCTCTCCGCCACCATCGTGGCGTGGTTGAGAGGATCGTTTGAGAGCACTCCCTGATGGTTCTTCTCCAGACCGCCCTTGCGGTGTTCCCAGCCTTTCATTCCGGGGAGGGCCCAGCGCGGAACAAGGGTCTGCGGGTCTCTCTCGAAAGGTTGGAACTTCTGTCCCGGCTCAAGTTCGCCGCTGACAAGCGGAGGCACTATGTCGGGATACTCGTTCAGGTCAGGGATGAGCCACGGCTCGCTGCCGTTCCCGAGGAAGCCCTCGGAAAGAAGGATGACAGGAGTCATATGCTCCAGCGCGAACTTGCAGGCCATATACGCTGCATAGAAGCAGTTGGCCGGCGAATGTGCCGTCATCACGGGAATAGGGCACTCTCCGTTGCGTCCGTACAGAGCCTGGTTGAGGTCAGTCTGCTCCGTCTTGGTAGGAAGACCTGTGGAAGGGCCTCCGCGCTGCACGTCGACGATGACCAGAGGCAGCTCCGTCATCACGGCAAGGCCCAAGGCCTCGGACTTGAGCGAGAGGCCGGGACCGGAGGTGGTGGTAACTGCCAGGTCTCCGGCGAAAGCGGCGCCTATGGACGTGCATATCGCAGATATTTCGTCCTCAGCCTGGAAGGTCTTGGCTCCAAGGTTCTTGTGTATGGCCAGCTCTTCGAGGATGGCGGTGGCTGGAGTGATAGGGTAAGATCCGCAGAAGAGCGGGCGGCCGGATTTCTCCGCTGCCGCAAGAAGGCCCCAGGCTACCGCCTGGTTACCGGTGATGTTCCTGTAGGTGCCTTTCCTGGCCGCCTTTACAGGTTCGATAGTGTATGTGTTAGGTATTGCCTGGACATTTGCAGAATAATAGTACCCGTCATTCAGGACTTTCTTGTTGGGAGCGATCATCTCAGGATGCTTCTTTGAGAACTTCTTCTCAAGATACTGGTAGATTGCTTCCAGGGGGCGGTTGAAGATATAGCAGGCTATTCCCAAGGTGAACATGTTCTTGCACTTGAGAATGGACTTCATATCCATCCCGCTGTCCTTAAGACTCTCCTTTGTCATTGTGGTGATGGGGGCTGTGATTATGGTCCTGTCCTCCACTCCCAACTCAACGAAAGGATTGTCAGTGACAAATCCAGCCTTCTTCATGCCAGCCTGGTCGAATGCGTCGGCATCCACCAGGATCATGGCGTGGCGCTTGCACCACTTGGCGTTGGCCTTGAGGGCGGCGGGATTCATAGCCACTAGCATATCACAAAAATCGCCCGGGGTGTTGACGTCAGAACTACCGATGTGAACCTGATAGCCCGACACTCCCGAGACGGTTCCGTGCGGCGCCCTTATTTCAGCCGGAAAATCCGGGAAAGTTGAGAGGGCGTTGCCATAAATGGCAGACATATCTGCAAAAAGGGACCCCGTGAGCTGCATACCATCCCCGGAGTCCCCTGCAAATCTAATCACAACATCTTCAGTATCAATTACTTTGTGTTGCATAGACTATATTTGGTTATAAAATTCTATTGCTGTGCCTGTGCCTGTTGCTGTGCGGCTAATGCCTCCAGGGTCTTGTCATCAGAGATATTCAAAGCCCTTCTGGCTTCCCTGGTAATGTTAGTACTCTGAGTCTCATCGATGTACAGGGCTGTACCCATATCGAAGACGTAGATGTAACCCCCTTGCTTTGCTATCTTGGTTACTGTCTCCTGAGCCTTCTGTACTATAGGAGCCATCAGTTCGTTCTGCTTGGCGGAGAGTTCCTGCTGGATGCTCTGTTCAAACTCCATGATGCGCTGCTGAACGTCATTTATCTCCTTCTCCTTGCTCTCGCGGATGGCCTGGGTCCAGGATGAAGACTTCTGCTGATACTCAGTTACTTTCTTCTGGTACTCGTCCATCATGCTCTGATAAACTTCCTGGGCCTCGTTCTGGGCGGCTACCATTGTTGCGTTTGCCTGCTCGGCCTCAGGCATAAGATAAATAAGCTCGTTAAAGTTTACGTGAGCGAACTTCTGTGCGAAGGCTGCTGCTGAAACTAATGCCATTGCGGCGATCAAAACTAACTTTTTCATATTCTTAAATATTTATTTATTTCTAGAACTGTTGTCCTATCACAAAATGGAACTGGCTCTTTCCGTACTTGCTGTCGTCGAATCCCCATCCCCAGTCTACTCCGAGGAGTCCGATCATAGGGAGGAAAACTCTGACTCCCACACCGGCCGACCTCTTGATCTGGAACGGACGGAAGTCCCTTATGTCCGCCCAGGCGTTTCCTCCTTCAAGGAAGAGGAGCGCAAAGATGGTGGACTGAGGCTGCAGTATGACAGGATACCTGAGTTCCACAGTAAACTTGTCGTATACGTTGCCCGCATATGCATAACCCTGTGAGTTATATGCAGACGGTACATATGGTGTCAAAGAATAATTCTCGTATCCCCTCAGTGCGATCACCTCGGAACCGTATGTGCTGTATCCCGACATTCCGTCACCTCCCAGGAGGAAGCCTTCGAACGGTGAATACCCCAATTTGCGGTTATAATATCCGAGATATCCGAACTGCGCCCTGCTCATCAGCACCAGGTCTCCTATCAGCTTGGCATAAACCGTACCAGAAAGTTTCCACTTGTGATATTCCACCCATTTATATCGCTGCTGGGCAGTCTGGGCGTCATAATTAATGGATTCGGCATTCTTGCGCAGAAGCGAGTACGGAGGCGTCAGCTGGAGTGAAGCCACGAACTCTGATCCCTGGCGGGGATAGATCTGCTGGTCGGTGGAATTCCTTGAAAGGTTCAGGGAATAACTGAGGTTGTGAGAGATTCCGTCGTCGAATATGAAGGAACCGGAATACCAGTTTGTGAGCTTGTAAGTCTGCCAGCTGAGGCCGTTGTAAAGCACGAAGTAATCGTCAGGCCACTTGAGGCGGGTTCCTATGCCGCCTGCAAATCCGAACACTTCCATCTGGCGGTCGTTGTTCAGGATGTTCCAGGCAAGGTATGAGTTGGTCTGCCTGGTGTAGTATAGCGACAGGCTGAGGGAAGTAGGCTTCTTGCCGAAGAGCCAGGGCTCTACGAAACTGGCTGTAAGGGCCGTATAATAGGTTCCGTTGGTCTGGAAGCGGAATGCAAGGTTCTGAGCGTCTCCAAGAGGCACGGGTCTCCAGGCTCCCTTCTCGAACATCCTCTGGGTTGAGAAGTTGTTGAAGCTTACTCCCACGGTGGCTACGAATGTCCTTCCGCCCCATCCTCCTGAGAGTTCCAGCTGGCTGGAAGGTTTCTCCGTTACGTTGTACACTACGTCTACGGTATTGTTCAGAGGGTTGGGGACTATGGAGTAACCCTTGTTGGGGTCCATAATGGCTTCAGGGTCGAACTGGCCCAGAGAGGCGATTTCCCTAACGGACCTCTCGAACTGTGTCTGGGTGAAGAGGTATCCGGGACGGGTATATATCTGGCGGCGTACGACCTTCTCGTTGGTGAGGTCGTTACCGTTGATGACAACGTTGTTAAGCGTGGCGGGCTTGCCCTCGGTGATGCGGAGCTCTACGTCTATGGAGTCTCCCTGGATGTTGAGCTCTACCGGGGTGATGTTGAAGAAGAGGTATCCGTTGTCCCTGTAAAGCTTGGAGATGTCGTAGTCGCTTTCCTTTCCTCCGCCGTAAAGACGTTTCTCCATTGTGACGATGTCATATACGTCACCCTTGGAGATATTCAGGATGGAATTGAGCTGTTCTGCCGAGTAGACGGAGTTTCCGGTCCAGGTGATGTCCCTGAAATAATACCTCTGTCCCTGGTCCAGGTACAGGTCGATTCCCAACTTCTTGGGCTCTATGTAGTAAATGGAGTCCTTGACGATGCGTGCGTCGCGGAATCCGGCTTCGTTCATAGCGCTTACGAGGCCGTTCTTGTCGTTGGGATATTCCTTTTCGTTGAATTTCTTGGAATGGAAGAAGTTGTACCACTTGCTGGACTTGGTCTTCTTCATCGACTTGGCCAGCTTGTACTCCGACACGTCGTCATTGCCGATGAAATTGATGTCCTTAACCCTGACTTTCTCGCCTTTTTCCACGGCGAAATTGACCCTGACGGCATTCTTTACTATGGAGTCCTTCTTGACTTCGGTATTCACAGAGGCATTCAGGAAACCTTTTTCTGAATAATAGCGCCTGATGATGTCCCTTGAAACCTGGTCTACATACTCGGAGTATGATCCTCCTCGCTTAAGATTGAGACGTTCCTGAAGGTCTTTCTTCTCAGATGTCTTGACTCCGGAGAATGTCCACTCAGATACCCTGGGACGCTCCTTGAGGTAGACTTTAAGATATACCGAATCCCTGTTTGAACTGAGACTGTCCACCAGCAGGGCCACGTCCTCGAAATAATTCTGGGCCCAGAGCCTGTCCACTATGCTGTTGATCTCGTCTCCTGGAACGGTAACTTCCATTCCCTTGCTGAGTCCGGTCAACTGGATAATCTGCTGGGGGCTCACGGTAGCCAGGTCTCCGTCGACAGTCACGCCGCCGACAATCAATTTCCTAGGGTTATTGTAATCAACCTCATAGTCTGTCTGCTGGGCGAATGAGATCGCGCAGATCAGAAACGCCAGGACAGATATTATTGGTCTTCTCAACTTCATTACAGGTCTTATTGCAAATAAGAATACAAATATAACTCAATTATTTGACTTTACCATACCGACGGTCTCTCTTTGAGTACTCTTCGAGGGCTTTGTCAAATTCTTCCTCCCTGAAATCAGGCCACAGCGTATTGGTGAAATAAAGCTCGGAATAGGCTGCCTGCCAGAGCATGTAATTGCTGATACGCTGCTCTCCGGAGGTTCTGATAATCAGGTCCGGATCAGGTATACCACTGGTAACCAAGTACTTCTCTATGTCCGTATCTCCAGCCTGGGCCATTCTGACTGCGGCCTGGGAAATATCCCATTTTCCGCTGTAACTCAGGAAAATTATGAGAGTCCTGTCATAATCCTTTGCGGTTGCTTTTTCAAGAGCACCGATCGACTTCTGCAAGGCGGGGGAAAGCCTTGCCTTGTTGCCCAGGACAAGAAGACGGATCTTGTTCTTGAGCAGCTTTTCGCTCTCTTCCCTGATAGCCTTGGCCATCATTTCCATAAGGGCTCCGACTTCTTCCTTGGGGCGGTTCCAGTTTTCTTCTGAAAAAGCGAAAAGTGAAAGATACTTCACTCCTTTCTTGCCTGCTTCCTCTATGCAGGCGCGGACACTCTGGATTCCGTTCTGGTGTCCGTAAATGCGTTCCCTACCCTTCTCCCGGGCCCACCTGCCGTTACCATCCATGATGATGGACACGTGAACTGGGATTCTATTTTCTTCTTGCATAATCAGATTCAGTCTTCGTTGCGGACGTCTTCGCCCCAGAACAGCTTGGAACGGAGGGCGTCAATGAAATTGGATTGTTCCAACCGGACCAGTTTGAGCGAAAATTGTGCCACCGAAATATCTATATGAGCATCCTTGCCTATTATTTCGGTCCTGTTGTCCACAGTAAATGTAAGTTCAGGCTCCCTGCTCTGGAACTCCAGCCTTATCTTGGAACTCAGGGGCACTATGAGAGGCCTTACATTCAGGTTGTGGGGCGCGATAGGAGATATGATGAGCACCTGGCTGGACGGCATGCAGATAGGGCCTCCCACGCTGAGGGAATAACCGGTAGAACCGGCGCTGGTAGCCACTAGAAGGCCGTCCGCCCAGTATGTAGGGAGTTTGGTCCCGTCCACTGTCACGTCGACACCTATCAGCGTGGATCCCTTGCGGGAGATGGAGACCTCGTTCAAGCCGGGAAGCCGGTTTTTTCCGTCCACCTTAACCGCCAGCATATGGCGGTCTTCAATCTTGTACTTTCCGCTCAGAAGAGGCTCGGCAATGTTCTCTGGCTTGTTCTCCGACAGGAAGCCCAGACGTCCCAGGTTCACGCCCATCACGGGAAGGTCTGCCGCCACCGCTATCTGGGCGGCGGAAAGGAAGGTTCCGTCACCACCTATGCTCAGCAGCATATCCGTACCGGGGGTTATGTCCGAAGGGCTTGAAACACAGTACTGTTCATGCTCTGAAAGTCGGGCAGACAGGGCCGTCCACCTGTCCAGGTTCCGAAGCGGAGGATTAGCTATGTAAATTGCCAGTTTCATTGTGTATTTTGGACTCCAAAATTAATCAATATTTATAATAAATCCCTATTTTTGTGGCAGTTATTATGACAAGATTAAGCGTTAACATCAACAAGATTGCCACCATCAGGAACGCCCGTGGAGGCAATATGCCCGACGTGGAAAAAGCCGCCGTCGACTGCGAGCGTTTCGGCGCGGAAGGAATTACCGTCCACCCTCGTCCGGACCAGAGACACATCCGCTATGACGACGTATACGCCATCCGGCCGCTGATCACCACAGAATTCAACATAGAAGGCAACCCCATCCCCAGTTTCATTGATTTGGTATGCAAGGTGAAGCCTGACCAGGTGACCCTCGTGCCCGACGCGCACGATGCCATCACCTCCAATGCAGGATGGGACACAAGGGCTAACAAAGAGTTCCTCACCGAGGTTACGTCCACCTTCCACAAATATGGGATTCGCACCTCCATCTTCATAGATCCTGTTCCTGAAATGGCCATAGGTGCCGCCGAATGCGGAGCGGACAGGGTGGAGCTTTACACGGCGGGATATGCCCTCGACTATCCTGCTGGCAAGGAAATTGCGATAGCCCCTTACCTGGCTGCCGCCATAGCCGCAAGGGATTGCGGACTGGGGCTCAACGCAGGTCACGACCTGAACCTGGAAAACCTGGAATATTTTGTCAGGACAATCCCCTGGACGGACGAGGTTTCCATTGGTCACGCCATCATCTGCGACGCCCTGTATATGGGCCTGGAGAAAACTATTCAGGCGTATTTAGCCAAGATTAAGATTTTTTAAGTAACTTTGAAAACTTTTATTACGATTAATCAATTCTAAGTTAAATAATGAAAAAAACATCCCTAATCCTTAGCATCATCGCTTTGGCAGCTGTACTGGCACTGGGTCTGTTCCAGGCCGGTGTATTCAAGAAGAAGGCGGCTCCGGTTGCTGAAGAAACAACCACCGGCCCCCAGAAAGGCGCAATAGTATATTTCAACCTGGATAAGGTTATCCAGCAATACGATATGGCAAACGACCTGAGCAGCGTGGTCCAGACCAAGATCCAGAGCATCTCTCAGGAGCTGAACAGACGCCAGAACAGGCTTCAGAACGACGCCAACTCCTTCCAGGAGAAGATTAACAAAGGCCTTCTTACCAGTTCGGTAGCTGAAGTCCAGTATCAGAAACTGCAGCAGCAGGATCAGGAGTTCCAGCAGTACGCAGCACAGAAGCAGCAGGAGATGAACGAGGAGCAGTCCGTAATGCTCAACCAGATTGCTGACGCAATCAATACCTACATACAGAAATACAACGAGGTCAAGCAGTTCTCCATGATCATCTCCACTCAGGGCGACATCCTCGCCGCTCCGGTGGTTACCGCTGACCCCGAACTTGACATCACCGACGAACTTATCGCCGGACTCAACGAGGAGTACATCAAAACTAAGAACAATACCAAGTAATTGAAAAACTTTCGCCGCATACTGATTCTCATCCTGTGCCTGCTGCCTCTGGCAGTGCAGGCGCAGGATCAGCAGGGTCAGCAGGACAAAGACTATACTGTTCACACTGTTAAATGGTATGAGGATCTTAATTCCATAGCCAGGAACTACAATGTGGACCCTCAGGACATCATAGACCTGAACGGGCTCAAGAGCTCCATTCTGAAGAGCCGTCAGCAACTGAAGATTCCTCTGAAGAAAGCCAAGGACAAACTATCCGAAGCAGGACAGGCGGTCAGGGACGCAGCGCAGCAGACAGCCGAGGCCCTGGACAGCGCCACAACCTCGTGGGGCGAATATCTGGGCCAGATTATCTCCAAGATTTTCAACAAGGAGACTGACACGGTTAACGCCACCCTGATACTGCCTTTCAACACTTCTTCCGGAATCAACGGCTCCAACTACGATTTCTACAGCGGTGTCCTGCTGGCAGTCAAAGATTTCTCGGACCAGGGAATAAACACCAACCTCCAGGTATTCGACTTCCAGGGAAGCAGCAATCCTGCAAGTTACTCCGAACTCTCCAAGTCCGACATAATCCTGGGGCCTCTGTCCACCTCCAACATCACGGCGGTGTTGGATGACTGCGCGTGGAACCAGTATGTGATTTCGCCCCTCGACTCCAGGGCAGCCGCCCTTGCAGAAGAGGGAAAGCACGTGATCCAGGCTCCCTCCTCAGCTGATTCCCAATTCGACGAGATTATTACCTGGATAAAGGAAGACTTCAAGTCCGGAGACAAGGTCATTCTTTTCACAGAGAACAACTCAGCCCAGACAGCCCTGGCCTCAAAGCTTGCCCAGTCCGGTCTCCAGTACTCCACTGTCAATTACGGCATCCTTCAGGGACGCAACATAGAATACAGCCTGCAGAACCAGATGACAAAGACCGGCTCCAACCACGTCGTAATCGCTTCCGACAAGGAAGCCTTTGTGAACGACGTCGTAAGGAACCTTAACCTGATGTCTTTCAGAGATTTCAAAGTCATCCTCTACGGTCCCTCGCGCATCCGCAATTTCGAGACCATAGACGTCGAGAATCTCCACAACACCCATCTGCACCTCTGTTCTTCGTATTTCGTAGATTATGACGACCCCGCCGTCAAGAATTTCCTGATGACATACAGGGCTCTCTTCAACGCAGAGCCTACCGCATATTCATTCCAGGGATACGACACGGCAAAGTATTTCATAGGATTGTTCGTAAACTACGGATCCGACTGGATCAGGCACCTTGACGATAACCGCTACCGCGGCCTGCAGACAGATTTCCAATTCTCCAGGAATTTCCAGGGAGGATACCTCAACAAAGCAGTCAGAAGGATTGTCTACAATCCTGACTGGACAGTTACCCTATTGAAATAGAAGAGCTTTAGCGTTTGCTATGGCGGCCTCCGTTACGGTAGAGCCGCTGAGCATCCGTGCAAGCTCCCTTATCCGGCCTTCATTGTCCAGAAGGGACATTGAAGAGGTGACGCTGCTGCCGGAAGTCTTTGAAACCAGATAGTGGGCGCGCCCCTTTGCGGCAACTTGCGGGAGATGGGTTATGGCAAACACCTGCATCATCTCGCCCATTCCGCAGATCATGGATCCCATCTTGTCCGCTACGCTTCCCGACACACCTGAATCGATCTCGTCAAAGATCATAGTGGGCATCTTCGTATACTCGGCCATCAAAGCCTTGAGGCATAGCATTATTCGGGATACCTCCCCACCTGACGCGCATTTTGCAAGTTCTACAGGATTGCGGCCAGAGGCACTGAACAGGAACACCACTCCGTCTTTTCCGGTCTGAGTCTGGGGGGCAGGATGGATCTCTGCCTTGAACACCGCATTCTCCAGTTCCAGGAAATGGATGGATTCTTCTATCCTGGCCGAGAAGCCCTCGCAGGCCTGTTCGCGCGAAGCGTGAAGAGCCTCGGCCGCCTGAAGGTATTTCCTCTGCTTGGCCGCCAGGGCTGCGCTCAGCACTTCCATCCTCTCCACCAATGAAGCGGAGTCGTACAGCGCGTTTGCAAAAGAATTGCGGATGGCAATCAGTTCGTCCACCGTCTTGCAGTTATGCTTGTTAAGGAGGCCGTATATGAGGGACATCCTTTCTTCCACCTCCTGGAGGCGCTGAGGAGCGGCGTCTACAGATGAGAATGCCTCCTGCACTTCAGAGAGGACGTCGTCCAGCTCTATGCGGGAGGATTCAAGGCGGGAGGCAAGCTGGGCGGCATCAGGGACATAGTCGCTGATGCGCGTCAGGAGCCTCTGAGCCTCTTTCAGCGCAGGAATGACGGCTCTTCCTTCGTCCTGCCCTGATTCGAAGAGCTCCTGCACTCCGGCAAGGCTCTCCTTTATGAGTTCAGCATTGGCAAGCTGCTTCTGCTCTGCCTCAAGTTCTTCCAGTTCATTGGACCTTAGGCGGGCTGCCTCAAGCTGATTGAGCTGTGCGCGGGTATACTCCCGCTCGCCGGAGAGTTGCTGAAGATGAGCTGTTATGGTATCAACCTCGGCCTTTATGGACTGCATCTCCCTGAACGTGTCCTTGCATTCTTGAAGCAGCTGCCCGTTCCCGGCAAAACGGTCCAGGATAGACAATTGGAAGTTGCGGTCAGTCAGAAGAAGGCTCTGGTGCTGGGAATGCACGTCTATGAGATGCGTGGACAGGCTGGAGAGGACCCCTACCTGCACCGGGCAGTCGTTCACGAAACTGCGGCTGCGTCCGCTGGCGTTCACCACGCGGCGGATTATCAGGTGGCCGTTCTCCCAGTCGACGTCGTTTTCTTCCAGGAGGGAGCGGATGAATTCGTCTTCTTCGAAGATGTCGAACTCTGCCTCCACCACACAGCTGTCTGCGCCTTCCATTATGACAGCGGCGTCGGCCTTGGCTCCCATAAGCAGGGACAATGCTCCAAGAAGGATGGACTTTCCGGCACCTGTCTGTCCGGTAATAATTACTAGACCCTCCGGAAATGTGACATCCAGAGAGTCTATTAAAATGTAATTCTTGATATGGAGGGCGCTAAGCATAGAGATTATTCTCCTTTGCCGTCCTGTGCTTTCCTATAGAAGAGTTCGTTGTTCTCGAATTCGGTAATGGCTACCAGGTCCGGTTTAGGCTGACGCTCGTAATACTTGGAGATTTCTATCTGTTCCTTGTTCTCGAAAACCTCTTCCATGGTATCACGCTCGTTGCGGAAATCCTCAAGCTTCTTGTTGAGCTCTTTCTTCTCTGCAAGCGCAATCTGGTTGGCTCTCTTATATAAAATGACTACCGACTCGTAGATGTTGCCCGTGGGGGCTGCGATGTTCTTAACGTCCCTTGTTACGGTGTTTCCGGGGACTTTCTTGATCTTGTTTTCCATTATCCAAATAAACTTGTCAGTAAATATACACCAGACCAGTTTCCAAAAGTTTCAAAAGTTTTTTATTGCTGGTGCTTGAGCAGCTGCTGCCTCTCCTTCTCGAATTCCTTCTCCTTGCCTTCCAGTTCTTCTGCCGAACCGTTGAACCTGCCCAGAGAGTTGAGTGCCCTCTTGTACATTGTATCCAGCTCCTTGCGGTACGAAGACTCCGGGAACTCGCCAATGAAGTTGTAATAATCGTCCACGAAAGACAGGTACCTGTCCTTCTGCCTGGCCTCTACACTGTTGAGAGCATATTTGTAGGAAGCCATTGCGGTATAATAGAGGATATCCTCACGATAGATGTTGTCAGCATCGTCTTTGAGAACGTTGCGGAGAGCCGTCATCGCGGCAAGATAATCTTCCATCTTGTAATACAGCTTGGCGTTCTCGTAGGCCTTGCGGTCGAGACGTTCTCCCAGGTCGTCGAGCATTGCCCTGCACTCTTCCAAATTCTGGGTCTGGGGATACTCGATGATATACTCGCTGATTGCTGTGATTGCGGTATTGGTGGGAACCTGGTCAAGTTCGTACCTGAGTGTGAAATCGTACAGGCACTTTACCCTCAGGAAAGTCGCGCTCTCAGTGAAAGGGCTTCCGTGGAAGTTGGTGATGAAAGTGTTCAGGTTGGCCTCCGCCGTATCGTAGTCACCGTCCATATAATTGCAAAGGCCCCTGTAATACTGGACCGTGTCGTCCCTTGCCGTGCCGCTGTATGCTAATGACATGGATTCGAACAGAGTGGCGGCCTTGCGGTACTGGCCTGAGTTGAAGTATTCGAATGCGGCGTCGTACTTGGCGTCGTTGTCCCCGCTCGCCAGCAGGATGTCATATTCTGTCTTGCAGCCTGCAGTCACCAGCAGTGCCAGAAGGACGGGGAATAATTTAAGTATCTTCATCTTATTTCAAAAAATTCTTGGCATCTATGGCGGCCTTGCAGCCAGAAGCGGCGGCGGCTACGGCCTGCCTGTAATCCGGGTCCTGGACGTCTCCGGCAGCAAATACTCCGGGAACATTGGTCTGAGTTGTCTTTCCCTTGGTGACGATATAACCCTGTTCATCTGTCTCCACCCATTCCTTGAACAGTTCCGAGTTGGGATGGTGCCCGATGGCGAGGAAGAACCCGTCAACTGCAATATCAAAAACAGTACCGTCCTTCCTCAAAAGACGGACTCCTGTAACACCGGAAGCGTCACCCAGCACTTCCTGGGTGTTGCAGTTCCACAGCACTTCTATGTTGGGAGTCTCCAGCACCTTCTTCTGCATTGCATCGGAGGCGCGGAAGACGTCGCGGCGCACTATCATATACACCTTCCTGCAAAGGCTGGCCAGATATGTGGCCTCTTCGCAGGCGGTGTCGCCTCCGCCCACAACCGCCACGTCTTTCTTGCGGTAGAAGAAGCCGTCGCAGGTGGCGCAGGCTGACACTCCCATTCCCTTGAACTTCTCCTCAGAGGGCATGCCCAGGTATTTGGCGGTGGCGCCGGTTGCTATGATCACCGTGTCGGCCAGCAATTCTTCCTTTCTGTCGGTGAAGAGCTTGAGAGGATGGGAAGAGAAGTCGGCCTTGACTATGTTTCCGCGACGGATGTCAGCGCCGAGGCCCGCAGCCTGGCTGCGCATCTGTGTCATCAGGGTGTTGGCATCCACTCCCCCGGGGAATCCGGGGAAATTCTCGACCACAGTGGTGGTCGTGAGCTGCCCTCCGGGCTGGTTACCCTCGTACAATACAGGGTCCATCGCAGCCCTTGCGGCATAAATTGCCGCGGTATATCCGGCGGGGCCGCCTCCTATGATCAGACATTTGATACTATCCATCGCAGATTACAAACTAGAACAGGAAACAAAGATAACGAGTTTTTTCTATTATTAAATCACTATATTTGTATACTAGGTATGCAAAAGTTCAAGGCTCTGCTCAAACAGCATAAACTGAAAGCCACGCCCCAGAGGCTAGCGGTGCACAACGTCATGCTTCAGCTCATACACGCCAGCGCAGAGCAAGTTGCAGATGTCCTGAAAGAAGCGTCAGAATCCAAAGTGTCAGTCTCGTCGGTGTACAACATTCTTTCACAGATGGCTTCGCTGGGGATTTACGGACGCAGGCTGAGCGTCAACAACGTGATGTACTTTGACGTGAACCCGGAGAACCATCTGCACCTGTACGACCCGCAAAACAACGTTTTCAAGGATGTCCAGGACCCGGACCTCCTGATGGAAATTGAAGAAAGAATAAAAAGACACCGATACCGCGGTTTCAGGGTGAGCAGCGTCGAGGTCAATGTAATATGTCACCCTCCAAAGAAAAGAAAGAAACAATCATAATTATGAAAAAGATTATCCTCGCCCTGGCAGTTTTGCTGGGCATTACATCCTGTAACATCGAAAGGGACCCGTCCATAGTCGTTCAGGAAATGATGAACATAGAGAACAACCTGCTGGTAAACGACCTGGGTGTCAAATACTTCGTCAATGACCAGAGTATGGCAAGCGATATCTTCAAGCAGCAGAGAGTGTTCATTACGGGTACAGCCTTGCCATCCGACGTCGCCGGTTATGACTATGTCCTCAAACCGTTCGAATGGTATAGTGTAACCATCCAGGAATGCGCTACGATGAGTTCCGTAGAAGACCCGGACGAAACCTGGGGAACTTCACCCGTGGAACTCACCCACGTATGGTTCCAGAGCGGTTATATCAACGCCCTTGTCACCGTCTCCTACGACTCTGACGAAGACTATGACGGAGAAGTTAACCTGGTATTCGACGACACCCGCAGCAGCGACAGCAAGCTTTACTTCATACTGAAGAACAAACAGGAAGGCAAGACCTGGGAAGACGAGGACCTCGCCCCAAATAAGGTAGCTTTCGGCGGACAGTTCTTTTCTTTCCCTTATACCCAGTATTATGACCCGGCATTCAAGGGAGAGCAGTCAGTTCAAATTGAATGGGAATGGTTCACGCCCAGCCCCTATGATGGAGAATTACCCTACCGGACCGTTACGGCCAAGCAGGGTAATTACACTATTACTGTAAAGTAAGGATTATTCTACGAAGGCTACAATCTCGCCTTTAGCCACGGTCTCGCCCTGGCGTCCGAGAGTTGCTACAACCCTGCCGCTTACGGCGGGGTTGATTTCTTCCAGTCCGTAGTAAGTCTGGACGTATCCCATAGGGGATCCGGCCTTAACCTCGGTTCCGGCGACAGGAGCCTTGGAAGCGTCCTTTACGTCAACCTCCCAGAGAAGCTGTCCGCGGGCGGGAGCCTGTACGGCGGTAGCCTTGGGATACTTCTTCACGAGAGCGTCTACGTCGAACTTGGGAACCTCTACGACGGGACGGACTATCTCCTTGGGCGCTCCGGCCTTTGCCTTGAGGTCTTCGAGCTCCTTGTAGAAACGCTCCTTGGCCACGCCGCTCTTGTAGTCGCGGTACTGGCGCTCGTGCATTGCAAACTCGAAGAGTTCCTCCTGGTCCTGACCTTCGTCCCAACCCTCTTCCTTCATCATCTGGCGGAAGTGAGGCAGTGCGTTAGGATAGTTGTCCTGAGGGTTCTCTGTGTGGAACTCGTAGCCGTTCTTCTTTGCAAGCTCTACGATTTCCGGTGCCAGAGGGCCGGGGAGGTTGCCCATCTTGCCCTGGATCATTCCCCAGGTGTCCTTGTCTATGTTGCTGAAACGCTCCTTGCCCTGGCTCATCGCGAAGATGTTCATGAGGGCTGTGTTCTTGGTGTACTGGCTGAAAGGAGTTACGAGTGGCGGATATCCGAGCTTGGGCCATACGTACTCGACCTCCTTGAAGAGTTTCACGAGAAGCTCGTCGATTGTGCTCTCGTGCTCTCCGTGTGCGCGCTCTGCGGCGTTGATAGCTCCCTTGAACACCTCAAGGTCTGCCATCATGGATCCCATCATTCCTCCAGGAAGGCCGCAGCCTACCAGCAGGGATGTCATCTTGGAGTTGGAAGGATTGATCCAGTATCCCAGGAAGTCGTCGATGAAGCTCTGGGTGAGCTTGCGTACTTCCATATATGCGTCCATGTTGACGTCCTTTACGAGGAATCCGTCAGCCTTGAGCATCTGCTGGATGGTGATTACGTCCGGATGAACCTTTCCCCAGGAGAGAGGCTCTACTGCCACGTCAAGGTACTCGGCGCCTGCGCGGGCCACCTCAAGCATAGAAGCTACTGAGAAACCGGGACCTGTGTGTCCGTGGTACTGAACCTTGATATGAGGATATTTCTTCTTGATGTCGGCTACAAGCTCTCCCAATACGTTGGGGCGTCCTACTCCGGCCATATCCTTGAGGGCAATCTCGTCAGTTCCGTATTCCACCAGTTTGTCCACTACTCCCATATAGTACTCTACGGTATGGACGGGAGAATGGGTGATGGAAAGGGCGGCCTGGGAAATCATTCCGGCCTTCTTGGCATATTCTACTGAAAGCTTGAGGTTGCGGTGGTCGTTAAGGCCGCAGAAAGAACGGGCAATCTGGGTTCCCTGGGCTTTCTTGACCTTGAACATAAGCTCGCGAACGTCTGCAGGAACAGGGAACATTCTCAAACCGTTGAGTCCCCTCTCCAGCATATGTGTCTCTATGCCGGCCTTGTTGAACGGAGCGGTCCATTTCCTTACCGCAACGTTGGGGTTCTCTCCGAAAAGGAGGTTAACCTGCTCGAAAGCACCGCCGTTGGACTCGATTCTGTCAAAGCAACCCATATCGATGATTGCTGGCGCAACCTTCACAAGCTGGTCCACTCTTGGAACATACTTGCCGGATGACTGCCACATATCCCTGTAAACGAGGGAGAATTTAATTTCTCTAGCCATATTGTTTTAAAAAATTTCTTTTATTTGCAAAGTGTGCAAATATAACTTTTTTTGTTTACTTTTACACACCGTCAAATACCTGAATTATGAAAAAAATCATAAACATATTTTTATTCATAACAATCTGCATCTTCGCCTCCGCACAGGACATAGTTTCCGTCAGCGGACAGGTGGTGGATTCAGAGTCGTCCCGCCCGGTCACGGCAGCGTCGGTCAACCTTGACGGGACCAACATTTCCATCATTACCAATTCAGAAGGTAAGTTCTCTCTCAAGATGCCTTCCGCCCAGGCGGCAGGAGGAAAAATCGTCATCAGCCATCTGGGCTATGTAATCAGCGTAACTCCAGTCTCGGATTTTCCTTCAGACGAGGAGAAGTATCTGACCATCCGCCTGGTTCCGATGTCTCTACAGTTGGACGAGGCCGTGATTAAAGCGGTGGATCCCCTTGTGCTTTTCCGCACTGCGTACGCCAGGATCAAGGAGAACTACCCTACCCAGCGCGTAGGAATGACCACTTTCTACCGTGAGATGATCCGCAAGGACAACACAAAGTACCTTGTCCTTAACGAAGCCATCGTGGACGTGGACAAGGGCGCTTACACTGGATTCAGCGCCGACAGGGCCGCAATCTACAAAGGCCGTGGCAGCGTGAACGTCAGCCCGTCCGACACCCTGTTCGTCAAGTTCCAGGGCGGAATCACCACCGCGCTGGCAATAGACATGGTAAAGAACCCGTTCCTCGGACTGGACCTCTACACCGCCTGCGACGCATACCAGTTCACCCTGGGCGAGATGGCCAACATAGACGACACTCCGTTCTACGTCCTGGAATTCACGCCCCGCAAAAGGGAATTCGAGTATATGTATTCCGGCAAGCTGTACATAGATATGGACAGCTACGCCATCGCCAGAATGGAATTCCAGCTCAATTTCAGCGACTATACCAGGGAAGACGCCGCCAAGCTCTTCATAGTGTCCACCCCGACCAGGACCAGGTTCTCGATGGATCACGCCGCATATACGGTCAACTACAAGAAGTCCGACGGTAAATGGTATTTCGACTACTCCAAGACAGACTTGGGCTTCTATGCCAGGAAGACCCGCTCCCTGTTCCGCCATTATTACCAAATCACCTCCGAGATGGCCGTTACCGACCACAAGGAAGAGGCCTTGATAATCGAGGGGCAGGACAGAGTGCGCACAAACGCCATCCTCACCGATGACATCCAGGCATACTCCGATCCCGACTTCTGGGAGGATTACAACATAATCCAGCCTGAGCAGTCCATCCAGAATGCCATCCAGCGCATCATCAGGCAGCTTAACAGGAGAAGATAATTCCTTCCGTCAGAAAATCGGATGACCATATTGCAAGGTTCAAAAGTTTTTGTACCTTTGCAACTCCAACACGGTGCGATTAGTTCAGTTGGTAGAGCACCAGATTGTGGTTCTGGGTGTCGTGGGTTCGAGCCCCACATCGCACCCCAACTGAAAAAGCCTGCGAG
>JAEEGL017142761.1_pt1 | contig 20848 bp, 32 predicted proteins | sample 9134231 | NCBI WGS metagenome assembly JAEEGL01 (sample SAMN16246548, study PRJNA631951) | gut metagenome | biome: gut microbiome; feature: rumen; material: fiber-attached | host: Bos | place: Iran: Karaj | collected 2018-10
AACAAACATACATAGATATTCCTTCAGTAGTTCAAATAATTGGAAACATATATAAAAATCCTAATCTCTTATCTAATGACGATAAATATAAATTTAGAGAAGAAGATTTCCCTTCTTCATTTCAAAGGATAGTTTTTGGTTGCTTATATAATTTGTATCAGTTAGGTGCGAAGGAGTTCAGCTTAGAGGCGGTAAATGATTATTTGTCAAGTAGACCAAAAGCGCAGGCCGAGTATAAGGTAAATAAAGGGGACGAATATCTTCTTAAATGTGCTGAGTTAGCGAACCCCGCAACAATGAACTATTATTATAATAGATTAAAGAAGATGACTTTGTTAAGAGCATATGCAGATTTAGGTATGGACTTAACTTGGCTATACGACCCAGATAATATACTTGATAGCAAGAAAAAGCAAGAACAAGAAGACTATCTTGATAAAGCAACTCTTGATGAGATTGCAACTTTAATTGATGATAAAATTGATACAATTAAAATGCAATATGTTGAACAGACTGAAACCTCAGGAACCAAGTTAGGAGACGGAATAGAAGAACTCTTAACTTCATTAGAAGAATCTCCTGCATATGGATATCCTTTTTATACAAAGTATATGAATTTGATAACCCGTGGTGCGCGACTAGGGACTTTTTATTTGCGTTCAGCTCCATCTGGCGTGGGTAAAAGTAGATCGATGGTAGCTGACTGTTGTTATTGGGGTTGCGATCAAATGTGGGATATTCATACAAACAAATGGGTGACAATCGGCATTCCGCAGCCTACGTTATATATAGCGACAGAACAAGATATTGATGAAATTACTACTATGGCATTATCTTTCATTTCTGGTGTTGATGAAGATCATATTCTAAAAAATGAATATTTTAGTGGGGAAAGAGAGCGTATAGCGAAGGCCGCGCAGATACTAAAAAATGGTAAAGTTTATTTTGAATGTATTCCGAACTTTGGAATTACTGACATAGAAAATGTTATTAAAATGCACATTAGAGAGCATCAAATTTTATATTGTGCTTTTGATTATATTCATTCAAGTGCAAAAATATTAACCGAAGTAGGCGGAAAGTCGGGGGTTAAAAATCTTCGTGAAGATAATGTTTTATTTTTATTATCTTCCGCATTGAAGGAGTTAACTGTAAAATATGGAATTTTTATTTTATCATCAACACAGCTGAATGCTTCATATCATGATTCAGATACTCCAGATGAGTCTTTACTTAGAGGTAGTAAAGCCATAGCCGATAGACTAGATATGGGTTGTATCATGTTAGACGTAACCCCACAAGACAAAGAAAAACTTGAGCCTTTTGTTAAAAAAAATAATTTACAGATGCCTAATATGAAATTAAGTATCTATAAAAATAGAGGTAACAAATATAGAGCTTGTTATTTATGGCTTAATGCTAATAAAGGATGTTGTCGTTTTGAAGGCTCCTTTTTAACAAACTGGAATTTTGAATATATTGAAGCAGAGGATATTAGAATTCGCGTTAGCGAAGCATCCGCTTTTTAATGGAGGTAAGTAATGGATGATTTGCAATTGTACGACTATAATCTTCAAGAAATAAGAGAAAATCTCTCTCTTGAAGACATAGCACAAATATTAGATGAATATAATGCAGAACCAGAAATCAAAGAAAATATGATTATTGCAAGAACAATAGACCATAATTATTTAGATGATAGTTCTGCTAGTAGAAAATTGTATTATTATGACAATTCTCATTTGTTTATGTCTTGGACAGGCGGAAATGATGCTTTTGATATTTTTCAATTAGTTTTAATTGTGGAAAATAGAGAGCATAATGCTGAATGGGAATTACCTCAAGCTGTTGCTTTTGTTGCACAGAAATTTGGATATGCAGCAAACAATAGGCGGGAGACCCTTCAACTTGAGAATTTAGAAGAATTTAAACTTCTTCATAATTATGAAAGAATTAAAGAAATTAAACCTAGCACTCAAGAAGTTCAACTAAAAGAGTATGATGGTAGTTTCTTAAAAAATTTACCTCATCCTCTTATCGTAGACTGGTTAAATGACAACATTACCGAGGATGAAATGGTCAGACATGAGATATGTTACGATCCAAAGAATCAAGGTATAGTTATTCCACATAGAGATGCAGAAGGTCGCCTTATAGGCATTAGAGAACGAACTCTTATTCAAGAAAATGCTGAACTATATGGCAAATATATGCCTGCCCGCATAGCAGGAAAAATGTATAACCACCCACTTTCATTCTCACTCTATAATCTTTATTATAGCAAAGAGAATATTAAACGCGTTAAGAGAGCTTTTGTATTCGAGTCAGAGAAATCAACGATGCAGTATGCAAGTATGTTTGGACCAGAGAATGATATTTCAGTCGCAATTTGCGGGTCCTCATTCTTAGCATATCAAGCTTGGTTATTAATTAACCTAGGCGTAGAAGAAATTATCGTAGGTCTTGATAAACAGTTTAAAGAAAAAGGTGATAATGAATTTAAGAAATTGACTAAAAATTTAACGAATATTCATCATAAATATGGGAATTATGCGAAAATTAGTTTTATGTTCGATAAGACTGATATATTAGGATATAAATCTAGTCCTACTGATGAAGGTATAGAAAAGTTTATGTATTTATATAAAAATAGAATTTGTTTATATTAAGGAGGAGTTAATATGAGAATTGATTGTTCAGTAAGAAGAATAGACCTAAAGAAAATTTTATATGAAATAGATGTTTTTAGAATGGGGAATCGTGGAGATAGACCATCATATATAATAATGAATTATAAAACAAGAAATGATATCGTTTTAGACCATGACTATTCTACAAGTGCATCACCAAAAGAGGATAGACTTTTTGGTATTCCTGTGGCTTATAATGAAGGATTAGAATATGGCGAGGTAGATATAATATGATTAAAATAATTAAAAATGGAACAAGACAAGTAAAAGAATGTGAAGATTGTGGATGCGTATTTTCTTCTGAGGAAGAAGATATCGAAAAAATAGATCATGGTTCCCAATTTTATCCTAAAGGATATAAAAAAATAATTCGATGTCCACAATGTGAAACAGTAATAATTTTGGAGGCTACTAGATGAAATTTGAATTAATAAATCAACCAGATGATGGTTTAACTGCAACACAGCAATTATTCATAAATAGAGGATTGCAGTTGAATGGAATAGAACATTATATGAATTTAACTGATGATGATATAAATTCGCCTTTACTATTAGGAAAAGAAAAATTAAAAAAAGTTGCGGGAATCATTAGTTCAATGGTGCAGAATAGTCAGAATCTTGCGGTAATAGTCGACGCGGATGCAGATGGATATACTAGTTCTGCAATTCTTTTGAACTGGCTGTATTATTCTTATCCAGAATGGACTAAAAAGCATACGACATATTATCTTCACGATGGTAAAACGCATGGATTAACACCTGGAGCAATGTCTTTCTTATCTGAGAGTAAGATAAGTACAGTCTGGATTCCGGATGCCTCAAGCAATGATCTTCCGCAAATTGAGGAACTCTATAATGAAGGTATAAATGTTATCATTACAGACCACCATATTGTAGAGAATGGTTGTAGTCCATATGCAATTACAATCAATAGTCAGATAGATAATTATCCAAATAAAGAACTTACAGGGGCAGGAGTTACTTGGCAGGTTTGTAGATATTTAGACTTGGTTCATGGAACAGATTATACTGAAAAATTAGTAGATTTGGTAGCCACTGGACAAATCGCAGATATGGCTCAACTCTCTTCATATGAGACCCGCCGCATTATAACAAAAGGACTGATACCAGACAATATTATTAATCCATATCTTTTTGAAATGTGGGAAAAGAATAAATTTAAATTGGGAGATGAACCAACTGATTGGGGCTGGACTTTTTATGTATGCCCTATGATTAATGCTATCACCCGCTCTGGAACAATAGAAGAGAAAACTTTAATTTTTGAATCTATGCTATTGTTTAAAGCTTTTGAAAAAGTACCTTCTACTAAAAGAGGGCATAAAATTGGGGAAATGGAACGAATTGTTGACCAGGCAGTAAGAACTTCTACTAACGTTAAAAATCGCCAAACTAGGTCAGAAAAGGCTGGAATGGAAAAACTTGAAAGTTTAATCAAAGAGAATGACATGCTCAAGCATAAGGTTCTTTTGTTCACTATCAAGCCGACAGATGTAGAACCAAGTATCCGTGGTCTGGTCGCAAATAAGATTATGGCTAAGTATCAGAGGTGTTGTGCTGTACTTAGTGATGATGGTGAGAATTGTACAGGAAGTATGAGAGGCTGCGGTTTAACAGGTATTATGGACTTTAAGAGTATCTGCGAAGCCAGCGGAGTGATTAACTGGACCAGAGGTCATGAAAACGCCGCTGGTTTAAGCATCCCAACGGCTAACATAGAGAAATTTTTGGAGAAAACCGATAAGCTTTTAGCGGGAACCGCAGAAGAAGCTATATATAAAGTAGATTATATATGGGATTCTGAAAAGGTTGATTCAGCTAAAATATTAGATATTGCAGATTTTGATCCATATATTGGACAAGGGTTTCCAGAACCTCTTGTTGCTATTAAGAATATTCATATAACAAAGAATGATTTAACAATGATGAAATCAAACACTGTTAAGATAATGACACAAGCGGGAGTCCCTATTATCTGTTTTTCTATGTCTGATGAAGAATATGAAAAACTATACTCAGAGAATGGTGAGGTTGTAATTAATTTAATTGGAACTGCGAATAAGAATGAATGGAACGGAAATATATCCGCACAGATCTTGATGAAAGATTATGAAATAGTAAAACAGTGTGCATATGTTTTTTAAGGAGACTAATATGGAACAAAAATTAGAATTTAAAGGTGATAAATTATATCGTTATACCCCTATACCAGGGACAGAATATCATCCTACATGGGAAATAATGAAAGAAGAATTAGTTATGACAAAAGATATATTTATTGCTTGTTATAACAAGTGGATTAAAGAGGAGGAAAATTAAATGCCATTAAATATTGGGTATTTACGAAGTAAAACAGACAAAGCTTCAGATGAAGTATACACGCCAGAAATTGCTGTTTTACCATTATTAAAATATATAGATAAATCAAAAACAGTTTGGTGTCCTTTTGATATAGAAGGACAGAGTAAATATATTGAAGTTTTTAAAAAGAATGGAATTAAAACAATAGCAAGTCACATTGATACAGGACAGAATTTCTTTGAGTATGAACCTGAAGAAGAGTATGATTACATTATTTCTAATCCGCCTTTCAGTATTAAGGACATGATATTAAAGAGATTAAATGAATTAAACAAACCTTTTGCTATGCTACTTCCTTTGCCAACTTTGCAAGGACAAAAGAGATTTGATTATTTAAGAAATTGTCAGGCATTGATTTTTGATAAAAGAATAAATTTTTATAAAGATAAAGAAATGAAACAGGTACAGCAAGGGGTTTCTTTTGCTAGTATTTATGTTTGTAAAGACTTCTTACCAGATAAATTAATCTTTGAGGAGTTAAATCAATGATTTTTAAAGACAAGAGAGAAAAAATAAGTAATCATTTCAATAGCCAAGAAGGACAATCTTATCCTTGTAGTAACCAGATTGTTTGTTGCGGGGTTGTAACAGCAAATGAAAATAAATGGAATGATTTCGTAAAAGAAAATATGAATAATACAGTAATGAGACACAAAGATTATGTTGTATTAAAAAATGGAGAATTATGGTATAGAATACCACCGACATATTCTATTCGAGGATATAGATATTATAAAATAAAAGTAGATACAAATATTAATGAAGATTTTTTAGACCAGATAATTTTACCCTGTTGTGAACATTATTGTTGCAGTTTTGAATGGTTTTAAAAAAGGGAGACTAAAGTCTCCCTTATTTTATTTTTATAAAAAAATATGTTATAATAAATTATAAGAAAAAGTAAAGGAGTTAATGTAGATGATAAAATTTTATACCTTAGAAGAGCTAGAGCCAACTGAGTGTGTCGATATATTAATAAAAACTAAATCTAGACGTATCCTAAAAGGAGAAGCTCGACCTTTTTATTATGTTGTTTGTCCTTATAAAAATACAGATAATAAATGGATTTTTGAAGAGGCTGTTGGTGAACAATATGCTTGCTGGACGGAAGAAGAAATTGAAGGTTGGTGTTCTTTAAACGATATTGAAAAAAATGAAATTTGGTAGTTTATAGGAGAAAATATTATGTTAGATAAGAAGAATTTTTGTTTAATAGTAGATGCGATGAAGGAAAATTATGATAGAGGAAATCGAATTTATAATGATTTAAAGAAGTATAATATTTATATTGATAAGGAGAATCAGCCTCTTGATGTTATGTTAGAAAAGCTGATAAAAATAAATTTTAATAAATGGCAGAGTGATATTATTTTAAATTATGCTTATCCTATTGGAGAAAGAGAAAATATATCTTCCGCAGAATTATATGATAAACTTGTTGGATAATATATAAAATATAGAAGAATTAAATTTAAAAGAAGGGAAATATTGATTAATGGAACTTACATTAAAACAAGAACAAGGATTGAATATCGCTCTCGAGCGATATAAAAATCATGAAAAGTACGTGACTATTGCCGGCTATGCTGGAACTGGAAAAACAACTCTGGTTAAGTTCATCATATCCGCACTTGACGTAAATCCAAACACCGTTGCCTATGCTTCATATACAGGTAAGGCTGCAGAGGTTCTACGTAAAAAAGGAAATAAAAATGCTATGACACTTCATAGACTGCTTTACGATTCAATTCCACGCCCGGGTGGAGGCTTTTTTAGAAAACCAAAGTTGAATCTGGAATATACAATTGTTGTGGTAGATGAGGTCTCAATGGTACCTAAGTCTATGCTTGAGATGTTACTTCACCACAAAATATTTGTAATCCTTTTGGGAGACCCAGGTCAGTTACCAATGATTGACAAAGATGAATCACACGATTACCTTGCCCAGCCTCATGTATTCCTTGATGAAGTAATGCGACAGGCAGCTGAATCTGAAATTATTCAGTTAACCATGAAAATTAGAAATGGTGAGACCATCTCTTTCACAAAAGGAAAAGAAGTAATTGTAATTCCACGAAAGGAACTTGTTACTGGACATTTGACTTGGGCGGACAGTGTAATCACCGCAACCAATGCCACTCGCCTTGGAATTAATCAGCAAATGCGCGGATTGCTTGGGTATGAAGGTGCATTATGTGAAGGCGAAAAAATAATTTGTAAAAGAAATTATTGGGAAGACTGTAATGATGAAGGAGACGCTTTAGTAAATGGAACAATAGGAAAAGTAGAAAATTGTTTTGAAAGTTTTGTGCGGATTCCTTCCTATATAAGAAATAATAGACATGATTTACCTACGATTATGTGTGATATTCAACCAGATGATGGTAGTAATTTTATAGGAGTTAATATTGATAAAGATTTTCTTTTAAGTGAAACTCCTTGTGTAGATTGGCGAGTTGCATACCAGGTTGGGAAATTAAGAAATAAGATTGGTGACATTCTACCGAGACAGATTACTTATGGCTATGCGATTACGTGTCATGCAGCAGAAGGCTCTGAATGGGATAAAGTTCTGACTATTGAAGAAAATTTTCCGTTTAACAGAGAAGAACATAAACGTTGGTTATATACCGCAGCTACTCGTGCGGCAGAGAGGCTTGTTTTAGTGAGGGATTAAAGATGAATAAATTTGAAATAGAACCAGGTATTATTTTGTCTAAACTAGATATAAAAGATGGAGATGTAATTACTGTAACAATAGATACAGATAAATGGGATCTTATACGAGCTACCGAAATGCTATATACTTATCAAGAAATTTTTCCAAATAATAAAGTAGTTGGGGCTTTAAAAGGAATGGAGGTAAATAAAAATGAGTGATAAATATATTATTTCAGAAGAGCAGTTGCTTAACTTTTTAAGACAAGAAGAAGTTTTAAATGCGTTATTTGATTATGGAGTCCATTTTTCTTGGGGGGACTATGATGATGCGTTAGCTGTTTACAAAAGAGAAAAATGTCCTTCCGCAGAAGACTTTGAAGAAATTGCTTATATAAAATTAATCAATGAATATTCAGATATGAAAGTAGAATAAAGTCATTATTTTGTTTTTAATAAAAATTATGATATAATAAATTATAGAATGAAAGGAAAAATAATTTTTTACAATATTAAGAGAAAAATTTATAAAGGAGTAAAGATATGGTGGATTTAGTATTTAAACTTATTTGTTGTCACTTAGTTGGCGATTATGTATTGCAGAGTGATTTTATTGCTAAAACAAAAGGTGAAAATTGGTATCACTTGTTTGTACATTGTATGCTTTATTGTTTGCCATTTTATGTGTGTTTCGGTTTTAATTGGCAATTAATAATAATACTTGTGGCACATCTAATTGTAGACCCATTAAAAGCACGATATAAAAAAATCAATTATGTGCAAGACCAAGTTATTCATTATGTAACTATGTTGATATATTTGATCTAAGCAAGATAAGAAAGGTGAGAACAAATGGCAGAGTATACAAACAAAAATGATTTAAAGAAGAAGTTTTAGACTTTATAGATATTAGGGATATGGTAAAATTTGCCCCAACAGTAAACGCAATTCCTATTCCAGAGAGTGCTACAAATGGAGACATGATTAAGGCTATGTTTCCTAATTTAAAGGTTGAAATTGAAGGTACTCATATTACTTGTTGGATTGATGAACATAGATGGTTTGCCCCTGATTATGATTGGTGGTTTGCACCATATGAGAGCAGAAAGTGAGCGGGAAATGAGTAAAACGATACAAAAACCTTTAGCTTGTAGAAATGCTCATTGCGGTGCTATGTGTTCGCCTGCTGATGCAGAATTTTACAGCAAACTTTTCGGAAACAACCCAAGAAAGTGCTACAATTATGAACAAAGAGATGATTTATATCAAAACAATGAACTACTAGACAGGGTTAAATCTGTGAGAAAAGAATTATTTATGATTATGGATAAATATAACGGTACAGGAGAGGAAATTCTACAAGTATACTGCGATGGAATAAAAACAAGTTTAAAACTCATAGATAACTTAATAAAAAGTGAGGAAAAGTATGACTAGCGAAGATTTAATTGATTTAGCTGAAGATTTCAACGAGTGGCTTGATGATATGGCTGAAAAGCATGGAGTGCATAAGGATGATATACAGTCCTTAATTAAACAGTTTTTAATGTAGGAGGTAATAATGACTAGAGAAGAACGAGAAAAGGCAATAGACTTATTAGATAATCTAATAGGAGTGATAGAAGATAACCAAGGCAACGACTACGATTTTGCACTAAAAATGGGAATTGAAGCATTAAAACAAGAGCCTTGCGAGGATGCAATAAGCAGAGAAGCAGTACTTGATTTAATTAATTCAAATTGGGAGTATGAGGGCTTGGAAGTGCCTGTAGATTGTCTGCCATCTGTAACACCTACACACAAAAAAGGACATTGGATAGAATATCCTCATGAGTGGGGTGATAATTGGCAGTATTCGGAATACCAATGTAGTATTTGTCATAATAGAGCACACTTTGATACCGATTATTGCCCTAACTGCGGAACGGAAATGGAGAGTGAAGAATGATAGCAATTAAAGGAATGGGTATACCAAAGACTTGTTATGAGTGTAGCTTACGGAATATACGATACTATACTTGTTGTTCACTTATTTTTAGTGACCGCGATTGTGGCAGACATCCAGATTGCCCTCTGGTGGAAATCGTAACTTGTAAGGATTGTAAACACAGAGACCCAGAGGATAAGTTTTGCGATTGCGGACACAAGATTAAATGGAGTAGTCCGAGAGAAGACGATTGGTATTGTGCGGATGCGGAGCGGTAGAGTACTATTGCCATGAATATGATATTTAGGGGGTTAAAATGGTAAATTTAGGAATAGTTTTAGAACTTTTCGCAATAAACATGTGTTTAATTTATATGAACCATATTTTAAGCGGTATCAAAAATGAATTAAGCAAAAGAAATAGAGGGGATTAAAAGCATGAATGCAAGACAGAAAGCAAAACAATTAAAAAAAGAATTAGAACTTATGAAAAAGGCACCTATGCCGGTAGTTAGGATATATAATACTAATGTAAAAACACTCCAGGTTGGGCAAACAGTAGATACGGGATATTTGAATGAGTTATCGGCTGATGTCGATTGCCACGCAACATATATTCATAGAGAGCTGGTGCACCAACTAGCTGAACAGATAATTAATGAGGTAAGGTTTAAACAATATCCAAGCAGAATACCTTACCACACTGATATAGTAGGTGAAATAACAATAGTAACAGAAGGGAGAGATTAATATGGTAACAATCACAACAATTGATAAAGCAATCAAAGAATTAGAGGAACTAGCGAAAGTAAATAAAGAGATATTTGATACCCACCGTATTCATATTACAGTTAATGGTCTGGATAACGATGTGATACTTGACGATCTCTATGACTACAATACTAAACTAATAGAAAAACGTTTAGCGGCATATAAGGAATGTGCTAACAATTATAGACAGGTTGCAGACTGGCTCAGTTTCTTTAGACGGTGACTCTTATGGTCCACAAATGATTGTAGCAGGGTCTGAAGAATTTGTCTATGGCAACGAAACATGTTTGGATTTACTAACAATAAGATGGTGATGTTATGAATAAAAATGAAGAGTGAATTATGATAAGGAGAAAAGAATGAAAATTTATATGGATATGGATTATATAAGTGGATATCTTCGCTATGGTCATCTTGAAGGTGAAATTAATTTCACTGAAGAGCAAGAGAGAGATTTTAAAACTCTTTTAAAGAAAGAATTAAATAAAGAAGAAATAACAGAAGAAGAATTGGATAGACTAGATGGATACAAAGAAGATATTCGAGATTGTAGCGTAGTTATTGTAGATGATTGGCGAATTGAAGATTGCGGAGATTGTCATTGGGAGGAATTACTTGAAGATTAAAACCAGTTATTTTTATCAAATCAGGAACTTCACTCCTAATATGATACCTGTGTCCACCGCGATTTCAGACCCCGCATGGTACAGACCAAGGAATGGAGAAGAATATTATATAGACAAGAGAGGTATAGTATGCGGGCTCCGGTATGAGCCGTTGATTGTGCAGCTACATGGACAAGGCGGATGTCCATGTGAAGAGCGGGACCCCGCAAATTGTGAATGTATGAGAGAGTATAAACAATTACTTGATTCTCTTGTTGATAAAGAAAAAACTTTAAAAGCATTTGAATATTGTGCGAATAAATTTCAAAAAGAATTAGGATTTAAAGAAGAACCAATAATTTGTCTTATGGTTTATGAAGCTCCGTCTAATTTATGCAGTGAGCGGGCGGCACTTCAAGAATTTTTTAATTGTGAAGAATTGGAATATCCGATTAGGAGTTAGGAGTAAAAAATATGAAAATTAAAGATTATGAAAAAGTACGAAAATTATTAAGATCAAAAGAAAATTTAAATCAACTAGATAGAATATTTAGTAAACCTTATCCTTCATTTTATATTCTATTGAAAAATTTTTATTTTTTCCATAGAAACGAAGAAGAAATTAGCTTTTTCTCATTTGATGAACAAACGCAGGAAGAACTAAGAGAGAGTATTAAACAAGTAATTAATAAGAGATTAAAAGAAATTGACGAGGAGATAGAGAATATTTAGGCGGAAGGTAGATATTTTCCGCTTGATTTTTAATAAAAAATATGATATAATATTTATATAAATAATAAAGGAGAATAAGAATGATTACCGTAAAAGAAAATGATAAATTGATTTTTAATTCGGAAAATGGTTTAAAATATGATATTGAAATTATTAATATCAATGATTTTCGTCCACCTGAAATGAGATATGCTATTAATTTAATAGACCCCAATGGTAACTCTTATTATTCTACTTATAATGATTATTACTTTTGCGGAGAAGATTTTATTCAGAAATGCGGAAAAGAAGAGAAATAAAATGAAAATTTATTGTGAAGTGAATTAAAAATGGGTTAGAAAATAATGCGGGAGGTGCCCCACCTCTCGCTTGATTTTTATAAAAAAATATGATATAATATATCTATAAGAAAAAAGAAAAAAATTTGGACAAAAGTGGTTACTTGGTTTATCACTTTATTCATATATATTAGAATAAAGTGAAAGGAGTTAATTCAATGGCTTATATTTATAAAATAACAAATTTAGTTAATAATAAAATATATATAGGAGAAACAATCTGTGAAATTAGAGTTAGATGGAATCAACATAAAAGTACATCTTTTAATCCTAATTCACACTCTTATAATTATCATATTCATTGTGCTATAAGAAAATATGGCATTGATAATTTTAAAATAGAAGAAATAGAACAATGCGCAGATGAAGAACGCTTCAAGAGAGAGACTTGTTATATATTACTTTATGAAAGTTACAAGCCTGAAAAGGGATATAATTATGTGATAGAAGGCGAAGGCGCGTCTCCCTATTTAACTCAAGATTTTTTAAATTATTGGGAAAAGGGTTTTCGAGTTAAAGAAATTGCTGAAAAAATAGGATGCCATAGAGCCACTGTTTCAAAAAGGCTACACGCAAATGGTATTTCAGATGAAGAAATTAACAAAAGATTCAAGGAATATGTCTCTCAAAGAGATGGAAAACCAGTTCAACAATATTCTTTAACTGGACAATATATAAAAACATACCCAAGTACGATGTCTTGCAAAAAAGATGGGTATCAACAATCCGCTATCTCTAATGTATGTAGGCAATGTCAAAAAAGTGCTTATGGATATTTATGGAAATATGAAGATGATGAAAGAGATATACAAGAATGGGTGACAATTTACAAGAATAAATTACCAGCTGGTAAGCCTAAAAAAAGAACTGCTCAATATGATATAGAAACAGATGAATTAATAAAAATTTTTGATAGCGCATCAGAAGCTGCTAAGTCTTTAGGATTGAATGATAAAACTTGCATCTGTGCCGCAGCTAGAAAAGGTTCAAAATCACATGGATATAGATGGAGGTATTTAGAAAATTGAAAAGGTTTGAGATACATACACATTCACATTATAGTAATTTAAGATTACTTGATTCTATAAATAGATTACCTACATTGGTAGATTATGCCGCAGAAATTGGATTGGCAGGTTGTTGTTTAACTGACCATGAAACACTCTCAGGAGCTGTTCAATGGAAAAAAGAAGAAAAAAGAATTAGAGAAAAATATCCAAATTTTAAATGTGCAATAGGTAATGAAATATATTTAAAGGAAGATAGACAAACTGGTGGAAAATACCCCCATTTCCTTTTAGTGAGTAAGGACAAAGAAGGGTTCCGTCAACTTAGAATTTTATCTTCTATTGCATGGATGAATAGCTACTTTGATAGAAGAATGGAAAGAGTAGTAACTTTAAGAGAAGATATAGAAAAGATAATAGGCGGGAACCCAGGTCATGTGATTGCGTCTACAGCTTGTTTAGCGGGAACCGTGAATTCAAATGTCCTAGTTATGGAAAATGCAAGACGAATTGGAGATTTAGAAACTGCGGAGAGAGCGAAAAATGAAATTATTGAATTTGTACTCTGGTGCAAAGAAATCTTTGGTGAAGACTTCTACCTCGAGGTAGCGCCTGCCGCAAACAGAGAACAAATAATCGTAAATAAGAAAGTTGCAGAATTATCTCAAGCTTTTGGTGTTAAAATGGTAATTGGATGTGATGCTCACTATTTAAAAAAAGATGATGCTATGGTACATGAAGCATTTCTTAACTCTAAAGGTGGAGAACGTGAGACAAAAGATTTTTATGAATATGCTTATCTTCAAACAGAAGAAGAAATAAAAGAGAATTTGACTCCTTCTATTATTGATTTGTATGAAGATATGTGTGCAAATTCAATGGAAATCTTTGATAAAATAGAAGATTATTATTTAGACTATCCTCAACAAATTCCAAAAGTTGATGTACCTTTTGTCGAAAAAGGATATTATACAATTAACGGAGTAACAAAAGAAGAATATCCAACTTTATATAGTATGGGCATTTCTGATGACAATGTTGAAAGATATTGGTTATCCGAGTGTCTTGATGCATTAGTTAAAAAGCATTTAATAGCAGATAAAAGATATTTAGAAGAACTTGAGCTTGAAGCAAAGATTAAGAGAATTGTAGGTGAAAGACTTAATACTAATATGTTTTATTATCCTATAACTCTCAAACATTATATTGATTTAATTTGGGAATGCGGGAGCCCGGTTGGTCCTGGTAGAGGTTCGGCTCCTACAGGTCTCAATCACTGGCTATTAGGGATTACACAGTACGACCCAATCAAGTATGGTCAGCAGTTCAGAAGATATATGAACGAAGGTACGAAAGAATTAGGGGACATAGATATTGATATCTCACCGGCTAGACGTGGTTATATTATAGACCAGATTAAGAAGGAACGAGGCGAGCACTTTTGCAAAGATATAGACGATTTAAGTAAAAAGAATTTAGGAGCAGCTCTTGTTGCGACGTTCGGTACAGCGACAACAAAGAAAGCTATCCAGATTGCTTGTAAAGGCTATCGTTCAGAAGAATATCCAGATGGTATTGATGTAGATACTTCACAGTATATTTCTTCTCTTATTCCGTCAGAAAGAGGATTCGTATGGAGTCTTAAAGACTGTTATTACGGAAATAAAGAAAAAGGTCGTAAACCAGTTCAGACATTTATCAATGCAGTAGATTCATATCCTGGATTATTTAATATTATGACAGGTATCGAAAATATGATTGTAAGTCGTAGTTCTCATGCATCTGGAGTTATTTTCATGGACGAAGATCCATATCAGTTTGGTGCATTTATGAGGACACCGAGCGGAGACATTATAACTCAATTTGACCTTCACGATTGTGAAAGTATAGGTATGACGAAATATGATTTCTTGGTTACAAGTGCGATGGATAAACTTACACAGGCAATTAAATTTTTACAAGAAGATAATAAGATTGACCCAAGCTTAAGTTTAAGAGAGGTATATGAAAAATATTTCCATCCAGATGTAATTGATTTTGAGGATAAAGAAGTGTGGGATTCAATCAAAAGGAACGATGTTCTAGATCTGTTCCAGTTCGATTCAGTCGAGGGTGGTAAAGGTATAAAGTCAATTCAGCCAGAGAACTTAACTGAGTTATCTAACGTTAATGGTCTTATCCGACTAGTAGCTCCAGAAGGCTCTACAGAGAGACCAATAGAAAAGTATCAAAGATTTAAAGCAAATCCGCAACTTTGGTATGATGAAATGAAATCTTATGGTTTAACAGAAGAGAACGTTAAAACTCTTGAGAAGTATTATAAAACAAGCTATGGTATTAGTATTTCGCAGGAAAATTTCTTGTTTTCATTGGGTGATGAAGGAGTATGCGGATGGGAGTTTATTAAATGTAATGATGCAAGACGTGTTATTTCTAAAAAGAAAATGGATAAACTTCCAATTCTCAGACAAGAAATAATAAATGATGCAGCGACCCCAGAATTAGGAAAATATTATTGGGACCATGTAGTTCTTCCAATTTCGTCATATGCCTTCTCAGACCCACACGCATTGGCTTATGGTATGGTAGCATATCAAATGGCTTATATAGCAACAAAGTGGAATCCGCTTTATTGGACAACCGCTTGTTTAGTTGTTAATAGTGAGAGTTTGGAGATTGAGTCTGATGATTTAGATGATGACGAACAAAAGAAAAAGAATAGAAACTGTGATTATGGTAGAATAGCGAGTGCGATTAGTAGAATTAAACAGAATGGTGTAGAAATATCTTTGATTAATATTAATACATCTGACTATGGATTTAAACCTGATGTTGAAAATAATCGTATTCTTTATGGTCTTAAACCTTTAAGTAATATTAATGAAGAAACTATTGAACAAATTAAAGCGGGAAGACCTTATATCGGAATTAAGGACTTTATGAATAGATGTCCTCTTGGAAAGAAAGCAATGATAAATCTTATTAAGGCAGGAGCTTTTGATGAGGTTGAAACAGAGTTATCTTCAAGAAAAGAGATTATGGCATATTATATTTATAAAGTCTGCGGTATGAAAACAAGATTAACCTTACAGAATTGGAATGGTTTAGTTCAGAGTAATTTAGTACCTAAAAATTTAGAGCTACAGATTAGAATTTTTAATTTTAATAAATATATAAAGGCTTATTGTAAGGTTGGTCAATATTACCAGTTTAATGATATTTGTATGCAGTTTTTTGAGAAATTTATGCCAGAAGTCTTAGATAGCGTTGAAACAATTAATGGAGCATTTTGTATGTTGCAGAAAGATTGGGACAAGATTTATCAAGCAGGAATGGATGTGGCACGAGATTGGGTTAAGGATAACCAAGTAGAAATCTTGAAAAAGTATAATGCATCAATATTTAAAGAGATGTGGGATAAATATGCGGAAGGTAATTACTCACATTGGGAAATGGATTCAGTATGTTTCTATCATGGTGAACACGAATTAGAAAATATTGATTATAATAAATATGCTTTGTCTGATTTTAATAATTTAAGAACAGATGATATTGATTATTATTTTAAAAGAGGAAATCTTAATATTCCTATTTATAATTTGCATAGAATTGCGGGAACTGTTTTGGATAAAAATGACACAAAGAATTATGTTGTGTTACTCACAAAAACTGGAGTTGTAAATGTTAAATTAAGTCGTGACCAATATGCAAAATATAAAAAGAGAATTAGCGAAATTCAGCCTGATGGTTCAAAGAAAATTGTTGAGCAAGGTTGGTTCACAAGAGGAAGAATGTTGATGTTTACAGGATATAGGTCAGATGATATAACTTTTAGAGTTAAAACTTATAAGAATACAATGACACATCAAATTTATTTAATTGAGGATGTTGTTGGTGATGAAATTAAACTGAGACACGAAAGAGTCAATGGAATAGAAGAAGATTATGATGAATAAGCGGAAACCGGGTCCCGTCTAGAGGACCCGAATTCCCGAAAAAGGAGTTTAAATGAAAGATAATAAGAACAATAACGATTCAATAATAACAGTAATAAATAAGACAGACGAAAATATGGATATGATGGTTAACCACCCTTCTCATTATTCAGAGGGTAGAAAATATGAGCCAATTGATGTAATTGTAGATTGGAATCTTAACTTCCCGCTCGGAAACACTATTAAGTATATATCTCGTGCTGGTCGAAAAATTAATACAGTCGAAGATTTAAAGAAAGCGGCCTGGTATTTAAATTATGAGATACAACGTCTAGAGGCTGGATTGGACACGAATGATTAATTAAAATACAGTAATTTTTAAATAATATTACAAACCCTTTAAAATACTTTAATTAATTAAGGAGGAAGTAATCAAATGGATTATTTTATTATTAAACGTGATGGAGTTAGACAGAAGTTTAATCCACAGAAAATTAAGGATGCTATTCTTAAAGCTTTTTATGAGGTAGATGGCGAAGTTTCCGATTATGCAAAAACAAAAGCAGATAATATTGCTAACTATATTGAAGGTTATATGGAAGGTATTCCTAATGAATTAACAATAGAAGAGATTCAGTCTCTTGTAGAGCATGGATTAATGAGCGGGAAACGTAAGGACGTTGCTACTGCATATATAGAGTATCGCCACGATCGCGACAAAGAGCGCAAATGGAATAGCTCTATGATGAATATAATGAAAGAAAAACTTGCTGCATCAAATGTCGCTAATCAGAACGCGAACGTAGATGAACATTCCTTCGGCGGTCGCCGCGGAGAAGCTAATTCTGTTATTATGAAACAATTTGCTCTTGATAATTGCGTTTCAAAGAAAGCAAGAACAAGACATTTGAATAATGAGATTTATATTCATGACCTTGATACATATGCTGTCGGTATGCATAATTGCCTATCAGTTCCTTTTGATGATTTACTTGCTAAAGGTTTTAACACTAGACAGACAGACGTGCGTCCAGCTAATAGTGTAAACACTGCATTCCAGTTAGTTGCTGTAATCTTTCAGTTACAATCACTAATGCAGTTTGGCGGCGTTTCTGCAACGCATCTGGACTGGACAATGGTCCCATATGTAAGAAAATCATTTTGGAAACATTTTCAAAATGGATTAAGCTACATAGAATTGTCATTAGATACACTTTTCTCAGTTGATGAAAAAAAGATATATGAACTATTAGAAAGTGATTTATCTGATGAACCTATTGATTCAGATATTTTTAAACATTTCCCACACGCATACAAATATGCTATGGATATGACAATCAAAGAAACTCAGCAAGCTGTAGAAGGTATGTTTCACAATCTAAATACTTTACAGTCTAGGTCTGGGAACCAACTTCCGTTTACAAGTATTAATTTTGGTACTTGTACTCTTCCAGAAGGTAGAATGATTATTAAAGCTATTCTTGAAGGTGGCATTAAAGGGGTAGGTAAATTTCATAAAACACCAATCTTTCCATGCACTATTTTTCAGTGTATGAAAGGAATTAACCGTAAGCCAGGAGACCCAAACTATGATTTATATAGACTAGCTCTTGAATCAACAGCCAAGAGATTATATCCAAATTATGCTAATTGTGATTGGAGCGGAAATGTAGGTTATGACATCAATGATCCACGTACATATTTCTCAACCATGGGTTTAGTAGCTTAACTTAGCTCATGTAAAATCTTTTGAACCGCGCCCGCGGGTGTCACTTTTTAGTGGCTAACGGTTAGGTCTAGAACAGATGAGACCGTGCTAAGATTCATCATAATATTCACATAGGAAGGAAAAATATGTGGATATATAAAATAACAAATATTGTTACTAATGAAGTAGATATATTTGATACAGTAATTTCTTGTGCAAAAGCCTGTGGAATTAAAAATGGAAAAACTTCTATTTCTGATAGACTAAATGGCAAAACAAAGAGTCCTTATAAAAAGACTTGGATTTTTGAATATTATGATGAATAAAGTGTATCGACTATCCCTGATGAATGTAAGGGAGTAGGGTGAGAGATAGGCACTCACTCGAAGCGGAAGACAACTCTACGAAAGTAGAATGAAGATATAGTCAGTGCCCATGGGGACATGGGAACAACACGTGCAGAACAGCGAACGGATTTGACATCAACGGGTTTGGACAACTCAAAGATGGCAGAGGCAATATCTGTCCAGTTACAATTATTCTTCCAACAATAGCTATGGAAGCAAAACTGGGAGAGTCTGAATATGAAGATGATACAGTAATCGACCAATTCTTTAGACGTTTAGATGAAATGATTCATGACGCTAAAGATATGCTTATTGAACGATTTGAGTATATCTGTTCTCAGGATGCATCTTCCGCAAAGTTCATGTATGAGAATGGTACTATGGCTGGCTATATCCCTGAGGAAGGCATAAGATCTGCACTCAAGCATGGTACGTTAGCGCTCGGTCAGCTCGGTTTGGCAGAGTGTTTGGAAATTTTGATTGGGGAAGACCATACAACAGAGAACGGCATGAAGTTAGCCAAAAAGATAGAACAACTTTTTAAAGACCGTTGTGCAGAATTTAAGCAAGAATACAAACTTAATTTCGGAGTTTATTATACCCCTGCTGAGAACCTTTGCTACACAGCAATGAATAAATTTAAGGAAAAATATGGGGAAATTCCTAATGTAAGTGATAGAGAATATTTTACAAACTCTATCCATGTACCTGTATGGAAAGAAGTTTCTCCATTTGAAAAAATAGATATTGAAAGTCAGTTAACAGGTTATAGTTCTGCGGGATGCATCACCTATGTAGAACTTGAAGGTGCGGTACTGAATAATATTGATGCATTAGAGCAGATTGTAAACTATGCTCTGGATCATGATATTCCTTACTTCGCTTTGAACGTACCTAATGACTTATGTTTAAGATGCGGTTATACTGGTTTAATTAATGATGAATGTCCACAATGCGGCGGGCGCGATATCCAGAGACTTCGTCGTGTAACTGGTTATTTAACTGGAGACTACACTACGGCATTTAATTTAGGCAAGCAAGCAGAAGTCCGCGATAGATATAAACATAGCAACAAATTGGAGTTATTAAATGAATAAAAGATATGCAGGAATAATTAAAAATGATGTAGTTAATGGAGAAGGTGTCTGTGTTTCTTTCTGGGTGCAAGGGTGCCCGCACAAATGTGCGGGTTGTCATAACCCAGAGACTTGGTCTACAGGTGGGGGTAAAGAACTTCCCATTGATGTAAAAGAACAAATAGTTAAAGCGATTTCCGCGAATGGCATCCAAAGAAACTTTAGTGTGCTGGGCGGTGAACCACTGTCTAACGGTAACTCAAAATTGGTTTTGGAAATTTTGAATTCGGTTTGTGCTTCCTACCCAAAAATTAGAATTTTCCTCTGGACAGGATACATCGCAGAAGATTTATTTAACACTACTGACACTGTAGTTCAATCTATTCTAGAAAAAGTTGATGTTTTGATTGATGGACCGTTTCAGCAAGAAAAGAAGGATTTAACAATCCCTTTAAGAGGTTCTAAGAATCAGCATATATGGGAGAGAGACCCTGTCGCAGGTTGGATAGATAAAACAGAAGAATATGATAAAGTTGCATTTTCTAAAAAATTATGATATAATAATATAAGAAAAATATAAGAGGAGAAAAATTATGGATAATGTAAAATCAAGTATTAATCTCTATGATTTTAATAAAGCAAATATGGCGCAGATTAAACCATATGACCCC
>JAEEGL011426506.1_pt1 | contig 20847 bp, 13 predicted proteins | sample 9134231 | NCBI WGS metagenome assembly JAEEGL01 (sample SAMN16246548, study PRJNA631951) | gut metagenome | biome: gut microbiome; feature: rumen; material: fiber-attached | host: Bos | place: Iran: Karaj | collected 2018-10
ATTCTTCTTCATAATAGCGTTCATTACTATGAGCGTCAGCAATGCGGCGGATTCGTATTTTATGACTTATAATATAAATGCCACGCCTTTTATGACAACTGTGTTCATGTGGCTGGGAACAATACCGGCATTCATCCTTCTGCCCCTTGTTCCTGCCATGAAGCGCAAGTTCGGCCAGAGAGGGATGTTCCGCCTCTTCCTGGTTATTGCTATAATTGGAATGGCATTGATGTACCTCTTCGTCTCCATCCCTGCCTTGAAGGCATGTTTCCCTCTCCTCTGCCTTGCACAGTTGGTAAAGAGCTCCGGAATCCTGGTGGCTACCGGCTATATGTGGGCTTTGGTCCCCGACGTGGTGACATACGGAGAATACATAGGAGGCCGCCGTATTGCCGGTATCGTCAACGCAATAATCTGTTTCTTCATGAAACTTGGAATGGCGCTGGGAGGCGTGATCCCGGGACTGGTCCTTTCCTGGGTGGGCTTCAAGGCCGCCAGCCAGACCCAGACTCCGCTGGCGGAGCAGGGAATCCTGTGGCTCGTCACCATTGTCCCGGCCCTTCTGTTCGTACTTGCAATATTTATTATCAATAAGTATGAGCTTGACGACAAGAGGATGAAAGAAATAATCAACGAAATTGAAAGCCGAAACAACTAAAGTTCAAATGAAATCCAATCCTGACGAAATAACACGCGATTACTTCGATTCGCTTCTCCTAAAGACCCGCTATCTGGATTCAGGACTTCCATCTACCAGCCTGACGCTGTTCGGGGAGAAGTTCGACACCCCCATTATGACTGCCGCCTTGTCACACCTTCACAACACTGCGGAGAACGGTATGGTTACATACGCCAAGGCCGCGGCAATGAGCAACGCCGTGCATTGGGTAGGAATGGGGGAGGATGAGGAACTCGAGGCCATACTGGCCACGGGCGCCCGCTCCATCAAGATAATAAAGCCTCACGCGGACAACGCCGAGGTGTTCAGGAAAATAGAGCACGCTGTCTCTCACGGATGCTTCGCAGTGGGGATGGACATTGACCACGCCTTCAACTCCGAAGGTGGTTATGACAACGTCTTCGGCCTGCCTATGAAGCCTAAGTCCACTCAGGAACTGGCCGAGTTCGTGGCTGCCGCAAAAGTGCCTTTCATAGTAAAGGGAGTCCTCAGTCCCGAGGACGCTGAGAAGAGCGTCAAGGCCGGAGCCGCGGGACTGGTAGTGTCCCATCATCACGGGATGATGCAGTACAGCGTGCCGCCGCTCAAGGTCCTGCCTGAGATCCTTTCCGCAGTGGGCGGCAGCGTACCTGTGTTCGTGGACTGCGGCATAGAGAGCGGAATGGACGCTTACAAGTGCCTGGCGCTGGGCGCCGCAGCCGTTTCAGTGGGGCGGCATCTGATGCCCCTGCTGAAACAGGGCCCGGAGGCCGTTGCGGCCAGGATAAAGGAGATGACGGCGGAACTGGCGGGTGTAATGGCCCGTACCGGAGTGAAGTCGCTCAAGGACATAGACCCTTCCGTAATAATTAAAAGAGATTTCTGATCATGATTCTGGGAACGTCATCACCGTTGCAGCACACTTCTCCTGAAGACTGGGTTGCCAAGCATAAGGCACTTGGTCTCAAGGCAATCAATTTCCCTGTGAATTATCTTGAAGGGGAAGAGAAGTATCTGGCATATAAGAAGGCTGCTGACGCAGCCGGCTTGAGCATTTCCGAAGTGGGAATCTGGCGCAACACCCTGGCTGCAGACCCGTCCGAAAGGGCCAAGTGGATTGATTACGCAATTGGCCAGTTGCAGATGGCCGAAGAGATTGGCGCAACCTGCTGCGTGAACGTAGTGGGTACCCCGTACGGCCCCCGCTGGGACGGTGGATATCGCGACAATTTCAGCACGGAACTCTGGACGGATGCCGTAAAGATGATCCGTCAGGTAATAGACAGCGTCAGGCCGCGGCATACCAAATTCTGCATCGAGTCAATGCCCTGGATGATTCCCAGCAGTCCGCAGGAGTGCCTCCGCCTCCTTGAGGACGTCGACCGCGCAGAATTCGCCACGCACCTGGACGTGGTCAATATGATAACATCGCCCCAGAGATACTTCTTCAACGACGACTTCCTCCGGGAATGTTTCTCGGTACTTAAAGGCACTATTGTCAGCTGTCACCTGAAGAACATAAAACTGAAGGAGGAATATACCTTCCAGTTGGAGGAGTCCGCCTGCGAGGACGGTGCGCTGGACCTTGAACTATACGCAAGCCTGGCCAGTGCCGAGAACCCTTGCATGCCTATGATAATAGAGCATCTCGATACTGACCAGGAATACTTTGACAGTGTAAAGTACGTCAAAGAGAAGCTTGGCAGGTTTATTCTATAACCTTGTAATCAAATGATTTGAGAGTGGCGTCTCCCTTGAGGAGATATGCCGGACGCAGTGCGAAGAAGCCGCTGTAGGTGTTGTGGTGATAGGTGGATACGTCGGTTATTGCTCCGTCACTTATCCACTGTCCATCTGCTCCGCGAACCTGTACGGAGGCTTTGTTCTTCTCGTTGCGTATGCGGATTGTCAGGTTGGAGTCAGTACCTGTCTTGCCGAAGAATGCGTTCTCGTTGTAGAAGAGGAACAGTCCGGCCTCGCTTCCTTCAGGAACGTTGAATTCTGCCGTAATCTCGTAGGATTCGTCAACAGCTGTGGTTGTCCAGAGGGTTCCGTCCTGGAATCCGCCGTGCCACTTGGCCCACATTATGGGGTTCTCGTAGTGGCGCAGGTAGCTGTAATCCTGAAGGCCTCCGTTCTCCCAGAGGGCTCCGTCAGGCTGGGCAAGCACAGGCCATCCGTCTTTTGTCCAGTTGACGCTTTCCACTATGGTGCTGCGGCCGAGTGTATGGTAGCCGTTGCGGTATGCGTGATATACTATGTACCAGTTGCCGTCGGGGTCGTCGATGAGGGTTCCGTGTCCCTTGGACCACCAGGCCTCGTTACCTGAATAGGTGTGGACGAGAGGGTTGTGCGGGCTGTTCTCCCAGGGGCCGAGCACTGACTTGCTCCTTGCCACTACGCACATATGGCTGGTTACGGGGCCGGCGGTGCCGCCTTCTGCGGTAACCAGGTAGTACCAGTCTCCGCGCTTGAGAAGCTTGGGTGATTCCAGCCACATTCCCTCGGTTTCCCATTCTTGGGGATATTCCCATCCGTCGTAGGCTTTCTTCCTGGCTCCGTTTGCTGCAAGTCCATCTGCAGTAAGCGGTGTAACAAAACCGTTATTGGTGTAGAGGTAGCGGTTTCCGTCAGCGTCCACTACGTGTCCAGGGTCAATTCCGCCTACGTCCAGTTTTATAGGGTCACTCCACGGTCCTTCTATCTTGTCTGCGACTACCACGTAGTTCTCGCCGCGACTGGTAGGATAATAGATGTAATATTTCCCGTTTACTTTGCACAGGTCTGGAGCATATATTGAATAATCTCCGTCAATTACCGTACGTACTACCGGCTCCCAGTGAAGGAGGTCGGTGGAATGCCATATAAGAAGGGCGGGGAAGTACGTGAATGAAGAGTGCGTGATGTAGTAATCATTGCCGTCCCTCATTATTGAAGGATCAGGGTAATCTCCCGGGAAAATGACTGTCTTGATGGTCTTGGCAGGTTTGGTGCAGCCTGCCGCAAGCACCAGGGCTGCGGAGAGGATTGCGATGAGGCGTGTTTTCATTTTTGCTGAACAGTTATTTATATATCCCAAATATATGATTTTTTTATCTAACTTAGCATAATTCATTTTCAATCATAGACAATGAAAAAAGTAATATTGATAGCTTCTGCGCTGCTTTGTCTGGCAGCTTCAGCCGCCCTTGCTCAGACTTACAGGTCTGAAGCAGCGGTACGCGCACTTCAGGAAGACCGTACCAGGGCCGGTAACAACCTCAATTCCTACGAATTTCCCGTAATAAAGGATACTAAACCTCCAAGAGGATATAAACCATTCTATATCAGCCATTACGGCAGGCACGGTTCCCGTTCCAACTGGGGTGGTACAACATACGAAGGCGTCATTTCCGTACTGGAAGCCGGCAAGGCTATAGGCATCCTCACTCCTGATGGAGAGATGGTCCTGGACGGAGCCCGCAAGGTGCTGGCAGGCTGGGACGGAATGGACGGCCGCCTCTCGCAGAGAGGCTCGCGAGAGCACGCCGCACTGGCCAAGCGTATGTTCAACAGGTATCCCCAGGTTTTCAAGGGACAGAAGAACGTGCGCGCTTTCTCCAGCACGGTGCAGAGGTGCATCATAAGCATGAACTCTTTCACCAATTCCCTGGTACGCCAGAACCCCAAGCTTGAAATCAGGCTTGACACAGGCGAAAAGTTTATGGATTACCTTGACAACGAGAAAGGATGGCAGCAGAAGACCGCCAGGGCAATGATGAAGAGCAGAGACTATATGAAGAACGTCCCTGACGATACGCTCGGCGTATTGACACGCCTCTTCACAGACCAGGAGGCCGCCCGCAGGATCGTCACCAGTCCCCGTCATTTCACCGACGACGTTTTCAACACCGCCGTTGTTGCGGAGGACTTCGACATAGAGAACGATATCTACAGCGTGTTGCCTTTCGACGCAGTCTACAACCGCTGGGCATCCAACAATATGTTCCTTTATCTGGGGCACTGCAACTCCGTAGATGCCGGCTTCGACCGCGTAGAGATGGCAAAGTCCTGCGTGGAAGACATCGTAACCAAGGCTGACGAGGCCATCAGGACGGGCAATTACGCCGCCGACCTTCGCTTCGGCCACGACTATCCTCTTATGGCCCTGGTGAGCTATCTTGGTATCGAAGGCGTAGGCGACAGGCTGGAAGTGGACGAGATTTGCGACAAGTGGCTGGGCTTCTGGAACATTCCGATGGCCAGCAATTTGCAGATGATATTCTACAAGAACAATGACGGAGACGTCCTCGTAAAGTTCCTATATCAGGAGCAGGAGAGGCTTCTCCGCGGCCTTGAACCCTTCTACGGTCCCTACTACAAGTGGGAGACCGTAAAGGCCAATCTGGAGGGCTATAAACGCTTTTAATTGACTTTTATACTTAGACAATATGAATAGGAATATTATTATCCGTTCCTTCCTGGCATTGGCCCTGACGGCAATGTCTGTAAACGGATGCTATGTCCAGAAGAAAACCGGCGACTCCTTAAGCACTAAAGGTGTTGAAGTCCCCTCCACTGCAAATCCGGATCCTACGGCGCCGGTAGTCTATTTCACTTCAGACATCAGCCCCGAAGGCCTCATCAAAGTATACGAGGCTCTTGGAATAACCCCTTCAGGACGCGTAGCGGTCAAGATATCTACCGGTGAATCAGAGAAGAGCAACCACTTGAGGCCAGATTTCATAAAGGATTTCGTACACAAGGTCAACGGCACCCTGGTGGAGTGCAACACCGCATATGGCGGAAACCGTACCGATTCTGAATCTCACCGCAAGGCAATTGCCCAGCGTGGCTTCGAAGCAGTTTCACATGTGGATATTATGGACGAAGAAGGGGAGATGAGGCTTCCTGTAGTCGACGACAAGCATATCAAGTACGATATCGTGGGTTCCCACCTCCAGAATTACGACTTTATGGTGAACCTGGCCCATTTCAAGGGTCACGAGATGGGTGGATTCGGAGGCGTTCTGAAGAACCAGAGCATCGGTGTAGCCTCTACTTCAGGCAAACTGTACATCCACTCAGCAGGAAGGAGTACCACCCGCTGGATCAGCGACGACCAGGACGGATTCCTCGAGAGCATGGCCGCAGCCGCACAGGCTGTCCACAACTACTTCAAGGCTGACGGAAGGAATATCATCTACATAGACGTAATGAACAATATGTCAGTCGACTGCGACTGCAACGGAAATCCCGCCGCCCCTCGCCTCAAGGACATAGGCATCCTGGCTTCTATGGATCCCGTCGCCCTGGACAAGGCCTGCACAGACCTGGTATTCACACACGACGATACTGCCGGTGACGACGCCAAGCCTCTTCAGCAGCGCATCAACCGCCAGCACGGCCTACATATCCTGGAATACGCAGAGGGCCTCGGTCTGGGTGTAACCAAGTACAACCTGGTGAACATAGATTAATACTGTCATCGTTAAATGGCAACCAGAAGGGAATTCATAAAAAGCGCGGCAATTGCTGCAACGGCAATAGCTGTCTCTCCGATGGTAGAGACCGCCTGCGCCAAAACCACAGACAAGAAAATGAAGGTATTGATGATAAACGGCAGCCCGCATAAGAACGGGAACACTGCAACTGCACTCGAAGAAGTTGCCGCGCAGCTCAAGACGCACGGAATCGACAGCGAGATATTCTGGATTGGCGTACAACCTGTCCACGGCTGCATAGCCTGCGGCAGGTGCAATGCGGACGGGAAGTGCGTTTTCGACGACGATCCTTGCAACCAGATAGCCCAGAAAATGACGGAGTCAGATGCTCTGATAGTTGGCTCTCCCGTGTATTACGGCCAGCCTAACGGAGCCGTCCTGGCCCTTGTGCAGCGCCTTTTCTATTCTAACGGCGCGGCTGTTATGGGCAAACCCGCGGCGGCTTTCGCCGTATGCCGCAGGGGTGGCGCTACGGCATCTTTCCAGACGCTCAATATGCCTTTCATGATGATGAATATGCCAGTGGTGACTTCCCAGTACTGGAACATAGGCTACGGACAGTCCCAGGGGCAGATATCTGAAGACCAGGAGGGCATGCAGACAATGCGCACCCTGGCCAACAATATGGCGGCGCTCCTCAAGGCCACAGGCGGCAAGCCTATGCCTGGTTCCGAAGAGCGTCACCAGTTCACAAATTTCATCCGCTAGGTTAAACGATCCTTATCAGATGTTCCCTAAAACTATCGTCCTTTCCGCCCTGTTGTTATTCGGATTAAGCAATGCTCCTGCTCCCGCGCCAAAAGCCGTTCCGGCAGAGGCGCTTGGGCCTGTAAAATACGAGGTCCACTACATACTCAAGGGCATCAATACAAAGGTGGCTGACGTTGCCATTTCCTTGGAGGATTCCAAGTGGAACGGACAGAACGCCCTGCATTCTCACGCCAAGATCAACGCCTCGTCTGTATTCCGCCTTTTCATGGCTGCAGAGTACATTGCAGACGCGTATTTTACAACCGGCAGCCAAGAGCCTCTTTACTCGATTAATCCTATTAAAAAGGGTAAGAAGGAAGGTAAGTTTGAGTGTATCTACGACCGGGATGCCAAAGTTGTAACCTCGGAGTTCGCGCCTCCTTCTGCTAAGCCTGTGACTGGGACATATCCGTTGGACGGCCGCACTATGGACCTGTTGTCTCTACTTCAATATGTGCGTTTCCACGACATCCCAGTTGGTACTACCCTCGATATGCATCTGCTGATGAAAGGGAAGTGCGTGGCGGCAACCCTTGTCAACCAGGGCCCGGACAATGATAAATTCCCCGGACAAAGTTCAGAGAGGCTGTTTCTGAAGATGCTGGAGATGGGCCTTATGGAAAACGGCAGCGGAAACGAAATCACCGTATGGCGCTCTACAAATGAGAACCGCCTGATCCTCGGGTTGGAAACAACCCTCAGTTCAGGCGCCATCTCAGTTTCTTTCGCAGAGTAATTTTTCTATCTGCTCAGAACGAATATCGTGAAGCTCAGTGCCGGGACTTCTGCTTTTATGCTCTTTCCGTTTCCGGTGAATGAAGCCTCTACGGGTACTATCGCATCCGGGTTGTCAAGAGTGTTGTCTTCGTAGAGTTCTTCGCTCTTGAGTACAATCTTCTTAACTGCCTTGAGGCCGGATTCTTCGTTAAAGTTAAGTGCAAGACTCTGGTCCTGTTCAGAAGTGTTGGCAACTTTCACATAAACCAAGTCTCCGTCCTTTACTGCGCTTGCAAAGAGACCGTTCTGTCCTTCAGCACCGGTAACTGCCTTTCCGTCCATAGTAAGCTTGAGAACATTCTCTCCCTTGTACTGACCGTATAGCTGCTGCACGTGCCAGCTTACAGTCCTCATAGAGCGGAGGTTGTCGTACCAGATGAGGTCAGGACGCCATTGCCAGCCCTCGACGTGGGCGAAGAGGGGAGCGTAGGTGGCCATATGCACTATGTCGGCGTTGCGCTCGAGACCTGTCATGAAGGCAGCCTCAAGCAAAGAGGCGTAGAAGTGATTCCACTTCTTTCCTGTGGCGTGGCAGGCGTATTCTCCTGCGAAGACCTTTGGACCCTGGCGGTCATAATTGTCGTAACGCGCGCCCTGTGACAGGAACCAGTCGTATGGACGATAGAAATGCTCGTCAACCAGGTCTGCGCCCAGACGCTTCATCTCAGGCCAGAGGAAATCGAACTGCTTTCCTTCTGAATCAGGTCCGGAAGAACCGACTATCTTGATTTCGGGATGAGCCTTGCGGAGGGCTTCTACGAATGGCTCAAGGTGGTCAGGATAAAGCTGGTCCCACTGCTCGTTGCCGATACCCAGATATTTGAGGTTGAAAGGAGCAGGATGGCCCATTTCTGCGCGGAGAGCGCCCCATCTGGTATCGGTTCCGCCGTTGGCGAACTCTATCAAGTCTAAGGCATCCTGAATATATGGCTGCAATTCTTTCACGGGGACGTGAGCCTCAGGATTGTCATTCTGGAACTGGCAGGCCAGGCCGCAACTCAGGATAGGGAGCGGTTCGGATCCAATTATTTCGCTCAAAAGGAAGAATTCGTAGAATCCCAGGCCATAGCTCTGGAAGTAATCCGGGAAGAAACGGTGAGGGAAAGTATACTCCCACCTGTTTTCATTTATAGGACGGTTCTCTACGGGACCGACGCTGTTCTTCCAGTTATATCGGGTTTGCAGGTCTATTCCTTCGACGATGCATCCGCCAGGGAAGCGGAATATGCCGGGATGGAGGTCTGCGAGTGCCTGTGAAAGGTCTTTGCGGTAAATGCCTTCGAGGGCGTCTCCAGGAACGAGCGATATGTGCTCAAGGTCGACAGTGGTCCTGGGATTCTCCAGGAAGATGCGCAGTATCGCCTTGGGATCGGTTGTCTCCGGTTTGAGCTCTACCTGGTATTTCTTCCACGATGAACCGGAAATATTGACTGTCTGCTGAACGAAGAACTGGTCTTCACCCATAGAAGCGGTATTTGCAAGCTCTACGCGGATTGCGCCTTCACGTCCGTCAGGCACCCTTGCCCAGACGCTGAAATTGTAGGTTTTACCTGCCTCTACGCCTATTCCGAAGAAACCTTCGTTGTCAAGGCCTGTCTGCTTATGAGCGTGACCAGGGTCAGTCAGCCTTGCATAATGGGGACATCTCTCGAATGGGCCGTCTTCCCTGATTGCCACGTCTCCGAATGCTTTCCAACCCTGAAGGGCGTAGGGGAACTCGAAAGAGCGGTTCTTGACGAGTTCGGCATACAAACCTCCGTCAGCGGCGAAGTTGATATCTTCAAAGAAGATTCCGTACATCGTAGGCTGGATGGGCGCTCCGGGATTCAGGACGTCGATGTCCAGGGTGTTCAGATTTGATTGAGTACAGGCTATGACTGCGGCGCAAGCAACTGCCAAAGTCAGGACTCGTGCGTGATTTTTCATATTCTTTTGTGTATTAATTATCTGATTTGTTTGCAAATATAGTTATGTTTGCAGTAAATCAAGTGGACAAATGATACGACTAGGTGGAAAATCAACCATACTGATTTGGGCCTTATTGCTGTTATTAAAGGTGACGGACATGTCAGCCGCACTCTCTAACGGCTCCGTCTCCGAAGTATATCAGGCCAGGTTCGTGACTATGGACGACGGTCTTCCCAGCAATTTCGTGGATGACATATTCCTGGACAGTTTCGGATTCCTATGGGTCGGTACCTCGGGTGGAGGACTGTGCCGATATGATGGTTATAACATAGTCCCTTTTACCACCAATACAGATGTCAGTTTAAAAAACAATTTCATTAGGACGCTTGCTGAAGATTCCTGGAACAGGCTCTGGATAGCATCAGAAGGCGGTTTGGATGTCCTTGACCTAAATACCTGTACTACCTGCGATTTATCCGGTTCTCCTCTTGAACCGTATCTCGACACCTTCTGCTCATATCTGACGGTAGATGCTGCTGGTTGCGTATGGGTAAAGTTCGACAATACGCTTATACGTGTCTCCTTCGACCGCAACGGAGGAATAGCCTCACTGGATTCTTTCCTGGATCAGCGCCTGTCTCCACCCACGGTGATATTCAAGGACGTGGACATGGACGGATCTGTATGGGTGGGCCTTGCCGGCCGCGTGAGGAGAATCGTTCCCTCTTCGGCTGGCCTGAGAGAAATGCCCTTGCTCGAGGGCTTTTCATACCGTGAAGACGCCATCCTGTCTGATTTCCTGGTAAGAGGTGACGAGGTCTGGATATCCACTAATGACGGACTATACCGCTGTGCCCTTAACGGGAACAAGTGGAAATTATATGAGTATGTCCCCTGGGATAGCCACTCTTTGTCTCAAAATTTCATAACCGGACTGGCGGAAGCTCCTGACAAGCGTCTGATAGCCGCTTCCCTCAAGGGACTCAATGTGTTCGATCCCATAGAAGACAGTTTCGACCGTTATGCTTCGGACAGCTCTCCTGATCTTCTGAGCAGCGATTTCATCAACTGCATCAAGGCTTTTGGCAACGAGATCTGGCTGGGAACTGAAAGTGCCGGTCTGATTCATCTTTATCCTGGCAGAATTTCAGTCCGGAACGTCGTAAATGATCCCAGAAATCCGCTTTCAATCGGAGCTAACCCTGTCAATGCAATATATGAAGATAAAGATGGAAGAATCTGGTTGGGAAGTGTGGAAGGAGGCATCAGCATCTCAGAACCCGGCATAAATGGATACCGCCGCCTGACTATGGCTAATGCAGGATTGAGCCATAATTCCGTCAGCGCGATATGTGCAGATGACAGAGGACGTATCTGGGTAGGTACCTGGGGCGGCGGCCTTGACATCCTTTCCGGCAATCCTCCTTTTGGAGTAGAATCGAGGCTTGTACCCCGGGGTAATTCAGACGACAGGCTGAGCAATGTGGGGTCCCTGGCCTTGGATGAACTCAACGGACTGATGTGGATAGGAACCAATACTGGAATCTACTATTATGACCTTGAGACAGGGACCATATACCATGCTTTGCGCCAGCAGACATTCGGATGCCTTGGCGCCTGCATCGACAATGATGGAAGGCTATGGATGGGAAGTCAGGAAGGTGTGTTCATCTTCGATTTGAAAGCTCGTCAGGGAAGTGGGGGAGACTATGCGTTCCCCGTTCGGAATTTCAAATACAAGCTTGACAATCCGACATCCGGCGCAGTAGAAAAAATATATTCAATATGCCAGTCATCTGAAGGAGTCATTTGGTTGGGAAGCTATGGCAATGGCATATACAAGGTACAGGAAGACGGGGACGGAGACTTTGTTTTCAAGAATTACAGCAGGGAAGACGGACTGGTAAACGACGGAGTCAAATGTATACTGGAAGATAATTCGGGCCGTCTGTGGATATCTACGGAAAACGGCCTGTCATTGTTCTCTCCCAATACAGAGCGCTTTATATCCTATAATACAAGGGACGGACTCCTGTCATCCCAGTTTTATTGGAACGCTGCCCTGAAGTCTTCATCCGGAGAGTTGTATTTCGGCAATGTGGCTGGACTTTCCATCTTGGATCCAGACTACCGGGCGCCAGAGACGGCATTGTCCCGCCTTCATTTTACCCGTATAACCGCAGGAGACCGTCTGGTATTGTCAAGCGCGCCCAAACAGCTGCGCCTGCACGAGAAGGACCGTTCCATAAACTTTGAGTTCTCTGCCCTGACATTTGGCCCCGCCTCGTCCGTAAGATATTCATATTATCTTGAAGGACAGGACAATACGTGGAAGGAACTTCCTGTAGGCCGCAATTATCTCTCATATACGTCAATGCGCAAGGGCAAGTATGTCCTGCACGTAAAGGCATCTGACGAGGCCGGTTTAACCGAGGCGGAATCTTCCCTTCCCATCAGGGTAACTCCATTTTTCTATCACTCCTGGGTATTTTACATGTTGGTAGGAATGCTCATTGCCTTTGCAATACTGGCATGGCACGATTGGAGGATGAAATCCCTTGTCCGTCAAAGGGAGATACTTCAGGCCAAGGTAGAAGAGCGTACGCGAGAGATCAATCATCAGAAGAAACTTCTGGAAGACAAGACCGAAGAACTGTCACGGCAGAACAAGATTCTGACACGCCAGAATGAAGAGCTGGCAGGTCAGAAGATACTTTCCCTCCAGGAAAGCCGACCTGCGGAGAGCAGGGACGAGAAGTTCGTGGCCAAGGTACTGGAGACCATCAGGGAGATGTACAAAGACCCCGAACTGGACGTAGCTGCATTCTGCTCTGCAATGGGAATGAGCAAGACTCTTCTCAACAACCGTATACAGGAGACGCTTGGACAGTCCATTGGCCAGTTCATAAGAACATACCGTCTGTCCATTGCAAGGGAGATGCTGCTCATTAACAGCGAGACTCACAATATGAACATCTCGGAGATTGCGTATGAGGTAGGATTCAACGATCCCAAGTACTTCACACGCTGCTTCTCTAAAGAGTTTGGAGTATCGCCAAGTTCGTACCCCGCAACATAGTGTTCAAAAATCCACCTAATCAGTTTTTTTGTGAACTCTTAGGGAAGTAGGATTGTCTACTTTTGCTTCAGAAAACCATTGATTAATGACACCGAAGCAAAAAATGACCATCCTGATTGCCGCTTTGTTCCTCTTTGCGGCAAACTGCAAGGCGCAGGCTCCACAGTGGCCAATGGCCTATCCACCAATGCACGATCCTGTGGCTGCATACTGCGACGGAACCTGGTATCTATTCTCAACCAGCTTCGGTATTGACATACTCAGCTCCAAGGATCTCAAAACCTGGGATCACGCTGGACGGGTTTTCGACAAGGCTCCTCAATGGGCGGTAGAAACTGTTCCTGGTTATAACGGTCACACCTGGGCGCCGGACATTCTCTACCACGACGGTATGTATTATCTGTACTATTCCTGCTCCTCATTCGGCAAGAATACTTCCGCCATCGGAGTTGCTACCAACCGCACCCTCAATCCGGCTTCTCCCGATTATCGTTGGGAAGACCACGGATGCGTCGTACGCTCGATAGCGGGACGCGACCTTTGGAACGCAATCGACCCCAATGTGGTGATAGATTCAGAAGGCAGGGGCTGGCTCAGTTTCGGCTCCTTCTGGGGAGGCATCAAGCTGGTCCGTCTGGACGATACCCTGACAAAGCTGGCCGAGCCTCAGGAGTGGTTCCCCATCTGCCGCAGGCCGGAGGGTACGGCAGAAGATACTTCGCAGACAGACGATGCCATAAAGGCTGACCCTCGCGGACCTGATTTCGATCCGGGCAACGGAGCCGTGGAAGCCCCGTTCATCGTGTACCGCAACGGCTATTATTACCTTTTTGTTTCATATGACCTCTGCTGCCGCGGAGCCAAGAGCACATATAAAGTTGTGTGCGGGCGCGCGAAGGAGGTTACCGGTCCTTACATCGATGCCGCAGGCGTTCCCCTGATGCAGGGAGGAGGCACCCTAGTAGTAGGTGGTAACGACCGCTATCCCGGAGCCGGACATTGTGCTGTCGTTCAGAAAGACGGAGTTGACATAATGCTCTTCCACGCTTATGACAGGGATTTCGGATATGACTCCAGACTGCTGGTAAAACCTATAGACTGGTCAGAAGCAGGATGGCCCTCAGTAGCACTTTGATTAATTACAATATATTCAATACTAATTAAACACTAAGACAAATGAAAAACCTAAAAATGATGCTGAAAGCGTTTATCGCTCTTGCTGCAGTAGCAGCAGTGTCGGTGGGTTGCGAAGGTCTTGAGCCCTATGCAGTGGATGCTCCGGACGATCTGGCAGACAAGATCGCCGAGTATGAGGCTGAAAAGCAGGCTAATCAGTCCGACGACTACACCGAAATCACCATCACTACCGCCATTGTGGGTGCTGAGGACAATTCAGCCCCTTGGTGGGATCAGTTCAGCCAGTATTTCACAGTCCCTTCAGGCAAGAAACTGGTGGTTGAGTTCGAAAACTATGGTTCCGGAGTCAACAACTGGAACAACTGGAACGTTTGTGTTTCCAGTCCTGCAGAAAGAGGCGGCGACGGTTACAGCGAGTATTTCGTCCTCCGTTCTGACGCATACGGATGGGGAAATGGAGACTACAACTCTGCAATGATCGATTTCGATTATGGCGGACAGGAGGTGAACTGGGACGAGTTCCGAGAGAAGATGCAGGGTGCATATGTTACTCTTTCTCTTGACCACGCACGCGCCGGCTACGCTTTCCTTGAAGTTAAGAACGAGGCAAAGGACGGCTTTGTTATTACTGAAAAGTACAATCAGCCCGTGTCTTCTACCGAGGACATCAATGCGTTCCTGGTTTGTGACGGAAGCCACTTCGTCATAAAGAAGGCTTACCTGGTTCCTTCTGAAATAGCTGAAATAGCAGATGAAGATGCCGCTTCCATAGTAGTAGAAGGCCTTCCTGTCGCAGTAGAGATGGGCTCACCCATAGAGGATATCATAGCTGAAGCAAAGGCTTCGGTTACTTTCACAGATAATTCTTCTGCTGTAGTTCCTATCGAGGACGTGTCCTTTGCCCTTGACGAGTCATTCACTGCCTCTACAGGCAAGAAGACATTGGTTTACTCATACAGCAAGACCAAGCAGGGCAATTACGGCAAATCAGTCGCAGGCTATGCAATGATAGAGGTTACCAATCCGGTAACTGCTCTTGAGGTGACCAAGGCTCCTGCCGTAACCACTTACTATGTTTATGACCTGCCTGTCAATTTCTATTCTACAGGAATTGAGGTGACAGCTACCTATGCTGACGGATCTACCGGCATCATTGACAATGCGACCCTTTCATTCGGCCAGGTTCAGCCTGAAGCCGGCCCACAGGAAGTGGAGATCTCATATGCCGGAATGTCCGAGACCATTACTACCACTTGCGAGGTGACAGCAGTAAAGGGAACCGCAGGAATTGGAATGCCTGACTTCACCAACGGCTGGTGGACCACATTCTCCGAGGATTACAAGGTGGCAGCAGGAGAGAGCAAGGTGATCAAGATGCAGCTTTATTCAGACAACCTTGCAAACTGGCACTCACCGTGCGTCATAATGCGCCGTGCAGACCTCTCCGAGTACTGCGTCGTACGTATGGACAACTTCGGTTGGGGTGACTCTTATGAAGGAACTGTTGCCGAGAGCAACTGGAACTTCGATTCATTCGCATCAATGCAGAATATGTCTATGGTTACCATTACGGTTACCAACAATGGTAACGGAACTGCTGAGGTTCTTTACGAGGTGACATATCCTAATGGAGAAGAGCACTTCCAGAAGTACACCAACATCGCCGTGGACGGTGAAGACCTCCAGGCAGCCCTCGTTACCGAGGAATCTTATCTCGTACTCTTCGACTAAACCAAAGAACAATGAAAATGAAACATATACTTTCAACCATAGCACTCTGCGCAGTTCTGGCAATTACTCCGGCTGTCCTTGGCGGACAGAACGGCTTCTATGCCCAGGCGCAGGACAATGTGACTGTGACCGGTACTGTAGTTGACGAGAACGGAGAGCCCATGCTGGGCGCAGGCGTAGTAGTTAAGGGAACTACCACCGGAACTACAGTGGATCTTGACGGAAACTTCTCTCTGAGCGCTCCCGTAGGATCCGTACTTCAGATCATCACAGTAGGATATACGACAGTAGAGGTTACCGTCAGCAACGCCGGCAGCCTTGGAACAATAGCGATGGAACCCGAGAACACGCTCCTTGACCAAGTAGTCGTAATCGGTTACGGTTCCCAGAAGAAAGTGGATCTCACCGGTTCAGTAGCAATCGTGGACGCTGACGAGATGAAGAAAGTCTCCCACTCCAACATTTCTTCAATGCTTGAAGGTAAGGTTGCGGGTGTACAGATCACCTCTGACGGTCAGCCTGGCGCCGACCCTGCAGTCCGCATCCGCGGTCTGGGCAGCTTCGGCAGCACCGACCCTCTCTATGTAATAGACGGTGTTCCTATGGGAACAACCATCCGCGACTTCTCTCCTAACGACATCGAGACCATCCAGGTTCTCAAGGACGCATCTGCAGCAGCCATCTACGGATCTCGCGCTGCCAACGGAGTTGTCATCATCACCACAAAGGGAGGAAAGAAGAATCAGCCCGTCAGGGTAGAGTATACCGGTTACCTTGGTGTGGACAAGATTCGCAAGAACGTCTACAAGGTAATGGATTCAGAGCAGTACGGCAAGTTTGTCAGGATGGCTTTCGAGAACAGCGCCCTTGCAGTTCCTGCCGGATACGATCCCACCAGCGCCAAGTATGTGAACCCTTCACAGGTGAACACAGACTGGTTTGACGAGATGTTCAAGACCGGTACCCGCCAGAACCACAACGTCAATCTTTCCGGCGGCGGCGAGAACAGCACCTATAATATTGCTCTTGACTATTTCAGCCAGCGCGGCACAATGGAGGGAGCCGGCCCTAACTACGACCGTTTCACTACCCGTGTAAACAACACGCTGGACGTCAAGTTCCTCAAGTTCCGCACAGGCGTGGTTTATTCCCACAGCTCACAGGACAGTATGTCCCTTTCCAACGCTAACGAGTATGTACAGGGTCTTTATGGAACCCAGTATCCGGTTATGGCATCAGCACTTCTCATGCCGCCTTCCATCAAGGCGTATGACCCTGACACCTGGTTCCTTGACAGGATTGTCTCAGCCGCATCTGAGTACAACTACGATTCCTGGGGCTTCGGCACTTACTATGACGACGTTCACGGAGACATCCGTATGACCAACCCTCTGCTGTACAACAAGCTCCTGGAGCGCAACACCCTGGTTGACCGCATAGTCTCTACAGGATCTGTTACAGCAGACCTCCTGGACATGATCGGACAGAAGAACGACAACCACAAGCTGGATTACAATTTCAACCTGTCATACAGCCGTACTTATGCAAAGGACTTCACATTCGTTCCTTCCTTCATTCAGAGTACGACAAACTATCTCTCCAAGAGCAACGAGCGCCTTTCTGAGGGATACCGCAGCATGAGCGACTTCCTGGTAGAGAACTACCTTACCTATGACGGCAAGTTCGGCAACCATCACCTGAATGTCGTAGCTGGTACCACCTTCGAGCGTGAGCTTTACCACACTCTCAGCGGCTGGGGAAACAACCTTCCTGAACCTTATTACCTCCAGGTAGGCAACGCAGCTGACAGGGATGCTTCTTCATTCGAGAGCGAGCACGTGCTGGCTTCCTACATCGGTCGTCTCACCTATGACTATGACGGACGCTACCTCTTCCAGGCAACTGTGCGCCGTGACGGTTCAAGCCGCCTTTCTTCAGCTGACCGTTGGGACTGGTTCCCTTCATTCTCACTGGGCTGGCGTATTGACAAGGAGCCCTTCTTCCAGGTTGACCCCAACCTTGTAAGTCTCCTTAAACTTCGCGCAAGCTACGGTATCCTCGGAAACGAGAACATCGGTGAATACCAGTATATGGATACCATGGCACGCGGAAACTACACTTACAGCTTCGGCGGCAACAAGGTGACTGGTTCATCCATTTCCAACTATGTCAATACCGCAATCCACTGGGAGAAGAAAAAGACCCTGGACGTCGGCCTCGACTATGCTATGTTCGCCGGAGCCCTTGAGTTGAACGTAGATTATTACAACGCTCTCTCAGAGGACCTGCTTTACAGCGTGCCCGTTCCTGCCGAGGCAGGAGCAACCAACGCCAGCGTGACAATGAACGCCGCCTCTATGCGCAACACCGGTCTCGAACTTTCCGCTTCGTACCGCAACTACAAGAACGACTTCAGATACGAACTCTCAGGAAACGTCACCCTTCCAAAGAACAAGGTGGTTTCCCTCGGTCCTTCCGGAGAAGCACGTAACGACGCCTACACCCGCACCGTTCTCGGCGCAGAGGTGGGACGCTTCTACGGATATGTTTACGAAGGAATATTCCAGAACCAGGACCAGATTGACAACCGCGTCAATGAAAAGGGCAACCGCGTGATCCAGAATGGAGCGCAACCTGGTGACGTGGCATACAAGGACGTCAACACCGACGGCCAGATCACTGCAGACGACCAGGACTTCATCGGAAGCGGAATGCCTAAGGTACAGTTCGGTCTCAGCGCCCGCTTCGAGTACAGGAACTTCGACCTCAGCATCTCCACATTCGGAGCAGCAGGTCACCAGCTCCTCGACTTCGTAGACCTCACTCTCCGCAGTTCATATGGAATGACAAACCGCAGCACAGACCTTCTCAATGCCTGGACCGTAAACAATCCAAGCACTACCGTGCCTCGCGTTTACTACAAAGCCACCGGAACAATCACCAACGATATGTTCAGTTCACGCTATCTGCAGAACGGAGCATACTGGAAGATCGCAAACGTGGAACTTGGATACAACCTGCCTGACGGCATCTTCGGCGAAAACGCCTTCATACGCTCCGCACGCATATATCTGTCCGGCCAGAACCTGCTTACCATAAGCAAGTACAGAGGCTACAACGTAGACTTTGCCGGCGGCGCTTTCACTCCGGGATATAACTATTGCTCCTACCCGGCTCCTGTAACTGGAATGTTGGGTGTTAAACTGTCCTTCTAAGATGTCAAATTCCAAAACGAACAAGAATATGAAAAAGATAATATATGTTCTGGTTTCTTTCGTGACGCTCGTATCCCTGGCATCCTGCGAGGCTGCCCTGGATGTGAAGAACCCTAACAACCAGACCACCTATGACTTCGGCCAGACCGAGGCCGACCTTCAGGAGGCTCTCATAGCCTGCTACAACAGAATCCGCCTGGAAGGCACCTTCGCACGCGTAGGCTATACACTTGACGCCGTCCGCGGAGACGAGGTTTGGAACGCCTCCCAGCAGTGGTACCTTCCTTATGACAACCTCAATTCTTCTGGTCAGATAGAGATCGGTGACCAGTGGCCCTGGAGAGACAATTTCCACGTGGTCAACCGCTGCAACCTTGTTCTTTCCAAGATCATCGACAATGAAATGAGCGGACAGAACATCAACCGTATTAAAGGCCAGGCCCTTTTCCTGCGTTCTCTCGCATACTACAACCTTGCCACCTATTATCAGGAAGTTCCTCTGTTCACTGACTATGCACAGTACTCTTCAATAGAGTCGATGTATGCCGAGAACGTAAGCCAAGACACCGTCCTTGACCAGGTGGAGAACGACCTCAAGGAGGCTATGTCCCTTCTTCCCAGCCGTGACGAAGGCGGTGAGTGGGCAAAAGGCCGCGCCACCAACGGTGCCGCAGCCGGATACTACGCACGTGTCCTTATGTTCCGCCACAAGTACTCAGACGCCCTTGCAGTCCTCAAGGACATCATAAGCGGCAAGTACGGCCACTATGAACTGATGGCTGACTATGGCGCCAACTTCCGCGAAGGCGCTGCATATGAGAACAACGCCGAAAGCCTCTTCGAGGTTCAGTTCCTTGACTATGGAATCGGCGGCACAGATGAGGAGTGGACCCCTGTCAACATCAGCTCAAACGCCACTCAGGGTCACGCTGTCGAGTCCAACTATGCTCCGCAACCATTGGGCAGCTGGGGCGACCTTGCTGTTTCACCTTGGCTTTACAACCTCTTCAAGGCAGAGCGCTGCACCGACGGAACCCTGGATCCGCGTCTGTATTGGACCATACTCAGCTATGAGCCTGAATACAGTTCTTACACCGGAGCCAAGACAGCCGCTTATCCTAACGGAGACCCTCGCAGCAACGTTGTCTATCAGCAGGAAATCACTGCAACTCCTCGTTGCAACAACACACAGGGAGGTATCGCAATCGCCAAGTTCACCAACGCCAGGAACAATATCTATCAGAGCATCACCACTGGTCTGCATTGCGGAATCAACCTTCGCCTCATGCGTTACAGCGATGTCCTCCTCAGGGCAGCCGAGTGCGAGAACGAAGTTAACGGACCTACCCAGCAGGCTATCGACTGGATCAACCAGGTACGCAACCGCGCTGGTCTCGCCAGCCTCAATCTTGCTGATTTCGGTTCCGCTGACAAGCTTTTCGAGCAGATAGCCAACGTAGAGCGTCCAAAAGAGTTCGGATGCGAGAATGGCCGCGGAATCGACCTTATCCGCTGGGGCTTCTTCTATGACAGCGCCCGCCTTGCCCAGATCAGCCAGCACAGCTGCTTCATGCTGGACACAGCAGAAGGATCACCCGTTTCCACCCAGGAACTCGACATCACCACTGCTTCTGACTATTCATACAAATATTACACTGCCGGTCACGAGTACTTCCCGATTTTCCAGGACACCCGCAACGCCAACAAGAATATCCACGGAAACTCAGCCAATACCAATACCGACAACGCTCCCGAGTGGCTTTCCCGCTACGGAAAGGTTCACCCTGTAGTAGATCTCAACTAATTATTTGACTATATTTGTGGAGACGGGGGATTCCTCGTCTCCACAATAATTTAAATGCTATGAGAATTTCCAGATTTATCCGTTTTGTGCCGGCCATCTTTGCAATGGCGCTCATCGCAGCCTGCGGAGACCCTGCGGCACCGGAAGGAATAAAGACTGATGATGACATACCGGTTCCACCTCCCGATCCAACTCCTTCCAGCTATGTAATACCGGATTATGCTGATGATTACTCCTCTATTTCTGCGTGGAGCAACCACAACAGCTGGAACCTGGCAAACGTACACGATCCGTCCATAGCTTAC
>JAEEGL012018702.1_pt1 | contig 20847 bp, 18 predicted proteins | sample 9134231 | NCBI WGS metagenome assembly JAEEGL01 (sample SAMN16246548, study PRJNA631951) | gut metagenome | biome: gut microbiome; feature: rumen; material: fiber-attached | host: Bos | place: Iran: Karaj | collected 2018-10
ACATAGTCGGATTTGGTCCCGGTAAGGGCCGCAAGGATGACTCCGCCGACGCCCAGAAGGTAGCAGAGCATCGCCTTGACCTTGTTTGCCGAGATGTCGGCGGGATCGTATTCGGCGGTATGGTCGGAAGGATCAGCGACGGGGGCGGGAGCCGCCTGAGCGGCGTTCTGAGGAGCTCCGCAGGCGGGGCAGAAAGTCGCGCCGTCTTCGATCTGGGCTCCGCACTTGTTGCAGAATGCCATGGTTTTCTCTCCTTGTTTATAAAATTTGGTTATAAAACGCGCAAATCAATCAGATGACCGCCTGAGCCGGCCTTGTCGTATCCGGCCTTATCTGGCCTCGCGGTCCCGTTTGTCGATGAGACGGACGTCCATCTGCTCGTACGGGAACTCTATGCCGGCCTCGTCGAAGCCCTTCTTGGCCTGCTCGCGGACGTCGAAGAAGACGTCCCAGTAGTCCTCGTTCCTGCACCAGCTGCGGCAGCAGATGACGATCCCGTTGTCGGTGGCCCCGCTCACCCTGACGGTGTAAGGCCTGTCCTTCAGCACCTTTTCGTGCGAATCCAGTATCCCCGTAAGGATGTTCTTGGCCGTCTCGAAATCCTCCTCCTCGGAGATCTCGAAGTCTATGTCGACGCGGCGGAACTCCTTGATGGAATAGTTTACGACGGTCGCGCCGGACGCCGCGCTGTTGGGTATGTAGACCACCCGGTTGTCCAGCGTGCACACGACGGTGTGGCAGATGTGTATGTCCTCCACGGTGCCGACCGTGCCGCCGATGTCCACGAAGTCGTCGATCTTGAAGGGTCTGGTGACCAGGATAAGGATTCCGCCGGCGATGTTTGACAGCACTCCGTCTACAGCCAGACCGATGCATATGCCGAGGGAGGCTATGAGCGCCGTGATGCCGCTCGTGTCGATCCCCAGATAGGCGACGAGACAGACCGCTATGACGACCTTGAGCACGAGCTTTACGCCCTTGATGAGAATGCGGGCGACCGTCTTGTCGAACTTCGGATTCTTGTTGTTTTTCTTTTCGATCTTTCTTGCGATCCAGTTGATGATCTTGTAAGTGATAAGCAGGATCAGCAGGGCCACGACGACCTTGATTCCGGTGGTCAGCAGCCAGTTGACCAGCGAGCTTTTTATGGCCGCCCAGTCTATCCCTCCGGTCTTGACGGCGTCGACCGCGTTTTCCGCGGCCTTGCTGGCGTCATCGACGGCGCCGGACTGGACCTCGGCCAGCGCTTCTTCAAAGAACATATTCCGTCATCCTTTCGCGCGGCGGTCTTCCGGCGTCGCCGGCCTCCGCGATTATTCCGGGAGCCGGGCAGAACAGACTCCCTTTTATGTATTATACATTATTTGCGGCGAGTTATCAAGACATAATCAAGACAAAAGGGATAAAAAGTCAAAAAGAGGAAACAAAAAGGAAGGGTTTTCTGCCGGTTCCCTATTGACAAAAAACCCTTCCGTAGGTTATAATATCCCTTGCCGATTTCCGCACGCGGATCGGCAGAAAACGAATACGCACCCTTGGAGAAGTACTCAAGAGGCCGAAGAGGCGCCCCTGCTAAGGGTGTAGGCGGCTTTAAAACCGCGCGAGAGTTCAAATCTCTCCTTCTCCGCCATATCGGCACGGTGATTCTTATGGAATTGCCGTGCTTTTTCTTTTCAGGATATCAGTCGACCGCGTAAAACAGGACCAGAGCGGCCGACGAGGTCCTGTCCTCGAGGTCGATGTCGACTGCATAATCCATACAGTAAAAACAGCGGCCGTCAAACATAATGAGCAATGCGTCTCTCCGCGTTGTGGAATGGCCTACAATATGAATATCTTTCTGACTGTCAATAACAGCTTCGATCTTTTCCTCGGCTTTCCTGTGCGCCACATCCCGGAGAAAACGTTCCGCCGACACCTTCCCTGCCACCTCTTCAACCGTGTACGCCGGGTCTGTATGAGGGTGTCCGAAGCCACACAGCTTCCCACTTTTATCATCTATCAAAAAACCGCCGTAATCTCCGGAATAAAAATCGTACATGAATGTCGAGTGTATGAATCCCGGTCGTGTGTACTTATACTTCGCGGTATATTTCTGTCCGTCGATCGTCAATGTCTTTTCCGATCCTTCGAGCTGGGTTTTGAAGCACATGATTGAAGAAGCAGCGCGAAGACGAAGAAGCAGAGCACCCTGCGGATGATCTTTCTTTTTATAGTTGTCTCCCTCTCTTTCTGTCTCAACTTTTTTGTTCCGTCGATCAACAATAGTTTCTGATACACAACTATTTGACATCTTTTGTTTTGGAAAATAAGATACTTCTTTTTATCCTAAATTACAATGGTAAGTTGAATCCGCGTTTTTTTCATCTCAAACAAGAATAATAGGCGCCGGCCGTTTTCCGTGTCTTTTTTCACCGGGTTTTTATCGGCGCACTGAGCCGCGAAACCGGCTGCCGCGGCGAGGAAACAAGGAGATCCGCATCCCCGGAGAGGCGCGCTCCTGTGTGCGGCGGCAGAAGGATGCTGTCAAAAGGGGCGATCCGCAAGGTCTCTTCTCCGGCTTCGATCTCGCCCGATCCCCGGGTCACGAGAATATGCCTGAAGCGCGGCGACGGCCGCATTTCCGCCGGTCCGCAGAGACGCATCAGCTCCGCTCGGAAACGTGCGCAGTCGCAAAGGACCTTCGAGCGGTCGGCTCCCGGATCGTTTTCGTATCTCAGTCTGTCCGTCTGTTCCGGGGTGAATGCGCTGATCACGTCCATGGCCTTGTCCGTGTCCAGCCTGCGCGGCCTGCCGTCCGCCCCCTTGCGGCCGTAGTCGTAAACGCGGTACGTAAGATCGCTGTTCTCCTGGATCTCCGCGAGCAGTATTCCCTTCCCGATTGCATGAGGCATGCCGGCCGGGATGAAGAACGAGTCTCCCGGACGCACCGGTACGCGGTTCATTACGCGAAGCACGTCCCCGTCGCGCAGCGCTTCTCCGAAAGCGGCGCGGCCGGCACCCGGGACGAGGCCCATGAGCAGCTCCGATCCGGGATCCGCCTCGAGTATGTACCACATCTCCGTCTTCCCGCGGTCGTGCTCGCGCGCGGCGGCATAGATGTCGTCAGGGTGAACCTGGACCGAAAGTCTGTCCGCGGCGTCTATCAGCTTTACAAGCAGGGGAAAATCGCCGGGATCCTCCCCGAAAGAACCGGCCAGCCCGTCCAGGCGTCTGCCGGACAGCGGACCGCCGGCCACCGTGTTTGAGATCTCGCCGCGCACGGTGAGCATCCAGGCCTCTCCGACAGGGGAGTCGCCGCACGGTGTTCCGAACAAGGTCCGGAGCCGTGTGCCTCCCCAGATCGTGGATCTCGGCACGGGCCCGAGTTTCATCATATACGTACCTGTCAATTCTGATCCCTCCTTTGATCCGGCGGATCGGCTCCGTATGCGGCTAACACTCCGCCGGCGCCCGGTATGCCGCCGAAAACGGCAAGATACAGCCGTTCCCCGCGCCCCGTCTCGTAAAAAACGTATATACTGCCGGAGACCGGATCGACCCCCGTGTCGGCATAGCCGCCCCGGAGGGAGTCTACGGTCTCTTTGTACGTCCATGTCCTGCCCCCGTCGAAGCTGGCCTTGAGCGTAAGATTGACCCGGTCCGTCGCCGACTCGCAGTTGACGAACAGCAGCGCCGGCTCCGGGCCTTTCGGATACCAGGCGGCGACGGAACCGAAGCACACGGGATCGACGAGGCCGGGTGCCGGTCCGCAGCCGTACCAGTCTCCGTGCCCGTCCGGGCTGTAAGCCGCGGCGCGGCGGCCGTCTGCGCAGCGGACCGTCATATAAAACCCTTCTTCTCCGGGCAGCTCTGCCAGCGAGGCCTCGTTCGGAGAGACGAGTCCCCTCTCCGCCCCTATCGTTTCTCCGCGCTCCCAGGTCTCACCTTCGTCGCGGCTGAAGAGCACTCCGGTAACGCTCGGTCCGTGGGCCCTGAGCGGCGCGCCGAAGGACTTCGGGACCTCCCAGAACGGTATCAGAAGCAGCCCCTGACGCGACCGTATCCCGTGCCCCGGCCCGAGGGCGAAAACGTTCCTCTCCCCGGGCCGCGTAAAACGGGTAATATCGTCAGGCCCGGACCAGGTGAGGCCGTCGTCGAGGCTCGTGCGCCTCATGATCCGGCCGCCTTCGACGCCGTAGTTCTCGCAGTACAGAAAATGGATCCTGCCGAGACGGTCTTCGACCATAACGGGATTGTTCACCGTCGGGAGCTCTTCCGAACCGCGGGCAATGACCTGAACGGGGCCGAGCGTCGCGCCCCCGTCGCACGATCTGACGAGGACTATGTCCATCGGCGCCCAGTCGGAACTTCCCCGCCTTGCCTCGTTGTACATGAGCAGAGTCCCCCTGCCGCTCACGAGCAGACCGGGGATCCTCTGCCGCCCTCCGTCCTCCGCTCTCCGGATCTCGAAAAGGTCCATACGGACGGCCCGTCTGTCAGTTCGCCGCGGGATTGGGCACGAGTTCCCCGCGTGAGTTTCTGTAATACTTCGGCACGAAATCGTCCCTGAAGCTCATCTGCCACGTGACCCTGAAGCGGTAATCGTTGTTCTCCCTGACGGGGCACAGCCAGGTGTCGAAAACGGCCTTTCTCCCGTCTTCGGTCAGGGCGTCGGGATCCGAGTGCCATTTCCCGTCGTGGCCTGCGGCCATGACCCTGTCCTCGCCGAGGTATACGAAGGTGTGTCCGCGCCCCATGAACGTATCGCCGGGCCTTGCGTATCCGCCCTCGTATAGGCTCGAGAAAGGCACTCCGCCCTCCCAGTGTTTCACCTTGCAGGCCTGCAGGAGCAGCGGGGCGTAAGTGCTGTAGTTGGCTATCTCTCCTTTGTCGTTGCCCCAGTATCTCATCCCTGAGGCAAGCACGCCCATGTCGATCATTGCCCAGCCCGAAGGCATGGCGCAGTTGACTCCGTGCCTGCCGGAGGCGACCATGGCGTCGAAGGCCGAAGCCTGATTCGCGTATCTTTCAGAGTTGGTGTATACCCATTTCTCGCCCCGGGCGATGCCCTTCTGAAGCTCCGATTCGTAATACATGCAGCTCGAGATCATGGCAAGCTGTCCGGGATTCAGAGAGTTTATGAAAGCGGGGCTGAATCTCCCCGTCAGCATGTTGTCCGTGTAGAACTGTTTTTCCGCGTCGTTTCTCATTTCCAAGCCTCCGTTGTCTTCGTTATTCGTTCGTTTTTCCGGCGCTCCTGCATGCCGCGCCGGGATCCGTATCGAAAAGCGGGACCGCCGGCATTCCGGCAGTCCCGCTGAACGGTCATTTGGCCGCTTTCTTCTCCAGGAACTCGTTTATGCTCCTGATGAGCTCGTCGGCGTCGGTCCCGTGGACCGCGCAGGCCTCCTCGATAGTCTCGCCGCGGGATGCGGGGCATCCGAGGCAGTGCATGCCGATGGCAAAGAAGAACTGCGCCACCTCGACGTCGTAATCGAGCAGGGTCCCGATGAGGGTGTCTTTCTGTGCTTTCATATCTTTTCCTGCCGCGCCCGGTTCCGGGGGCGGCTCTCCTTTATTTCATTGAGATGGCTTTTCTGGCCTTGTCCGCTATATTGGCGGCAGTAAGCCCGAATTCCTCGAGCAGGACCGGGACCTTGCCGGATTTGCCGAACCTGTCCTCGACTCCCACGCGGAGCACGGGGCAGGGCCTGTTGGCGGTCACGACCTCGGCGACGGCGGATCCGAGTCCGCCTATGATGTTGTGCTCTTCGGCGGTGACTATGGCACCGGTCTCGGCAGCGGCGGCAATGACGTCGGCCTCGTCGATCGGCTTGATGGACGCGGCGTTGACGACTCTGGCGGAGATCCCCTCGCCGGCAAGCAGCTTTGCGGCGTCAAGGGCGACGGAGACCATGAGTCCCGTGCCGATGAGCGTGACGTCGGTGCCCTCCCTAAGGCGCACGTTCCTGCCGAGCTCGAACTTGTAGCTGTCCCTGTCGAGCAGGATCGGGCAGGCGAACCTTCCGAAGCGCATGTAGACGGGTCCGTAGTAGTTGATGGCCCATTCCACGACGGCTCTGGCCTCGACGGAATCCATGGGCTGAATCACCGCCATGCCGGGGATGGTGCGCATCACGGCCAGGTCCTCGAGGCACTGGTGGGTGGCTCCGTCCTCGCCGACGGTGATGCCGGCGTGCGTGGCGCCTATCTTGACGTTGAGGTGGGGATAACCTATGGAGTTGCGGACCTGTTCGAAGGCGCGCCCCGCCGCGAACATGGCGAACGAGGAGGCGAACGGGATCCTTCCGGAAGCGGCGATGCCCGCGGCCACGGACATCATGTTGCCCTCGGCGATACCGCAGTCGAAGAACCTCTCGGGGAATTTCTTCTTGAAGGTACCGGTCTTGGTAGCGGCTGCAAGGTCGGCGTCGAGCACTACGAAATCATATTTTTCGCCGAATTCGGCAAGCGCGTTGCCGTAAGCTTCTCTGGTGGCCTGTTTGATGATATCTGCCATGATCTGTTACCTCCTTAAAGGGATGCCTTGATTTCGGCCACGGCCTGGGCGTACTGCTCGTCGTTCGGGGCGGAGCCGTGCCAGCCGACCTGGTTCTCCATGAAGGAGACGCCCTTGCCCTTTACGGAGTGGGCGATGATGACCGAGGGCCTGCCCTTGCAGGCTCTGGCGGCCGCGAAGGCCTTCTCAAGGGATTCGAAATCGTGGGCGTCGGCCTCTATGACGTTCCAGTTGAAGGCCTCGAACTTCTTGTCGTGGGGGGTGGGGTCGATAACGTCGGTTATCTTGCCGTCGATCTGCAGTCCGTTGAGGTCGAGGATGAAGCAGAGGTTGTCAAGTCCGTAATGGGCTGCGAACATTGCCGACTCCCAGACCTGGCCCTCTTCGGTCTCGCCGTCGCCGACGATGGCGTAAACGCGGCGGGGGCTCTTGTCGAGCTTGGCGGCAAGCGCCATTCCGCAGGCCGCGGAAACGCCCAGACCGAGCGATCCGGTCGTCATGTCGACGCCGGGGGTGTGCTTCATCTCGCAGTGGCCCTGCAGGAAGGAATCGGCCTGGCGCAGCTTCTTAAGCTCGTCCTTGGGGAAAAATCCCTTTTCGGCAAGGACCGCGTAAAGCGCGGGGGCCGTATGTCCTTTGGAAAGCACCAGCCGGTCTCTTTCCTGCCATCTGGGATCGGCGGGATTGACGTTCATTTCGACATAATAGAGGTATGCGAGTATGTCGGCGATGGAAAGCGATCCGCCGGGATGTCCCGATGACGCCGCGTGTATTCCCTCGAGCACGCCGAGACGGATATTGGCGGCTTTTTCTTTGAGCAGTTTCAGTGTGGCCTGATCCATTTTTGAAAAAATCCTTTCCCGATCTTATTAAATAATTAAGAATCAAAGTTATAAAAGTCAGTCACGGCATATTATATCTCAAAAGCGCCCCGTTGTCAAGTGCGCGGCGGATCGCGGGATCTCAGGCGTCCGGGTCGACGAGAACTATCTCGCCGTCGACGAAATAGCCGGTGTAAGAGGCCCTGCCGTCGGTCCAGCTGTAGGTCCCGTATCCGTTGATCCCGTTCATGGCGAACTCCCCGGTGTAGGACTCGCCGTTGGCCCAGGTATAAGTGCCCGTGCCCGACCGCATATCGTTCTCGAAAGTGCCGTCGTAAGTGTCTCCGTTGGCGTATCTGTAGAAGCCGCGGCCCTGTTTGACGCCCGCCACGTAAGTGCCGGTGAAGCAGCTGCCGTCGGGCCTCGAGTCGGTACCCTCGCCGTCGCGCAGCCCGGCCCTGAAGCCTCCGTCGTACACCTCGCCGTCGGCATAGGTGTAGATGCCCCTGCCCTCGAACACGTTGTCGACGAAATCGCCCGTGTAGACGTCGCCGTTTATGAAGCGGTAGGTGCCTGTTCCGGTGAGCCGGTCCGCGTCGAAGTCGCCCTCGTAGATCTCTCCGTTGCTGAGGAGCAGCCTTCCCTTCCCTATCCTCTCGTAAGCCTGGTTCAGCTGGCCCTCGTACACCGAGCCGTCCGAGTATTCGAGCAGCCCCGTGTTTCCGCGTATCTTGGCCGTCCTGCCGTCGGCATAATAGATAGTCCCGTTCTTCGGCTGGCCGGCGCTGTCGACGACGCCGAAGAATTTGATCCTGTCGCCGTTCGCGCGGTTGAAGGTGACGTATCTCACTCCGGACATGTAGATGACGAGCACGCAGAGCAGGAACACCGCGAGCGCCGCGCCGAAGACGATGAGCAGTCTGGCCCAGAAGGGCAGCCTGCGCCTGTATTTCACATATTTCGGTTTGGTTTCAGCCATTGTCAAGCCTTTTTTTCAGTTATATTGAACGCGCCTTACGAGGCGGAGAAGATGCCGATGAAGTTGTCAGCGAACTGAAGGACTTCGGGCAGCATCTTAAGCGTAAGTATCATGGCGGCGAACGACGCGACCGTCACAACGACGGCCGTCAGAACGGTCCCGCGCCTGCGGATGAATCTCGCCTCGGCGGTGAAGGCCTCGCTCTCGGGGATGTAGAACCTGTCGGTCTCGAAGCGGTATCTGTATCTGGGAGTCCTGAAGGGCCTGACCCTCTTTCCGGCCGCGGCGGCCGCGGCGTAGTACTCGCTCCTCTGCCGCTCGGCGGAAAGGTTGAATTCGTCGCACGCGGGGCAGCGAAGAACGCCCCGGTACACGCTGCCTCCCGTTATGGCCGACCTCACGGCGACGTTCTTCTCATAGCCGACCTCGGCAAGCGTCTTTGCCGTCTCGGGCGAGAATGCGTTCTCGGCACCCAGAGACTTTATGAACCTGCCGAACACGCCGCGGTTCAGCAGCGAGTAATAGGTCGCGGCGCAGACGGCAATGAAAAACGCAATGACTATCAGCTGCAGCCGCCGGGCGGAGACGTCGGATATCGTAATGTGGCTGTAGCTGTAGTCGGAAAAATCCATATGCAGCCACTCGGCCAGGACGTCCAGGATCTCCTCGGAGGTCACGGCGGACGCTTTTTCGGCGATGAACGCCTTTGCGGCGGCGGACGCCTTTGCGGCGGCGGACGCAGCCGGACGCGCAATAAAGTTCATAAGCGCCTCCTCACAGCCCGAGCACGTCCGGACCGCAAAGCTTGAGAAGCAGCTCCTCCAGATCGTCGTTGTCGGAGTAGTCGACAGTCAGGCGGCGCTTGCCCTCGCCGAGATCGGAGATCTTGATCCTGTGTCCGGACAGCTCCATGGCCTTGCGCTCGAGCTCGGCAAAGTAGACCTCCTTCTGAACGTCCCCGGAAGAAGCCTTCGGGGCAGCTGCGGGCCGGTTCATGAGCTTGACGGCCTTTTCAACCTCTCTTACGGACATGCCCGTCTGCTGCGCCTTTCTGGCAAGCGGAACTATGCCGTCCTTAACGTTGAGCCCGAGCAGAGCCCTGCCGTGGCCGGCGGAGAGCAGACCGTCCGAGATCATGCCGAGGACCTCCTCGGGCAGTTCGAGCAGCCTGACCGCGTTTGCGACGGCCGGTCTGCTCTTCCCCGTTCTGGCGCTGCACTCGTCCTGAGTAAGGCCGAAGCGCTCCATAAGGTCGCGCAGTCCCGCGGCCTCCTCGACGGGGTCGAGGTCCTTTCTCTGGATGTTCTCGACGAGAGAGACCTGAGCGCGGGTAAGATCGTCTCCGGTGAATATGACGCAGGGTATCTCGGTAAGTCCGGCCATCCTGGACGCGCGCCAGCGGCGCTCGCCGGCAACAATGCGGTAGGTCCCGGGATAATCTATCTTCTCGGTTACGATAATGGGCTGGAGCAGTCCGAGCTCGGATATAGACGCGGCAAGCGTCGCAAGCTCCGCGTCGTCAAAGTGCTTCCTCGGCTGGCTCCTGTTGGGCTCTATGTCGGCCAGCGGAAGGGTCGCCACGCTGCCGGTCGGGGACTCTATCATATTGTCCGCAAACAGAGAGTCAAAGCCCCTGCCCAGACCGCTTCTTGAATTCTTAGCCATGTTCATAACATCCTTTCACGAAATGAGATGGTTAGAGGGAACGCCCGGATGCATCAGTTCCGCCGGATAAGCTCGGCGGCGACGTCGAGATACTCGCGAGCACCCTTGCTCTGCCTGTCGTGATAGTAGACGGGCAGCCCGAAAGACGGCGCTTCGGTCAGGCGGACTCCCCTGCTGATCTTTGTCTGGAAAAGCCTGGAGCCGTAGTGTCTGCGAAGCTCCTCCTCGACCTGGGCCGTCAGGACCAGCCGCGGGTTGTACATAGTAAGCAGTATGCCGGTTATGGCAAGAGCTGGATTGTACCTCTGTTTTATGCGCGATGTAGTGATCATCAGCTGAGAAAGGCCCTCGAGCGAGTAGAACTCGCACTGCATCGGCACGACGATGCCGTCGCTTGCGGCAAGTCCCTCAACGGTCAGCATGCCGAGTGATGGCGGACAGTCGATTACTATGAAGTCGTAGTCGTCCCTTATGAGGTTCAGAGCCTTGCGGAGCGCATATTCGCTCCCCTGCTGCGAAAACAGGTCGAATTCGGCCCCGGCAAGAGCAATCGTCGAAGGTATCACGGACAGCAGATCGAAATCCGTCGCGACGACTGTCGAAACGGCAAGACCCTCAAGGCTGACCCCGGATCCGTCGTCGGGCAGCAGAAGATCCCTCACCGATCGTTTCAGCTTTTTCTTTGCGATGCCGACTCCGCTCGTCGCGTTTCCCTGGGGATCAAGATCGACCAGAAGCGTCTTTTTCCCAAGAACACCAAGAGAAGCCGCGACATTGACAGCGGAGGTCGTCTTTCCGACTCCGCCCTTCTGATTTGCAAAAGCTATGATCTTTCCCATCGAACGGTCCTTTCGGCAGCGATCCAGGCCCCGGCAAGCTATATTGAGCATATAACAGACCGGCCTGATCGCTCTTATCTGCACATTGCAAAGGCTAAAAATCGTTATTCAATGTATTATACCATTTATAGAACGCAAGTTCAACTGATTTTTAGGTGAAAAATGCAAAAAATGACCAGATTGCAAGGAATGATTGTCTTGATTACACGAATCAGGCTCTATTCTGATTGTTTCACGTGAAACAAAACAATTACAGGACATCCGAAGTCGATCATGTCAACGATAAACGTTCATGTTCGATCAGCTTTGATTATTCACTTAATGCAATATGCTTCAGGACCCGTAGGACCTATTAAAGAACACCTTTGATTCTAAGAGGCACTTCTGCGACCCGAGCTATTGTTTCACGTGAAACATTGGAGGTAAAGTACATAGAAAGAAGTTCCTTAAATGTGTAAGCTCCAAAACAGATCCAAATTATTGTTTCACATGAAACAATGTAAAACCAGGAGAAAAAGCCTCCGCAGACGCGGAGGCCGAATGACAAAGTCGGGAATCATGATAATGTAACGCGATCGAAAACAGGCTCCTGTAAAAAAACATAGCCTTATAGAAGCTCTGTAATATACCGGCTGAATGAGATCAGAACAGCGGTCTTTTTGATATCTCGCCGTATTTTCTTGGGTATTCGGCGCCGCAGCGGCCGGTTTTGACCATTACGACCGCTGATCTGACATATTCGGTATCTCCGTCGACCAGCCTTCGCTCGGTCACATTTGCCGGTTCCAGTCCGAGACGGCGGATGACGGACGAGTCCGCAGGGAGCTCGTCCCCGACGGAACGGCTCTTCAGAGCTATCACAAGGCCGCCGGTCCTGACGGCGGGGGAGCACAGCTCGCACAGAACACCCAGGGGGGCGACGCCCCTTGTGATGCATACATCGAAGCTCTCTCGAAGAGCCCTGGACATCGGGCAGGCATCTGCTCCTCCGGGTGCAGACCTGCGGGAGCCGGGGCCGGCAGTGGAGCGGAAAAGCTCCTCGGCCCTGCCCGTTAGCGTTTTTATGTTCTCAAGGCCGGCTTTTTCGGCAAAAGCATCTATAAATGCTGTCTTTTTTGCGGTGGCATCGTTGCAGACGAAGCTCAGATCGTCTCTTGTCAATGCCAGCGGGACGGAGGGAAGACCGGCGCCGCATCCGATATCTATGCACGACGAGTCCTCAGGGATAAGGTCGGAGAAGAGAAGTGAATCGGCAAAGTGGAGCACGGCTATGCCTCGCGGACTGCTGACGGCAGTGAGGTTGTACTTTTCGTTCTCCTGACAAAGGAACGCCCCGAACTGCGCGAGCCCCGGCAAGGCCTTCTGAGGCGAGCGCAGGACCAGGCCGTTCTCCTCAAGAGCCTGAGCGACTGTCGACGCGAACGTTTCCGTGTCGGGAAAGTCCGAATACCTGAATCTCATGCCGCTCACCTAAGACCGAGCCTTATGAGCAGCACGGAGACGTCTGCCGGGCTGACGCCGCTTATGCGCGAGGCCTGGCCAAGTGTCGCCGGCCGTATGGCCGAAAGTTTCTGAGCGGCTTCCGTGCGCAGGCCGAGAATTGAAGAATAGTCGATGTCGTCCGGGAGGGCGTACTCCTCGAGCCGCTCCTGCCTTCTTACTTCAGAATACTGTCTTTTGATGTAGCCCTCGTACTTTATGTCGCACTCGGCAGTGGCGGTTACGCCGTCGGGCAGCCGGGGACGGGCGGGGTCGAGCTCGGACAAGTCCGCGTAGTCGAGCTGTGGACGCCGGAGCAGATCGGCAAGCGTGGCGCCCGGCGTATAAGAGAGCCCCCTCTGCGCGAGGAACGCCCGGAGCTCCGCGGCGGCCGGACGGGTGCTCTCGAGCCTTGCTTTTTCTTTGTCGGTCTGCCTCATCTTGCGCATAAAGGCCCTCCAGCGGCGGTCGTCGATAAGACCCGCGCGCCTTCCCGTCGGGGTGAGCCTCGAATCGGCGTTGTCCTGGCGAAGTATCAGGCGGAACTCGCTGCGGGCCGTCATCATCCGGTAGGGCTCGTTCGTGCCCTTCGTCACAAGGTCGTCAATAAGGGTTCCGATGTAGCCGTCGGACCGCTTGAGGATCAGCGGCGGCTCGCCCTTTTGCTTAAGCGCGGCGTTGATCCCGGCGACAAGTCCCTGAGCGGCGGCCTCCTCGTAGCCCGAGGTGCCGTTGAACTGACCTGCGCCGTACAGGCCGGAGATCTTTTTGTGCTCCAGCGTCGGCCTGAGCTCCAGCGGATCGACGCAGTCGTACTCTATGGCGTAGGCGTAGCGCGTTATGACCGCGTTCTTCATTCCGGGAAGGGTCCGCAGCATAGCGTCCTGAACGTCGGGGGGAAGGGAAGTGGAGAAACCCTGGAGGTACAGCTCGTCCGTGCCGGCGCCCATGGGCTCCAGGAACAGCTGGTGGCGCTCCTTGTCCGCAAACCGGACGATCTTGTCCTCTATGGACGGGCAGTACCTTGGCCCGACCCCGTGTATGAGACCGGAATACATGGCCGATCTTTTTATGTTGTCGAGTATTATCTTATGCGTCCGTTCGTTCGTGTACAGGATGTGGCACGGAAGCTGCTTTATGCGGTTGAGTCTGCGCGGATCGCTCAGGGCGGAGAAGGGAACTATGCGGTCCTCGCCGGGCTGCTCCTCGAGCTCCGAAAAATCCACCGACGAGCGCAGGATGCGAGGAGGAGTCCCCGTCTTGAATCGCCGCAGTGAGAGGCCTGCCTGCTCCAGCGAGGCGGACAGACCCGACGCGGCAAGCTGGCCGTCGGGGCCTCCCGAATATGAACTGTCGCCGACGAAGATCCGGCCTCCGAGATAGGTCCCGGTGCAGATTATTACGGCTCCGCACCTCCAGACCTCGCCGATGGAGGTGCGGACGCCCGCGACCCTGACCGTTCCGTCGTCCGCGGTCTCGGTCAGCAGGCCGGTGATCTCCGCCTGAAGCGGATGCAGGCGGGGCGTGGTCTCGAGAGTGTGTTTCATCAGCTCCTGGTACCTGCGCCTGTCCGCCTGGACGCGCTTCGAACGAACCGCGGCCCCTTTGCCGGTGTTGAGAGTTCGGGACTGAAGCGTAACGAGGTCGGCCGTGCGGCCCATCTGACCGCCCAGGGCGTCGATCTCGTACACCAGATGCCCTTTTGCCGTCCCGCCTATGGAGGGATTGCAGGGCATGTTGGCCACCGCGTCCATCGAAAGGGTGAACAGCACCGTGTCCATCCCCATCCTGGCGCAGGCCAGCGCCGCCTCGATGCCGGCGTGGCCTGCCCCGACGACGGCGACCTGTATTTCGTGATCCATCTTTCAAGAGCCTTTCTTGCGGCTTCCTATGCTGTCCGCGTACGCGGCCGCCGCCTGCTCGGTGCGGTTCCGGCCGAACCTGTAATACACCCTGTCTTTGAGCTCGTCCGGCAGATACTGCTGCTTCACGTAATGGCCGGGCCGGTCGTGGGGATAGACGTATCCTGAATAGAGCGGGCTCCGGAGCGGGACGGGAGGCACCGTGCCGAGTCCCGCGGCAATATCCTCGCCGGCCGCCGCGACCGCAAGATAGGCGGAGTTGGACTTGGGCGCCGTTGCCAGCATTACGGCGGCGTTGGCAAGGGGTATCCTGGCCTCCGGCATGCCAAGATCGACAGCCGACTCGCAGCAGGCCCGCGTAACGTAGGCCGCCGCGGGATAGGCGAGGCCTATGTCCTCGGACGCTATGACCTGAAGTCTGCGGCAGGCGGAGAGCAGCTCGCCGGCCCTCAGCAGGCTCTCGAGGTAAAACACCGCGGCGTCCGGATCCGAGCCCCTTATGGATTTCTGCAGGGCGGACAGCAGATCGTAATGGCGGTCGTCGGAATAGTTGCCGATGCCGCTGTCGAAGGCCGTGACGTCATCGGGGGAGATCTCGTCGCCGGCGTTGTACCAGGCGTTCTCGAAGAGCATGAGCGAGCGTCTGACGTCGCCGTCGGCAATGCGGGCCGTGAGCTCGGCGACCTCGTCGGGGCAGCGCTTCTCGCGGTTGTTCTCGCGGTTCAGATAGTCGAGAGCCCTGGCAAGCGCCCTTTTCATATCGGCGATCCCGACCGGTCTGAACTCGAAGAGCGTAGAGCGCGAGATCAGCGCCTTATAAATGCAGAAATGCGGATTGTCGGTAGTGGAGGCGACGAGCGTCACGCGGCCGTCCTCTATGTACTCCAGCAGCGACTGCTGCTGCTTGCGGTTGAAGTACTGGATCTCGTCGAGATACAGCAGTATGCCCCCGGTGCCGAACATTCCGGCGGTCGAGGACAGGACCTCCTTCACGTCGGCAAGGGAGGCCGTGGTGGCGTTCAGGCGACTGAAGGTCATGCCTGAGCGGGCGGCGACGAGCTCGGCGGCCGTGGTCTTTCCGGTCCCGGGAGGGCCGTAGAAGATCATGTTCGTCACGCGTCCGCTGTCGCACATCTTTCTGAGGACGCCCTTTTCGCCGAAGAGATGGTCCTGTCCGACCATGTCCTCGAAGGTCTTCGGGCGGAGCAGCTCCGCAAGCGGTGTGTGGTTCATTTTTCGTCTCCTGTGCCGGCGGCGGGCCGGGTGCCGGCGCCGTCCTGCGCGTTCCGTCCGCTCTCCTCCGAAAGCTTGTCCATATACGCGGCCAGTATGACCGCGTCCCGCGGATCGGGAACGGGAGAGAAGAGGAACAGCCGTCTGTTGTAATAGATGTCGATGTGGTCGCCCGGCGTCAGCGGGAAGGCCCGGACGTCGCGGGTGTTGAGTACGAAGCCTCCGTCGCGGCCCATGACCGTGCCGGAGAAAGTTATCTTTTCGCTGTCGACCGTGAGGGTGCCGCGGCCGCAGTCCCTTACCATGTATCCGTTTTCGTCTGTCGTGCTGACGGAACATTCCGCGCTGACGGGCGACGAGGTGTCGAGAGTTGACACGCAGTGATCGTACCAGCCTCCCACGGTGCTGATGCCGAAGGCGGTCTCGGTGCCGGAGACATAGCCGTATTCGTCAAGTACCGCCTCGAGGCCGCAGGCTTCGCAGACGATGCGGTTTCCGCCGCAGCGCAGGGTGTGGACTCCGCCGCAGCGCGGACATCTCCAGAGTATCGAGTCGAGGCCGGCGGCGGTGTCCGCGGTCCTGAACCTTACGCCGGGCATGGCCCTCTCCTCGTCGTGCTTTACGGCGGAGTCTATGCGGGCGGCGACGTCCCCGGCGCTGAGCGAGCCAAGCTCGTCGGCGGAAAACAGCTTTTTGACCGTCGTGAGGATCCTGCCCCTTCGGACCTCGGAGGCCCACTTTGGAAAGGTCTTTCCGGCCCCTTCGGAGCAGAGGATGAACACGTCGGCGCCAAGCCTTTTGACGAGCTCGGCGGTGCCGTCGGTGACCGGGAGAGACCGGCCGTGCCAGGTCAGCCTTCCCTCGGGGAAAAGCACCACCGTGCGGCCGGACCGCACGGCCCTGATTATGCCTATGACGGCCCCGGTGTCGGGGCAGAACATCTTTTTTGTAACCGGATGGACCAGTTTCAGGATCCGGCGCATCCCGGGGGAGGTCATGAAATGCTCGCTCAGCACGAAGGTCGGGCGCTCGGGATAAAGCGCGAGGCCCGTCAGAACGTGGTCTTTTGGCGAGGTGTGGACGGCAAGCACCACGGCCGGTCCCTTGTGGCCCGCAAACTCCGACCGGTCCACGGAAAGGCCGTAGCGGAGCCTGTACCGCAGCCCCATTATAAGAGCCCCGGCGGAATAGATCAGCAGAGGCGGTTTTTTTACTTTTGCTTTTTTTTCTGCCATTGGAGGACCTTCCGTCCTTTCGTCGCTTCGCCGGCGCGCGCACGGGCGCCGCGGCGCGGACCTGCGATTTGGTATATTTTGCACCATTTTATATTTTATCACTAAACGCGTGTGCGCGCAAGGTTTTGTTTGTCCGGCGCCGAAATCCGTTGCCATAAGTCCGAGTACGTGGTATAATAGAGCAGAGCGCGCGCTTCGGACCGGCAAGGCTCCCGCACAGAGGCGGACGGCCGGTTCCGGAAGAACGGTCGCGCGCCGGGTGATCATGGCAAACGTTAAGAAGACCGCACCGCCGACCCCGTCGTCCCCGGTATCGGTGCTCCCGGGCGTGGGCCCCGCAAAGGCCGCCGCGTACGGTAAGGCCGGAGTCCGGACGCTGTCGGATCTCATATACCACATCCCGAGGGCCTATGAAAACCGCGGGGACGTCCGTCTGCTCTCCGACGCCCGCACGGACGGAGGCAAGACCGCCGTGGTCCTCACCGTGGCGTCGGTGCCTTCGTTCAGACGCCTCAGGGGTCACATGTCAGTCGTCAAGTTCAAGGCCTTTGACGACAGCGGAGCCTGCGAGCTCACCTTCTTCAACCAGCCCTATCTCCGCGACCAGTTCGTTACGGACTCCGTCTGGAGGTTCTACGGCCAGGTCGAGGCCCGCGCCGGGCGCGGCGGAGTCATGCGCTACTCGATGTCGTCGCCGTCGTACGAAAGATGGGACGGCTCGGGGGCCCTGCCTGACTTCACCGCGGTCTATCCCCTGGCGGAGGGGCTCTCGCAGAAGCAGGTCGCGGCAAACGTCGCCGAGGCTCTGAAGCTCTGCGGCGGGGACGTGCCCGACGCCCTCCCCGACGAGATCAGAAGGGAATACGGGCTGTGCACGCTCGACTACGCCCTGCGCAACATACACGAGCCCGAGGATTATCCGGCCCTGGCCAGGGCCAAGAAAAGGCTGGTCTTCGACGAGCTCTTCCTGTTTTCCATGCTGCTGGCCGGAAAGCGAAGCCGCAGCCGCGAGACCGGCGCCTTCCCGTGCACCAAGCAGAACATATCGCCTCTGCTGAGCCTGCTGCCGTACGAACTGACCGGGGCGCAGAAGCGGGCCGTGAGGGACATCGCCGGCGACATGAAGACCGACGTTCCCATGAGCCGCATAGTGATCGGCGACGTCGGATGCGGAAAGACGGCCGTAGCGGCCTGCGCGGTGTACATCGCCGTGCTTTCCGGAAGGCAGGCTGCCCTGATGGCTCCGACGGAGATACTCGCCGCACAGCATTACGCGGAACTGTCGCCGCTGTTTGAAAAACTGGGGGTCCGGTGCGCGCTGCTTACGGGCGCGACCAGGGCCGCCGAAAAGAAAAAGATCCGGGACGGGCTCGCGGCCGCGGATCCGGGCGAACGGATCGACTTCATTATAGGCACCCACGCGCTGCTCACGGGGGACGTGGATTTTGCAGCGCTTTCCCTGGTCATAACGGACGAGCAGCACCGCTTCGGCGTAAGGCAGCGGTCCGTTCTGGCGGGCAAGGCTGAGCATCCGCACATACTCACCATGAGCGCGACCCCCATACCGAGGTCGCTTGCCCTGGTGCTTTACGGGGACCTGGACATTACTAAGATCGACGAGATGCCGCCCGGCAGGCAGAAGGTCGAGACCCGGCTGGCCAACGAGAGCATGCGGGACCGCGTCGACCAGGCCGTCGCCAAGGCCGTGGCGGCCGGAGGGCAGGTGTACATCGTCTGCCCGTCCATAGACGAGGATCCCGGGGGCGGCGCCGCTGCCGGCGGCGAGGTCGGCATTGGCGACATAACCGACGACGGGATCAGGGAGAGGCCGCCGCTCAAAGCGGCGTCAAAATACGCCGAAGAACTGGCGGAAAGGCTCCCCGGGCTGAGGATCGCCCTCGTTCACGGCAGGATGAAGCCGTCCGCCAAAGACGCGGTAATGAAGGACTTCGCGGAAGGGAAGACCGACGTGCTGGTATCTACGACGGTCATCGAGGTCGGCGTCAACGTGCCAAACGCAACTCTCATGATAGTGGAGAACGCCGAACGCTTCGGCCTGTCACAGCTGCATCAGCTGCGCGGGCGCGTAGGGCGAGGGTCCCGCAGATCCGAATGCGTCCTCGTCTCCGACGACGCGGGCGAGGGCGCCAGAGCCCGCCTTACGGCCATGGCCACCACATCGGACGGCTTCGAGATCGCCGAGGCAGACCTTCGCAACAGGGGCCCCGGAGACTTTGTCGGCAGGTCCGACGGCGCGGACATCCGCCAGAGCGGGGGACTGCGCTTCAGATTCGCCGACCTCTGCGGCGACGCTGGCCTGCTGGCCGCCGCTTCTGCCGCCGCCAGGCGCATAACGGAGGAGGATCCGGAGCTTGCCGCACACCCCGTGCTGAAACAGACCCTGGCCGGTCTGTCCGCCGGTGACACGCCCGCAGACTGAGATAACAAATTGAAAAATAAAACAAGGAGAACCGACATGAAGATCAAAACTGGATTGACAGCCCTGCTGCTGGCCGTCGTCATCGCGGCATGTTCCGCCGCCGGCCTGACAGCCTGCTCCCAGCCGGCCGACCCCGGGACCGAGAGCCAGACACAGAAGGGCCCGGAAGCCGATCTGTCCGACAACAGCACCGCGGAGACGGAGCCGCAGTTCGCCGAAGCCGATTACGGAGGGGCCGATTTCGTCATCTACATGCGCAGCAGCAAGGAGTTCAACTACCCCGGCCTGTACATCGTTCCTGATGAGAACGCATCCGACGTCGTCAGCTCCGAGGCAGTGAAGCGCAACCTCATCGTCGAGCAGAAATACAACATCAAATTCAAGACGATCGAGGTCTCCACGCCCTCCTCCACCATCGTCAACGACATCAATAGCGGCACCCCGTACTACGACGTCGCCCTGGACCACCGCAACAAGCTCGGCTCCCTGGCCCTCTCGGGGAACATGACCAACCTTTACAACCTCGGCATCGACTACACGAAACCCTGGTGGGACGAGAACGCGTACAACAGCTATTCCTTCTCCGGCAGGCTCTACGTGATGCCTAACGACGCTTCGGTGTCGAACCTGGGCGGTACGCGCTTCTACTACTTCAACAAGGCCGTTCTCGAGGACTTCCGCCTCACCAGCCCCTACGAACTGGCCGATAAGAACGAATGGACGCTCGACAACTTCGTGAGCATGGTCAAGTCCGTGTCCGTTCCGGACACCGGCTCCGAGCTCGGAGTCTACGGCCTTGTCAACGAGTCGGGCTCCAACCTCAGCCACATGCTGGTCGGCTGCGGGATCCCGTGGCTCGAGGTGACCGCCGACAACGAGCTCGTCTGCAACGTCTGCTCCGTCTACGGCGACCGCACCCAGCAGTTCATCGACAAGATCAAGGGCGCCTTCGAGGACCAGACCGTCTGCCTGACCTTCGACGAGGCCCACTCCCGCGACGCGGCCGGCGCGGCCGCCTTCAACGACAAGTACGCCCATTCGCGCGGACTTTTCGCCCAGGATCACTTCCTGTTCGTCCACTGCAACATGAAGGACGGAGCCATCGAGTTCGTAGACATGCCTAAGGGCTTCGGCGTCATAATGAACCCGAAGTTCGACTCCAACCAGAAAGAGTACTACCATAAGATGGACAGCAACAGCCTCATCTGGGGCATCCCCGCGGTCCCCGGCACCGATATCGAAAGAGCGGCCATCATCATGGACTACTGGGCGTACGTGTCCACCTCCACCGTCATGGAGTCTTACTACGAGCTGACGCTCAAGACCAAGAGAGCCAGCGACCCCGTTGCCGCGGGCGTGCTTGACACCGTCAAGGGCTCCATCTGCTACTATCTCACCGACATCTACGGCAGCGGCAGCACGGTCAACATCTCCGGCATGGTCAACGCAGCCTACTCCGGCAGCGTCGCCAACGCGGAAAAGACCTACTCCAGGCCCAACACGAGCGGCCTCACCAAACTGAAGCAGAAGCTCGAGTCTCTGGAATGAGGCGCTGACGCATCGCTCCGCGTGCAGATGAGCCGGACTCCTTCGCACATGCGCCGAACCGGCGCGCAAATGGCCTGACTCATCCGCAAATGCGACGGGCAATCCGATCGGGTAGGAGGTCACCCATTAGTTGAGTGACCGACCTCCCACACCACCGTGCGTACCGTTCGGTACACGGCGGTTCAATCAACAATGCAAGGACTCGTACTTGTCGAGGATATCAAAGTATCCCGCCTGTGCGAGT
>JAEEGL011315238.1_pt1 | contig 20846 bp, 15 predicted proteins | sample 9134231 | NCBI WGS metagenome assembly JAEEGL01 (sample SAMN16246548, study PRJNA631951) | gut metagenome | biome: gut microbiome; feature: rumen; material: fiber-attached | host: Bos | place: Iran: Karaj | collected 2018-10
ATTTATAGCAAACATCATATGGAGTGAATTTGTATGAAAAAGGTAAAAGAGGAAAGAAAACCAGTTTTCTTTGAAATATCAGGATTTAAATTTGAACTAGCTAAGATGAGAATGAGTGAAAATACAGTAAATGCATATATCTCAGATCTAGAGCAATATGAAAAATTCATGAGTGAAGTTTTAAATATTAGAAATGTAAGACAGATTAAAAGCGAAGATATATCTAAATTTATTCAATCATTAAAAAGAAAGGAATTATCTAAATCTAGTATTTCAAGAAAAATAATCGCAGTTAAGGAATTTCATAAATTCTTATTTAAGCAAAATATTGTAAGAGAAAATGTCGCAGCAATGATTGATACACCTAAGCAAGAAAAACAGCTCCCAGTAGTGCTTACAATTGATGAAATAGATAAAATGATTAATTCAATTGATGGAGATAGTGAGCTTGATATTAGAAATCGAGCAATGATTGAGACATTATACGCAACAGGACTTAGAATATCTGAATTATTATCCTTAAAGATAACTGATGTTCACTTAAGAGAAAAATATCTACAGGTTATTGGTAAAGGAAATAAGGAAAGAATGGTTCCACTTGGAGAGATGGCTGTAATTGCTTTAAGAAAATATATTGAGACAACTAGAAATAAGCTAAATGTAAATCATTCACAGCTATTATTTTTCAATTATAAGGGTGAAGAGATGTCAAGACAGGGATTCTTTAAATATATAAAGAAGCTTGCCCTAGAAAATGGAATTGAAAAGGAAATATCTCCACACACTATAAGACATTCATTCGCAACTCATCTTTTAGAAGGTGGAACAGATCTAAGAGTAGTACAGGAGTTACTTGGTCATGAAGATATATCAACAACTCAAATATATACTCATTTAGATAAATCAAGAATTAAAAATATCTATGATCATTCACACCCACTAGCTAAAAAGGATGTAGAAGATTAAAAAAATTTCAAAATGTAAATATTATTGAATGTGCTTAAATTTGATTTCGAGCATCTATCTAGTTTAAAATATTAGATATACTTATATAATCAAAAATACATTTAGTTATTATTACTAGATAGAAAATGAAATAAATTTTTAGTGCATTCACAAAAAATTATAAAAAACGGCGTAGTTAAAAGAAAAAATAGAAAAACAAAGGAGAAGAAGAATGAGGAATTTTAATTATTATGCCCCAACAAAAGTATTTTTTGGTCGTAAAGAAGAAGAAAAATTAGGCGAAATTTTAGAGAGTTTTAAAATCAAAAAAGTCTTATTACATTACGGTAGATCTTCAATCAAGAAAAGTGGCCTATACGATACCGTAATTGCCCAATTAAAGGCCAAAAATATCGATTTTGTTGAATTAGGAGGCGTAGATGCCAACCCTAAGCTATCTCTCGTTTTAAAGGGCGTAGAAATTGCTAAAAGAGAAAAAGTAGACTTAATATTAGCGGTCGGAGGTGGATCAGTCATCGATTCTTCAAAGTTGATCGCTGTAGGAGCGATGGTAGATTTCAGTCCTTGGAAGTTTTCTATCAAGGAAGAGACCCCAAAAGCACACATTCCTGTAGGCGCAATTTTAACCATTTCAGCAGCTGGTTCTGATATGTCTGATTCATGCGTTATAACTAACGATGAGACAGGCAAAAAAAGAGGATTTTCAAGTGAACAAAATAGATGTTTATTCTCAATTTTAGACCCAGAATTAACATTTACTGTAAGTAAGTTTCAAACAGGCTGTGGTATCGTAGATATCATGATGCATACACTAGAAAGATATTTCTCAGATAGCGATGAAAGTATCCTTACGGATAGCATAGCAATTGGCCTTTTAAGGACTGTAATTGTAGCCGGAAAAAGAGCTATAGAAGACCCTTACGATTACAATGCTCGAGCAGAATTAATGTGGGCAAATAGTCTATCTCATAACGGTCTTACAGCATGCGGTAGAGAGTATGTAATGTCCGTTCATCAAATGGAACATGAGATCTCAGGAATGTATCCTGAAATAGCTCATGGAGCAGGACTTGGAGCTATATGGCCACAATGGGCAATGGTAGCCTATAAAACTCAAATCGAAAGATTCAAAAGATTCGCATATGAAGTAATGTGTGTAGAAAAAACAAACGACGAAATTAAAGATGTAGAAGCTGGTATTCAAGCATTCAAAAAGTATATCAAAGATATAGGCATGCCAACTTCACTAAGTGAGTTAGGAGTAAAAGAAAACACTCTAGAAGACCTTGCGTATAACGCTATGTTCAAGGGAAAGAGAATCTTAAAAGACATCATCACAGTTGATTATGATATGGCTTTAAAGATTCTAAAAGACTCATTCTAGAAGATAAAAAATACAATGCAGGCAAAGAAAATTTGCCTGTTTTTTCATGTCTAGAGAAAAAGTTGTACCTAAGGGGTAAATGGAGAGAGGAGAAAAAATTTCGATTTCTATCTAGTATATAAAACTATATGAAATAGATATATATAATCTTATAAGTAATGTTAGATAACGCTTTCAAGACGAAATTTTGTAGAAATCGAAGAAAGAAATCCAACTAAAAATAAGAATTAAATTGAGCTATATCAAAACCATATATAAAAATCATAAGCTCTCCAGACTCTATTCTGTTAGTAAAGTAATAGGATAAAAAAGAAAAAATTTCAAGTTGTATCTAGTTTTAATTACTAGATAAATAAGCAAATTATTATAATTTTATAAGTAAAAATAGATAGTATATAAGGATGCACCAGAAAGAATCGAACCACTCTATAGATCATAAAAAGGAGAAAAACCACATGAAATTACTAAATTTTAAAAACAAGATAAATATACATTAAATATGTATGTTTAATTTTTAGCCAAAATTCAGATAATATAAGCTACTCACTGAAATAGAATCATCCAATTTTTTCGATCACGAAAAGTCAAAAGAATTAAAATTGCTCGTTTGGAACTATATGAGTGTGAAAAACAGGGTCAATCGTGAGTTAAACATGCTCAAATCGATATCTATGAGTATATTTGAACGCGAAAACGCTTAAAATCGAACGTGCGATAGATAAGTGGATTATAGGCTCGATTCGCGAAAACGCTTTTATCTGCGAATTTCATAGAAAACAAGCCATTTTTACCAATAAAAGAATAATTCATTTTTACACAAAATCCACACTTATCTCAAAAACCGCATAACTGCGCGATATTTAATTGGTTAACATAATATATATTATGATAACTTATTAGCTTTACTAAAAATGCCAAAAAACGACTAGAAACTAGGTGTTTTTATTGAAATGAGGTCGATTATTCGCGTAATTAAGCCATATTCTTCTTCTTTAACACTATCAGCACATATTATTTGAGTATGTTTAATAATTTTGACCAAAAACTATGAGAAAACGAAATCTTCAAAATCGACCATTTACCCACTTTACTCTTCTTTAGGGGTTCAAATACTATGAAAATTCATGTCAACTTCTTTCATAACCATTTTCATAAGAACCATCAGATGACCTTCAGCTACTCCTTCTACTACTTCTTTTTCTCCTGGAGGGGTCTCTGAAGTCTCCAATAGTGAGTTCTCAGATGCTCATTTTCATACTATTTTCATAAAAAATAACCTATATTTTTACTATATATAGGTTTTTGGCTTAATTATCAGCTTATTTAGTTTTATGTCTATATCATATATGTAGATATATTTATATATACTGTCTCATGTAGAATCATATATATTTGATCTATGGGGAAATATAGGTTTTTATATGGATTGCCATAAAGTTATGTATAATTTTACGATATATACATTATTTGTGTCTAATATATAAATTGCTTATTTTCAGCAATCGAAATTGATTTTTACGATGATTTCCCCGAAAATCATCATTTTAAAGATGATCAATTTTGGAATTTTTGACCATGAATTTACAAGCTCAGTTTTTCCTGAATCTATAAGAATAGACAAAATTTTAGTCAAAATATAATATACATTATTTATGTCTATTTATATTTAGTGTATTAGATATACTTGTATTGTATCTTATACTTTCTAGTTTTATATACTAGATACGAATTGAAATATTTTTTAGGATGATCAAGGATGGCTTAGCTGACAGGTTTCCATTTTAAGGCATAAAAAAAGACGAGTTTATTACTCGTCCATGTCTACAAATGAGAATATATCAAGCTGCTTACTTGATGTCTGGAACATATCCTTAGGAGTTAATCTTATCCATGTTGCGGAACGTCCAGTTCCGTTTGGTCTAATCTTTCCTTCCTCCTTTAAGTGATCTAATGCTCTAGTTATTGTAGCGTCACTTAATGTAGGAGCTGCCCTTTGAATATCTGCTCTTGTGAATACCTCATCTAGCTTTAAGATTACTGATTCTACAGCCTCTTGTTTAGTTAACTTTTTATCGAAATTAGCATCCTCAATTTGCTTCTCAACTTCTTTATATCCTCTAATTAGGAATGAAATTAATAGCTGATTGATACCATCTGTTTTAGAATATCCTTGTTCCCAGTTGTATGATGCATGTGTTATTTCATGATCAAAATCATCCTTGTTTTTATAATATGCTTCGAAGAATGAAATATACTTAAATACATCAAAATTTTGTTGTAATAATGAATAGTAAATTATTAGTGCAATGAACTCATTTTCTTCATTGAATAATTTCATATTCATAAGGTCTACAAAGAAATTTGTAATGGCTTGTGTAGCCTCAATTTTATCTTTAGTTATAGCATTGTTATATAGCTTTATTGCCTCATCAAGTATATCTCTTCTTGATACTTTTACCTTTTCTTGAAGTAGGCTTCTTTCACTTTTTATAATCTTTGTGTCAGCAACAAATTTTATCTGTTTTACATCCTTATAAAGCTTGCATGCAAGTGATAAAAATTCGTTTGATGAAAGTGAGAAATGCTTACCACTTTTTTGTAATATTTCAAAGACATTTTTTAGGTTTCTAATCATAGTCTCATCATGAGTTTTTGGTTCAGAATCTCTTCTTACAATTGCCTTTACTCTAGCTGCTGAAACGTTTAGATTTAATAAAATTGCAGAATATACAATGTCCTTTTCAATGGTAGATTTAGTTATCATAGATAACTGTTTTGATAAAGTTTTATTATAGAATGCATCTCTTCCCTTGAATGTATAAAGTACACTTATATCGTATACTAATTCTTTAGGATATGTAATTCTAGATAAATTCTCTAAACATTTCATTTTTTCACCAACTTTTTCTATGAAAATTATAACAAAATTAGTTGTTTTTTTCAATTAAACAAACGCAAAAAAAGCCTTAAATTTATATGTTTTTTCAAATAATAAACTTAAGGCATTTATTTACTTTTGAAATATTGAATTACCTATGAATTCTCTTAATATTGAATTGCATGGAACCCAGTCATCATCTATAGGTTCTACAAGCTTTAAATACCTAATTAATTTTCTACAAACTCTAAAATATTTTGAGTTAGAATCTACTGCCTCAAGTATAGGTAAAGCATGCTTTTTTAAGACACATATTTCATATGTAAGATCTGAATTAAATACGAAGTCTGCATTATTCTGACAAGGATAAATCCACTTGAATTCTCCACGTCTAACTGAATCCCACATTTCAATAGTTTTTTCGCATCCAGTTCCACGATAATAATTATCTCTTACCATTCTTCTTATTAGTCTTGAATCAGATAAAGAAATAGGTGAATGATAATCGAATTTATATTGTCCTAGTGGAGCGATAAATATCTTGAATTTTTGGTCAAAAGGCACTGATGGCGCGATTTTTTCGTTTAAGGCATGAATTCCTTCAATTAAAATTGGAGTATTTTTTTGAATCTTTATAGGCTCATTAAAGCGTCTTTCCTTTTTAACAAAATCAAACTCAGGTAAAGATACCTCTTCTCCTTGAATTAGCTTAAAAATTGTTTCATCAAAAAGCTTTAAATCTACTGCCTCAATATGCTCATAATCGTCCTTACCAAACTCATCCTTTGGATAATCACTGACCTTATAGAAATCGTCCATACTGATCATAAGTGGCTTTATTCCACGAGACAATAATTCTACCTTTAATCTACTTGTGAAAGTTGTCTTACCACTAGATGATGGACCTGCGATAAGAATCATTCTTAGATTATTACAGTTTGCCTCAATTTTATCTCCTAATTGTGCTAATTGACGTGAATGTCTAGCCTCACAAACATTGATAAATTGTTTTGAATTACTACTTGCTGTATCGTTGATATCTAAGATAGTATCACAACCAGAAATTCTAGCCCAAATATTGGCTTCTTTTAGTGTTTTTTGGAATACTGGTTCATTAATGAATTCAGGTATTTCTCCACCTAGCTCATATCGTGGGAACATTATTAAAAATCCAGGTGCGTAGAATAGTAATTTATACTTAGCTACATCACCAGTTTTAGATAATAACGGTAGGTACATATAGTCAATGTAACCATTACATTCATAATAATGACTTTCATTATTCTTTCTTTTTTCAATTATTCTTACCTTATCATGCATATTTCTTTCAGAAAATAGCCTAATTGATTCATCTTTTAGGTTAGATGTGAAGGTTAGATCATAGTCAGCTTTAATGATTCTTTCTACTTCCTTTTTAACCTCATTAAAGTTTTCTATAGTAAATGCATGTCCAATACCTGTAACATTTGCAAAAACTGATCTAGAAACACTGTAGTTATACTCAACTCTAGCCTTAGGATAGATGTTAGATATAGCCATTGCGACTATAAATCTTAATGTAGCCTCATATATTCTACAGCCATCAGAATCCTTTAATGTAAGTAATTTAACCTCTGAATCAGTAGTTAAAGTATAGTTTAAATCCTTTAACATGGTTCCGACATAGCATCCAACATACCTTTTATCATCATTTTTGATTAAATCAATGATTTTAGTAGGCTTTTCTAGTGTAATATTATCAATTATTTCATCGTACATGATTTTAATTTGCATAAAAATCACTTCCTTTTATTTAAATAATTATAACATAGTTATAAAAATAAAACAATCTTTCTATACTCTGATTTACTAAAAACCTTTTAGTTAAGCCGTTTTTCATAAGCATTGAAAGACCAAAAAATTTTTTTCAAAATGAATCTAATATCAAAAACTATTTATGTTTTATAATTACACTATCATATCTATTATGCAAAACTAGATAGCACGCCGAAATCAAATTTAAGCCTATTAAGAATATTACAAATTTAGAAAATTAAGCCAAAAAAAGACTGTCCATAGGACAATCTCATTATTATTTATTAAATATCTATTACTTCAACTTCATCCTCTTCAGATTCTGCTTGCTCTTCAGTTTCCTCGACTTCCTCTTCTACGTATTCAACTTCCTCTTCGTATTCTTCCTCTTCAGATTGGTTGATATTTGCCTCTTTTTCGGCTCTACGTAATTCATATACTAATTCATCTGGATCCATGAATGAAGCTAAATCTGAATCAAGGTCGATTCCCTCAGTTGAATAAACTGGCTTTTCAACCTTTTGATTTTGTTGATTTTGTTGTTGACCAAAGTTAAGCATAGCATTTTCAAGTGCTGAACTGTTAACTTCCATTTCGTAGTCTGTAATTCTTTTACCAAGTCTAACAAACGCTAGATTGTATTTGAAGAATGTATACAACTTTTTCTTTGGATTTAAAGATAAAGATAAGAATTTATTTTTTCTTTGACGGCCAATTGCTTTACCAACGATATCTTCCTTTCTAATAACATGATAAGAAGTCTCGTTATCACCAGCAACATATATTTCATCATCAACGAATTTTATAATACGTCTTATATAATATTTATCATGAGAGAAATATAATACGAAATCTTTCTTTTGAAATCTAAATGCTTGCTTAAAATGAACTAAATCTCCATTTTTAAATAGAGGCTTATTGATGTTATCATCCTTAATTAAAAGAGTTCCTACAAGGCCGCTTTCAATTCTTTCGACAACCATTTGAATTCCATTTGGATCAAATTCATCTTCAGATTTCTCATCCTGCTTAACTTCCTCGTCTTCCTGATCGTTTTCGTTATAGTCAAGAGATAAATCTTCTAGTGATATTTCTTCAATTTCAGCTGATTCAGTTTTCTTTTTGAATAAAGCCATTATATCACCCCTTAGAATAGATTTAATCCATACTTTATTATAAATAAAAAATCTCATAAAATCAAGTATAGCCCCTTTTTGAGGGGCTTTACTATTAGTCTAAATCATCAAATAATGAAATCTTTTTAAAGGCTATATCTTCCTTTTTTTCTTCATCCTTTGATTCTTCAATATTGCTTGTTAAAGCATCTGATGGCTTTTTAGATGCGTGCTCTAAAATTGCGTCAAGCTCATCTAAAATTGATTGATTAGTCATTTGCTTAGCCTTAGGTGTGATAATAGGAACCTCAGTTTCTATATCAGAGCTTTGGCTAAATAAATCTTGTTCCTTTGGCTCCTCTAGATAATCAGGTGAAACTGCTTGATCAGGAGTTTGTGGATTATCTATTGTAAGCTTCTTAATTTCCTTATATTCAGCTGGAGGTGTAAGTGATTTACCTGCATCTGAAACATTGTATTTTAGGCTAAATGATTCGATATCATCGTTTCCATTCTTATAGATTAAATGAATCTTAACATTTTCCTTATATTGGTTAGGTGTCATCTTAACTGCATCAACTACATAATAAGGGTTTGCCTTAACCTTCTTAATGATTGTTTGACCAGCTCTAGAACGCTTAGTTAATACAACCTCTGATACCTTCATACGCTTTACTGTGTCACGAGTTGTTGCGACAACGAAATCGTCATTTTTATTAGTATAAATTGCAGAAACGATATAATCCTTATCCTTTAGGTTAATTCCACGTACACCGCCTGCATTTGTACCATATAACGCTACATCAGATGCTCTAAATCTTAAAGCCTCTGCATTCTTAGTAAATAGCATGATTTCAAGAGGGTCTTTAATAATATCTACACCTATTAATTCATCATCAGATGAAAGCTTCATACATCTTACTGGCTTTGAATATCTTGATATTTCAAATTCAGATAATAATGTTTGCTTAACTGCACCATTCTTAGTAGCTAAAAGTACTGTATCTCCATTTAAGAAATTATCTAGGCAGAATACCTTAACAAATTTCTCTTTAGGGGCAGTTTGTACTAAGGATGATATAAATGTACCTACATCTTTAAATTTAGCCTCTGGAATCTTATAAACAGGTAAATAGATAAAATTACCTAATGATGTAAATATTAATAATGTATCTAGTGTAGAAACCTCACGTAGGAATAATACTGAGTCATCTTCCTTAACTGTATTACCCTTAGATGCATTAAATGCCTTAACTGATGCTCTCTTTAAGTAACCTTCTCTAGATATTGAAACAACAGTTTGCTCTTTTGAAACTAAATCTGTTTCATCAATAGAAATTTGACTTGATTCATCCTTAATTTCAGTCTTTCTTTCTGAAACTATAACCTTATTCATTTCAGCTAATTCTTTCTTAATTACCTTTAGTAATTCAGTTTCAGATGATAAGATCTTTCTATAGTTTTCAATAGCCTTCTCTAAATCAGAAAATTCTTTCTTTAACTCTTCAATATCTTGATTACTTAATCTATATAATTGCATTGTTACAATTGCTTCAGCTTGTTCATGAGTAAATTCAAACTTTAAAACTAAGTTTTCAATTGAGTCTGCTTTATTCTTACTAGCTCTAATTGTATTAATTACTTCTGTAACAATATCATACATCTTCATTAAACCTTCAACGATATGGATTCGCTTTAAGGCTTTATTTAGATTAAAGTTAGTTCTATTTGTAATTACATCCTTTTGATGTGAAATATAAGCATCTAAAATAGGAAGTACTCCAAGCTTCATTGGCTTACGATTACAAATTGAAACCATATTATAATTTATATTTGCTTGAAGACTTGTATTCTTGAAATAATAATTTAAGATTGCTTCAACATTAGCTCCCTTTTTAAGGTCTATTGCGATTCTTAAACCATCACGGCCTGATTCATCTCTAACCTCTTGAACATCAGGTACCTTGCCATCAATTCTTAATTGTTCCATATTCTTTACAATTACTTTCTTAATTGTATCGTATGGAATTTCAGTAATGACAATTCTAGTATTACCATTAGACATTTCTTCTAAATGATATCTACTTCTAACAACAACAGTTCCAGATCCTGTTAGGAAGGCATCTCTGATACCATCTTTTCCCATTACGATACCACCAGTTGGGAAATCAGGTCCTGGCATAATCTCTAATAGCTCATCGATAGTCATTTCAGGATTATCAATTCTTGCTATTGTAGCATTAACAACCTCATTAAAGTTGTGTGTTGGAATATATGTTGCATAACCTGAAGAAATACCCATAGCACCATTTACAAGTAGATTTGGGAATTTTGCAGGTAATACAGTTGGTTCAATTTCTTCCTCATCAAAGTTTGGAATAAATGGAACTGTATTCTTTTCAATATCCTGTAAAAGATATTCTGCGTTTTTGCTCATACGAGTTTCAGTATAACGCATCGCAGCGGCACCATCACCATCAATTGATCCATTATTACCATGCATATCAATTAAGGTAACGCCCATCTTCCAAGATTGACTCATACGTACCATCGCATCATAAATAGATGAGTCTCCATGTGGGTGATATTTACCCATTACTTCACCTACGATACGGGCACTTTTCTTATATTGGCTATTTGCTGTAACATGTAGAGCATTCATACCATATAAAATTCTTCTTTGAACTGGCTTTAAACCATCTCTAATATCAGGTATAGCTCTTTCTTGAATAATGTATTTAGAATAGCTTCCAAATCTATCTCCAATAACATCCTCTAGTAATGTTTCTTGGAATTTTTCAGCTAAGAAGATATCTAATTTTTTCTTTATTGATTGGTTCTTTTCTGCCATATTACATATCCTCCTCTAATGTGAAAGAAACATGGTTTTCAAGCCAATCTCTTCTTCTATTTGAATCATTACCCATTAAGATTTCAACTCTTTGCTCAGCTTCACTTAAATCATCGATTTTAACCTTAATTAATGTACGAGTTTCAGGGTTCATTGTTGTATCCCATAATTGATCTGCGTTCATTTCTCCAAGACCCTTATATCTTTGAATCTTAGTTTGGCATTTTGATTCATTAACAATTCTATCTTTTTCCTCATTTGTATAAGCGTATAGAATTTCTTCCTTTTTACCAAGCTTAGTAATCTTAAATAGAGGTGGCTTTGCAATATATACTCTACCATCATCAATTAAAGGCTTCATATACTTAAAGAAGAATGTTAATAATAATACCTGAATATGCGCACCATCATCATCGGCATCGGTCATTATTATTATCTTTTTATAATTACACTTCTTTAAATCAAAGTTAGAACCATAATCAGCACCAATTGTATAAATCATTGTTGCGATTTCTTCATTCTTTAATGCTGATTCTGCATTTGCCTTTTCAGTATTTAATACCTTACCTCTTAAAGGTAGGATTGCTTGGAAGCGTCTATCTCTACCAAGCTTAGCTGATCCACCGGCAGAATCACCCTCAACTAGGTATAATTCATTGATATCCTTATTCTTTTCAGATGTAGGTGAAAGCTTATCAGAAATATTCTTTTCACCCTTATCCTTTTTATCCATACGAGCTTGCTCACGAGCTTTTCTTGCTGCTGCTCTAGCTTCAGCTTCCTTAATAGCCTTCTTAATAATAATTTCAGCTAATTCCTTATTCTCCATTAAATAGAAACCTAGCTTTTCAGTTAAGACAGTATCAACGGCATTCTTAGCCTGAGGTGTACCAAGCTTACCCTTTGTTTGACCTTCAAATTCTAGTAGCTTTTCACCAATTCTTACAGATACAACTGCAGTAATAGCTGCTCTTAGGTCAGTTCCCTCTAGAGTTTGATTTAATTTGATTAATTTATTGTTATGGGCATAATCATTAAATGCCTTAGTTAAAGCCGCTTTAAAACCTGTCTCATGAGAACCACCATCACCTGTTTTAACATTGTTAACAAATGATACGATAGTTTCACTATATTGATCGATAAATTGAAGTGCAACTTCAACCTCAATTTGATCACTTGAATCAGGCACATTATAAACACCTTCAAAATATGCAACAGGATGAATAGGCTTCTTAGCTTGATCTAAGAATGTTACATATTCAGAAATACCATGCTCATAAACAAATGATTCTTCCTTTTTAGTTCTCTTATCCTTTAAAGTCATTTTTAAATTTTTAATTAAAAATGCTGATTCTCTTAATCTAGTTTTGATTGTATCAAAATGATATACAGTTGTTGTAAATACCATTGGATCTGGTTTAAATGTAACAGTAGTTCCTGTCTTTCTAGTATCACCTACTACTTCAACTTGTGATACTTTTTTGCCACCATCCTCAAAATGGATTTTATGAATCTTTCCATCTCTATATGATGTAACATCCATATAGCTTGAAAGTGCGTTAACAACAGAGGCACCTACACCATGTAAGCCTCCTGATGTTTTATATCCATTTCCACCGAATTTACCACCGGCATTTAATTTTGTATATATTATTTCCATAGTATTTTTACCAGTCTTATGCATACCACAAGGTACACCACGACCGTTATCCTCTACTGTTATGGAATTATCTTCATTTATAGTTACAATTATTTCTTTTCCGAAACCTGCTAATGCTTCATCAATCGAGTTATCAACTATCTCCCAAACTAAATGATGTAGTCCTCTTTCATCAGTTGATCCAATATACATACCTGGACGTTTTCTAACGTGCTCTAAACCCTCAAGCACAGTAATCGATTCGTCATTATATGTGTTTTTATCCATATTAAAATCACCACTACTTTCATACTATTCAATGATAACATAAAAACATTGATTTTATCAAGAAACTACAAGCTATTTTTATTGATTTTTTATATATAAACCCTAATATTTTTCTTTGACATATAAATATCATAATTGTATAATCATACTTGAAAAGAAAAGGTGAAAATATGGGAATATTAAATTTATTATCTGCCATGACAACTGAGGCATCATTAAATGTAATTTATGCCATTTTATTTTTGATATTATCATACCTAATTGGATCTATTCCATTTGGTCTTGTAATAGGAAAATCAATTTGTCATATAGACATTAGAGAGCATGGTAGTAAGAACATTGGTTCTACTAATGCAATTAGAGTTTTAGGAAAGAAAGTTGGATTCTTAGTATTCTTCTTTGATGTATTCAAAGGAATGATCGTAATACTATTATTAAGATTACTTGATTCAACTGGTGCTTATCATTTACCAGCTGAGCTTGATTATATTTATTTTGGAGTTGCAGCAATCTTAGGTCACTCATTCCCTATCTATTTAGGATTTAAAGGTGGTAAGGCAGTTGCTACATCACTTGGTGTTGTATTTGTAACTTGTCCTATTGCAGCAATCGCATGCTTAATCGTATTCTATTTAACACTTAAGATATCTGGTTATGTATCTTTATCATCAACATTTGCTACTATCACAGTTTTAGTAACAACATGGATATTCTTTGGTGTCGGAGTCGTTCCTACTAATTTTGGAGAATTTCTAATTGGTAAGCAACATATTGTAACTTGTATTTTAGTTTCATTAATCGCAGTATTAATTATTGTAAAGCATAGAAAAAATTATCTAAGAATATTTAATGGAACAGAAAATAGCTTCAAGAAGAAAAAGAAAATTGAAACAGCACAAGCTGAGGAAAAATAATCCTCAGCTTTTTTTATGATTTAAAATAAAAAAAATGAAGCACAATTACGTGCTTCATTATTTTTCTTATTCTTCAACAATTGCGTCTACTGGGCAAGCACCTTGGCATGCACCACAATCGATACATACATCAGCATCGATATGAGAAACATCGTCTACAGTGATTGCGCTTACTGGACATTCACCAGCACATGCACCACAACCAATACAAGTATCTTCTACTACTTTTCTAGGCATAATTGTTTCCTCCTCTAACTTTTTCTAATTTAATTATAGGCTTTATGCGATAATGTAGTCAAGACTAACTTAAATTAAATTACAAAATAATGTTATTATTATTGAATTTTTTCGTTATAAATAGTAAAATACATTTGTGTTTTGAAGGAGTTGAATTATTTATGGAATGGTGGGCATGGTTAATAATATCTATCGTTGCACTAATTGTAGGTTTTATCGCAGGATTCTTCACTGCTAGAGCTGTATTAAAAAGATATATGAAGAAAAATCCTCCAATCAACGAAAAGATGATTAGAGTTATGTATCAACAAATGGGTAGAACACCTACAGAAGCTCAAGTTAGACGTGTAATGAAGAGCATGGAGGAAGCCAAATAAAAACTTGCTAAAATTTAGCAAGTTCTTTTTTTTATTTATTTATAATATTTCTAAATAATTTAGTTCCTTTATTCTTTAATATAAGCATAGAAGCAATGATTTCTGCTACATATAAAAGAGTTATTACTCCTAAACTAACATAGTTTAAATAAGGTAAATCTTTTGACATAACAGCACATGCAATATGAATTCCTGATGGGATAAGAGCAGGTAACATTACAAATAGTAAAGGGAAACCTGTTGCTGCTGAATTTTTAAATACTTGTGCTTCATTTTGGAAGTCAAGCTTTGCCCATCTTAAGCCACATATCATACTTACTATTGCAAGTAATAATCCTGCAAGCTGAGGATATAAATATAATTCAACAAATACAATCCAATTAATATTATTTGTAAAAATAAGTGTAAGCATTATGGCTGTAGATGCGATTAAATTTAATACTACTTCCATTATTACTGCAATTAATAGTTTTGGTTTTATAATATCCTTAGGTGTAATAGGATATGTAAGTAACATTTCATAACCATATCTAGTTTCAAAAGATATACTACATGATGCAGGCGATTGAATTGAATTCATAAATAATCCCATCATTGGAACTAAATATATGAATATCATTTGCATAATCTCACGTTCAGTAGGATCCATTGATTCTTGCATAAATATATTTGGAATAAATATAAATGAAATACCCGCAATTAAAAAGAATAAACAACCTAATACAGAATTAATTAAATATGTTGGTCTTCTATAAATCATTTGCCAATCTTTCTTTAATAATACCTTATTTATATTTAAATCATTCTTTTCATTTGCCTTTTTAACCTTGTCATAATCAACATGAACTCCACCAGATTTCATCCATGAATTAACAGGTCTATATATTAATGATACAAATAATACAACTAATAATCCTATACCTAAATTAAATAATATGAAATATAAAAGTGATAAGTATTCTCCTGCTATTCCATAATTCATCCATCCAATAAAGAATACATAATCAGAAATATTTGCTAATTTTTCAGGACCTACTATCGCAAAATATGTATACGCACCAAAGAATGCTAAAAAGAATGCTAAGCTTACTATTATGTTTATAATATTAGAATACTTGCTTCTTGCAGAAAGTAATGCAGATATTGTACCAATTAATGTTGATACTAAAATAGGTACAAATGATACGAAAAATGACATTAGTACTGCAAGTAAACCAGTCGTAACATCTCCACCCTTTATCATATACATAATAGATGCAGGTAGGATTAATGCAATATCCTCAAATAAATTAATTAAATATATTGCAGTTAATTTTGATGCTATTATACATACCTTTGATACTGGTAAGCTTTCAAGAAGCTCATAATCCTTAGCATTAAATAAAACCGATTGTAATTGATACATACTCATTACAAAATTAAGCATCATAGATGCAATTAATAATAAGAATAATATTGTAATAAGTGGCATACCAATTTTTTCTAACTGACTTGATAATGAAAAGCATATTATAAGTGACATTAATGCAAATAAACCTAAGGTTGCTCCAAGCATTGCAAATGCACTCTTTTGATTTTGCTTTCTTTTGTTTACATTAAATCCAGAAAGAAAGAAAACCTTAGTTAAAGTAATAAAGTTATTCATTTACTGCCTCACCATCATTGATATTTAAGAATACATTTTCAAGTGAGCTATCCTTTATAACTGTGGCCATGTCTCCAGCCTTAATTAGCTTACCTTCTTTTATAATAGCAACCTTATTACATAATTTTTCTGCAACCTCTAAGACATGTGTTGAGAAGAAAATTGTATTTCCTTCTTCTGTATATTTCTTCATCTTTTCTTTTAATATATGTGTAGCCTTAGGGTCAAGTCCAACAAATGGTTCATCTAAAACTAATGTTTTAGGATGATGTAAAAATGCAGCGAGTAATACTATCTTTTGTTTCATACCATGAGAATAAGATGAAACTAAATCTCCAAGTGCATTATATATTTCAAGTTCTTTGGCAAGTGATTCAGTTTCTTCTTGATTATAAGGAACTCCATATATAGATAACATGAACTTAATATAATCTATACCCTTCATAAAAGAATATACTTCTGGATTATCAGGTACATAAGCTAAAGTCTTTTTTACCTTGATAGGATCTGATTTAATATCAATTCCATCAACTTTTATAGTTCCTTCTTCAAAAGGCAGTATTCCAACTAAAGCTTTAATTGTAGTTGATTTACCTGCACCATTTAAACCAACGAATGCGAATAAATCTCCATCCTCAATTTCTAAGTTTAAATTATCAACTGCCTTAATTTTACCGGCATAAGTTTTAGAAAAATTTTCAATTTGTATCATGTGTTTCTCCCTCTCATATAAAACTTTAATAATTTTAACACATTTGCCATTCTGTTGCAAATAAAAAGGGATACACATAAATGTATCCCTTATATTTATTAACGATTTTGATTTAATTCCTTATCAATATTGTACATTCTCTTCTTGTACTTCTCGATCTTTTCTTCAATTGGGTTAAGACGGCTTGCAAGCTCACGCTTCTTAGTAACGATTTGCTTACGAACCTTATTCAATTGTTCCATAAATCCTGCACGTTCTTTATTTGAATAAACTGGGTTGTCCTTTAAAACTTGAAGACGAATAGCTTCCTCTTCTAGCTTCTTTAACTCATTTAATTCTGGCATCTTAAGCTTAGAGTTTTCAAGTTCGAATATTTCATGGTCAAGCTTTTGACGTTCATCAAGAAGTTGTTGCTTCTCTTCTTGGTGCTCTTCCCAATACTTCTCATTCTTAACTTTTTGTTCAACTCTATCACGCTTACGAATATCAACGAACTTATCATCAAGCTTCTTCTTAGCCTTCTTGATTTCCTCAAGACGTTGATTACGTTCAGCCATAGAACATTTAACACTTTCCTTAACCTTAGAGCCTGAAACCTTGTGACCACAATTACGAATAATTGCTTCATGCATTTTTACAACATTAGATAGAATTGCTGTAACTGTACCATGCTTCTTTGCAATATCCATTAGATAATTCCATGCATTGATACATACATCTTGAGTCTTAACAAACTTAGCATAAGCTTCATCTGTTTGAGTTTCCTTCTTCTTACCGAAGTCTTGAATAGATGTCTTACTTACCTTAGTAACTACAGCACTAATGTTAGATGCTAACTTGTCTTCATAAGCAACTAAATCGACACCATAAGTTTGGTTTGCCTTACGCATGATTGGATCAGCAGCGTCGATTGTTTCCTTAATCTTGGCAAAATTCTCATCTGTTGGATTCTTAGCGAAATCCAAACAATTCTTTAATACATAGGCAACAATTATATCTACAGTATTAGTTCTTACTGTAAATTGGTAGTCCTCGAATTCTTCCTTACTAGAATTTGTTAAACATGTATTCCAGCAGTTGATAGCTTCTAGGAATCTAAAGTTTTGTGGTGTTGAAAGCTTACCAGCACAGTTACCTTTCATCAACCAAGCATCTGAATTTGAAGCATCTAATTCAATGATACGTACTGCATAGTTTTCTGCGTCAGTATAGTTTTCTGAATCATATGCATTTTCAGATAGAATAAATAAGTTTTCGATCATTTGTGAAGTACCAACACCTACTGTTGATAGCTTAGCTGGATCTACTGGCTTAGGTTGAACCTTCTTTTGTGGAACTGGTTTAACCTGTGCAACTGGTTTTACAACAACCTTCTTTATTACTGTCGTACTACCTGTTTTTGCTACAGTAGTTGCTGCTTCTGGTTTCTTTACTTGAGCAACAATCTTCTTTGCAGCGGATGCGTCAGATGTTTTATTTACTGGCTTAGCAACTACAACTTTTCTTACAATAGTTGGATTTGCTTTTGGAGTAAATACTGGAGTGCCTACCTCCTCATCTAAATCTAAATTTGGTGCTTCATCGTTAGTTTCTTTTTCTTTACGTGGTTCGTCATCGAAATCCTTAAATAGAGTTCTTGCCTCGTCAATTGAGTATTTTGCACCACAGACTTGGCATTCAAACATTCCCTCTACTTTAACGAAATCAGATTCTCCACATAAATCACATACTAGTTTTTTCATGTGTTTCTCCTTTTCATTATTATATTAGCCCTAACCCTGTAGTACGCACCTTTTTTTCGGTCGGCTTTAGTTGTAATTAAAAATTTTACTAGCAAATTCAAAATGGGCACTATCACGAACTAATTACTCGAAGCACCAATGAGCATTATTTCGCTTATCATAACAAGAATAGGTGTGCGTTTGAATTTTCTGAATCAAATCAAGCTATAATTTTTAAATTGTCGCATACTACTTTATGTTCAATTAAAGACGTACTTTAATTATAACCAAATTAAAAAAATAAAAGATTTATAAATAAATTTATAATGATATTAAAACACCATTTTTAAAATAACAATCCATACTTATAAACATTATAACAAAGAATGAAACCCTTTTCAATAGAGCAAAATTCAATCTTTTGTCACATAAACTTAAATGGAAATAAAAAAACTAGTCCATTATAGACTAGCTTCTCTTGTAGTATATGTTAGTTTTTCATGATATACAGATTCATAAATTCTAACCCATTCATTGTAATTTTCATTCATTAAATATTCTACATTTTCAACATATGACTTATTCTCATCTGGATAAATAGGCTTTGAAATATGAATTGTATATTCCTGAATATTAAATCCATCAGAACCAATCTTATCAGAATCCTCCATTGTTATAAAGCAAGGAACAACAGGAACATTATTCTTAACTGCGAATTGGAAAGCACCCTTCTTAAGTGGCTTTGGCTTTCTATAATTCCACCACATTGATTGTTCAGGATATACTAAAACTAAATGTCCTTCCTGTAAAATTCTAGATACAGATTTTAAGAACTTATGCATTGTTTTAGAATTACTTGATAATGGAAGTGTATAGCAGTTTCTCATTAAGAATCCATAGAATCCATTAAATGAAGTATAATTACCTTCTCTTATTACACGATAGAATCTTCTTTTTCTTCTTTCTTTTCTAGTTGTAATTGAAGATTCATAGGCAACCTGAATCGCAAATGAATCAAGAGCGTTAAAGTGATTACATGTCATTATAGCTCCACATTCAAGTGATGCTAAATTTTCAACACCCTTAATTTCTTTAATGATCATATTTTCCTTTTTGATTAAACGATTCATGTATAATCTTGCAATGAAATATGCTAAAGATGTCTTTGCCTTAGATGTAACCTTCTTCTTTAAGTAATCTACTTGATCTGGAAGTAATTCCTTTGTAGGTGGGTCTTGCTCAACATCTTGGTCAAACTTACCCATTTCCTCATATTCCATAATCTTTTTACTAATCTTAAGTCTATCAACTGATTTAACACCAATCTTATCCTTAACATTAATAAATGTATCTTCTCTTTGGATTTCATCCATAGCTAAACTTTCTAATCTCTTAGATGATTCTAAATCTCTATTTCTTTCTTCGTCAGTATAATTATCTAAAATATTTTTAATCTCATTATAAAATGGAGTTTTAATAGCATACTTCCAGAAATACTTTTCTAATCTTACACCTAGAAAATGCCATGGCTTACACCACATAATATAATGAATCATCTTTATTTCAGAATCAGCATACTTAATATCACCATAGATTTCTGTATTCCATCGATTGTCAATTAATTTAGTCTTGTTATAACAAATAATATTTAAATAATCCTCATCTTGAGTAACCTTACAGTTATATACACTTAAAAGATTAATAAATTGATCTAATACACATTCTTCTCTAAACTTTTGACAATTCATTAATAATAATCCAGCATTAAAATATGTAGTTCTATCTAAGCCAAGATTATTTTCAACATATTTTCCATAGATATCATTTTGAAGCATTGCTTGTTCATTACATGCCCCAACTAAATTATCACCTAAGTTAATGTTATAAAGCTCTGATATATCTCCAAGTACTACAGTATCAGAATCAATATAGATTGCCTTATCATATTCCTTATACATTTCAGATATGAAAAATCTAAAATAAGTTGTCTTAGAATAGTAGTCTCTAATAGGTAATTTATCTGAAATTGAATCTAAATATTCATTGACATTTGGAAATTCAATAGAAAAATTGTCATCAACATACTCTCTTGCGATATCCATATTCTCAGGTGTTATATCAGTATTTAATACATAAATTTTATAAAAATAAATTGGATTTGCATTATCCATTATTGATTTTAGAGTAACTAATGTGAACTTAAAAAAGTTATTATCACATGCAAAAAAAATTGGAATTATATTTTTCATAATATCTCCTTTTTCATAAAAACCCAAAAACGATTATAGCATTATAAATCAAACTTAACAATAATTAAAAGCCATA
>JAEEGL012717772.1_pt1 | contig 20846 bp, 18 predicted proteins | sample 9134231 | NCBI WGS metagenome assembly JAEEGL01 (sample SAMN16246548, study PRJNA631951) | gut metagenome | biome: gut microbiome; feature: rumen; material: fiber-attached | host: Bos | place: Iran: Karaj | collected 2018-10
GCGGCCGCGCCCGAAGGCCCGGCCGGCGCCGGCGGATCCGCCCCGCCCCGGGCCGAAGAGGACTCCCCCGGTCCCGCGGCCGGCGATCCCTCATGACCGCCCTGTACATAATCGGAGGCATACTGCTCTTCGTCTTCGCCGTCGGGATGGTCAGGGTCGAGGCGGTCATCTTATACGCTGCGGACTTCTCGATGACCGTCAGGGCGGCCGGGATTCCGGTGTACAGGCTGCCCGGGCGCAAAAAAAAGATCCGTTTGCGCGACTACAGCCCCCGGGCTATGGAGAAAAAGCGCAGGAAGGCCGAAAAAAAGGCCGAAAAAAAGGCGGCCGCAAAGGCGAAGAAGGAAGAAAAGAAGCGGCGCAAGAAGGAGTCCGGCGAGGGCCCTGCCGGAAAGGGGCACGCCGGGAAAAAGGACATCCGGAAGATCGTCTCGCTCGTGACGGAGCTGCTCGAGGTGCTGCTGAAGCGCTTCGGAAAGCACCTGCGCATAAGGGTCGCCCGGCTGCACGTGAACGTCGCCACCGGCGACGCCGCCTCAACGGCCGTCGTCTACGGCTGCGTGGCCCAGGCGGTCGCGTACCTCGGCGCCCTGCTGGACCGCTCCGGCAACCTGCGCGGCATCTCCCGCTCCGACGTCGACGTGCGCGCCGACTTCCTGGCCGAGGCAACGGCCTGCGATATCGAGATAGGCTTCTCTCTGCGGGTGTGGCAGGTCTTCGACATGATAAACCGCACCGGCGCAAGATTCATAAAGGAGCTGATCCGTTCCAACGGACAGCTGTTCTGATCGCAATGATCGAGAAAGGATCGGAAAAATGGCCAACAACATCAGCGAGATTCTTCAGTCGTCCCTGGAGAGCATCCGCGACATAGTGGACGCGAACACCGTCATCGGCAACCCGGTCAACACCCCGTCCGGGACGGTCATCATCCCCGTCTCCAAGATCTCCGTGGGCATCGCCTCCGGCGGTCTCGACTACAACGGCAAGGATGGCGGAAAGGAAGGCTCCGCGAAGGGGCAGAGCTTCGGCGGAGGCGGCGGCACAGGCCTGTCCGTCGTGCCGGTCGGCTTCCTCGTGGTCAGCGCCGACGGAAGGGTCGACATGATCAACGTGGGCATCGAGCGCCCCTCCGGGACACTGGAGCAGGTGGCGGACGTCATCGAGCGCTCTCCCGAGATCATAGCCAAGGTAAAGGGCATCTTCGCGAAGGACAAGACCGAAGGCGGCGCCGAGCCCGAAGAGGCCTGACGCCCCTATGGAAAAGATCCGTCTGCAGAAGTACTTTTCCGACTGCGGCATAATGTCCAGGCGCGCCGCCGAGGCCGAGATAACGGCCGGTCGCGTAAAGGTGAACGGCGCCGTCGCCGGCCTCGGAGACAAGGTCGAGCCCGGTGTCGACAAGGTCGTCTGGAACGGCCGCGGGATAGTCTTCAAGGCGAACGCGGGAAAGACCGTCCTCGCGGTGAACAAGCCCCGAGGCTACGTCTGCACGGCCGACGACGAAAAGGGCCGCAAGAAGGTGACCGATCTGGTCGCCGGTCTCGGCCTGCGCCTGTACCCCGTCGGCAGGCTCGACATGGCCTCCGAGGGCCTCATTCTGCTTACCGACGACGGCGAGCTCACCAACCTGCTCACCCACCCCGGCCACAGGATACCCAAGGTCTACCGCGTAAGCGTGCGCGGCGAGCTCGGCCAGACCGCCCTCGGGATACTGCGCTCCCCGCTCGAGCTCGACGGCAGCCCCATCGAGCCCGTGGAGGTGACAGTGCTGGATCCGGGCTCTGCCGGCCGTTCGGCGCGGCTCGAGATGGTCCTCTACGAGGGCCGCAACCGCCAGATACGCCGCATGTGCGAGGCCGCCGGGTTGGAGGTGACCCGGCTGCGCCGCGTAAGGATCGGCTGCGTATCCGTGAACGGCATAGCCCCAGGTTCGTACCGGCGCCTCGGCGACGACGAGATCGCCGCGCTCCGCAGGATGGCCCGGGGAGACAAAACTGACTACTGACGGAGGCTCCTTATGCTGGAAGTCCTTCCCATACAGACAAAAGACGAGCAGGAGCGCATCTGCGGGCTCTGCGGGGCGCGCTACGACCCCGCCCTTCTTGCGTACGCTGCGTACGGCGACGGCCGACTGTGCGGAGTCTGCCAGTTCAGGCTCTCGCCCGAGGGCGGCGTCATCGAGACGCTCGACCAGATCCCGGGCAACGACGATTTTCAGCCGGTCTTCGTAATGGGCCGCGCGGCGCTCTCGTTCATGGAGCGGTGCGGCGCCGAATTCGGCTACTACGACGGCCCGGTCACCGAAGAGAACCGCGTGCTCATAGGGGCTGTCGGGTTCCGCCCGGATCCCGGCACCGGCAGATTCTCCGTCGACCTGCGCGGCTTTTTCGATCATCCCTGCTCTCACGGGTGAGTTCCGCCCCGTCCGATGCAGAGGCCGGAGCACCGGTCCGAATGTATTTCTTGTTTCTGCCGGAGTGCCGGCGGGAGGTTTTTGCAATGACTGTAGTGTGTCTTGACATGGAAGGGGTGCTTGTCCCCGAGATCTGGATAGCGTTTTCCGAGGCCAGCGGCATACCCGAGCTGCGCCGCACGACGCGCGACGAGCCGGACTACGACAAGCTCATGAAATGGAGGCTCGGCGTCCTTCGCGAGCACGGCCTCGGCCTGCCCGAGATAGGCAGGGTCATATCCGGCATCGATCCCTATCCCGGAGCTCGGGAGTTCCTTGACGAGCTGAGGGAGCTCACGCAGGTGATAGTTCTCTCCGACACCTTCACCCAGTTCGCCGCTCCGCTCATAAAGAAGCTCGGCATGCCCACCATATTCTGCAACACGCTCGAGGTCGCCCCCGACGGCGCCATCACGGGCTACAGGATGCGCACGGCCCAGTCGAAGCTCTCGACGGTCAGGGCCCTTCAGTCCATCGGCTTCGACACCGTCGCGGCCGGCGACAGCTACAATGACCTGGCCATGATAAGGGCCGGAAAGGCGGGCTTCCTGTTCCGCTCGACCGAAAAGATCCGCAGGGACAATCCCGACCTGCGCGAATTCACGGAGTACGGCGACCTTCTGGCCGCCATAAAAGAGGTCATCTGACCGAGAAAAACGTTCCGGCCGCGCGGCGGCCGGAACGGGGAGCTGTTACTGATGAGAGGTCCTTTTCTTCTGGGCATAGACATAGGAACCAGCGCGTGCAAGACCGCGCTGTTTTCGCGCGACGGCACCGTCATCGCGTCCTCGACCGTCCCCTACCCCATGTCCGTGCCGGCGCCCGGCCTTGCCGAGCAGGATCCGGCCGACTGGTTCGACGCCGCTTGCCGGTCGGTCCGCGCATGCCTCTCTTCGGGAGCCGCCGCTCCGTCGGACGTGGCGGCGGTGGGCGTCGACGGCCAGAGCTGGGCCGCCGTCGCCGTCGATAAGGACGGGGCCGTGCTGTGCCCCTCGCCGATCTGGCTCGACAACCGCGCGGCAGACATCTGCGCAAGGCTGAACGCCGGAATCGGGGCCGGGCGCATCTCGGAACTCGCCGGCAACCCGCTGACCGCCCCGTACACGACCGGAAAGATAATCTGGTACCGCGAGAACCTGCCCGGGATCTTCTCGAAGATATATAAGGTGCTGCAATCCAACAGCTACGTGGTCTACCGCCTGACCGGCGTCATGACGCAGGACCCGAGCCAGGGCTACGGGCTGCACTGCTTCGACATGAGAAGATCGGCGTGGGACCCCGCCATGGCCAGCGAGCTCGGCATTCCGGAGGGCATCCTTCCCGATATACGGCCATGCAGCGAAGTCATAGGGCGCGTGACACGCGAGGCGTCTGCCCTGACGATGCTCCCCGAGGGTGTTCCGGTCGTCGCCGGCGGCGTCGATTCCGCCTGCGCGGCCCTGGGCGCCGGGGTCCTGCTGGACGGCGAGACCCAGGAGCAGGGCGGCCAGTCCGGCGGCATGAGCATATGCACCTCGGAATTCAGGCCGGATCCCTCCCTCATCCTCTGCGCGGCCGTCACGCCCGGCAAATACCTGCTCCAGGGCGGCACGACCGGCGGAGGCGGTGTAATGAAATGGATCTGCGAGAAGATCGCCCCCGGCGGAGCGGACTCCTCCGGCGGCACAGCGGACTCCTCCGGCCGCCTGACCCCCGCGGACTGCGACCTCCTTGCCGCGGCCGTTCCCGCCGGCTCCGAAGGTCTCCTCTTTCTGCCTTACATGTCCGGCGAGCGGACACCCGTATGGGACCCCGACGCCAGGGGCGTGTTCTACGGAATAGACTACTCAAAGACCGCGGGACATTTCCTCAGGGCCGCCATGGAGGGCGTCGCCTTCTCCCTGCGCCACAACCTGGAGACGGCCGCCGCGGCCGGCTGCCGGGCCGGAGTGCTCAGGGCAACCGGCGGCAGCGCGAACTCGGTATTCTGGACCCAGATGAAGGCGGACGTTACCGGCCTGCCCGTGACCGTCCCGGGGACCGACTCGGCGGCCTGCCTGGGCGCGGCGATGCTTGCAGGCGTCGGGGTCGGCGTCTACGGCGGCTTCGGTGAAGCCGTAAGGCTGACCTCGCGCGAGCTGCGCCGGCACGAGCCCGACCCCGCCCTCGGCGATGTTTACGCCCGAGGCTACGCCGGGTACCTGGAGCTCTACCGTCGTCTCAGGGGCTTCGCCATGGAATAAAAAACCGCCGGCGGGCGGTTCTAATAATTCTATTGCAGTTTGATTAATTCCATCTCGATCAGTTAGACTATAGACATCTTTCGAGGGTGGCCGGACTTGTTTTTTGAAGGTGTTTCAGGCGCATGAAGCATGCATGATTCTTGAATAACCTTCATGTGGGAAGGGGTGATCTTGATGTACCTTCAATCGTCTCCAGTCGACATCCTGCGACCTCACTTTTTTTTTAGCCCGGGCAAGAATCGACATGAGCCTGCTGTATTTTATCCGCTGTGTTCATCCGAATACTTGCTTGGACAGTGTTCTACAGTATTGAAAGCAATCGGCTACAGATTATTCAGTTATTTGGACTTCTTTATCAGATATACGAAAAGAATACTTAATAAAAGAATCAGACCTAATACAATCAAGAACAGTTTGTATTTTCCTTTTATCAACAATAAAACTGAAATGAGTAATAAAAAACTTGCAATAATAAACAATAACAGTATTGAAGGCAAATAATAAAAGAGTCTAACTCTTTTTAATGCAAGACTATCCGTTTTGTTTTCGCAAATGATATCGTTACATTTATCGTCTCCCGAATCGATTGAAAAACCGGATGAATTTAAAGAGACATTAATATCTATCACTTCATTTGATTGTGTCAAAGGGATATTAAAACAGATTGAGTTAATCATCGTTTCTAGAACAGCCTCGCGAAATGTGAAATCTGGGATCCCTGATAAACATGACAGCCAGTTTAATGCCACCTTCTTCCGCCATTTTTTATTAAGAATAGAGGAGTTCTTTATTATTCTAACTTGACATATACCCTGTGGCATTTCGTAAGTATACTTGGCATCCTTTAAAGCTGAAGATAATCTTAACAGACTATCATTCACATAAACTGAAACGGTGTCGGTATATCCGGCAACACGAATAATGATTGTATTCATTGAGCGTTTACCAATTTCCCATAGTAGAACCAATAATCGATTTCTCCATCTATTACGTCAAGGATTAAACACACAATGTGGATTGGTTGCATTTTTATAAGAGGGTAATGCGGCAACCGTATGCATTACCGACCTGTGTGAAACTTGCTTGCTTTACCGTCTGAAAATAGAGTTCACACTTACCTTTTTCAGCGGTGTTTTGCCTTTTGGAGCGGAGCGAAGCGAAACGGAAAAAAGGCAAAACACCGTTTCGCCGTCAGCGTCAGAGTGCGCAGTGCGCGAGCCGGTAATCGACCGGACTCATATACCCGAGACTGCTGTGCAGACGTTTTCTGTTATAGAACAGCTCTATATATCTGAAAACGTCGGTCTTTACATCTTCCATTGTAGCATACTTCTTCCGGTAAATCAACTCCTTCTTTAAACTCGCAAAGAAGCTTTCTACGCAGCTGTTGTCGTATGGACACCCCGGAGCGCTCATGGATCCCGTGATCCCGTTTTCGCACAGCATCGCCCTGTATTTCTTACTGCTGTACTGACTCCCTCTGTCGCTGTGGAATACCAGCCCTTTGTGCTTCCCGCGAAGCGCTATGGCGTTTCCCAAGGCGTTCATCGGCAATTCGCTGTCTATGTTTTTCCCGATCTCATACCCGATCACTTCTTTGTTCTTCAGATCGAGTACCGCCGCAAGATACACCCAACCGAGATTGCCCATCTTTGTGGTTTCCTCCTCTTCCTTCATCTAATGCATATGATACCACTTTTTACCCTATTGTGCAATTCCATACCAGTCCAATATCCCAATGAGAACAGGCCGGCGGGCCCGCGCGCGGAGACGGGAAAAAGCTCCCGCGAAACAAAAGCCCGCGGAACGTAGTACTTCGGAACAAAAAACCCGCCGGGGGGCCTTCAGTGGCTCCCCGGCGTCCGTTTTCGGCGGCAAGCCGCCGGTCATTCTTCGGCTTCGGGCTTTCTTACAAGAGGTCTGTCGGAAAACGGGACGGAGGACGGGATGGTGTTGGGCTCGCCGTTCTCTCCCGGGAAAGGAGTGAGGTCGTCGTCTCTGACGGCGTTCCTCTCCTTGAGGCTGCGGAAGTTCGGGACCTTGAAGTTTTCGCCGTGGTTGAGGCAGCTCTTCCAGCCGAGGATGGCCACCGCGGACATCGCGACGCCCCTGTACACGTCGAAGAAGGGCTTCTGGCCGTTCACGAAGTACTCGATCATGTTGTCGACGATCCACCAGTCGGCTCCGCCGTGGCCGGAGCTGGCGGCCTTTTCGGCCTTCTCACCCATGGTGGCAAGGTCGGGGATGATGTGCTTTATGGTGGACTCCTCTTCCTCGGGCTTGGTGTAGCTGTGCCACATCATGCGGACGCCTTCGGTGTATCCGCCGCATTCGATGCTGGCGTTGTCGCCGACCACGCGGTATCTGCTGTAGTCGGAGGCGGCCGCGGTGCAGCCGGTGCAGCGGGCGATCATGCCGTTGTCCATCTCGCAGAACATGTAGGCGGTGCCGTCATAGTTGTGGCGGACGTCCCTGTAGGAGTACAGATAGTCGGAGTGGGCGGCGCGGGCGGAGACGTAGAGCGGCATGGAGTTGGTCATATACATGAGCGGCCCGAGGGCGTGGGTGTTGTAATAGGTGCGGGCCAGCCAGGCTCTCCAGTGGAATTCGCCCTGCGCTTCGTTTCTGACCGACGCGCCGGGGCCGCCGTGGTTGTACTCGCCTTCGGCATACATTACGGATCCGAGGGCGCCGCTGTCGACGATCCTCTTCATCTCGAGGTTCTTCGTGGAGAAGGGATAGTTCTCGGCGATCATATACTTCCTGCCGGTGCGCTCGACGCACTCCACGAGCTCGACGCACTCCTTGAGGGTGGATGCGGAGGTGCACTCGCTGACGACGTCCATGCCGGCCTCCATGCACCTGATGGCGAACGGGGCGTGCTGATGGAAGTAGTTGGCGAGGAACACGGCCTGCATGCCGTTATCCTTTCCCCAGGCGAGGAACTCGTCGAAGTCCGTGAACAGCTTTGCGGCGGGAACGATGTCCTTGCATTTCAGTTTTTCGATGTCTCTGTCGCAGATGGCGACGACCTCGATGTCCTCCGGTCTGGACGCCATCATCGAAACGTAGTTACCGCCGCGTCTGCCGCCGAATACGCCTACCTTCAGTGTTGACATTTTTCTTCCTTTCCGTGTCCGTCTTCAAGACGTCACTCGCGGGGAGGTTTTTTATTTCGGGCTTGCGCCCGCCTCCGCCGCGGACTCCGCGCGGCAGTGCCGCGCGATGCTTGCTGTCGTGTACATTATAATAGAACTGAAATCCCGTGTCAACAGTCCGGGGCCTTTTTCTTAAAAAATCCTGCCGGGAGGACTAAAACAGCAGCTGCGTCGGAGAATAGTTCCTGAGCATCCTCTGCCGCTCCTGCCGGTCGGGCACGGCCTTCCCGAGCTCCGCATAAAAGGCCGGCGAATGGTCCGGGTGGATCAGATGGGCGAACTCGTGGGCCACGACCAGTTCGATGCACTCGCGCGGGACCCCGGCCAGCGCGGTGCTGAACGTCAGGCGGTTCAGATCCGGCCTGCAGTTGCCCCACTGCGACCTCATCCTGCGGAAGCGCAGCTCCGGAAAACGGGCGACGCGCCCTTCGAACGACGGCCAGAGCCTCTCCGCGGCGGCACGGACCTCGGACTCGCAGACGGCCCTCACGGCGGCGGCCAGAGCTCCGTCGCGGGCCTTGCTGCCGGCTCCGGCGGCCACAGCCACCGTGAGCGTCCCTCCGTCCCCGGAGAGCGAATACCCGCCGGCCGGCCCGCCCTCGGCGAAGACCGGGACGCACGGGCGGCCCAGCACCCGCAGCTCTCCGCCTTCCCGCCGCTCCGCCTCCTGCCGGCGCGCGACGGCCCCGGCGATGCGTCCGGCCCTGGAGAGCACGAAGGAATCTATGAACGCCGCCGGCACTCCGCGCGGGGCGGACACCGCCACGGTGCCGTCCGCGCGGACGCGGAGATTGACGTTTTTCACGGTCTTGCGCACCAGCACGTAAGAGATCCTGATGCTGCCGTCGCCGGCCGTTCTGACCGTGCCCGGTCCGTAAGGCGTGCTCAACCCGTCACCGTGACCGAAGCCGCGCTCTGGGTCCAGGTCCTTGACGTCGGACCGTCGAGGGTGTACCCGCCGCCGGTCTGAAGCAGATCGCTGGCAAACCACAGGCCGGTGCACTGGGAGTCGAGGCTGAAAGTGAACAGCGCCGTGCCCGCCTGGTCCCTGACGGTGTAAGAGCCGGCCGCGAAAGTCGTGCCCGAGGAGGTCTGACCGGGCCTGCCCGGCCTGCTTCCTCCTCCCGAGGACGAGCCGAACCGCACCCAGCACACGGACCCCGAGGCCGGAGTCGACGCCGCGGTTCCCGCGACGATCAGCGTGCCCGACGTGACCCTGCAGGTGCCGTCCAGGTCGAGCCCGGAGGCGAAGCCCCCCGCGCTGGCCGTCTTGCTGCGCGTGAAGACGTAGCCGCCGGTCTGAGTGTAACTGCCGTTGGAGTCGATGCCGTCGGTGTCGCCCGTCCCTACGAGCACGGTGAGGCTGCCTCCGCTGACCAGTATGTAAGGAGTGAACGCGTGGCCCGAGGCGTTGACGCCGTCGTCCGTGGCAAAGACGTCCGCCGTGCCGCCGCTGATCTCGATGCCGTTGGCCTCGAGGCCCTCGTAGGCCGATATGACCCTTATGTCTCCGCCGCTGATGTACAGCCGGGAGTCCGCGTGCACGGCGTCGTCCAGGGTGAGCAGAGTGAGACTGCCGCCCGACACCGTGACGTCGCCCTTCCCCGCCGCGCCGTTGCCGAGCACCGTCCCGCCTGCTGCGTGCAGGCAGTCGTCGTTCGAGCTGACCGTCACGGAGCCGCCGCTGACGCTTATCTCGTTGGCAGCCTTGATGCCCTTCGTCGAATACTCTTTGCCGGAGTTGCCGCCGGTCTGAAGTATCGTCCAGCCTCCGGTGATCCTGCCGCCGGATACGGCCGTCACGCGGTAGGTGTCGCGTTCTGTGTTGAAGGTCCCGCCCGAGGTGCAGGCGTTGTAGGACGATTCGGAGTTTTCGGTCTGAGACGATGTGAATCTGTATATCTGCACGTTCCCGTAACCGGAGGGCGTGTCGAGCCGGTACAGGTAACCGGAGGGCGTCCCGCCGAAGCCGCCCTGGGACGTTATGGTCCCGGAAAGGGCAAACGAGGCCCAGGACGATCCGCCCAGGTCGTCGTAGAAGCGCGCCGCGTAGCGAAACGACGCCGAGTAGTTCTGGGCGGGAACGTAGAGATAGAGCACCTTTGATGCGGGACGGACGACCTCGCCGGTATACGCCGAGTATTTGTCGGTAAACACGGTCAGGACCGTGGAGCCGCCGGATACAACGGCGTCGTAGGCGGCGTCGATGCCGTCGCAGGCCGCGTAAATGACCACCTTCCCGCCGGTGACCGCGACCGTGCCGCGCTGGTTGCCCTTGGACGAGACGTCGCTGTCGGAGGTCTTTATGCCGTCGCCGCCTGTGGCTATAAGGGTCAGATCGCCTGATTCGACGGTCACCGAGTCGTTTCCCTTGAGGCAGTTGTCGACGCAACTGACACACAGTGTCAGGTTCTTGATCTCGAGATCGTTCTTCGAATGTACGCCGTTGTTGTTCTCCGAGACGACCGTGAGCGAGCCCCTGCCCTTCAGCTTGGTGTCGCAGACGGACCATATCGCGGACGCCCGCGCGGAGCCGGCACCGGCGGCCGAGCCCGAACCGGCGTTTTCCTCTTCGTCCTCGACCGCGGGGCGCCCGTCGTAAACGTAGTTCACCGTCCCGTTCTTCGCCGATATGTCGGCGCCGTCGCCGCTTACGACGGCGATCGGGCACTCCGACTCTGACACCAGGGTCAGACCGGCCAGGTTGAGCGTGAATTTAAATCCGTCGCCGGGATCGATGACGACGTTGCCGCGGAAACTGCCGCTGACGGTATACTCGGAATCCGCCCTGACCTTCCCGAAGGTCAGCGTCGATCCGGATATGCTCCATATGCCGTCGGTGCCGGAATCGCATTTGACGGAAAGCGTATTTTCGGGGACCCCGGCCGGATCGAACGGCAGCGCCGTTTCTACCGGTGCCGACGTCTCCGGCTCCGTAAGAGCGGACGTCCCGTCAGGCCCGGGCGATGACTCCGGCACGGCGGACGTGCCGGGCTCTCCCGACGTGCCCGGCCCGGCCTGCGTCCCCGGCTCCGACCCGCTGCCGCCGGCCCCGGAGCCCTCCGGGGGATCGGTCAGCGCGGACGGATCCGTGCCGGATGGCGCGGAAGTGCCGTCGGGCTCCGCGGGCGACGACGTGGAGTCCCCGGTCCCGGGCCCGGCGTAAGGGACGCAGCCGGTCATGCCGGAAAAGGCGGCGAACAGTCCGCAGACCGTCACGGCCGCGAGCACCGCGGAGGCTATCTTCAGTATTACAAATCTTTTGTTTTTCACCTGGACACGTTCTCCCGAATAGAAGGCGGGCTCCGTTTTGCGGCGGCGCCCGTTGCCGTTTTTTTGATTATAATACATTTTTGTGAGCGTTTCAAGGCCGTTATATGAAAAAAGACGCGCTGCGCGCGAATGAAGACGCCGGCGGAGCCGGCTGATGAAGTGCCGCTTCGCGGCAATGAAGTTGCGCGCGAGCGCGCAAATGAAGCAGCGCGGCGGAGCCGCGAATGAAGTGCCGCTTCGCGGCAATGAAGTTGCGCGCGAGCGCGCAAATGAAGAAGAGAAAACGAAGCTGCCGCCTGCGGGCGGCAGTGTAGGAACGATAGAACGACGGTCCTCAGGTCCGTGAAAGGCCGGAGATCCGTTTTTTGCGGAGCCCTGCGGACCGTTACTTACAGCATCTCCGGGATCGCTCATTGCAGTTTCTAAGGGGTCGCTTATTGCAGTTTCTACGGGATCGTTTCTTACAGTTTCTACAGGATCGTTTCTTACAGTTTCTCCCGGATCGCTTCCTGCGGCCTCTTTAATCGCTTATCACGGCCGTCCTGCTTATTACAGCCGTTCCGATCGTATTGACAAATAAACGCCGCAATTGTTATAATATGGGTGCCCTCATTTGCGCGCTGTGCGCGCAACTTCATCAGCCGGCGCAGCCGGCGACTTCATTCGCGCGGAGCGCGACTTCATTTGCAAAACACGGCTACGGAGGTCCTTTATGAGAATACGCGGTTACGGGATCACGGTCGGCAGGCTGCCGACCGGAAAACTGAACAGGATAAGCGACGTGCCGGGGGTGACGGTCGGCCACTCCACGGTTATCGGAGATCGGCACCAGACCGGCGTGACGGTGATCATGCCCTGCGCGGACAATCCGTTCGTCCGCAAGCTTCCCGCCGCCTGCTTCGTGCTGAACGGCTACGGAAAGAGCGCGGGTCTCGTGCAGATCGAGGAGCTCGGCACGATAGAGACGCCGATCGCGCTGACGAACACGCTGAACGTCGGAAAGATCCACGAGGCTCTTGTCGGCTACATGGTCGACCGCTGCGCGGCCGAGGGTGTGAAGCTGACCTCCGTCAACCCGGTGGTGTGCGAGTGCAACGACTCGCGGCTGAACCTTATCACCGAGAGAGTCGTGGAGCGCGAAAACCTTCTTGAGGCCATTGCCGGCGCGCGGCCGGATTTCGCCGAGGGCGCCGTAGGCGGCGGCCGCGGCATGGGATGCCACGGTCTGAAGGGCGGGATCGGCTCGTCGTCGAGGACGGTCTCCTTCGACGGGCGGGACTACGCGGTGGGGATACTCGTCATGACCAATCACGGGAAGCTACCGGATCTTGTCATAAACGGCGATCCGATCGGCCGGCGCATAACGGACGCTCAGAACGCCGATCTGCCGGACCGCGGCAGCTGCATAGTCATACTTGCCACCGACCTGCCTCTCAGCGACAGGCAGATCCGCCGGGTGCTGAAGCGCTGCCCGGTCGGAATGGCCAGGCTGGGCTCTTACGTGGGCGAGGGCAGCGGCGAGATCTTCGTGGGCTTTTCCGTCGCGAACCGCTTCGTGAGCGATTCCGGGCCGGCCGTGACCGCCGCCGAGCGCTTCGACGACGCGAGGCTCGATCCCGTGTTCAGGGCGGCCGCCGAGGCCACCGAAGAGGCCATACTGAACGCGATGGCGGAGGCGGAGACCGTCACCGGCTACACGGGATTCACAAGACACGCCCTGTCCGAGTACCTCGGAAAAGTCTGAGCCGCCGTCATGCGGTCCTCATGAGCCCAGAAAGACAGTATCCCCGATCCGGGCAAGCCTGTCCCAGCCGGCCTGTTTGTCGACGGCTTCGAACTCCGCCGGACTTCCCCGGAAAAAGAGGGCTTCGAGGCCGGAACAGCAGCAGAAGGCCTCGGTGCCGATAAAAGTCACTCCCCCGCCGATCTCGACGACGGAGAGCGAGGAGCACATCGCAAAGGCCGACGCGCCGACAGTCTTCAGGGAATCGGGCATTGCGGCCCCCTCCAGCAAGGAGCAGCCGTAAAAGGCGTATTCGCCGATCGACTCCAGAGTGTCCGGCAGGCGGACGCGCCGCAGAGACGCGCAGCCGTCGAAGGCCATGGCGCCGATCCCGGTCACTCCGTCGGGGAGATAAACGGCCGTCAGCTCCGTGTCGTCCAGGAAGGCCCGGAGCCACACGCCGGTCACGGGGAGGCCGTCCGCCTCGGCTGGTACCGCTATCTCTGAATCCGTACAGGTGCCGCGGCCCGTAAGGACCGCGCCGTCGCCGTACGGATCCTTCATGAAGCTGAGGCCGGCGGAGGGCGGGAGCGGAGCCTTTTCGCCGTCCTCGAAGACGTTTCCGCAGGCGGCGCACAGGTGCCGCGTGAAGCCCGCCGACGAGACCGACGGCCAGTGCTCCGAAACGTAATACCTGTGTGCGGCGGGAACGGCGCGCTCCTCGGTCTTCCCGCAGACGCACGAACGGATCTCGAGCCCGTCCTCCGTGCAGGAGGCGGGCTCCGTCTGTTTCCATTCCCCGAAGGCGCAGACGTGCGGATCCGGCTCGGGCGGCGCGTCGGTGACGGGGTACGTGTCCCCGGTGCCGCCGGTGGTATCGGGCGTCTCCGCCGGCCCGCAGGAAGGCAGGGCACCCGCCGCGAGAGCGGCGATCAGGCACAGTGCCAGCAAAAAGCCGGCGGCCCCGGCGCGGCGTCCGGCCGCGGCCGGACGCCGCGGTCCGTAGTGACCCGCTGCGCGGCCGCGCGCCGCGTCTTTTATTATGCTTGTTCCAGTCGTCTTTTTCACTTCAACCGCCTTTTTCCGCCGCGGCAATGCCGCGGCGGCAGCCTTTCTTACGCGCCCTGCTCAGGCCTTTCCCTCGCTGCCGAGGACGGAGATCCGTCCGCGCACCAGTTCCCGCACGGCCTCCATGGCCGGGCGGCCGAACTTTTTCGGATCGTAAAGGGCCGCATCCGCCTCCAGGGTAGCCCGGCAGGCGCCCGTGAAGGCGCTGCGCAGCTCGGTGGCAAAGTTCACCTTGCATATTCCCAGTCTTACGCACTCGGAGACCGCGGCGTCAGACAGGCCGGAGGCACCGTGCAGCACCAGTGGCACCGCGCGGCCGTCCCGGTCGAGCCTCTCGCGTATGAGTCCCAGCCGCCCGGTGTCCAGCACCGGGACGCCGCTGTAAAAGCCGTGCGCGGTGCCGATGGCCACGGCCAGCGAGTCCGCGCCCGTCGCCCTGATGAACTCCGACGCCGCGACGGGGTCAGTGTAGCGGCAGCCGTCGTCCCCGAGCGAATCCTCCTTGCCGCCGACCTTTCCGAGCTCGGCCTCGACCGGCACGCCTGCGGCCGCGGCAAATGAAACGACCTGCGAGGTCAGGGCGACGTTGGCGTCGAACGGCAGCCGGCTTCCGTCTATCATGACGGAGGAATAGCCGGCATCGACCGCGGCGGCCGCAAGAGCCGCGGATTCGCCGTGGTCCAGGTGGCATGCGACGGGCACCGAGACCGAAGATGCGGCCGCGTACGCCAGAGCCCTCCACATAGGCAGGGCGGCCTCGGCGGGCCGTCCGTTCGAGGCGTACGCGACGGTCGACGGCGTCGTCTGGAGGATGCACGGCGCCCGGCTCTCCTCCGCGGCCCTGACTATGGCCAGGGCCATCTCCATATTCTCGAAATTGAAGGCTCCGACGGCGTATCCGCCCTCCCGGGCCTTTTCCAGCATCTGCGCGGTCGTGCAGTACATGGGAACTTCCTTTCGTGCCCGGCGTCCGGGCTGGCTATGATCCTGTTTTCCGGCGGGCTCAGCTCTCAGGCGAACTGCGAGTTGTACAGGCTTGCGTAAAAGCCTCCGGACGCCATGAGGCTGTCGTGGGTGCCCTGCTCTATCACGTCGCCGCCCTTCAGCACCAGGATGAGATCCGCGTTCCGGACCGTCGACAGCCGGTGGGCTATGACGAAGCAGGTCCTTCCGGCCATGAGATTCAGCATCGCCGACTGGATGAGTTTCTCGGTCCTTGAGTCGACGTTCGACGTGGCCTCGTCGAGGATGAGCATGGGCGAATCGGCCAGCATGGCTCTGGCTATGGTTATCAGCTGCTTCTGCCCCTTGGATATGCTCACGCCGTTGTCGGTCACGACGGTGTTGTACCCTTCGGGCAGCGAGCGTATGAAGCCGTCTATCCGCGCGGCCTTTGCCGCGGCGACGATCTCCTCCTCCGTTGCACCCTCCCGCCCGTAGGCGATGTTCTCGGCTATGGTGCCGCCGAACAGCCAGGTGTCCTGCAGCACCATCGTGTAGGACGCCCTCAGCGAGTCCCTCGTTACGCCTCTTATGTCGCGGCCGTCGAGGCGGATCTCGCCGCTGTCGGCGTCGTAAAAGCGCATGAGCAGGTTGATGATGGTCGTCTTTCCCGCGCCCGTCGGGCCGACGATGGCAACGGTCGACCCCCTGCCGGCCTTTATGCTTAGGTCGTGGATAATGACCCGTCCGGGACGGTAGCCGAAGCGGACGTGACTGAGCTCGACATCGCCCTCCGCGCGCCCGATGCGTTCGGCGTCCGGCCCGTCCGCGGGCTCGCTCTCCTCGTCGAGGATGCGGAATACCCTCTCGGCCGCCGCCAGGGCCGACTGCAGGTCGGCCAGTATGTTGGCGAACTCGTTGACCGGCCCGGAGAACTTTCTCGAGTACTGGACGAACGACGAGAGGTCGCCGAGCTCAATGAACAGCGCCGATACCGGAGCGACCGTCCCCGTCACGGACAGCATGTAGAAGATGCCGCCGAAGAGGATTATGAGCGAGAGGGACAGGTTGTTTATGAACGCCACGGAGGGCCCGATGACGGCCCCGTGGTAGTCGGCGCGGTAGTAGGCGTCGCAGGCCTCCCTGTTGCGCTCCCCGAAGCTGTCCGACACCGTCTTCTGGCGGCCGTAGGCGCGGATGGTCTTCTGCCCGGACAGCATCTCCTCGGCATAGCCGTTGAGCTCGCCGAGCTTCGCGGACCGGAGCCGGAACAGCGGCCGGACCAGGGTCGTCCTGCGCTTGGTCATGTACAGCGACAGCGGGACCGTGAAGCAGAAGACGAGCAGCAGCACGGGCGATATGGACAGCATGAAGACGAGCGAGCCCGTCACAGTTACGATGCTTGCGCACACCTGCAGAAGGTCGTGCGACAGCGATGTGTTTACGGTGTCGATGTCGTACGATATGTGGCTGATGATGTCGCCGGTCTGATGCGTGTCGAAGAAGCCCACCGGCAGGGTCATAAGATGCTCGAACATCTCCCGGCGCAGCGTGTACGTGATCTTCCTGCCGAGCTGCACCAGCAGCAGCGACAGGCAGAGAGACAGCACCGCGCTGCCGAGATAGCACACCGCCATGAGGGCGACGTACCGGCCGACCGCCTCCATATCCACGGCCCCGGCGCCCGGCTTGATGGCGTTGATCGCCTGGCCGGATATCCTGGGGGCAAGGACGCCCAGCAGGTTCGAGGCCAGCATGATGAAGAAGGCCGGCAGCAGCATGTGCCAGTAACGCAGCAGATAGCCGCCCAGCCTCCGCAGGACCTTTTTTCTCGACTTCGGGTCGAGCTTCTGCGCGGTTCCCGGAGCGTTCCGCGGATTCCGGCCGCGTGGGTCCCCCGGAACGGGAACCGGTGCGAATCCTCCCCTATTCAAGGAAAGCACCCCCCATCTGCGAACCGGCGATCTCGCGGTAGACTTCGCAGTTCTCCGTAAGTTCGGCGTGCGTGCCCCTGCCTATTATGCGTCCCTCGTCGAGGACAAGGATGAGGTCGCAGTCCTTGACCGAGCTCACGCGCTGGGCCACTATGATCTGCGTGACGCCCGACAGCCCCGCTTTCAGGGCCCGGCGCAGCAGCATGTCCGTGCGGTAGTCCAGGGCAGAGCTGGCGTCGTCGAGTATGAGGATGTCCGGCCTCCCCGCCACGGCCCGCGCTATTAGGATGCGCTGCCTCTGGCCGCCCGACACGTTCGTCCCCTTGGAGGTGAGCTCGTAGCCGAACCCTCCTTCGAGCGAGTCTATGAATTCGGTGACCTGAGCCATGCCGGCCGCCGCCTCGATATCGCCGTCGCCGATGCCGCGGAAGAAGCTTATGTTCCCGGCGACGGTTCCGGCAGCGATGAAGTCGTTCTGCATCGCCGCCCCGAACATGGAGTGCAGCTCCTCCTCGGGCACGGTCCGCACGTCGCGGCCGTCGATCCTGACCGAGCCGGAGGTGACGTCGTAGAAGCGCATGAGCAGGGATATCAGCGTCGTCTTTCCGGAGCCGGTGGCCCCGATGATGCCCAGCGTGCCGCCACGGGGCAGACTGAAGCTGATATCGTGCAGGATCTCTTTGGTGTCGCCGTAGGCGAAGCACACGCGGTCGAAGACTATGCCGCTCTCGCCCGGCACCGGCGGAAACTCTTCGGGGGATCTGACCGGGAGCCCCTCGCCGGCGGCCAGGACCTCGCCGATGCGGTTTGCCGAGGACGAGGCCTTGGACCACATGACGAAGATCCGGGATATGCCCATCATGGCGCCGGATATGAGAGTGAAGTACTGAATGAAGGCGATGATGTCGCCGGGCCTGGACAGGCCCGAGTCGACGAACCGGGCCCCGAAGAACACAACCGACACGAGGCCGAGGTTCATGAAGAAGTTCATGGCCGGGTTCGTCACCGCCATGACGGAGTTCGCCAGGCGCTCCGAGCGGGAGAGGTTGAGATTTTCGGCGTCGTAGCGGCGGTCCTCGTAGCCGACCTTGGACAGGGCCTTGATGACCCTTATGCCCTGGGCGTCCTCGCGCACGACCCTGATCATCCCGTCGGTGGCCTTCTGGACCCTGGTGAAGAGCGGCAGCCCGCGCGAGGAGACCGTATACACCGAGACGAACAGCACCGGCAGTATGCACGCCATGATCAGAGTGAGACGCAGGTCCATAGTGGCGCAGATGGCCAGGCCGCCCGTCAGCAGGATCGGCGCCCGAACGCCCATGCGCTGCACGGTGTTGAGGAAGCTGTGCACGTTGTACGTGTCGCTGGTCAGCCGGCTCTCGAGGCTGGGCACGGTAAAGGCGTCGGTCTGCGCCGGCGAGAGATCCATTGTCTTTGTGAAGAGGTCGCGCCTGATGTTCTCGGCGGCGTCCCTGGATATCCTTGCGGCCAGCCGGTTTGCCGTGACGGTCCCGCAGACCGCGGCGGTGGCGCAGGCGATCATAACGACCGCCCAGACGGCGATCTCCCCGGCCTTTGCGCGGACGTCGATGCCCGTCTGCCCCTCAAGGGGCTTGATTATTCCCTCGATGATGTAGCTGAGGATGCGGGGCAGCGTGAGCTCGAGGAAGGTGGATACCATCTTCAGGAGCATCGTCCCGGTTATCCGCCATCTGAGGGGCCGGAGATACTGGAGCACTTGTTTCAAGCGGGGATTCCGTTCCTTTCAGCAGCAAAAGCAGCGAACCATGCAGCACAGACGGCAGAGCGAGTCGCAGCAGCCGTTGCCGCAGGCGGGATTGCATTCGTAGTTGCGGTCCGAATATACCGCGTCTCCGTTTGAATCGTAAGTGTGCATCCTGAGCTGATCGCGGGCGTTGGCGTATTCACGGTTGTAAGGGTCGGCGCGGCAGGCGGCGTCGAAGCAGCGGCCGGCGTCCATGTAGCTGCCGAGCCTCACCAGCACGCAGCCGTAGAGGAAGTTCCACTCGGCGCCGCGGTCCTCCTCGGGTATCGCGGCAAGGACGGCCCGGGCAGAGGTGATGTCGCCCGAGTTTATGTAGCGGCGGACGGCCTCGTAGGCGTCGGCGTGTTTCGAGTCGCCGCCCGTTCCGGAGCCGCTGTACGCGGCGCCGCCGTAGCCGAACCCGGAGCCGCCGGGCCTGGCGCCCGAGGCCCTGATCTTCTGGATCTCGTCGTAGGCGGCGTTGATCTCGGTCATCTTCTCGTTGGCCACCGAGGCGAGCTCGCTGTCCTTGTACCGGTCCGGATGGTATTTCCTGACCAGGTTGTGATATGCTTTTTTTATATCCTCGTCGGAGGCCGAGGGGTCCACCCCCAGCACCTTATACGGATTGTCAGCGGACATTTCAGTTGCTCCGTGCTGCGGTCATCAGGCGTCCGGGCGGCCGGCGCCCGGCAGGTCGGCCTCGCGCTCGCCGATCGAGGCGTGGCCGGGCTTTCTGTATCTTCCGGCCAGGACCTCCCTGGCCGCGGCGGGCATTCCCGCCGTAAGTATGTTCTCGAGGACGCGGTAGGCGGCAGGATCTCCGTCTGAACCGTCGGAAAGGTACAGGGCGTCGGCGGCCGCGCCGGATTCCGCCCCGAGCAGACAGGTGACCGTCAGCTTCTCCTCATCGGTGAGGTCGGGACGGCCGTAGGCCGACAGCAGCGGATTGAAGCGGCCGGCGCGGGCGTCGCGGTGAAGATCGTCGGCGGCGTCCGTGAAATAATCCCATCGCCCGACGTACTTCCCGACCGCGGCTGCTACCGCCCTCATGGCAGGATCGTCGATCCCGTAAGAACATATGAACGAGAGCACCTCTCCGAACAGCGAGGCGCAGACGTCGGCCGCGCCCTCCCTGCCGGAACCGGCGCAGGCCTCCTCCTCGGCATAAAGCTTCGCGAGGCGTTCGCCTATGCCCTCCGAGAGGCCGGGATAGCGCGCCGCGCCCCTCCTTCTCCAGCGGAGCGAGACCCGCCTGGCGACTCCGGCCGCCGCCCGGCGCGGGAAGCGCTCGTCGCGGCAGTCGTCCTCGAAGCTGTACGCCGCCAGTATGCCGGATACCGCAGCGGCGTAGCTGCCGGCCTCGGTCTGCGCGGCGGCCTTCCTTCGCAGGAGGGGGTTCGCCGGGCACGCGGCCCGCTCGGCCGGGAGCTTCTCTCCGGTCAGCCAGGCCCGGAGGATCATAAGGAATGTCATGTCGTAAGAAAGACAGAGCCGGGACGAGCCCCCGCACACCCTGCCCATCTGTCGGCAGAGGCCGCAGTAGGCCGCCCGGTAGTATCCGAGGTCGGAGACCTTGAGCTCGCCCGTGTCGGGCCTGACGTATCCGAACATTTCCCGCCTTCCTCCCGCGCGTGATCTTTCTATTCATTATACTATCTATTCTTCTTCAAGTCAAGAACCGCGTTTGGACCGCGTTTCTCCGGAGGTTCTGAGGCCGATCGCCCCGCCCGATCTCTTCCTCTCTTGATTTCTTTCCTTTCATGTTGTATAATAACCTTGATTATTCTCTCCGCCGGGTCCGGCGGAGAACGGAACGGAGGGGGGCGGTATCCGTGAATGACGCGAGACCCGGCGGCGGGGCCGCCGGACGGACCGCCAAAGCATCCCCCTTCGCCGCGGCCGGAGGCGCGGGCTTCGGGCTTATGCTTGCCCCCATGGCCGGAGTCACGGACTCGGCTATGCGCACCGTCTGCGCGGATTTCGGCGCGGCCTGCGCCGTTACCGAGATGGTCTCCGCCAAGGCCCTCGTCTACGAGCAGCGCTCAAGGGACTCGGCGCCCGCAAAGACCGCGGCGCTGTGCCGCGTGGCCGAGTACGAGAGGATCCCCGTCGCCGTGCAGCTGTTCGGCTCGGATCCGGACTTCATGGCCGAAGCCGCGGCGCTCGTCTCGACGGGAAGCTACCGGGGCTTTTCGGGCCGCGTCGCAGACGCGGTCGATATCAATATGGGCTGCCCCGTGAAAAAGGTCGCCGGCAACGGCGAGGGCGCCGCCCTTATGAAGGACCCCGGCCTCATCTACCGC
>JAEEGL014306216.1_pt1 | contig 20846 bp, 20 predicted proteins | sample 9134231 | NCBI WGS metagenome assembly JAEEGL01 (sample SAMN16246548, study PRJNA631951) | gut metagenome | biome: gut microbiome; feature: rumen; material: fiber-attached | host: Bos | place: Iran: Karaj | collected 2018-10
ACCTACGAGCTGAAACATGTATTCCAAGGCGCATCGTTCCTGGAGATGATTGATATCCTGAACGAGCAGCTTATTGCAGAGCACAAAGACCCCGTGACTTACGATCACGATTGCCGCGAGGGTATTTGCGGTATGTGCTCGATGTACGTTAACGGTCACCCGCACGGACCAGACTCTGCTATCACCACCTGTCAGCTGCATATGCGTAAGTTCAAAGACGGCGAGACCATCACCGTAGAACCGTGGCGCAGCCGTGCGTTCCCGGTAATCAAGGACCTGATGGTGGACCGTGGCGCGTATGACAAGATTATGCAAGCAGGCGGATTCGTTTCGGTCAACACCGGCGGTGTACCTGACGCAAATGCCATTCCTATTCCGAAGCCTGTGGCTGACGAAGCCATGGACGCAGCTTCCTGTATCGGTTGCGGCGCATGCGCTGCGGCTTGCAAGAACGGCTCGGCAATGCTATTCGTTGCGGCTAAGGTTTCGCAACTCGCTCTCCTGCCGCAAGGCAAGATAGAGGCGGCTGCACGCGCCAAAGCGATGGTAGCTAAGATGGACGAACTCGGTTTCGGTAACTGTACCAACACCGGTGCTTGCGCTGCCGAGTGCCCAAAGAGCGTTAGCCTCGCTAATATAGCAAGACTGAACCGCGAGTTCCTCAAGGCGAAGTTCAAAGACTAACGGAATGTACAAAGGGACAATGTACAATGTACAAAAAAATGGCGACTCGTATGAGCCGCCGTTTTTATTGTTGCATGTTTTGAGGCAAATGAGTTATTCTATTCTTCTTCCCATTGCGTCATAGACGTTCTCGCCTCGGAGGATGAGCAGTTGTCCGTTGCGGAATAGTTTGTGCGCTTTGTTTTCTTCGTTCGCGGAAGTCTCTATATTTTCCGTAGTGCCGTCGTTCGCTTTGATGTTAAAACATACCTGCGAGATCCTTGTTCCGGTGCCGGCGGAGCGTTGGATTGTGAATGACTTGGCGTTAGCCGGAGCGGTCAGCGAGACGGTCTCTGTGGATGCACCGGAAATGTTATAAGTCGTATTGTTGGCATTCCCCCAATGGTACGCGATAGTGTTCTTGCCATCCGCCCAGTTGGGGATAGTTACATCGAAGGAAACAGAGGTGATTGTGGCGTTGTATGCCGAGAAATCGAAGGTGATGTAGTCGCTGTTGGCTCCCATATGTAGAAATCCCTGATCCCATTTGGAACCTTTGCCGGTGTTGAGTGATGCCACTATCGATAGTTGGCTGAAGTCCGCAGGAATACCTTCGTTGTCCACGCTCGGCTCTTCACCTAAACTCAGATTGACACAGCAGTCTCCGCTGACCACAGCAGTTCCTCCTTGTTCTCCTCCTTGCTCTCCGCCTTGTTCTCCTCCTTGTTCTCCGCCCGGATTCTCGCTCCCGCTATCGCAGGAAGAAGAAACCTCTCCTGCATTGGTGACAGTCAGTGTAGCTCCCGCGCCGCAAGCATTGGTGACATAGTTCTTTGCCGCGGCAGCGGTAAGTTGGTCGTACGAATATGTGGGTGCAGCAACGTTGCCGCTGTTGGAGGGCAGTTTGCCGCTACAATTGACGAATATGCAATAGTTTGTGGTATTATTAAATGCCTTATAGATATTCTTCGCCGAATTGGCATTTCCTTCAAACGTGCAGCCCTCGAAATAACTGGATGCGTTCTCCGGACCTACATAGTAGTCAGCAACGGATGAATTCCAATAGCAGTTGAGATAATGGATGAGACAGTTGCGGCAGCGGGTCATACGTTGCTTGCAACCTTCGTCCCACCAGCAGAAACCGTATGTGATATTGTATGTTCCGTCTGTGGGTTTGTCGGAGGAGCCGGAGCCGACCAGGTTGGAGAAACGGTGGTCGTCCGATCCGCCAGAACCGCCTGCTTTTGGTGCTTTGAGGTAACGGAAACGGCACCAGGTGACGCTGATGTTGTCACTCTTGCCTTTGATGTCGAAGTTGCCGTCACAGCCGTCTTGGAAATCGCAATGGTCCACCCATACGTTCTTCGCACCGTCGAGGCACAAGTTGTCCCAACCGTCGCAGTCGTACGCTCCGGGACCTTCGAACGTCAGGTTCCGCAGCAGCAGATTGCTGCCTTTCAGATACAGGATACCTGAGTTGTCTTTGTTCTGCTGGTTGGAAATCAGTTTCTTGCCCGGCAGCGCCATGATGGTCAGGTCGGACTTGTCCGTGCTGATGTGCTCCGTGACAGTTATGTTTTGGGTGATCAGGATGACACGGTTGCCTTTGCTCAAAGCATTGCTCAGTTCGCTTGCGTTGGTCACGAGAATGGGCGTAGCACTTCCGCCGCCCGTCACAGAGCCTGCATAGCCCCAAGAGGAGTCTGCGCAGTAATTAACGGCATGAAGCGGAGTTACTGACGGTCCGAGGACCAGGAACAGACTAATACTAATAAGAGAGATGATTTTCTTCATATTTGTAAGTTAATTTGCTCGCAAAGGTACAACAAAAAAACGACATACGCAAGTGTATGCCGATTTTTATACTTTTTCTGCAAATTATTGCACTTTAGCCAGTGCTTTTTCTTCTTTGGCGGTCATTTGGGCTTTGGTTTCCGGCGTCTTGTCGCCTTGACCGGTGAGATGCAGGACGCCGTGAATGAGAATGCGGAGCAGTTCGTTGTCAAAGGACGTACCGACCAATTCCGCATTGGAGCGGACGGTGTCCAGCGAAATGAAAATATCGCCGTTCAGCGTGGAGGGCGTGGAGTAGTCAAAGGTAATGACATCGGTGTAGTAGTCATGTCCCAGAAACCGGCGGTTCACCTCCAGCTCGCGCTCGTCGGAGCAGAAGATATAGTTGATATTGCCTACGGAAAAACCATAATCAGCCGCCACCGACCGTATCCAGCGGCTTACTTTGCACTCATCCAGCGCAGGCATTTCTATGCTATCTGTATTAAATGTGATCATACTATGTTTAGATTGACCAATAATCTACCGGTTACCTGCCAATAATTTACCAGTTACCTGTCAATTATCTACCAGTTACTTATCCCTATTATATCGCACTTATCTCCCACTTATCACGCACTTATCACGCACTAATTGCAGTTCTTTCATTCGTTTGGTATTATATACATAGTATATAATACTATTGCGTTGGATCTTTTTCATCCAAAAAAGACAGGTGCAATCGCAAAAGCTGTTATTACGCCCGCCAAATCCGCCAGCAGGCAGCAAGCCACGGCATGGCGTGTGTCCTTGATATTCACGCTTCCGAAATAGACCGCCAGCACATAGAAAGTGGTGTCCGTTGTGCCTTGGAGAATACAGCAAAGTCTTCCAACAAGGCTGTCTGCTCCGTGCGTGGTCATCGCTTCAAGCATCAGACCTCTTGCGCCACCGCCTGAGAGCGGTTTCATAAGGGCGGTCGGAACAGCTCCTGCCAAATCCGGATTGATACCGCATGCAGCGAAACACCATGCTATTCCCTGCTCCAGCAGATCCATCGCACCGGATGCGCGGAACATACCTACCGCCACTAAAATGGCGATCAGGAAAGGAATAATTCCAATAGCGGTCTGGAATCCGCCTTTAGCACCGTCGATAAAAGCATCATAGACGTTGATTTTCTTAGTCATGGCTTGGATGATGAACCAGCATATAACGCTCAAAAGCAGTATCGCTGCAACGGCAGCTGAAACGACTGAAAGGGTTTGCGGCTCCAGCACCGATGCGCCCCATACAAGCAGTCCTACAAGCGCAGTAAGTCCAATGAGCGTACCCAGTACAACCGGATCTTTCAACCGTATCTTTTGCGCGATGCAGACAGAAATCAGTCCCACAAGCGTAGCCATATAGGTTGCGATGAGAATCGGCAGGAAGACATCCGCCGGGTTGGCTGCTCCGAGTTGCGCACGGTAAGCCATGATGGTTGTAGGAATAAGCGTCAAACCGCTTGCGCCCAGTACCACAAACATGATCATGGCATTGGAAGCCTTCGTTTTGTCGGTATTCAGTTCCTGCAGTTCACCCATCGCTTTGAGGCCCATCGGCGTAGCCGCATTATCCAGACCGAGCATGTTAGCGGCTATATTCATGAGCATGGAGCCGAAAACGGGATGTCCTTTGGGTATTTCAGGGAAAATACGGCTGAAGAACGGATTGATGGCTTTTCCGAGCGTGTTTACCGCTCCTGCTTGTTCGCCGATCTTCATTATTCCCATCCATAACGAAAGCACTCCGGTCAGACCTATGGAAAGTTCAAAACCCGTTTTGGCACTGTCAAATGTCGAATTGAGAATAGTAGAAAAAATATCTACGTTCCCGTAGCAGATTGCTTGCACAAGTCCCATCACGACCGCAAGCAGAATAAGTGAAATCCAAATATAATTCAAAATCATGCGACAAAATTACAAAAAGTTTTGGAAATATGCAAAAAAAATAGTAATTTTGCGCAATAAATGGCTAAAAGTAGTAAAATCCATAGAGTTTTGACGTATCTGAAGCACTATTTGAGTGCGTGGAATACGACCGGTGAAGGCATTCATTCGCCGTACTTGTTCCATCTGGTGCATTTCGTACTCCGTGACAGGAACGCATTCTATTGTTTTGCAGAAATAGAGCGTAAAAGAGCTCAGTTGGAGGCCTGTCCGGATGTGCTGGATGTTGTGGATTACGGTTCGCGCGGCAGCAAGGATGGTACGCACGTACAACGCCGAGTGTGCGATATAGCAAGAGGACAGTTGGAAAATCCGCGAGTAGGACAGCTCCTGTTCCGGCTGGTGCATTTTATGAACGAGCAAGAGAAAAGACCGCTGGAAATACTGGAGTTAGGCACTTCGTTAGGTGTCACAACCGCTTATCTGGCAAGCGTGGACAGCAGAAACAAGGTCATGACATTAGAAGGAAGCGAAGCTGTTTTGACTGTGGCACAAGGCATATGGCGTGCGCTGAAACTGGAGAACATAGAATGGAAACAAGGCAATATAGACGATACCTTATTTAAATGCGCGCGCGCGAAACTGGATATCGTCTATGTGGATGCAAACCATACCTACGAGGCGACTATGAGATACGTGGACTATTTGTTGCCACGGTTAACGGAGAGAGGGATGGTAGTCATTGACGATATCCATTATTCGGAGGAGATGGAAAACGCATGGCAAGAACTGAAACAGGATGAAAGAGTAACAACCAGTATGGACCTGTATCATGTCGGAATACTATTTGTTAGTCCGTGCTATCTCAAGCGTCATTATAGGATCCGATTATGAGTGCTGAATGAGTGCTGAATGAGTGCTAAACGACCCGTAAGTAAATTATATCAAATATGGCAATTTACACCAAAACAGGAGACAAAGGCGAGACCTCACTGGCGAACGGTACTCGCGTGTCCAAGACGGATGTACGCGTGGAAGCGTACGGGACCGTTGACGAACTGAATAGCTGGATAGGGCTGTTGACCAGTATGACAGAGCCCTTAGCAGAACCCGCGATGCAGCAAGTGTCCGGTCAGTTGCTATGGATACAGAACAAACTATTCAACATGGGCGCAGAACTAAGTGCCGCTCCCGGGGAATGGATAGCGGATGCTGATATCAAGCAACTGGAGGTCTGGATTGATGCGATGCAAAATATGGTGCCGAAACAAAAGGGATTCCTGCTACCGACGGGAAGCGAGACCGTATGCAGATGCCATGTATGCCGTACAGTCTGCCGTCGTGCAGAACGCCGTATGATTGATGCGCAAGCCCATGAAACGAGTCTGATATTTATCAATCGGCTGAGTGACTTCTTTTTTGTTTTAGCGCGGTATCTGGCGTTCTTGCAAAACGAAGCGGAAAAGGAATGGAAAAAGGATATTTCTGTGTAAAAATTGACGGATTTGTATCATAATGTGTAAAAAATGCCGAAAATTGTAAATATTTGCATAAAATATTTGCATGTATCGCAGTTTTTTTGTACTTTTGCACGTTTTTTGAAAAAAATGTGCCCGTGCATAGCGGGCGAATAACAAGTAAAAGCGCAATTAGAGGTATGTATTGGACACTTGAATTAGCAGCGAAATTGGATGATGCGCCATGGCCGGCGACGAAGGATGAACTACTGGACTATGCCAACCGTGTCGGAGCTCCGGCAGAAGTTATCGAAAACCTTCAGGAATTAGAGGGAGACGACGAGGAGCAGTACGAAAGCATCCTTGATATTTGGCCGGATTTTCCGACGAATGACGACGATTACATGTACAACGAAGAGGAGTACTGATCGGATTAAAAATTGAAAATTGAAATTGAAAATTGAAACGATATATTGCAATTCTGTTGGGGCTGATGGCCGTTATGACTGCGAGTGCGCAGTTTGACCCGCAGATAGGGCAGTATATGTATTTGCCGACAGCCTATAATCCTGCAGCGGCAGGAGAAGGAGACTTGATGAAAGTGGCAGGAGCCCACCGCATGCAGTATGTGGATATTTCCAATGCCCCGATGAGTACTTGGTTCAGCTTCAGTTCTCCCTTTGTGATAGGCAAGACGAGTCACGGCGCAGGAGTGCGGTTTCTGAATGACCGATACGGCCTTTTTACCACACAATCGCTATATGCCCAGTATGCATACCGGCAGAAATTAGGGAAAGGATATTTGAGTATAGGAGTGGATCTGGGTTTTGTGAATGTGGGATTCAAAGGAGACTCGGTTAATTTGAGCAAGATGGGGGATGACTACCATGAGGCGAACGATGAAGCGATACCAACGGGAAGCAAGTCGGGCATGAAATTTGACATGGGATTAGGGTTGTACTACAGCACTCCGGTATGGTGGGTCGGCGCAAGTTACAGTCATGTGACCCGTCCTAAGATAGACTGGAGCGACGGAACGAGCGGAGTAGAGCAGAAAGTGACGCTGGTGGGGACGATGTATGTGGCAGGCGGATATCATTTCCGGCTTAAGAATTACCGGGAGTGGGTGTTGACGCCGAGTGCTATGGTGATGAGCGATTTTGTCAGCTGGGACGTGAACCTGACGCTGATGTGCGACTACAAAGACCGCTACCGGTGGGGACTCGGTTACCGGATCGCCGGAAGTGTTAACATATTATTAGGAGTAGATATTATCTCCGGCCTGCAGTTAGGTTACAGTTGCGAACTGCCGACAAACAAACTGCTGTTGGAGAGTTACGGAAGTCATGAGATATATCTGGCGTACGGATTTGACATCCTGAAGCCCAAGAGAACGAATAAATATAAATCAATACGATACTTGTAAGTATGAAAGTAACTAAGATTATGCCATTGATCGCGTTAGTAGCGATGGTAATGGCGGGTTGTAACAAGCCTGCGGGAGAACTCGTCGGCGCGTACAAGTCAACCACTTTTAAGGAGGCGAATCCTTATGGCATGCTGTTCATTAAGAAGGGTTCCTTCATGATGGGAGCAAACACACAGTCCGCTGTTTTTGAGCAGCCGGATAATGTTGTGATGGTAACAGTGGATGCGTTCTGGATGGACGAGACCGAGATTACCAACAACGAGTATCATCAGTTTGTAAATTGGGTGCGTGACTCGATTGCGTTGACCAACCTGATTGCCGCAGGAATGACGGATTATGCCATTCAGCCGAAGGATGAAGACTTCGACGAGGAGAATTTCCACATTAACTGGAGCAAGAAAGTGCCTTGGAAGAGCAAAGAGGAAGACGTAGTAGATGCTTTGTCATCGATGTATTACTCGGATGGCCGCATCAATACCAACAACCTGCACTACCGTTATAGCTGGGTGAATATGGACGAAGCGCTGCCGCAACGTAATAAATTCGATGTGGCTACGAGTACTTATCCTCCCGGAGCAACGGCACGTGTAGATACGTTCTGGGTAAACGAGAACAACGAGATCAAGGACTCGACGATTTATCGTCCTTTGCGTGAGCCGAAAGACTTGTTGACGGAGAAGATCATCTGTATCTATCCGGATACATTGGTATGGGCTCGTGATTTCCAGTTCTCGTACAATGACCCGCTGCTGCACATGTATTTCAAGCATCCGGGATATGCAGAGTATCCTGTAGTAGGTGTGACATGGGAGCAGGCTCATGCGTTCTGCAACTGGCGTACGAAATTATTTAACATGCACTCGGCACTTGATGCGAACGACTACCGTCTCCCGACGGAGGCTCAATGGGAGTATGCAGCCCGCGGAGGTCGTAAAATGGCAATGTATCCGTGGGGAAGCAATTATGCCCGTGACGGAAAAGGTTGCTTCTTTGCTAACTTCAAGCCTTACCGTGGCGCCTACAACGATGATACCGGTACTACCACTATGAAGGTTGCTCAGTACCGTCCGAATGATTTCGGACTGTTCGACATGGCAGGAAACGTATCCGAGTGGACCAACTCGGCCTACCAGTCCGCAGCTAACACCCATATCCACGATCTGAATCCTGATTTCAGCTACATGGCCCGTAAGGAGGATCCGGATATTTTGAAACGCAAAGTGGTAAAGGGAGGCAGCTGGAAGGATATCAGTTATTTCATGCAGTGCGGCGTACGTACATATGAGTATCAATACGAGAGCCGTCCGTACATCGGTTTCCGCTGCGTTCGCGCGTATATAGGCGAATAATTATTTAAGGTATATAAAAATTTAAATATTATAATTATGGCTACAGAAAAGCAAGGTTTTGGCGCAAAGTTCATGCATTGGTACGAATCGTACCAGGGAAAGAACGTTGTTAACATCGTTTATTCCGCGGGTGCATCCGTGGTTATTGTAGGTGCATTGTTTAAAATTCTGCACTGGCCGGGTGCAAGTCAAGTGCTGATGATTGGTATGTTTACCGAGGCATTCTTGTTCCTCATCGGAACCCTTGAGCATCCGCATCCCGAGTTCCACTGGGAGAATGTATTTCCACAATTGCTGGAGTACGGAACAAAGCCTGAATTACTGGAAGAGAAATCGAAACAACCGCGTCCTACTCTGTTAGGTGCCGGTGTGGCAGAAGGCCAGCAAGCAGCGAATCTGAATCTGGGTGTGGCAGCCGCGGGTGAACCGGCAGTTTCCGCAAAAGCTCCGGGCTTGAAGGACGAAGATTATAAGTCGTTGAAGGATGGTATTGCAGATTTGGCAAAGACCGCATCTCAGTTGTCCGAATTGGGCAAAGTAGCACAGACCAGTGTCAAACTAGGTGAAAAACTCGCTGCTGCTGAAGCTGCAACAGAAGCATATTCGACCAAGATGACCACCGCCGCAGATACGTATGTATCTAAACTGGCAGCAGCCGGCGTGGCAACGGATTCGTTCACTTCTGCAACCAGCACCTTGGCACAAACATACGCCCAGGTAAGCGGTGACATGCAGAATATCGCAGAAGAGACCAAGGCTTACAAAGCCGGTGTTGAGCAGGTAGGCAAGAGCATCGCTACTCTGAATACCGTTTACGAGTTGCAATTGCAAGCAGTTAATGCCCAGACTGAAGCTCAGAAAGAGGCTGCAACAGCTGCTAAAGAGGCCGCAGAGGCTCAGACCGCGTTTGCAGCGGGAGCAAAGCAACTTCAGAAGCAAGTGGCAAGTCTCAACGATATCTATGGCAACATGCTCAATGCATTGGCATAAATTAATTTAATTAAGTAGTAATTGAAATACAACCGATAAAACACTTCAGCAATGAGTGGAGCAAAAAACTGTCCGGAAACCCCGAGACAAAAAATGATAGGTATGATGTACTTGGTGCTCACCGCCATGTTGGCGTTGAACGTAAGTACGGATATCCTCAATGGTTTCACGTTGGTGGACGATAGCCTGCACTCCTCTATCGAAGCATCGAACAAGCGTAACGCGCAGCTCTATAACGATTTCCAGGCTGCAAATGCAGACAACCCTGAGAAAACGCAAGAGTGGTTTGATAAAGCCGTGGAGGTGCAGAAACGTGCGGACTCTCTCTACAACTATATCCAAGATTTTAAGGAGCATATAGCTATATTGGCGGATGGTCAGAAGGCCGTTAACGAGCGTAGAGGTGAGGATGGAAAAGGTGATCCAACACGTCGTATAGAAGGAAACTCCAACTTGGATGTAACAGCGCAGTACGCCATCAACGAGAAGCATGGTGCAGAACTGAAAGAAATAGTGGCTTATTATCGCGACTATGCTGCCGGTTTGGCAGATCAAGATGCAGAGTTGCGTAATTCAATCTTGCAGAATCTGGCTACAGAGCGCGGATGGAATGCACACGAGAAGGACTCATGCGACTGGGAGGTGGCGATCTTCGAGGGTATGCCTGTAGGAGCCTCTATTACGATTCTGACCAAGATGCAGAATGATGTCCGTTCGACAGAGAGCCAGTTGATTCAGTACCTGATGGACCGTACGGATGCGGGCGACCTGCGTGTAAACAAACTGAACGCGTACGTGATCCCGAACTCGAACTACGTGATTCGTGGCGGTCGTTATTCGGCTCAAATTATTCTGGCGGCTGTTGACTCGACGCAGCGTCCTGAGTATTATATCGAAGGACAGCGTATCAATGATCAAGGTCTCTATGAGGTAACCGCTTCCGGTCTGGGACTCAAGAAATATTCCGGTTGGATTGCATACCAGAACCCGGCAACAGGAGAGATGGAGAACCTTCCTTTCTCCAGTGAATATAGCGTAGGCGAGCCGGCTGTTACAATCTCCAATACGGACTTGAATATTATGTACCGCGGGTATGACAATAAGTTCTCTATTTCTGTACCTGGAGTAGCCAATGACAAAGTGAAAGTCAGTGTAAGCGGTGCAGCGGTACGCCAGCAAGGCGGTTTGTGGATTATCAAACCGGGTGATGGCGCCAAGAGTGTCTCCATCTCTGTCTCGGCAGAACTGGATGGCCGGATGCAACCGATGGGAAGCAAGGAATACCGCGTAAAAGCACTGCCAAAGCCGGGTGCATACTTCAGATCCGGTGAAAACGAGTACAATGGCGAGAAAGCCATTCCTCGTAGCGCATTGTTGAACCCGGGTGCTTCTGTGATTGCTTCTTACGGACCTGACGGTCTGCTTGATCTGCCGTTCCAGATCTCCGGATTCCGCGCCAACATCAATGGTGTGTACTTGGAGTCAAGGGGTAATAAGTTCACCCGTGAGCAGTTGGACCGTCTTGGCAAACTCAAACCGGGCAACTCTGTAATTATTACGGATATTCGTGCAAAAGGTCCGGACGGCAAAGAGATCCGCTTGTCCCCAATTCCTCTAACTCTGAACTAATAGCTTAACAATATGATAAAGAAAATTAGTATTATTGCTTGCTTAATGCTTGGCGTACTGACGGCGCAAGCGCAGCATAAAGTGATCTCGTTCTTTGACGAGATGGGAAGTGCGCGAATCCAGACGGAGGAGTTCTCACAAGCACATGACACTATTGTGATGGTAGATCACCGTATTGACGATGTCATTTGGGCTCGCTATGTATACCGTGTTATAGATATGCGTTACAAGCAGAACTACCAACTCTATTTCCCTACTAAATCGGATGATGCCGACTACCGCAACCTCTTCAAAGTAATAGCAGATGCAGTGGTGGACGGTCTTCCTATTTACGAGAAGAACATGGAGACGATCAAACCGGATTTCAAGCAGGCCCCCTTGGCTAAGGAAATGATTCCGATGATGTTTATGGCAGATGATCCGACGGCAGACAATTCGGATGATCCGACGCACTATGACATCGAGTCTTCGGATGCTATGTTGATCCACTACGACAGTATCGCAGATGAGTTGTCCGGACATTTCTATCGTTTTGAGCCGATTGTTAGGAACCAGCTGAAATACCTGATACAGGAGGTTGTGTTCTTCGACAAGCATACGTCCCGTCTGCATACCAAGATCATGGCAATAGCACCGTTGCAGTCAGACCTTATAACGACCCGTGATTCATCGAATGTCATGGCTTCTCTGCGTGAGTCTATCATGTTCTGGATTCCTTTTGACAAACTGCGTCCGTATATGGCTTTGCAGTATGCTATTCCTAACCGCAACGAGGTGAAGCGCGTGACATATGACGAGTTCTTCCAGAAACGTATGTTCACTTCTTATATTGTAGGTGAAGGAAACATGTACAACCGCTGGATCCCGGACTATGCCGTAACAGAAGAGCAAGTTAAGAAAGAACAAGAGCGTATAGCAACGGAATTGCTGAACTTTGAACAAGATCTTTGGGAGTATTAATGCGCAAGCATCGGTTTCGTAATTCCTATGTGACGTCGGCTATCAGCGTATCGCTGGTGCTGTGTCTAATCGGGTTGGAGGGCATCTTACTGCTCTCCGCCGATTCTCTTATTACGCGCATGCGTGAGAACATCACCATGACGGCGGTGTTGACTAATGAAGCGGATAGCGCGCAATGTGCGCAACTGGAGGCGAAGTTGAATGCCGGCAATCATTGCAGCAGTTACACGTACGTCTCTGCGTCGGATGCCTTGGACGAGCATATCCGTTCTTTAGGCGAGGATCCCTCCGCTTTCCTTGGTTTTAATCCTCTTTCGGCCAGTTACGAGATACATCCGACGGATGCCTATAGCAATCCTGACAGTCTGGCTCTGATGGCACAGGAACTGGAAGCACTACCGTATGTGTCCGAGGTGATCTATCCGCGAGATTTAGCGGATCTGATGAGCAGTAACGTACATGAGTTCTCGCTGATTTTATTAGTAGTTGCGCTGGCGTTATTGCTGGTATCCATGGTGCTGATAGTCAATACCATACGGTTGCAGATTTATTCCCAGCGCTTTTTAATCAACACAATGACTCTTGTCGGAGCTACTTCCTGGGTAACCCGTCGTCCGTTTGTGATGAGGAATATGCTAATGGGCTTTATTGCAGGCCTGGTGGCTTTGGCGATACTGAGCGGAGTGGTGTATTATGTGGAATTCAGAATGGGTCTGATGCTGTTCGCCCTGACATGGCAGAATATAGCTTTTGTATCCGCAATCGTGCTGTGTTCCGGTTTGCTTATCACACTTTTCGCTTCGTTAATAGCCACAGGACGCTATATCCGCATGGACAATAATTCATTATACGAGATATGAAAACATTACCGAAACTCAACCTCATCCTGATAGCTGTATCTTTTGTGATTATAGTTATCGGTTTCGCCCTCATGGTGGGCGAGCCTTCCGGTGAGGTGTATAATCCTGATATTTTCTCTTTCCGCCGAATAACCGTGGGACCAATGATCTCATTGTTCGGCTTTGTCTTCATGCTTTTCGCTATCCTTTTCCGCCCTAAAAAGAAATGAATTGGCTTGAGGCACTGATATTAGGGATAGTACAGGGACTGACAGAATTTCTGCCGGTCTCTTCTTCCGGTCATTTGGAGATAGGCCAGGCACTGCTGGGTACGTCAGGCGAAGAGAATCTGACGTTCGCAATCATCGTCCATACAGCCACAGTATTGTCAACTCTGGTCATTCTGTGGCGCGAGGTGGCGCAGTTGTTCAAAGGCACGTTTACCACGCTCCGGTGGAACAGCGAGAAGGACTATGTGGCGAAAATACTGGTGTCTATGATTCCGGTATTCATAGTAGGTATGTTTTTCAAAGAGCAGGTGGAGGCCTTTTTCGGCAACGGTCTTTTGTTAGTAGGCGTATGTCTCTTGGTCACAGCGTTGCTGTTGGCTTTAAGCGAGTGGCTTCAGAAGAAGCGTCAGGGCGAAGGACATGAGGTGACATACAAAGATGCCATCATCATCGGTATAGCCCAGGCATGTGCCGTCTTGCCCGGTTTGAGCCGTTCGGGTTCGACTATCGCTACCGGTCTGCTCTGCGGCGTTAAGAAAGAGAGCATAGCTCAGTTCTCTTTTCTGATGGTCCTCATCCCTATTTTAGGCGAAGCTTTTCTGGATCTGCTCAAACTGCTGCAGGGAGAGCTGACCAGTGATCTGGGCTTAGTGCCCGCCATAGTCGGTTTTGCGGCTGCGTTTGTCACCGGGTGTTTCGCTTGCCGGTTTATGATAGAAATCGTCCGTCGCCAGCGTCTTATTTGGTTCTCTCTTTACTGCGCTATTGTGGGAACGGTAGCTATTATCTCTACGGTCTGCTGATATGTGGGATTTTGAGGCAGGAGAAATACTGGCGTTTGACAAACCGTTACGCTGGACCTCTTTTGATCTGGTAGCAAAGGTGCGGTATAACCTTTGCCGCAAGTTAGGGAAGAAGAAACTGAAGGTGGGACATTCCGGTACTCTGGATCCTCTGGCAACAGGTGTCGTGATCGTCTGCACCGGCAAGAAGACAAAGATGATCGAGAGTCTGCAATATGATGTGAAAGAATATATTGCAACGCTGCAGTTAGGCGCTACCACACCCTCCTACGATATGGAGAAAGAGGTAGATGCAACGTATCCGACCGCTCATATCACCAGAGAACTGATTGACCGGACCATACCGCTCTTTATAGGTGAACAATGGCAAGTGCCGCCTATGTTCTCTGCGGTACAGATCAACGGAAAACGGGCCTATGAACTGGCGCGCAAAGGAGAGCAGGTAGAGCTCAAACCCAAACTGCTTCTGATCGACGAGATAGAAGTGCTGGCGTTTGACGAAGAGAAAATGCAGTTGACCATTCGTGTGGTATGCTCCAAAGGGACGTATATCCGCGCTTTGGCACGTGATATAGGCGAGAAACTGCAATCGGGAGCCTATCTGACTGCTTTACGGCGGACGAGAGTAGGTGACACCCGGGTAGAAGACTGTATGACCATAGAACAATTTTTGGCACAACTAAACGAAGAAAAAATCGTTTGAACGCAGTGAAACAAGAAAAAATCGTTTGAACGAAGTGAAAAAAGAATATGTATAAATCCAATGATATGAGACTCTGTCAGTTTAAGTTCAAACTGCCAGAAGAACTGATTGCACAATATCCGGCGGCATACCGCGACGAAGCGCGCCTGATGGTGCTCCACCGTAAATCAGGGGAGATCGAGCACAAGAGTCTGCCTGAATTAGTGGAGTTTTTCGATGAGGGTGATCTGTTTGTGTTCAACGACACCAAAGTGTTTCCGGCACGTTTATGGGGCCACAAGGAGAAAACAAACGCACTTATCGAGGTGTTCCTGCTACGTGAGTTAAACCACAGGATGCGGTATTGGGATGTGCTGGTAGAGCCGGCACGCAAGATCCGTATAGGAAACAAACTGACGTTCGAGGATGATCCGGCTATTGTAGCAGAAGTGATCGACAATACGACCAGCCGTGGCCGTACGTTCCGTTTCCTGACGGACTATGACAATGAGGAGTTTGTGCCCCGTCTGTATGCATTAGGCAGCGCTCCGTTGCCCAAGTATATCCGTAGGCCTATGGATCCCGAGGTGTATGAGAAATACCAGGAGATTTTCCGTGACCAGCCGGTGCGTGAGATGGACACAGAACGCTATCAGACGATCTTTGCAGACAAAGTAGGTGCCGTTGCAGCACCGGCTTCCGGTATGCATTTCTCCAAGCAGCTGCTAAAACGCATGGAGATCCGCGGTATAGAGTCCACCTTTATGACCAGCCATGTCTCGCTGGGTATCTTCAAAGATATAGACGTGGAGGATCTGACGAAGAACAAGATGGAGTCGGAGCAGATCATCTTACCGGAGGCGATGGTTAATGCGGTCAACAAGGCGCATGAGGAGCAGCATCGTATATGTGCTGTAGGTACGGAGATCATGCGTGCCATGGAGCATGTGGCAGGGGCTAACGGACTGCTGAAGGCCTATGACGGCTGGACGAACAAATTTATCTTCCCGCCATATACTTTTGCTACGGCGAACAGTTTCTTTGTTAACTTCTATTTGCCGTGTTCCAGCCAGCAGATCATGGTGGCTGCTTTCGCCGGATACGAAAACCTGATGCATGCGTATGAAGTGGCAGTGCAGGAAGGATACCGTTTCGGCGACTACGGCGATGCTATGTTGATAGTGGATTAGAACGAAGATTCGTTTATGAAAGTGCGTATAGAGGAGTCGTGGCAACGGGTGTTGCAACCGGAGTTTGACAAGCCTTATTTCGAACTCCTGACTTCTTACGTGCGCCAGCAATACCAGACCCGTCGGTGTTTTCCACCGGCAGGTCTTATTTTTAATGCATTCGATTCCTGTCCTTTTGACCGGGTACGGGTGGTGATTATTGGTCAGGACCCTTATCACGAGCCGGGACAGGCTATGGGACTGAGTTTCTCGGTACCGGAGGGCGTACAGATCCCCCCTTCGCTGATGAATATCTACAAAGAGATTCACCGTGATCTGGGCACACCTATTCCGGCGAGCGGCGATCTGCACCGCTGGGCGGAGCAGGGCGTGTTGCTGCTTAACGCAACTCTGACTGTCGAGGCGCATAAAGCCGGAAGCCATCAGGGCAAAGGGTGGGAGGAACTGACGGATGCAGCCATAGACGCGCTGAACAAAGGCCGGGAACATCTGGTGTTCATGCTCTGGGGATCCTATGCGCAGCGCAAAGGGCAGTTCATCGACCGCCGCAAACATCTGGTGCTCCAGACATCCCACCCCTCTCCGCTGTCGGTATATAGAGGGTTTGACGGCTGCGGACATTTCTCCGCGGCTAATAACTATCTGACCAAACATGGCGAAAAACCCATTGAATGGTAAAATGGCTAAATAAATGACTAAATGGTAAATGAGCAAATGAGAAAATTACTATTGGTTGATGCATATGCCATGATTTTCCGGGCATATTATGCTTTTATCCGCGCCCCGCGTATGAATAGCAAAGGGGAGAACACCTCTGCTATCTTCGGTTTTGCCGTTACCTTGGAAGACCTGTTGAAGAAAATCAATCCCACCCATGTGGGAGTGGCTTTTGACCCTGCCGGTGGCACTTTCCGTCACGAAGCCTACGAGCAATACAAGGCGCAGCGTCCGGAGACTCCGGAGGATATCAGGAAAGCGGTGCCGGTGATCAAGCAGCTTCTGGAGGCGATGAACATACCGGTTCTTGAGGTACCCGGTTTTGAGGCGGACGACGTGATCGGCACGCTGTCCAAGAGAGGCGAGGAGGCAGGTTTTGAGGTCTATATGGCTACTCCGGACAAGGACTACGGTCAGTTAGTGACCGACCACGTGTTCATGTACCGTCCGCGGCATACCGGCGGTTTTGAGTTGATGGGGCCCAAGGAGGTATGCGACAAATACGGACTGCAGCACCAAGACCAAGTGATCGATCTGCTGGGGCTGATGGGAGATGCAAGCGACAATATACCCGGGTGCAAGGGGGTAGGAGAGAAGACAGCTGTGGCTTTGCTGCAGCAGTTCGGGTCTATTGACAACATGCTGGCTCATACAGACCAGATCAAAGGCGCCCTCCGCACCAAAGTGGAGAGCCAGACGGAAGAGATCAAGTTCTCCCGTTTTCTGGCTACCATCCGCACGGATGTACCCATTGCGCTGGATGAAGCGCTTCTGGCGAAGAAAGAGCCGGATACAGAAGCACTGGCGTCGCTCTATCGCGAACTGGAGTTCAACTCCCTCTTGCGCAAACTCGGCACCTCCGGCTCTTCTACTTCTACTTCTACTTCTACTTCTACTTCTAGTTCTACTAGTCCGACTAGTGTAACTGGTTCCCAGACTAAGCCCGCCAAGGCTCCCAAACCCGCCGATCCGAACCAGTTGGATCTCTTTGCAGCGGAGGACTCCCCCGTAACCGGTAACCCGTCACCCGTCACCGGTAACCCGTCCCCCGTCACCGACACCATCGAGAACCGTCTGTGTCAGTATCTGCTCAACCCCGAGGTGGCATTCAACCCGTATAAAGAGCCGGACTGGGAGGCGTTGAAGGCGGATGCGGATCTATGGAATCTATATAATGAAGTGGAGCTTCCGCTGGTGCCTGTACTGCGTGAGATGGAGGCTGCCGGAGTGCGAATTGACGTCGCGCAACTGAAGCAGGCGGAGACAACCCTGACAGACGAACTGAACGGTCTGGAGCAACGGATTTACGACCTGGCAGGCGAGACATTCAATATCAACAGCCCCAAACAAGTAGGGGAGTTGCTGTTCGACAAACTCAAACTGGACTCCAAGGCGAAGAAATCCAAGACAGGACAGTATTCCACTTCGGAAGAAGTGCTGGTAGGACTGAAAGAGAAACATGAGATCGTGTCCCTTATTCTGGAGCAGCGCGAGCTGAAGAAACTGATCTCTACCTATATCGCTGCGCTTCCGGGCTATATTGACCCGAAGGACGGCAAGATCCACACGACCTATAACCAGACAGTGACGGCAACGGGTCGTTTGAGCAGCAGCAATCCGAACCTGCAGAACCTTCCTATCCGGTCGGAGCGCGGACGGTTTATCCGCGAAGCGGTCATTCCCGACGAGGGCTGTCTGTTCCTGAGCGCCGACTACAGCCAGATAGAGCTGCGTCTCATGGCGCATTTCAGCCAGGACGAGCATATGTTAGCGGCATTCCGGACAGGTCAGGACATCCATGCCGCTACGGCTGCGAAGATTTATGGTCTGCCCATCGAGCAGGTCTCCAAGGACCAGCGCCGGAAAGCCAAGACCGCCAATTTCGGTATTATTTACGGTATCTCGGCTTTTGGTCTGGCGCAGCAGCTGGATTGCAGCCGGTCGGAGGCGAAGCAGTTGATAGACGACTATTTCGCCGCTTTCCCGCGCGTGATCAGTTATATAGAGAGCCAGAAAGAACTGGCGCGTTCTCGCGGCTATGCCGAGACGCTCTTCGGACGCAAACGCTACCTGCCGGACATACATTCCCATAACGCAACCGTCCGTTCATTCGCGGAACGGAATGCGGTCAATGCGCCCATACAGGGTACTGCTGCCGACATCATTAAGATGGCAATGGTCTCTATCCACCGGCGGCTGAAGGAAGAAGGTCTGCAGGCGCAGATGATCATGCAGGTGCATGACGAACTCAATTTCAACGTGCCGGAGCATGAGGTGGACCGCGTGCGCGAGATAGTGGTCTCCGAGATGCAGAACGCAGTCCATCTATCCATCCCGTTGATTGCCGAATGCGGCGTAGGAAAGAACTGGCTCGAAGCACACTAAATCATTTACCATGCTTCTTTCAACTTTCACCTTTTAACTTTAAACTCCATGCTTCTTTCAACTTTTAACTTTCAACTTTCAACTATATTGTTAGCCATCCGTGTGCTGTGTATTGGCAACAGTTTTTCCTGGGACGCAGTGGAACAGGAGTTGGTGCCGCTGTGTGACGCCAAAGGCGTGCAGGTAGAGGTGCATAATCTGTATTACGGCGGCTGTTCGCTGGAGCAACATGCGGCTTTTCTGGAGTCCGACTCGGCGGCGTATTCCCACCGTGTTTGTACCAACCATCGCCGTGTGGCAAAAGGGCGTGAGTCCGGCATCCCTCACCTCCAGACGAGGATTATCAAGGACACGGTCTCTCTGCGCGAAGCGCTCCGTGACGGGGCGTATGACGTGATATCGCTTCAACAGGCGAGTCATTTCAGCGGTCTGAGAAACACGTACGAACCATGGCTGGACATGCTGGTAGATACAGTCCGCGCCTACCAGCCTCAGGCGAAGATATACTGGATGCAGACATGGGCATACAGTCAGGACGCAACCCATCCGGCCTATCCGAATTACCATAACAGCCAAGCCGAGATGTGGGACAGCATCCAGGCGTGTACGCGCCTGATCAAACTGCCGGTTATACCATGCGGCGCGGCGATACAGAACGGCAGGGAGACGAAATTAGGCGATACGTTCTGCCGCGACGGATATCATCTCAATTATACCTACGGACGCTATACGGCTGCCTGTGTGTGGTATGAAATTTTGACCGGAAAGAATGTCCGGCACAACAAATACAAGAACCCGGAGATGAGTGCCAAACAGCGCCGTTTGACCCAAAAATCGGCCCATCGGGCAGTGAAAGAGTACAAAAAGTAGGGCTAAATGCACTTTTTTTGAAAAAAAATGCCAAAAAATTTGGTCATGTCAAAAAAAAGCAGTACTTTTGCACCCGCTTTTGAAAAGGAGACTATCTGGTGCGGTAGTTCAGTTGGTTAGAATACCGGCCTGTCACGCCGTAGGTCGCGAGTTCGAGTCTCGTCCGCACCGCAAGACCAGCGCAAGCTGGTCACTTTTCAAAAACAAAGGGGATATGCCCCTTCCGGCGGAGGCCGGTTTCCCCGATTAACGGGGACACCTCCGGGTCCATTAGCTCAACTGAATAGAGTACCACACTACGGATGTGGGGGTTGCAGGTTTGAATCCTGCATGGATCACAGAAAGACGTCAGGGTTTTCTCTCAGACGTCTTTTTTTATGTCTATGGGAATTTGCGCTTTCTTGGCGTCCCATTCCTGCCAGAAAGTGCGCAGGCATACGCGGCGGCCCTTTAACGGAACAGCCGGAAAATCTATCTCTTCGAAACTCAAGTCCTCCCAGTTGACTTTTTCTTCTTGCGCTTTCTTCCGCTCCGCTTGGAGTTGGCGGTAGATAGCCACGTAGGTATATTGGTAGAAACGCGAGTAGGGCTTCATGCCTTCTTCGGGTTTCGAACCGCCTTTGAAGACCCGGAAATAATGGTTGAAGAACCGCACGCGCCATTCGAGGGCTTCGAGCGAATGGTCGTGTTCGAGTGCATGCGCCTGACGTTGCGCCTCTTTGATGAGCTCGCGGTTGGCGACACAAGCCGCCGACCAGTGTTTCGGGAAATGGAACGTATATAACTCATGCAATCCTGCCCGGAAACGGGATGGTCTTACCACAATGCGTTTCTTGCACCTGCGCCCCTCTTTCACCATGTCCACCGCACCCCTTATGGCAGTTAAAAAGGCGCATGTATGGAAATAGTGTACACCCCGTTTATGAGGCGTACTTCCCGCCGGAAGTGA
>JAEEGL014953007.1_pt1 | contig 20846 bp, 22 predicted proteins | sample 9134231 | NCBI WGS metagenome assembly JAEEGL01 (sample SAMN16246548, study PRJNA631951) | gut metagenome | biome: gut microbiome; feature: rumen; material: fiber-attached | host: Bos | place: Iran: Karaj | collected 2018-10
CACTCTTTGGAAATGGTAGAGTTGTCGGGATAGGAGACATTCACGGTAACGGCGGTAATGTTCCACTGTCCGATTTTCCTAGGCACATTCCTAATCCGAAAGGATTGCGCACTATTCACGAACGTGAAGACGGGTTCAAGCGGAAAGTTCGGATTGTGCGCTTGTATGTGTATGTCTATTGTGCCTATCATGTTCTACTCCGTTTAAGCCGAAAGCATTCGGCATGGGTTTCTAGTCCTAATTACTTATGGTATCATCCGCATTTGACAACGAGCTATCGTTTCAAATCTAGCGAGAAGTTTTGAGTCAAGCGGCTATTGGTTTTAACAAGGCAACCACTCCACCACTTGCCGCTGTCCTCCATTATTTGCGCCGGGGTGATAACTACGTTCGGAACAAAAAGTAGTGTTGCCACTGATTGCCTAGACAAGGGTTTGTCTAACCGAAATTCCGTAGTTTGGACAGATGGGTTTTTGTCCAGTCTGCCCAACAACTCAAAGCCGTCACAGACCGGTTTTAATCCAGTATAGAAATCATTGTTTCTAATCATCGCCTCTGTTACTACTGGACTTGCCGCATCTCTTTTCAACCAGACCAACATTTCAGCACATGAGACGGTGACGTTACCTCTTTTGTTAAAGAGGATTGATATAATGGACGCCGCCATGTCGCGCGGAGTTGCAAACACTTTTGCCCTTGGATGAACTTCGTAAGTCAACGAAAAGAGTTCACCCGCATTCTCTCCAGTTTTGGTCAACCTAGCCCAAGGGCTAGTAACAACTTGCTCAGTCGAGTTTTCAGAGTCGGAGTATTCCACGGGGTCGTTGGACACATCGCCAAGTCCGCACCTAAAACGGCTTTGAAGTGTGTTTAACATGGACTCCCACACGGCAGGAAATGGATTCGTGTAATCATTCTTTGTGTCGTGTCTTTTCACGGTAATAGACCTGCCACAAGTAGCCGCACCTGCGGGGATGGTGAATATGCCATGTTCTTGTGGCCCAAACAGAGATGTGCCGCCCCAATTGCCGCTTACGGTATCTCTCTCCGCATACTCTACATGGTACGTCTCTTCAGCATCTGCGGTAACAGTCCCGCCGAACGTGAAAACGGCCCTAGATGCGACGAGCACCGCGCTTCCCTCTATTGAGTAGTAGCGCGCATCCTTCGCATTGTACATCGTCCAATAAGATTGATAGTCTTCAAGAGTGAGGTATACCCACAAGTAAGACCTTCCCGTTGTCGCAAGAGCGGGGAAGCCGTCATCCCCTGAAGAGTTGAATGTGATTGTCCCGTCCGCCGCACGTCCTGATACAAGGTTCGGCACGTTGGTCTGTCCAAGAAATCCCCATGAGGCAACACCAAGAGATGTGCTTTCCGTGGACGGCGAGACGATTGCGCCGCTTCCCTCGCCGCGAACAACAGACCAACTATTGCTTGGTGTCGCATCGTTGGACAACACAAGCGCGACACGAACACCCGCACGGCAATAGCGGTCGCGCTGGATTGGAAGCGACACACTCGCCAGGGGAACAGACGATGCGGAATCGGGTATCTTGAACCGGTAGGCAACACATCCCGCATACCCGCACATAGTACCGTCTTCCTTGCGAGCATCGCCGCCCTGCTGATAGCAGTCAAAGCCGTCTGACATGAAAGCGGAGAATCGGGGAGAAGAGGTCATAGCACCGCTCTCGTCGTACACCGCATCCGTCTCCGTGACCTTGTTTACGGGCATAGTGACATTCTGCAACGGGGTGGAAGACTCCCGCCATGCCGCGCTTTCAAGCGATTTAGCATTCTCCGCCATCATGGCAATGTAAGAATACTTAGAAAGAAGCGCGCCGTTGTTGACTCGCTTAACGAATCGCGCGCACGGTAGATTCATCGTTGTGGTTGACATGGTTGTTTTTCCTTTTCTTTCTTACCATCCGTTCAAGATGTCGCAATCGTCGCCGCCGTTGTCCATGCCGGGGTCGTACCCGCCCCCGCCTCCTAGTTCGCCAGACCAGCCGTTGCAGTTGTCGCCGCTTCCGCCGCCCTCATCGTCCCCGCCCCCGCCCTCGCCGCCGCCGTCTTCGTCGCCGCCGTCGTATGGTGCATCCGGGTCGTCCGGGTCCCACGGCTCGTCCGGGTTCCACGGGTCACTAGGGTCCCACGGCTCGTCCGGATCAAACGGCTCGTCTGGTTCCTCGTCTCCGCCCGTGCCGCCTCCTTCGCCCTCTGAGGCCTGTGCATCAATTTGAGGGGTGTCGGGCGCGACCCAATTCACCTCGCAATTCTGCCCGCCTTTCAAATTAGAGACGGAAGCAACAAGCCAATTGAATGTATCTACAAATCCCTGTTGGGTATCAATGAGCTTGTCTTTCTGCAACGTGCATAGCACACCGGGTCTGTTCGCCATGATTGCCTCCGCACATTAAAGACCGGTGAAGCAACTAGGCCAGCTCGGGAGTGTTCCGGTCGGACTTGTCGTGTAAGATTCATCGGTCACGTTCGCATGGACTTCAACATGGTACATCGCGCCAACATCGTGAATAACCGCTATTTCCGAATCCAATACGGTTCCCTCTGCCGTCGAATACCACCCCAAAGAGTAACCTCCACCTTGAGTAGCATGATACCCGTACTTCCATACCGTTTTACTCCGGGTGAAAGTAGTTCGCATCGCCTCCGCGCATGTCTCGGCCGCCGTCTTAGTCATGCCGACATATTGAAAGATGCAAGTAAAGCTACTTACCTGCTGATACCATGTGTCCACTGAAATTGTCGGCGCTGTTCCGCTGTTAGGAATCTTAACCGTCACAAGCGGGTCGCCCGTTTGTGTGAGGGTGACCCTCATGGTCTTGCCTTGCAAAATCTGCAAATTGTCCGTGCCGTGTGTTGTGAAGAGATTTCTAGTTGCCATCGTCAAGCCCTCTCTATTTTAGCCCAAGGTTTTCAAGATAGGTCTTTATCTGGTCCACGGACGTCTTAAGTTCGCTCACCTTGGTTTTCAAGTCATCGCGGTTGCCCTTTGCCTTCTCTGCATTTTTCTCTGCAAGCTCGGCTTGATACTCCGGGTCCTTCTTGCGCAACTCATCCCACCGCTTTTGCTCACTCTTTGAGAGGGCATTTCTTCCACCCTCCACCATCTTATTGGCGAGGTCGTTATACTCCCTCTGATCCTTCTTAGACATGCCCGTTACAATGCCATTCGCCGCCGCATAGTCCGCATGGGATTGAGCCCACCTCTCTTCCCATCCTTTCGGCTTTGCGAAATCGGTAAAGCCTGCATTGTCCCCGTTGTTAGCAGAGGCACCTTGTCTTGGGTTAATTCGCCCGCCAATCTGCGCTCCGTTCGGGTTCCACACTCCGCCCGCCTGAATCGTCTGGAATGCCGCTAGGGCATTGCGGGCATCCTTCAACCTCCAGGCATATTGCCACTCTGCATCCGCTAGTTGTTTCGTCGCATCTTCCAACTCTTGCTCGCGCTCGTCAAGCGCCCGCATGTTCGCCGCCCGCGCCTCTTGCTCGGCCATTAGTTGCTCTGCTTCAATCGTTTCACGGTCGCGGACGTTAGCGGCTTGCACTAGCGACCCACGGTAAGCCGCTTCTGCAACCTTTAGTTTCTTCGTGTTGTCGGCTATCACATTGGCCCGCTCTTGCTCTGCCGCTTGCCTTTCAACGGCAGCCGTCTTTATATCACTCACAACGTCATTCTTCTGCTGCACCGTCGGATTATAGGTCTTTGCAACAAACTCATTGCGCGCCTTGACGGCGGCTTTAAGCTCGTCCTTTGCCTCGTCTATTTCGTCTTGACCTGCATTCCGCTCTTGCCTTGCATAGAGCTTTTGCTTTGCCTTTGCAATCTCATGGTCATAACTGGTTAGATTCTCGCCTAGTTTGGAAAGGCTATCGTCCAAGAGCTTCAACTTGTCGCCTAGTGCCTTAAGTTTGTTCTCTGTTCCTTGCACCTTTGCATCTGCGGCACCTTTAGCGGAATCGGTATCTATTTGAACCTTCATCTTGTCTACTGCCGCTTGCTTTATGATTTTCGCGGCCTGTTCCTCATCCGTCCCATCTGGCATCGCCTCTACAGATTCGTCAAGAGCATTCTTCTTTGCCTTCGCCTCCGCATTGGCTAGGCGCAACTGTGCCGCCGTTAGCTTGTCAATCGCCGCCGTGTACTTGTCAATCTTCCCAATGGCCGTACTTGTGCTAGATGAGACCTTGTCCGTGGATTCTTTGATTCCGTCAATAGTCTTATTGAGTTTGTCCATTCCATTGGACTCTTCCTTCCATTTCTGGAAGAGGCCAATGATGGTAGTGACTCCAAATATCACGGCACCGAAAATGCCGCCGGTTGCAAGCGCGCCAAGCCCGCCCGATATAGCACCAATCGTCTTTGAGGCCGAACCGCCTAAACCATCGAAGGCACCGGCTATCTTGCCAACGGCACCGGCCGCCTTGCCCGCCGTTTTGGAAAGCGAGTCAACGGCACCCATCGCCTTATTCATCCCGGCGCCGTTGAATGAAGAGCCTATGTCAATCTGTATCTTTTGACTCGCCATTGTCTACTCCTTCGGCTTGTCTTCCTTCTCTGCATCGCGCCGGGCATAGGCCTCATTCTTTATGCTATCTAGGGTTGCATAGTATTCACCCGTCGCGAGCTTTTCCGCATCCGTAATGTTGCGGTCGCTAAGAAGAAAAGCCCTTTCGATCATCGCCGTTAGTTGCGGTGAAGTTGCCTTTAGAGCGGCTTCGGATGGAATGCCGAAGGTGCAAGCCCTTAGATACTCCTTAAGGCTTGAAGACTTCGGCCCCGCTGCACCATACCATTTTTCAAACGTCTCATCCGTCATGTATACGGGGTACTCGCCATCCATCGGGTTCATACCGTGACGGCAGTAATCTATCACGGCTTGTAACTTCGTGGCCGTCACCTTGCCTAGATTCCGCTTAATCCACTTCGCCGCCTTCGCCGCAAACAGAACGGGGAACATCGGGCGCTTGGTGTAATCCTCGTCTGGATGTGATAGCACATAAGCCTGCAGTGCAAGTACCGTCCCTGCATCCCGGCTAAAGATTTGTGATACGGTGTCCAAGAATATGTCTTGTTCTATGGTTGGTTCCACAAACAAGATGTCATTGCAAAGCGCAACCCGTGGAAGAGTTGAAAGGCGGAAGTCGGGTCGCTTCTCAATCTTCAACCCAAGCGCATTGAGGCGGACAACATCTGCAGGAGGGACGGTGCATCCCTCCTGCTGCAACCGCTGAATATCCTCCATTGCGAGTTGCGAAGTCATGCGCGCTAGCCCTCCTTAGCTTGAAGTGGAATCGTGGGTAAGGTACTTGCTAAGTGTAGCCGTCCACGTCTTGAGCGAGCTATCCGCGCGGCTTGCGGTAAGCGGAGAAGTAATCACCCATCCCGTACCCGCCGAAAGGGTCGGCTCTGTGGTGCTTGTCTGCTGAATCGTCACCGTTGCCGTTAGTTGTCCATCGCTAATATCAAAGGCTACGGTATCGCCGTCCTTCGTGGCCTTCGTCAACGTGCCGCTTGCGGTGTAGTTGGCATCGGTAAGGTAGCAACCAGAACCGCTTAGAGTGAAAGCAGACCACAGAGTTTGTGCATGGTGACACATTATCAGTGTAGCCGTGGGGATGCTGTACTTACAATCCGAATGAGTGGTGTCGGCGGGAATTTGCTCGCCTGAAACGTCAATCTTTGGAGGGCTACCCGCAGACGTGGAAATGCTCACGTTGGTTATCGTGATTTTGTCGCTCCCTACGGTGATAGGGGCACCAATCACAAGCGAGCTCAAAGAGGCATCCGCCTTGAGGACGTATGAACAGGTCGGCGCCATCTGCTCGCCGAATACCTCATAGGCCACAATGTCGCCTTTTTCATCGCGGCCGTTCGCCGTCTGGGCGGTCTTGTTCTCCGCTGAATCTGTGATAACGAATGCGGAGTTAGAGGCCGTTGAAAGCCCGTAGTAGTCTGTGTGCGCTTGAAAACTCATTTGTAGTTTCCTTTCTGTGTGTTGAAAATTATTCTTCCGTGTCCGTGTAGAGAATTACTCCATGCACCGTCATGGAGTGTGTATAAGTCCAAGTCTTCCCGCTAGCATCCGTGGCCGTGTCTCCGTCGTTCAGGACATAGCCGGTGCAACTGAAAGCATTCTCAATCGTGAACATCTCATGTGCATCATCCAAACATCTCTGCCACTGTTGGAATGTGTCTATCAGAAGTTCGAACACATCTGCAAAGCTCTTCCCGTTAAAGTCCTTGTCCGCTCGGATCGTCACCGCAACGTCTATCTCAATTTGGCATTCGGGATTTGTCGGGGTGGAGTATGAGCGCGGGCGCGCCTTGACTATCATGACTCCGTCCGCATCCGACCGCTCCGCACCTTTGAGCACTTCCGTGTTATTGAGCAAGCCCGCGACCTGTATGTTTAGATTGGCCTCCGCGAACATCGCCGCGAAGGTGGAAACAAGCCGACTCTCAATCTGTTGCTCTACAATCATCTTTTCCTCTGCCTCACTTCCGGGAATGGAGTCGGTAGTTGCTCAAAGCCTAGAATCTTCTTACACTTTTGATTGACGGTGGCGGTGATTTTATTCATGGCCTTGCGGAGCGCTAAATCAACTCCAGTTTGTCCGCCTTTGACCGCCGCTATCGCATACCCTAGATTGTCTTCCAAGTGTAGTGAGTAAGCCTTGCCGCCGCTCTGTGCAATCGACTTAGTGTTTTCGTCTGCCTTCCGCATGACCGTAGCATCTGGCATTTCCCCGCCGTCTGACACTGTGGCCGTCTTGCGCATGAGCCTTGTTAGCGCAACTTTGGCAAGGCCTGAATACCGCATTGCGCGCCGTTGCTTTATCTGCTTCGCTACCTTGACCGCCGTCTTGGCATCGGGGGCAACAATGAGGTACTTGTACATCTTCTCCCCGTGCTCATCTGTGAAGCGGTAGACGTTCCATTTACTGATTTGAGAGGAGTTGCCCGCAACTGAAATCTTCTCGTTTCCCTTGTACTCCGCTCCGCCCTTGCCCTTGTACCGAATGCAAAACTTCTTAGCTCCGCCTACAGTTTTGAAGGAGGGTACTAAAGTACCATCTTCCTTTACTTCAACATCCTTAGAGACCGACCTTTTCGTGGCCTTGCCCGTTGCCGCCCTTATAGACTTTAGAGCATCAATCGCACATGCGGCTACTGCATCCGCCGCCGTCTCGCCTAGGTACTTTGACCTTGCCGCTATGAGCTTGCTAAACTCTTCAAGGGTGCGGCCATTGCCTACCGTCGCCATTACTGCCGCCGTTGCCATTACTCGCCCCTCCCCTTGACAACGATACCCAATACATCATCCTCTATCACGTCTTGCACGGTGTACACCGCTTCGCACAAAAGCCCTTGCCGCTTCACCTTGTCGCCCCTCCGCACCATCTTGAGGAATGCCCAATCCTTACGGGCAAAGGAGAAGTTAAGGTCTTTTCTGTCCGTGTCCAACATTTCATCCGCAATGGGCTCGCCCGTCACGTCGGAAGAGACAAAGCACCGGACGGTTTGGCTTATTTCCTTCCCGTCACGGGTGCAAGAGATAATCTCCGGCGTGTCATACATCGGGGCAAATGCTCTATCGTCTATGTTCCAAGGTGAGGTCATCAACCTATAATTACTTCCCAAGAAAAACCGTGTTCATCAATTCATTCAGATCAAACACAAGTGCAAGCGGCTTCTCGTCAAACTCTGTTACTCCTACCACGACCTTGCCGTTGCCAATGTCTAGCATTGCCGTGACAAACTCAATGTTTGAGGGGCACAACTTGAACGGCTTTGATATGCGCCTTACAGAGAGGTCGGCATTGTATTCAACAATGTAGTTTACATACCGCTTGCGCTTGCGCTCGTCAAAGACCAACTTGTGTGTGATTGTTATGTAACCGCAATCCGTTCTAAGCAACGGTGTGTTGCCCCTATAAAGCTCAGTGTCGCATATCCCGCCCTCTGTGAATCTGTTAGCGGAAATGTCAACCATCTGCGCGCCGTGTTCGTATGTGGCGGAAATGTACTTATACGGCTTGTCTGGAATCGGCATCCAGTTTTTATGTCTACCCATTATCCCGTGTTCGCAACTGTTCCACAAATGCCTTGCCCTTATTTCTTCTCCGTCCACCGTCAACCGCTGCACCTCCAACCCCATCATTTCGTATCTATCATCATTTGTGTAGAACGTTGAAGAGGTGAAGTAAATCGCGCCGTCCCATACACACATCCGCCCATCCTCTAGGTACGTCTTGCGGTCTCTAAACTCATTCGGCTTGTGGTATGTGTTCTCCGCAAGATGCAACCTCCTCACTAGGTTGAAGTCATGGTCAAGCAGACAGAAAATGTGCTCATCGGGATGTTCCAAGCGCATGTTTGGAGTGAAAACATAATTTTGGATGTCCGTTGTTATCCAATACCCAAACACACGGAATGAAGCAAGGTACAAATCTCCGTAGGGAATCAAAGAGAAGTTTCCGACCGCATTCTGGTAGTAGCCACAATCAAAGCCGATTCCGCTCAAGTCCTTTGTGGACTTCGCCCGCCCGCCTAGATAAATCTCTTCCATGCCTTCTAGGAAATAAAGAAGTTCCCCGGCTCTACACGGGGAACTTTGAATGGTCTGGTCAAGGCCGGAGGTAGAGCACACCGGCCTATCATGCCTAGCTTATGACTGTGCAATGTAAAACACGTTCGCCTTGTTGACGAGCTCCGCGCCTACAAGCCCCGTCACATTGAAGAAGGCCTTGCCCGTCTGGAAGGACGTGTGCCTCATCGCGGTCAGCGAAAATCCGGTCGCTTCATCAGTCACAACACCGCACTCGGGATAAGCATCGGGGTCGGGAATCGCAACCGGGCGAACGGCAACGGCCACACCGGAAGCGGGGACAAGCGCGCCCTTGATTCCATCGGGCAGGTCGTTCGCACACAGCACGGAGCGGAAGCCGTAGAGACGGTCAACCGCGCCCGTCTGAATCGGATCCGTACCTCCAAACACATTGGAGTCCAGAAGCGAAATCAGGTCCGCGAAGTAATCACCAGCGAGCAAGAGCACATAGTCGCCAACACGACCCTTTGTGGCCGCATTGGTACGGAGCTTTGCGACCGCATTCTTGGTCACGGTTGCCATCGTAATCTTGCCCGCCGTGCAGTTGGCGGCGGTAAACAGTCCGCAAATCTCTTTGGAGATTGCACCGCCGACCGCATCACGTCCGGTCTCTGCCGCACGAGTCCAGAACGAATCGTTTGGAAGTTCGAGCTTGTCCTTAGAAGTGATTTTAATTGTTGCCTTGGGCTGCGCCGAAAGTGTCACAAAGCAGTCGCCGAGTCCATGAGTTTCATGCTCGTAGTTGCCCGTGTTCGTATCGGAGCAATTGTCATCACCGTAGTTTTCAGCAGAACCGCCGCTAATCATAGCAACACGGACTTTCCCGCCGAAATCTGCGGCCGCATCGGACACATCGTAAGAGAATGCCCTAACCATCGTGATTTCGGGCTTGAGCTGGACCAAGACGTCATTAGCCGCCTTGATAACACCAGGAGAAGTAAGAGCCATTGTCTTTTTCCTTTGAGTAAGTTTTACTTGATGTATTTCCCGGACTTCAAGAAAGCGACTCTCTCGGCGGCTGTCTTGCACTTGGCAAGCCCGGCCTTCAAAGTCGGTAACTCTTCATTCGGGGTGAGCACGTTGGCATTCAGCTTAGCCAAGGTCTCGGTCTTCTCCGCAAGAGCGCTCTCAAGGGCTGATGCTTTCGTAAGCAATTCCGCATGAGCCGCCTTTTCGGATTCAAGGTCTTTGGTGAGGCGGGTTGCATCGGCTTTCGCCTTTACAAGTTCCTCGTCTTGGACTTTGAGCTGATTAGTGAAATCGTTTATCTTCGCCTCATAGTCTTTCTTGAGGTTGTCAATCTGCTTTTGCATTGTTGACTGCATACCAGATACCCGCTTATCCGCTTCCGCCTTAGTGACCATCTCCGCTTCCGCCTTTGGTTCTGCGGTAGGTTCTGCGGTTGGCTCTTCTGCGGGCTTGCCCTCTGCCTTGACTTCTACGGGCTTCGCTTCAGCCTTGGGCTCTTCTGCCTTCTTCTCTTCCACCTTTGCAGCAATGAGGTCGGTGATAGTCTGGGGCACATGGAGAAACTTGGGGATTGCCTTACCGGCGAATGCGGCCGCCTTCAACGGCTCTTCCGTCGGAATGATTTCGGCCTTGAGGTTGAAGGTGGCGGCATCCTTTCCAATAATCCAAGTCTCTTCGTCCATCGCTTTCTTAATTGCTTCGTCCGTAAGGTCAAACTTGGTGCGGTAAACGGCAATCAAAGCATCCCGCATCTTATCCAATGTGTCGGCATCCTTGCGCAAACCCTCCGCATCCCCCATTGAAACCGTGTACGGATTATGAATCATAAGGAAGGCATTGCTATCAATCTTAAGTTCATCGCATTGGCAAGCGATAACTGAAGCGATACTTGCCGCCCATCCAATGACGTGCGCAGTTGTCTTGTGTCCCTCCGCACTTGCCATTTTCAACATGTTGCAAATCGCCAGACCTGCAGCGACCGAACCGCCGTAAGAGCTTATGTCAAGCTCTAGTCCTTCTCCGTCCCCAAGCCCTTTGATAAATGAAGAGATTTGGGTCGGGGTGACATCATCATAAGCCACCCGCTCCGCATCGGTGTCAACTATGCAACCGGATATAAGAAACTTTGCCATTTTGTCTCCTTGCAAATAATTACTCGCCTTTGTTTTCGCCCTTTGAAATCATCTGTGATTCCCCGCCACTTAGGAGCTTGAAAGCCGGGTGTGGTATGCCGTTTTCCTTGCACCAAGCGAGCTCATCTTTGATTGTCTCAAGTTTGCTCTGCCAATCATTCCCTAGCACGTCCTGATATGAGGCCGTAAGGTTCTCAAGGCGCATCTTGATAGCCCTCTGGTTCGCCTCTTCGTCAAGTGCCTGTTGCTTTGGCCACTCCCAAGCGATAGATTCCAACTGCTCTTCCGTAAGCGCAGAAATGAGCCCTCTCTTTTCTGCCCATCCCGCCCACTTGCGGAACGTCCAATCACAGAAACTTTCAAGTTGCTTTTGATACTGCTGAAAGCACCGTTCCGAATAGAGTTGGTTGCTCTTGAAATCGCCGTTTGAAATCTTGCCCGTGGCGAACATCTGCGAAAGCCCGAACGGAGAGAAGGAGCGCCCCGCAAGCCAATCAATGAATGATTGAGTATTGGGATTAGGCCTCTTCTGCTCGAGCAACTCCGCCTTAAAACCCGGCGGCATTACTTGGTACTCTGCCGCCGCACTGTTGAACTTATCTAGCTTGTAGGTCTTCTCTTCCGTCTCTTGGGCGGCAAGTCTCTCTACTTCTTCATCCGTCATGCTTTGGATGTCTGCATCATCATCCCCAAAGGCGGACGGTTCTACCGCTTCTTCATCCTGTTTCTCTTGAAGAATCTGGAGTAGCAACTGCGCATTGCGCTTAGCGCCTTGAAGCTCAAACCCTTGCAACATTTCAAGGTCAAGGATAGTCCCAAGGACGTTTGCTAAAGAAGATACACCGCGACCCTGGTGCGGGCGGAATCTATTTGAACACAAGTAGTAGGAACTTTCCCATGCTAGCGCATCGGGGTCGCGGTGAAGGAAATAACACTTGCTCGGATCGAACGTCTCCGCACCACGGCAAGACCTAGACACAATAGCCCCGATGTTCCGACCGTAGGCATCATAGACCAAGCCCTGTGATTGGTGCGCATCCCGTCCGTAGTGCTGCCTCAAAGCATCTTCCGTGCTATTTCCGATTTCGTCGGGCTCAAAGATAAGGAGCTTGCCGCTTCCAGTAACAAAGCCGTCATCAAAGAGCGCTAGGGTATTGCCGCCAAGAATGTTGGTAGTCAACACAAGGCGCAAGACCTCATTGAAGCCGATACCGTCAAAGAAATCGGCATTCTGTGTGAAGCGCGCAAACGGGCGGATGATTTTCTTATCCGCATCCCAAGGCAAAATGACCTTGCCGCCTACAGTGCCAACAACGTTTTGGCACAAGGTTGTAATGAGTGTGTTTAGAGTGCTAGAATTGCGCGCCGCATTCCTCGCAAGGTCAAGCAACCTTCCCCGCTTGTACCCCGAAAGTATCTCATCCTCGCCCGTTGTCTCTACGTGGCCTTGAGGGCGATTGTATGAGTCGGGTGTGCTGACAATCTGGTAGCGCGCCTGGTTGCGGATGATAGTTTTTCTAACCGCCTTTGGGGTCTTCTTCTTTTTGAACAATCCGAACATCTAATCACCCCCAACAGATATAGTGACTTGTTATCGGGTTTGCCGACCTACCCGCCAGAAGGTTGCGCAACTGCATGAGCTCTTTTGAGAGTGCGGAAATGAGCTCGTTTATCTTGGACAGGTCTAGCCTTGTGTAGCTCTTTGAGCCCGTGCCACCAGATACCGTAGCGCTTGCCGTCCCGCTAGTAGCCAACTCCATGCGGACTCGTTTCAGTTCGGCAATGTCGTGTTGACATTCCGCAATCCGAACAAGGGTCTTTCTTTTCTGCTCTGTAGCCATGTCTCTAGCCTATAATTACTTCACACAATTTTGATTCGTGGACGGTGGCGGATAATCCGTCTTGCATTGGCCTTTGCAATCGGCTTGCCTACGTGTGTAGGGGTTGCCAATCCAAGAGAGGCATAGGCGGCTAGCGCTTGCCCTATCGCATCTAGGGCATCGTGGTCGGGCCCGTTGGCTTTCCACTGGTATACCGTTGTCCCGTCCGCTCGTTCCTTTTTGTAGAGTAGCCGTTCCGCCGCCACTTGAGCCGCCCATTTTGCATGGTTGCCGTCCGTGTACCAACTGATTGAGCCTAGATTCCCTAGAGCCGTGAGAAAGCCTTTCTGGACCTGCTCGTGTGCGGCATCGGCATCGAAGTACATCCAACGGCGGCCACTGCCTGCCCTCTTCCTTTCGTCCTCATCCCCGCATAAGAGAGTCCTTCCCACGGCTTCCTTCAAACGTGATTGGAGTTTGGTTCTAAACTGTGTAGAGGCCTTTCCCACGAAACCGCAGCAGGGCAAGCCGCATATTTGTTTAGAGTTTCGTGCGAAGTCTAGCGCCGGGTTCCAGTTCGTGCCGTTGCAGTCGATAGCCCATCCCTGAATCGGATGCGCCAACTTGTCAGAGATTGCCTTTAGCTCCTTCCCCAATGCCGCAAGAGCTTCATAGACCTTTGAATAGTATTCCTGTTCTGTGAGTGTTGCCTTAATCTTGGTTGGTGTGAACTTGTGCCATATAATGCGGCAAGTCCCATCCCGCATGAAGACCGCTATCACCGTGGTAAAGTATTTGGACGGATTGAGGTCGGTGGATGCACACACATAGCGCACGTTCTCACTTGGTACTTCCAGCTCTTTGTAATCGCCCACACGTGCATTCACAATTGCCGCCGTGATAGGAAGAGAGGTGGACATTTCAACGGGGTTCTGCTGATACTCGGCTTGGAAGGCGGAGAAACCAATAACGTGCCGTATCTCCAAGAGCTTTTGCAGAGACGATATGTGCCCGTCCTCCTTTGCAAAGCGCTTGGGATTGAACACCTCCGCGCCCTCGTTCATTTCGGCAAAGTGGTCCTTGTAGAACTTTAGCGACCCCTTGTGTTTGTCCGCCGTGATTCCTTCCGCTAGGCATTCTTCATCCCAGAGGCGGAAATACTCATCCCAAAGTTTGGAGTTCGTGGGGAAGCTAAGCACGGACGGGAAGATAGTAGTGGTCCATGCTTTATCCGCTTTGATTTTCGCTACCAAATCTTCCGGTAGGATTTGGGTCGCGGTCTGGATGATTGATAGGCGGTTCTTGCCTGCCATCGGCATTATATCTTTACGAATTGTATCACAGACCTTTTCTACCGCTTGGGGATTGGCGGCAACTTCACTTGTCTGCAAATCATCCAACAGACAGAGGGTAGGTCTTAGCACTCCGTGTTTCATTCCGCGGAGTGCGCTACCAACTCCCCGACTGGCTATCAGCGACCCGCTTGTCGGCAACTCCTTACCATTGCCGTCCTGCAGTCGTGCAAAGACAAGTTGGCTTGCCGTCTTTGATATGTCCGTGGTGATTCCCTTGTACGTTTGCTTACGATGGAATGAGCCATTGCAGAGGTGGTAAGGGCCACAGAGTGAGGGGTAGTCTAAGGCTAGCTTGGAAGAAGGCTCCGCAATTGCCCTAAAGATGTCCGCAAGGATGTTGTTTGCCCCGACCTGATTAGCGGACACAATCACAACGTACTTTTGCAGACCCGTTGCTATCGCATACAAGGCGGCACATTCCATGTAGCTTGTCTTGCCGCTGCCCCGTCCCATTAGGATGCAGTAGTTTTGACGGGATGCAAGAGCCCCTTGCATCTGCTCAAGTACCTTCTCCCCCAAGGGTGGCGGTGCATCCTCTAGCAAGAGCCCTATGCAGTAGGTCTTGACCCAAGCCGTTAGAGACGCCTCCGCTCGTCTCCGTCTCCGCCAATTCACGGCGGCAAACATTTCGTCTAGGTCGTGGTCTATGGCGAATGCGCTATCTTCGTGCCGCCTCTGCCGCTCCGTGTTGGACATCGCCCGGTCTTCGTGTATTCTCTTCCTCGCCATCGCTCGCCTGAATCGTTAGTTTCGGACTGCGGATCAGTCCCGTCCCCCTGGGTTTTCCCTTGACCACCTTGCCCCCAGACCCAGGGGGGGTATTACTTTACATTTCGTGTACATCCTCATGCCATTGTGCCGTGTCCCCCATTTCCCGCAAGTCCCTCTTGATATTCACTTGCTCATAGTGTTTCTTCAAGTAGTCCTTGCAAGCGCACTCACAACAAAGGGTGTAGTACGAAAACGGGCTACCACGTTCGGGGTTGTAATTGCGGACGTTCTTCAAACATTTCAGCAGTGCCGCGCTAGCTAGGTCCTCGCGCTCATGTGTGGAGTAGCCCGCATACCTACTCCCGTGTAGATAGTGGCGGATGAGCAAGCGGAAGAAGTTGCAGACTTTAACGGTCGGCTCGCCTATCGCCTTGCACTCTTGAAGGGCATTATGAAACTCATCCCGGTCGATGTAGTAATCTCTTGTTCGTGCCATACAACCCGTAATTACTCCGTGTCCTTTCATGCCGATTGGACAAAGGCGCGGGAAGGCACACGGGAAGGCACCTTCTATGCCCCCAGGAGTGCGGGGAAGGCGGAAGGTCGGGGAAGTATGCCCCGAACGGCATGGAAGCGGCTACGGGGCATCTACGGCGGATAGGGTGCGACGGGGCTAAGATGATGCGCCGTGACCAACCTTATGACCCGTGGCGAACATCCCCGCCGTGTGTGTCGTGTGTGTGAGTGTGTGTGTGTGCCCCCCCTAGACTTAGACGCCGTGCGACGTGTCCCCATAGCCTAGGCAGATAGATACCTCCCCAAGACCTACCCACACGGAAACGGCTCAAGAACCGCCCTAGGTCGTCTCCGTGGATTGAAGGGTACAACCATGCCCCAGAATGACTAGGGACGGCTCTAGGGTGTCCCATGCCGCTATGCCGTCCATCCCCACATGTCTTGTCTTGTCATGTTCCAAAGCATGAGGATGAAGGATGGATGATGGAAGGACGGATGGAGGGATGGAGGGATGGAGGGATGGAGGGATGATACCCACAACATCAGCCTATACCCCCTAGGCTTCTACCTCCTATGCCCTATGCCCCATATACCCCATGCCCCCTTAAAGTATAAGACCAATAACACTATGTATTACTATACTAGTTATTCCTAGGATATACTTACTAGGCTACTTTTGTAGCCACCTCTCTAAGTAGCCAAGTATTGTATACTACAATCTCCTAGCATTCTCTTACTTGGCTACTTTTGAAGCCATTGGCAGTCCAACCCTACAGACCTACTTGGCTACTTTTGAAGACCCCTACTTGGCTACTTCTGATAAAAGCACCCGTCCCCCTACTTGGCTACTTGGGTGACCCTTACTTGGCTACTTTGATAGCCGCATCCAGTCACCATCTTGAAAGACCTACTTGGCTACTTTCAGGCATTGAGCATCTAGCCTACTAGGCTACTTTCCTACTAGCCCTACTAGGCTACTTTCAACAAGTCCAAGATGCGCTTGACCTTGTTTCCGTTAAGCCCCAGTTCTTTACGAACATCGTCAACCAATAGGCGATACCAAGCGGGACTCCCGTCCAAGCCGGGTACACCAGGGGCGACGGTATCGAGGAGCAACCATTTATGGGCTAGGGGGATGAAGTTTTGAACGGAGACGGAAGGCACCCCCAAGGCCTCCGCAATTCTGTGTTTGGCGAACGTGAACGGCTTCCCATCTTGTCCGATGATGTAAGCCATCATTAAGATGCGCGGGTAGTGGCGAGACCTCCCCAACTTCGTTTGTGTTTGAATGGGACCGTCTTGTTCCAACTGTGCGATAACCTTCGCCGCCTTTTCTGGCAGGTCTGGGTCACGGCCTTTGCGGAGACCCGCATCAAAGCTCTCTAGTAGTTCGGCTTTGGTTGCTTGCGGAAGACCGCATATATCCCACAAGAAAACATCGCGGGCCCTTGCGGCATCGCCGCCGTGGCGGGCGCGACAACCCTCCTTGAAAGCAAATCTCTTGTTTAGTCTCGGCGTTTGCGGTTGCGGCTCTGGCGGCGGCTCTGGTTGAAGGTCTGGCAACTCCGGTACTTCTTCAACCTCTGCCGCTTCTGTCGATTCTTCAAACGTGTAGTCGCGCTCATTTTGGAGTGCGGCCACCGTCAAAATATCTTCGTCCATTTCTGATTTCCTTCATAAGTTTTCGCTCCGGTGATAAGCTCATTCCCTCGCTCTTGGTAGGAGCGGGGTACTCACCTTGCGGCTTTCCCCCTTATGAGGAATGAGCGACGTCGGCACCACCCGTGCGTCATCAATAATTACCATCGTGTCAATCCATGTGACCTCTCTTATATATTAAATATATTATTAACCCCGCTGCCATCGCTTCTCCGCTCCTTGTCTGCCAGCCGCTACCTTCTTCGGATCCTTGGCGCGGACTGAATGCAGTTGCATGATTTGAGCGGCAAAAGCCTCTTCCATGCTGTCAGTGAGCGGATTAGGTATCACTCCAACCACTCGGCGCATAATTCGCCCGACCGTCTCATCAGACATCGGCGAACATAGAAGAGGTCGAATACACTCTAACGGATTTTCTTTCATTTGTTTTCTTCCTTGTTTTTGTTTGGACTAGACTAGTAGGCAGACTACATGAGGTGCAACATGAAAAGATTAAAGTTCATTTTATCGGCAGACGGCACAAGGCTAATCCGACTCCGCTCAATAAAGGCGGTGCGTCTCAAGACGCACGCCGGTAACGGCTTCGTTGCCTCTAAGATTGTGGCACAACTTCGCGGTGGCGGTGAAGATGTGACCTTGTCCGCATACACGGCAATTGACGGCACTCCAGAGGCGGAAAGCCTGCCCTCTCGCGCGCAGGCGGACATGAGCCGTCTACTTGCCTTGCTCAATGGCGGAAGGCTTGCCAAGGGCGAGAAATGGCCCTCTAAATGAATTGGAGGTAATACCATGTTGAATGAAATCAGATCAGTAGCATTTTCTCAAGGCTTCGTCACGGGGATGTTGACCCTCCTTACGGCGGCCGCGGTGGCGAAGTTGCTTTGAGATTGCCCCCTCCCTCCCCAAGAGGGAAGGAGAGGGCGTTGGAGTCATTTCATCTTACTTGGACCGCGCCCGCGCATCCTCCATGTACTTGAACATCTGCGCACCAGAATAAGGACGGCTTGTGTTCAAAGTGAGGTAGACCCGGTCGCGCTCTTCACCGACAACGGGCAGTTTCACAAGGAGGATTTCAATCTCGGATGGATAACCCGCTTCCTTGAATGCGGTAAGGCGGTGCTGCCCGTCCATAAGGTAGCCGTTCCCGTCAATCACAATCGGGTCGCCGTTTAATATCCACCTTCCCGCCTTAATGCTTCGGACCAACATGGCCACGTGGTCCTTTTTGATTGGGCGGTTCCGCTCGTTCTTTGCCAGAAGCGAGTCAACGAGCTTCTTAGTCACCTTTACGACTTTGACTTGAGTTTTCATTCTGTTGTTTTTCCTTTGTTGTTTTGTTGTTGCTTGGTTACGCGGTGCGGAGACCGTTGGCGAAGTCAAACACCGATTGCAACCGGATTCGATTAACTCCGTCAAGCGGTGCAATGTCAAGCCTCCCCAACTTCACCAAGCGGTAAATGGTGGGGCGGCTCAAACATAAACGGCGCGCCGCTTCCGTGTACGTGATTAGTCTTGTATCTTCTTCTTTGGGGATGGGGGTTGTGTCATCACCGGTTAGGATTGCATCTATCCTTGCGAGAACGGCGGGTGTCGCCGTGGCAAGTTTGATGAACCGTTCATTAGTCGTCATTCTATTGCATCGTCTTCCTCGGGTTGTTTACATCGTGGGTTAACAGGGCACACATTATAAACCAGTGTGAGCTAGGCTTTCAATGGGGGGTCGGAAAATAGTTGAAGATTTTTTGACGATGCAAAAAAGACGGCGGGTTTGCCGCCGTCCTTCTTCTCTCTTGTATGTCACAGAGTTAGAGTCCAAGTAGCTTGCGGGCGAGCTCCTTCCGTTGTTCTTTCGTCAACCCCGAAATCAAATCGTCAACGGTGGGTGTCTTCACCGGCGCGGGAACACTTGCCGTAAGCCGCTTCCGTCCCTTGCCCTTTCCGTCCAACACCGACCCTTGCATCCGCTTCCGCATCCGCTCGGCGGCATGTTTGGCTTCTGGATTGTAGTAGTTGTTCAAGGTAGTTTCGGCTTCGCCGTGTCCAACAATGAGCCGAATGTCCTCCACCGGTACACCCGCTTGCAAGGCAAGAATGACGAACGTGTGACGGAAGGAGTGCCAACCATAGACGGACGCCGCTCGCTTGCCGATTCCCCGCTCTTGTCTCGTTTGCTCAATGAGGTCAAGCCGTGTTTTCCGTGCAGCAGAAATCGCCACCATCGGCCGTAAGGTTTGGCCGGTGAGTTTTTCAATTTCGCGCAAGTCCATCGACACTTGCGACCTTGCAACGTTCAATGCGGCGGCAATGTCCACGGAGCGCTCGCCCGCCTTGAAGCGTTTATACACATCCATCAGACGATTGCGCTTGTATTCTGTGAAACCCGCACCGTCAATCACTTCCGCAAGTTCTCTTTGCGTCTCGCCTTTCTCCGTCACTTCGGCAACTGGTTCTTTTTTCCCCCCGAACACCGCACGGGCGAAGAAGGGCTTCACGGCGCGCCCGATTCCATCCGGGTTGCGGATGTAGGATGCTTGCGCAGACGGGAAGACATACTGAGAAGGGGCTTTACCATCGCCCGGAACTGGGGACAATTGCTCGAGCACTTCGCCCAATCTCCCAAAAATCGGGATGGTGACTTTCACCCCCGCTTTAGCGGTGACACAAGTAATGAGCCCTTGTCTCAAATCAATGTCCGCCCATTTCATGTTGCACACGTCACCAAGCCTCATCCCGGTACAAGCCGCCGCCACCACAAGGGGATAGATGTTGGTATCTTTCGCACAATCTAACACCTTCTCCAACTCTTCCACGGTTAGAGCCTTGCGGGAGATTTTCTTGTTCTCTCCCGTTCCACCTCCGCGCAACTGGATGTTGGCGAATGGGTTCTTGCGCGCCAGTCCGTTCGAATGAAGACTTGCGAAAACCCCACTTACAAGATGCTTCATCTTTGAGACCGTCTCCCAAGCGAAAGCACCTTTGATATGCTCAAACCAGGCGGAAGCGATTTCAAGGGTAACATCATTCACGGTCTCACACCGCTTTTTGTTGGCGCGGGCTTCGCCTTGACAAAAAGAGGAGAAGCGGGAAAGCCAATTCTTTATCACTCCGCACCACGTCTCGGATGGTGTCTTGGCACGTATAACATTGTTGCGCCAGTAGTCGTAGAGCTTGGCAAGCGGCAAGCCCTCCAAATCTTCCCCCGTCCGTGCCTTGTAGGCTTTGGCTTGAAGTTCGGCGGGGTCTTTTTGCGCCTCTTTCCTCCATGCCTCAAAAGCCTTTTGAGCGGCCTTACGGGACTTCTCAAAGGCCTCATCGCCTTTTGCAGAAAGGCAAACATTCCCCTTTGAGTCAACGGGTATCGTGCCCTCAATCGGGATATTGAGATTGGTAGTCTTCTTCTGTCCCTTGACGGAAAGGCGCCCGTACCATGTCGGGCGGAAAGTTCCGTCCAAGTTCGGCATAATCTTCAAGCTCATTTTCTTTGTCCTTTCTTTGTCTTTGTCCTTGGCTTGTCGCCTTCCATTGGTTGACGACGGTCAGCATTTTATCACAGAAAGGGGGCAGAAAGCAAGGGGAAAGTGGGGTACAAAATGGGGTACAAAGCGGTTTTCAGACAGAAAACAATATAAAAACATTGGAGATTATAGGATAATCCGTTTGCTTGGGGTGCAAAAGGTCAGGGGTTCAAATCCCCTCGGTCCGACCATTTTGAAGTGCGTTTCACCAATGGAATCAAGGGTTGGGGGGCTTTTGGGGTTCCGTTCAGTCTCCGAAAATTGTTCCGTTTCGCGCGCCGTAGGTGGTGGACACAGTGGTGGACACGCGCCGCTTGCCCCAATGCTGGACGCATTTTTAGGAAAATACTACTTGTAGCCAAATAAGCAATATGATATAATATGCGGCGTCAACCCAAATAAGGCAATTCGCAAAAGGCAAATCGATGAAGGCGCAGACGCCAGAAGACAAGAAGAGGATCGAAGCGTACAACAAGACGCTTGACCAGTATCCCAAGCCGAGCGTCACGGCGGACATTATCGCCGTGCGTCC
>JAEEGL010292909.1_pt1 | contig 20845 bp, 17 predicted proteins | sample 9134231 | NCBI WGS metagenome assembly JAEEGL01 (sample SAMN16246548, study PRJNA631951) | gut metagenome | biome: gut microbiome; feature: rumen; material: fiber-attached | host: Bos | place: Iran: Karaj | collected 2018-10
AAGGTGATCGGGATGCAGTTGAAAGTAAAATGGGTTTTCTTTGACCTCGGCTCAACGTTAATTGACGAAACAGCGGCAGACAACCGAAGGATTAGAGAGATGATTTCGGGCACGGATGTCACAGAGGAAGCATATCGTGAAAAACGTCTTGAGATGATCCGAAAAGGACGAAACGGAGACCTCTCTGCAATAGAATACTTTGCTCTGATCAAGATGCCGTGGCATAGCGAGGATGAGGTTCCATATCCTGATGCTGTGCCGACTTTGACAATGCTAAAGCGACGTGGGTATAGACTCGGTTTGATTGCCAATCAGAACTACGGCACAGAGCAGCGTCTGAAAAACTGGGATCTACATCATTATTTTGAAGTGATTGCTGCGTCCGCAGAACTCGGTATGGCAAAACCTGATCAGGCGATTTTTGAATGGGCTTTAAAGCAAGCGGATTGCAGGCCACAAGACGCAGCCATGGTTGGTGATCGTATGGACAATGATATAGCTCCTGCAAATCGTCTTGGAATTCATACGGTCCGATTGAAGCGTGGGCTTGGTGCTTATCATGAACCTCAGTCAGACGATGAAGTGGCAGAATATACAGTATCAACGCTTGCTGAACTTCTTGATTTGCTATGAAAGATTAAGCAACAAATTAAGCAACAAATTCCGGTTTGTCTTTGTCGAAAAGAGCCGCAGTAGGAAAAGAAGTGTGAGCCGCCAGACTCGCACCTCTTTTCCCTTCTTTGCGGAGCTCGCCCCAAAGGCGGGCGCTTTGATCGGGATCGCGCTTCATCCGTGCCGGCCGCTATTCAGGCGACCCGGCGGAGGACATCCCGAAATTCCGCCAGGTTTCGCCGGAGCAGGCGTCCGCGGCGGGTTCCCGGAGGAAACGGATGGCGCCGGAAGCGTCCTTATCCCTGCGGATATAGACTTCTTCCGCTTCGCCGGGAAGGGCATAGACCCCATAGCCGACAAAGGCTTTGACATTCGTCTCGAAATCCTTGGACGGGAACGCGTCCGGAACAAAGCTGCGGAGATTCCCCCGGAATTCCGCCCCCGCCGGAAGGCTGCCGTCATAGCCTCCCTCTTGAGGAGGCTCCCCATAGGCTTTCCGGTAATCCTCCTCCCGGAGATAGAGAATGTCGTCCACCCTCAGCCAGGCATATTGCAGCTTTTCCGCCGTGAAGCAGGCGTAGCTGCCGCTCATGGAAACATAGACCGCCTCCGGCCGTTCTTCGCTGACAAAGACCTCGCTGCCGTCGGGGACGAGGCCGGTCATTTCCTCCCGGGGAAAGTCCCTGACCCCTTCCAGCTTTCCCGCCGATATGTAGCCCTCCGGCAAGGCGTCCGCGGCCCTTTCCCCGCCCATGTAATAGAGCGTGCCCCCAACGAGGACGCAGGGCTTCTCCGCCGTGTTCTTCGTCTTCCCGCAGCCCGCAAGGGCGCAGAGGAGGAGCAGAGCGGCGAAAAGAAGCAGAGGCTTTTTCATGTCGGTCCCTCCTTTCAAAGCATTCGTTGATCATATAGACGCGGAAAACCGACCGATGTTCCCCACTGATTATAAAATCATGAAGCTTTCGCGTTGATTCTACGAAAGAGCCATGCAGCGTGTCGATCAACCGATGGTTGAGTATATCCCGAAAAAAAGCGCCGGAGCGGCAAACGCCGCTCCGGCGCGTCGGTTTCCGGGCATCACCGTTCCGGAAGGAAGCTCAGGGGGTCCACCCGGACTTCGTCCAGGGTCATGGCGAAATGGAGGTGGTTCACGTCGCCGATCTCCGCGTCAGCGGTGCTGCCCACCGCGCCGATCACCTGCCCCAGGCTCACCGTATCCCCGGCCTGCACCGTGGGCGTGCCCGCCAGGTTGCAGTAGATGCTGCGCAGTCCGGCCCCGTGGTAGAGCACCACAGTGACGCCGTACATCTCGTCGGTGTAGACCCGCTCCACGGTGCCGTCGGCGGCGGCCAGCACCTTCTGGCCCAGGTCTGCCTCAATGTCGATGCCGCTGTGGGTGCGCCAGTCCAGCATGGTGCGGTCATACTGCAGAGCGTCCACGCTGTAGGCCGCGCAGATATCCCCCTTGACGGGCCAGCCGAAGGCGGTGGCGATGACCTCCGCCGCTTCCTCCGGCGGCAGCTGGGCTGCTTCCAGGCTCTCCCCGGGCTCCTCCGTGGGCGGCGGCGTGGTTTCCGGCTCCTCCTGCCGGGGCGGCACGACCTCCGGCATCCAGGTGTAGATCACGCCGGGGTCCGCCGTGCGCCGGGGCTCCGCCGGCCGGTTCTGCAAACTGGGCTCTACGGGCTTCGTGCTGTCCATGGCGGCGGAAAAAAGCCAGGCCGTGACCCCGATGACCAGCACGCAGAGGAGAAGAATGAAATAGAAGCTGCGCTCTCCGATAAAGCGCAGGATGCGCAGAAGGATGGGTTCCCTCGGTTCCTTTTCGTTCAAGTGTTTCACCCCCAAAGATGTAAGAGACTCCGCGGAGAAGTTCTCCGCGGAGCTCTCTCATTGGGGATTATTCCCCCCGCCGGGGGATTTATTCAGACAAGCCGAAATGAGGCCGAAGCCTCGCAGAGTTCGCGCCCGCTCGTCATCGCAAGCTCCATATCATTCGCTTCGACCCAGAGGGTCAAAGCTCGTTCATTTCGCTGCTCTTCCTCTTCAAAATGGAAGCGCCGCTTCCATTTTGAGAAGGACGTTTCGCCGGAGTATTCAAGCAGTACCGCTCGCGGTGCTGCGCCGGATTCCGGCGAATAAGGACGCAGTGCGGGGAGCGCAGCGTAATCTCTCTCAAATCGGAGCCCAGCGAAGCGGGTCCGATTTGAATTTTCAAAGGTTGAAGAACGCCTTTCTCCCCAGGTACTGGGCCGCGTCGTCCAGCTCCTCCTCGATGCGCAGCAGCTGGTTATACTTGGCGACCCGGTCCGTGCGGCTGGGCGCGCCGGTCTTGATCTGGCCGGCGTTGAGGCCCACCACCAGGTCGGCGATGGTGGTGTCCTCCGTCTCGCCGGAGCGGTGGCTCACCACGGCGGTGTAGCCCGCGCGGTTGGCCAGCTGGATGGCGTCCAGGGTCTCGGTGAGGGTGCCGATCTGATTGAGCTTGATGAGCACGCTGTTGCACACCCCCAGCTCGATGCCCTTGCGGATGCGGCTGACGTTGGTGACGAAGAGGTCGTCGCCCACCAGCTGCACCTTGCCGCCCAGCCTGTCGGTGAGCATCTTCCAGCCGTCCCAGTCGTCCTCGGCCATGCCGTCCTCGATGGAGATGATGGGGTATTTCTCCACAAAACCGGCATACATCTCCACCATCTGCTGCGGGGTCATGGTGATGCCCCGCTTGGGCAGGTGATAGCAGCCGTCCGCCTTGTCATACCAGTCGGACACCGCGCCGTCGATGGCCAGCATGAAATCCTCGCCGGGCTTGTAGCCCGCCTTCTCGATGGCGGTCACCAGGGCCTTCAAGGCGTCCTCGTCGCTGTCCAGGTTGGGGGCATAGCCGCCCTCGTCCCCTACGCCGGAGGCGGGGACCACCTTCTTGAGGGTGTGGAATACCTCGGCGCACATCCTGAGGGCTTCCTTCCAGCTCTTGGCCCCCACGGGCATGATCATGAATTCCTGGATGTCCACATTGGAGCCGGTGGCGTGGGCGCCGCCGTTGAGTACGTTCATCATGGGCACGGGCAGGGTCTTGGCGTTGGCGCCGCCGATATAACGGTAGAGGGGGAGACCCAAGGCGTTGGCGGCGGCCTTGGCGCAGGCAAGGGACACGCCCAGGAGGGCGTTGGCCCCCAGGCGGGTCTTGTTGGGGGTGCCGTCCAGCTCCCTGAGCAGGTTGTCGATGGAAACCTGGTCCATGGCGTTCAGGCCGATGACGGCCTCCGCGATCTCCCCGTTGACGGCGGCCACGGCGGTCTCCACGCCCTTGCCCATATAGCGGCTCTTGTCCCCGTCCCGCAGCTCGCAGGCCTCATAGACGCCGGTGGAAGCGCCGGAGGGCACCGCCGCCCGGCCCATGGTCCCGTCGTCCAGCCAGACCTCCACCTCCACGGTGGGGTTGCCCCGGCTGTCCAGGATCTCCCGTCCCAGAACGTCCACGATCTCCAGATATTTGCTCATGTCCGAATTCTCCTTATCATCATATTTCCGCGGTATTTTATTTTTCGATCAGACTCACGCCCGTCATTTCGGCGGGCTGCTCCAGGCCCATGAGGCTCAGAACGGTGGGGGCGATGTCCGCCAGCCGCCCGTCGTGCAGCTTCACGTCCGCGCCCCGGATGAGGAAGGGCACCGGGTTGGTGGTGTGGCCGGTGTGGGGGGTGCCGTCGGGGTTCCAGACCACCTCGGCGTTGCCGTGGTCGGCGGTGACGATGCTGATGCCCCCGGCCTCCGCCGTGGCCCGCACCGTTTCCATGACGCACTTGTCCGTCACCCGCACCGCCTCCAGGATGGCGTCCCAAACGCAGGTGTGGCCTACCATGTCGCAGTTGGCGTAGTTCACCACCACCAGGTCATAGGCCCCGCTGCGGATGCGTTTGCACACCTCCTCGCAGACCTCATAGGCCCGCATCTGGGGGATCAGGTCATAGGTGGGATATTCCTTGGGGGAGGGGATCAGCACCCGGTCCTCCCCCGGCAGAGTCACCTCGCTGCCGCCGTTGAAGAAGAAGGTGACGTGGGCGTATTTCTCCGTTTCGGCGATGCGCAGCTGGGTCATCCCCAGGCGGCTCAGATATTCTCCCAGGGTGTTTGCCGGTTCCTCCGGCGGGAAGGCCACGCGCACGTTGGGCAGGTCCGCGTCGTATTGGGCCAGGCAGACGAAATCCACGGGGAAATACCCGCTGACGCGCCGGAAGCCGTCGAAATCCGGGTCGCAGAAGGCGCGGGTGAGCTCTCTGGCCCTGTCGGGCCGGAAGTTCATGAAGAAGATGCTGTCTCCCTCACGAACCAGGCCCTCGGGGCAGCAGAGCACCGGCTCCACGAATTCATCCGTGACGCCCGCGGCGTAGGATTCCTCCATGGCCCGCACCGGGTCGCCGCAGGGCTTCCCCGTGCCTGCCACCAGGTTTTCATAGGCCCTTTGCACCCGCTCCCAGCGCTTGTCCCGGTCCATGGCGTAGAAGCGGCCGCAGAGGGAGGCCACCTGCCCCAGGCCGATCTCCCGGCACCGGCGCACCGCCTCCTCCACATAGCCCTTTCCGGACTGGGGGGAAGCGTCCCGCCCGTCCATGAAGCAGTGGAGCCAGGCCTTTTTCACGCCCTTGTCCTTCAGCAGCCGCAGCAGGGCCCAGACGTGATGAACGTCGCTGTGGACGCCGATGTCGCTGAGGAGCACGAAGATGTGGGCCGAGACCTCCGCCTGAGCGCAGCGCACGGCGGCGGAGGCCAGGACGGGATTGACGAAAAAGCTGCCGTCGGCAATGCTGTTGGAGATGCGCAGCAGGCTCTGGTACACCACCCGGCCCGCGCCGATATTGGTGTGGCCCACCTCGCTGTTGCCCATGGTGTCGGGGGGCAGGCCCACGTCGGGGCCGGAGGCGGCCAGTTGGCAGTGGGGGTTTTCCGCCCAGAGGCGGTCGAAATTGGGGGTCCCGGCAGCGAGAATGGCGTTGCCCGCCTTTTCCGGGCTGAGGCCGAAGCCGTCCATGATGATCAAAGTTACCGGTGTTTTCATAGCTTTGCCGCTTCCACGATCTGACAGAATTTTACGGGGTCCAGGCTGGCCCCGCCGATGAGGCCGCCGTCCACGTCCGGCTGGGCGAGGAGCTCGGCGGCATTGGAGGGATTCATGCTGCCTCCGTACTGCACCGTCACAGCCCGCGCGGTCCGGGCGTCGAATTTCTCCCGGATGGCGGCGCGGATCTCCCGGCACATCTCCTGGGCCTGGGCGGGGGAGGCGGTCCGCCCCGTGCCGATGGCCCACACGGGCTCATAGGCGACGACGGTCTTCCGCATGGCGGCGGCGTCCAGCCCCGCCAGGGCCAGCTTCAGCTGGGTGCGGACCACTTCGGTCTCCGCTCCCGCGTCCCGCTGGGGCAGGGTCTCCCCCACGCAGAGGATGGGGGTCATGCCCGAAGCCAGCACCCGCTGCAGCTTCCGGCCGATGAGCTCGTCCGTCTCGCCGTGATAGGCCCGGCGCTCGCTGTGGCCCACGATGACGTATTTCACGCCGGCGTCCCTGAGCTGGGCGGCGGAGATTTCCCCGGTATAGGCCCCGGAGGCCTCGGCGGACACGTCCTGCACTCCCAGACTGACCCGGCTGCCCCGCAGGAGGCGCAGCAGGGGGGCGGCCATAATGGCCGGGACGCAGAGCACCACCTCGCAGGCGCGGTCCTTGGGCAGCCGGAGCTTCAGCTCCCCGGCATAGTCCTTCAGCCCGGAGGGCAGCAGATTCATTTTCCAGTTGCCCGCGATGACGGTTTTGCGGTATTTCGGATTCATGGCGTTTCCTCAGGCGTCCGGCAGGCAGGCGATGCCGGGCAGCTCCTTTCCTTCCAGGAATTCCAGGCTGGCCCCGCCGCCGGTGGAAATGTGGCTGATCTTGTCCGCCAGTCCGGCCTTCTGCACGGCGGAAACGCTGTCGCCCCCGCCGATGACGGTGGTGCCCTTGCAGGCCGCCATAGCCGCCGCCACCGCCATGGTGCCCCCGGCGAACGCCGGCTCCTCGAAGACGCCCATGGGCCCGTTCCAGATGACGGTGCCGGCTTTCTCGATCTCAGAAGCGAAAAGCTTCCGGGTTTCGGGGCCGATGTCCAGGCCCATCCAGCCGTCGGGGATCTGCCCGTCGGGAACGACGCGGGGCTCCTCACCGCCGGAAATGGCGGTGGAGATCAGGCTGTCGACAGGCAGCAGCAGCTTCACGCCCTTTGCTTTTGCCTTGTCCATCATCTTCCGCACGTAATCCAGCTTTTCCTCGTCCAGCAGGCTGCTGCCGATCTGCCCGCCCAGGGCCTTTGTGAAGGTGTAGGACATGCCGCCGCCGATGAGCAGGGTGTCCGCCTTGTCCAGCAGGTGGTCGATGACCGCCAGCTTGTCCGCCACTTTGGCTCCGCCCAGCACGGCCACCAGCGGCCGCACGGGGTCTTCCACCGCGCCGCCCAGGGCCTTCAGCTCCGCGGCGATGAGGAAGCCGCAGTAGGCGGGCAGGTAGTCCGCCACCCCAGCGGTGGAGGCGTGGGCCCGGTGCACGGTGCCGAAGGCGTCGGACACATAGAGGTCCGCCAGGGAAGCCAGGGCCTTGGCAAAGTCGGGATCGTTCTTCTCCTCCTCCTTGTGGAAGCGGAGGTTTTCCAGCAGCAGGACCTGGCCCGGCTGCAGGGCCTTCGCCATGGCCTCGGTCCCGGCCCCCACACAGTCGGGGGCCATCTGCACCGGCAGCCCCAGCAGCTCGCCCAGGCGTTCGGCCACGGGCTTCAGGGACATTTCCGGCACGACCTGGCCCTTGGGGCGGCCCAGGTGGGAGCAGGCGATCACGCTTCCGCCCTCCCGGAGGATGAAGCGGATGGTCTCCAGGGCGGCGCGGATGCGGGTATCGTCCCCGATGACGCCGTTTTTCAGGGGCACGTTGAAGTCGCAGCGCAGCAGCACCTTTTTGCCCCTGAGGGGCGCGTCGGCGACGCTTTTCTTGACGTAGTTCATGGATTGACCTCCTTGATTTGGGGTTCCTGTGATGAATGGAACGGCTTTCAGACGAGACCGGGGAAGCCCTGCTGCCGCAGCGCTTCATAGCACAGAAGCGCCACGCTGTTGCCCAGGTTCATGCTTCGGGCCCCCGGGATCATGGGGATGCGGATGCAGCGGTCGGGGTATTTCTCCCGCAGCCAGGCGGGCAGCCCCGCGCTCTCCCTGCCGAAAAGGAGCCAGCATTCCGCCTCGAAGGACACGTCCGTGTAGCGCACGGCCCCCTTGGTGGTGGCCAGCCAGAGGGGCTTGTCCCCCTCCCGCCGGAGGAAATCCCCGATATTCTCATAGACCCGCAGGTCCAGCAGGTGCCAGTAATCCAGCCCGGCCCGCTTCACGGCCTTTTCGGAAATGTCGAAGCCCAGGGGGCGGACCAGGTGCAGCCTCGCCCCGGTGATGGCGCAGGTCCGCGCGATATTTCCCGTATTTTGTGGTATCTCCGGTTCCACCAATACTATATTTACCATTTCTGCCTCTCCTCCGGCCCGGCGCGCAGGCTCTGCTACATTGTAGTACGCACCGGGGGGATTTGCAAGCGAAAATTGACGAAATAGTTCGGAAAACCCCGTTGAAATTTGCCGAAACCCGGTGTTTTTGCGGCTGAAAAGTTATCAAAAATGATAGTTTTGCAGGAAATGAGAAAAAGGCTTTACAAAGCGGAAAGCGAGTGCTATAATGACCGGGCACTAAGGAACCCCGGGAATGTGCGCCTGTAGCTCAGTTGGATAGAGCGTCTGCCTCCGGAGCAGAAGGTCGTGCGTTCGAGTCGCGTCAGGCGTGCCAGGTAAAGACGACTTGCGAAAGCAAGCCGTCTTTCCTGATTTACGGGGGGTTTCTTTTGACTAACTGAAGTACGCGTACACGTAGACGTATGGGAAAGGAGTGGGACCGTGGACAACGCGAAAGCGGCCCAGAGGGTGACCCTGGTGGGCCTGGGGGCCAACGCCGGCCTCTGCATCCTGAAGCTGGCCGTCGGATTTCTGGCCCATTCCAGCGGCCTCATCTCCGACGCGGTGAACTCCGCCTCCGACGTGCTGAACACCCTGATCGCCATGATCGGCGTCCGCATCGGCAACAAGCAGGCGGACGACGACCATCCCTACGGGCACGCCCGCTTCGAGTGCGTGGCCTCGCTGCTCCTGGCCTTCCTGGTTTTTGCCACCGGCCTGGGCATCGGCTGGAACGGGGTGAAGGCCATCATCTCCGGCGGCGAGGGGCTGGAGACGCCCGGCGTCCCGGCTTTGGCTGCCGCGGCGGTGGTTTGCGCGGCCAAGGAGCTTCTGTACTGGTACACCATCCGGGCGGCGAAGAAGCTGGACAGTCTGGCCCTGAAAGCCAGCGCCTGGGACCACCGCAGCGACGTGTTCGCCGCCCTGGGCGTCTTCGCGGGCATCCTGGGGGCGCGGCTGGGGGTCCCCATCCTGGATGCGGTGGCGGGCGTCGTCATCAGCATCCTCATCCTGCGGGTGGCGGTGAACATCTTCATGGAAGCCGTGAACCAGACGGTGGACAAAGCCTGCGAGCCGGAGCTGGAGGGGCGCTTCCGCACGGCGGCTCTCTCACAGGGGGGCGTCCGCCGGGTGGATGAGCTGCGCTCCCGGCGGGTCGGCTCCGGCGTGTATGTGGATATGGAGATCGCGGCGGACGGGAACCTGAGCCTTCGGGACGCCCACGATATCGCCGAGCGGGTGCATGACGCGGTGGAAGCCTGCGAGCCGGGCATCCGCCACTGCATGGTCCATGTGAATCCCTACACCGGGGATAACGGGGAAGGGGGCTGACAGAGATGGGCGACGACCGCCGTATTGTTCGCCCGGGAAAACGGGCGGGGCGCACCATCGCCCTGTGGCTGGCGGCGCTGCTTTTCGCCGCGGCCTTCCTGGGCTGCACGGGAAATCAGTACACGGAAGATGAAAAAGCCGCCGCAGGGGAAAAGGGGCGGAAGATGATGCAGGAGTGGCTGGAGCGGGAGCTTCCCGGCGCAGAACTCCTCAGCGCCGAGCCCTATATTTTCCACAACCCCGGCCTCGCGCCTTATAAGCTGACGGAGCTGGTTTCCGGGACCTTCCGAAAAGACGGGCAGGAGCAGGCATATTGGCTGAATACCTCCAGCGGCGAAGTCTGGCTGGAACAGAGCCGGGAAACCATGGAGGAGCTGGAGAAGCTGTGCAGTGAATGCGCGGCGGAAGCGCTGGGGTTTCACAGCGGGGATTACCGCTATGAGAGCGAGTCCGGCGGAGTGTACTTCGACATCGGTGTGCGGGACAGACCGCTCATGCTGCTTCCCGCGGGATTCGTCCTTTCAGGCAAGACGCTGGAGGAATTCCTGCATGCCCCGAACGAACGCCCGGCCCTGCATGTCAGCCTCTGCTACAGCGTGCCGGACGAGGTTTCCCTTGCCGGCTTTACCCTGGCTGACATCCGCCGCGTGCTGGACGAATACGGTCTGGAGGGCAGCGTCTGCCTGGATAACGGAAGCGAGTCCCTCTCCATGAACGCCGGAAAAGTACGCTATGAGCGCTGGGGCTTCCTGGACCTGCCGGACTTCCGCGTTTGGGCGGCGGTGACCGAGCGCAGCGAAAAGGCCGATCCCGAGACGGGGGAGATCACCGCGGAAACCCTGGAGCTGGACGCGCAGCGCGACCTTGCGGTGGAGCGCACGGCGGAAGGATGGAAAACGACCTTTCCCGGCGGCTACTTCTTCGCGAGGGTCTACGCCTATGACGACTCGCCCCTGCTGGAGCAGACGCTTGTCTGGCGGGCGGAAGGGGAGAGCCAAAGCGACGGCGACCGGTCCCTTTACTGGAAGGAGACCGACCTGGGATGGGCCCTCACCTTCAGCGACCGGGAGGAACCCTGCAGCCTGTCGGAGGAATACCTCATCGCCGTAAAGAATGGATAAAACCACCCCGCGGTATCTGCCGAGCGCAGATACCGCGGGGTTATTCCTGCTTGAACAGCCTCCCCCATGGAGGTGGAGAAGCTACCAGCCCCAGTCCTTTTCCCCGGCGGGCAGGATGGGCTTCGGCGCTTCGGCGCTAAGGGCGGCGGCCAGCAGGAATTTCCGAAAGGGCTCCAGCCGGGGCAGCAGCGCAGCGACCCTGTGCGCAAAGTCGTCGAAGGAGCCCAGCTCCCCGTCGGGGAAATGCTCGGTGACCAGCCAGTTTTTGTAGCGAAGCCATTTCGCCGCCGGGTGGTCCGGGGCGTAGCCCCTGGGCAGGGTCTTGAGCCGGTCCCCCTCCAGAGTCAGCCGTCCCTCCTCCAGGATGGCCTCCCACTCCGCCTGGTTGGCGGCGATATAGTCCCGCACCCGGTTCACCTTCGCCGTCTCCTCCAGAAACAGGCCGGTGCCGAAGATCGTCGCCCCCGGCTCCACGCAGAGGAAATAGCCGATGGGCAGCCAGCTTTTCCGGTCCGCGGATATGTAGGCCCGGAAGGAGGGATTGTAGGGGGGCACGTTCTTATAGTAGCGCATGTCCCTGGCGATGCGGTAGACCCAGTCCTTCGCGTCCATATACAGGATGTCCCCGCCGATCTCCGGGGAAGCCTCGGCGACGACATAGCGCAGCTGGTCCAGCAGGCGGAGGAAGTCCTTCCGGGCTTCCTCATATTGGCGGTGGTTGGCATGGAACCACGTGCGGTCATTGTGGTCGCGCAGACCGGCGCAGTATTGGAGCATACGGTCAAAGGGCATGAAGCTCATCTCCATTTCAAACTTGTCCGGGCTTCCTCCAGAAGGGCGGCCAGGTCCGCACCGTGACTGCGGCAGATGCGCTTGAGGCCGAAGAGACAGTCCGGGTCCCCCGTGAGAAGGTTCACCCCGAAGTCGCAGGTCAGGGTGGCGCGAAAGCCCAGCTCTTGCAGGATCTCCTCGCTTTCCTCGCTGTAGCGGCCGTAGGGATAGGTGAAAACGGCGCATTGCCGCCCCGTTTCCGTCCAGATGCGCTCCTGGGCGCGCAGTACGTCGGAGGCCAGCCGCCGGGCGTAAGCGCCCCGGCTCTCGCCCGGGAGGCGGTCGCAGCCCCAGCCGCCCCCCCGGGGGCGGTGCAGATCGTAGCTGTGGTTCTGAAGCTCCGCAAGGCCGCTGCCGGCCAGTTCGCGGAGCTGGGGCCATGCCAAGTGGGCGAAGCGGGCATTTCCCGGTCCGTAGGCGGAAAATTCGTCGGCAGAGCCCGCGATGACGGAGAGCACCATGGGCGCGCCCGCCTCCCGCAGCAGGGGCAGCACCCGGTCGAAAGCACTGTAATATCCGTCGTCGAAGCTGAGGACGACGGGCCTGTCCGGCAGGGGCGCGCCTTCGTCCACAAAGGCGATCACCTGCCCCATGGTGACAGGATCATAGCCCGCCTCCCGCAGCCAGAGAAGGTCGGAGCGCAGCTCCTCCGGGGTCACCCGGTCCTTGCCCGGCGCTGCGTCGCCGACGTCGTGATACATCAAAATGGGCAGGATGACGGCCTCCTCCCGCGCGCCGGGGGAAAAGAGGAGGGCGAGCGCGGTCATCGTCAGAAGAAAGCAGCTTCGGAGCATATCCGACCTCCGATCCGAACCGATTCTCCCATGAGTATGCGCGCTTCGACGGGGGATAACCGAAAACCATTGTAGCAAAACAAAGGAAAAAAGTAAATCACAGACAAACGCGCACGCTCCCTTGTTTTTTTCTCCGTGATTTGCTATGCTGAAGCTGTGCCAAAGGAGGAAGAACATGGAACGAACGACGCAATACCGCAGCAGCCGGAAAAAGGGCGGGGGCCGGGGCCTCCTGGCCGGACTTGCCCTTATCCTGCTGATCCTCATCATATTGACCGGCGGCTGGTATATCCTCCACCGGATGGACGTCACCGTGCCGGAGGTGACGCCGAAGCCCACGACCGCGCTCACGCAGCAGCCCACGCCGCCGCCGACGCCGGCGCCCACCCCGGAACCCACCCCCGAACCGACGCCCACCCCGGAGCCTACGCCGGAGCCCAGCCCCACGCCGGACCCGGAGGCCGTGGCCGCTTTGGCGGCGGCGGCGCTGGAGCCGCCCCGGCGGTGGAGCAGGGAGGAGGCCCTGGCCCGCCTGGAGGAATTCAGCCGGTGGGACAGCCGCTTCCTGGAGCTGCGGGACGGGGCGGACCGGTTCTCGGACCATCTGCTGATCGACGCGGCCAACAACCCGGAGCTGCTGGAGCTCCTGCTGGATTACCCCAAGGAAAACGTGGAATTCGGGGAATTCACGGAGGAGGAGCTGCGGGGCGAAGTGCCGCTGCTGATGCAGTATGACCCTCGCTGGGGCTACTATCCCTATGGCAGCAACATTCTGGCCGCCACGGGCTGCGGCCCCACCTGCCTGAGCATCTGCGCCCTCCATTTCACCGCGAACCCCGAAGCCACGCCGGACCGGGTGGCCCAGTGGGCCCTGGACCATAATTACTATGTCTACGGCGCCGGCACCGCCTGGGCGCTGTTCACCACGGGCGCTGCCCATTGGGGCCTGGAGGGGAAGGAGCTGGGATTGTGGAAGCAGGGCATGATCAACGCCCTGGACGAGGGAAAGTGGATCGTCCTCATCATGGACGACGGGAAGTTCACCGTTTTCGGCCATTTCATCGTGCTCTGCGGCTATGACGACGACGGCTTCATCGTGCTGGACCCCTTCAGCAAGGCCCGCAGCAGCGTCCGCTGGACCTATGAACAGATTTCCGGAGAGATCAGCAATCTCTGGGCCATCCGCGCCGCCCCGGAGGCAGAAAGCGGCGGCTGATATCGCATTCTTTCCGGGGAACCCGGAGCATATCTTCATACAGGAAAGGGGTTTTCATCGTGAAAAAGTACATCGCGGAATGCATCGGCACGGCGACTCTGGTGCTGCTGGGCTGCGGCACCGCCATGCTGGTGGGCTGCGACGCCGCCTCCGGCAGCGGCTATCTGCTGACGGCCCTGGCATTCGGCCTCGTGATCGTGGGCATGGCCTACTGCGTGGGCAACGTCTCCGGCTGCCACATCAACCCGGCGGTGTCCCTGGGCGTGCTCCTCACCGGGGGCATGAGCGGCAAGGACTTCGTGGGCTATGTGGTCTCCCAGATCGTGGGCGCGCTGATCGGCAGCGGCCTCCTGGCCCTCATCTTCTCCCTGGGCGGCGTCACGGACATGACCGGCGGCTTCGGCTCCAACGGTCTGGCGGGCGTGGGGGGCAATGCCCTGGCCGGCCTCATCGTGGAAATCGTGCTGACCTATATCTTCGTGCTGGTCATTCTGGGCGTCACCGATAAGAAGGCGGGCCACGGCTCCTTCGGCGGCCTCATCATAGGCCTCAGCCTGGTGCTGGTGCACATCCTGGGCATCGGCCTCACGGGCACCAGCGTGAACCCCGCCCGGTCCATCGGGCCCGCCATCGTGGCCGCCATCGCCGGCAACGGCGCGCCCCTGGCCGCCCTGTGGGTCTTCATCGTGGGGCCCCTGGTTGGCGCGGCTTTGGCCGCCGTCACCCACAAGGCGTGGAGCAAATAAACATCCGGAAAACGCAGATCGCCCGCGGCTATCCGGCCGCGGGCGATTGATTTTTCGGAATCAGAAATACCATATCGCAAACCCAAAACGCAGCCGAGCGCTGCGTTTTGGAAAGGACGTTTCGCCGGAATATTCAAGCAGTACCGCTTGCGGTGCTGCGCCGGATTCCGGCGAATAAGGACTAGAGCAGCATGACCCCCGCCTGTTTGCAGATCTCCACCGTCTCCTCATCCCAGATGGAGGCCTGCACTTCGCCGATGTGGGCCTTGCCCAGCAGGAGCATGCTCAGCCGGCTCTGGCCGATGCCGCCGCCGATGGTGAGGGGCAGCTCGCCGGCCAGGAGCATCTTGTGATAGGGCAGCGCCCGCCGCTCCTCGCAGTGGGCGAGGCGCAGCTGACGGTCCAGGGAAGCCGGGTCCACCCGGATGCCCATGCTGCTCAGCTCCATGGCCCGGCCCAGCAGCTCGCTCCACACCAGGATATCCCCGTTGAGGTCCCAGTCGTCATAGTCCGGGGCCCGGCCGTCGTGCTTCTGCCCGGATTTCAGCGCGCCGCCGATGCCCTGGATGAAGGCGGTGCCGCATTCCCGGAGGCAGGCGTTCTCCCGCTCCTTGGGGCTGAGCTCCGGCCAGCGGTCCTCCAGCTCCTGGGCGGTGACGAAGGTGACCTCCCGGCTGAGCTTGCCCAGCACCCCCAGCTGGGGATAAATGGCCTGCATGGTGTCCTGTGTGTCGCAGATGGCCCTGACGATATCCCGCACCGTGGCCTTCAGGTATTCCACGTTCCGGTCCTGGGGCAGGATCACCTTTTCCCAGTCCCACTGGTCCACATAGACGCTGTGGAGGTTGTCCAGCTCGTCCTCATCCCGGCGGATGGCGTTCATGTCCGTGTAAAGGCCCTTGCCGGGGTGGAAGTCATAGCGCTTGAGGGCCAGGCGCTTCCACTTGGCCAGGCTCTGCACCACCTCCGCCCGGGTGTCGGAGCGGAGGATATCGAAGGAGACGGGGCGTTCCACCCCGTTGAGGTTGTCGTTCAGACCGGAATCCTCCGCCACGAAGAGGGGGGCGGAGACACGGTAGAGGTTCAGCAGCGCCCCCAGTCGGTCCTCAAAAAGGCGCTTGAGCAAGGAAATTGCCTTCTGGGTGTCATAGATGGAAAGCAGGCTCTGATAGCCCTCGGGGATATAAGATTTCACGAAACAAACCCCCTGTTCGATGGAATAAGAGGATTTTAGAGAATTAAAAGGGAAAAGTCAAGGTCTTTTCCCCGCGAAGCGCGTGATCGCGGTTTTCTTCTTGAGAATTCTTCCGATATGTGATATAAAGTTAAAATAGAAAACAAACAGTCCTTCGGGAACAGAAAGGAGCGTTCGATGAAGGGACGAGGCTTTCGGTATGTATTCCCCGTGATCGCCGCAATTCTGTGGATCGCGGCGTTTATCCTGTTTTTCAGGGGACAGAGTCCCTTTCACTCCAGCGACTATGCCGCGCGTCAGGCCGCGGAGGCCGCTGCGCGCTGGCTGCCCTCCTGCCTCATCGGGGCGGTCCTCTCGACGGCGGCGGCCTATGTGGTCCATCGGCTGCTGAAGGATATGGACGACAAATAAACGAAACGAAGGAAAGCAGCCTGCCCTGATCGGCAGGCTGCTTTTGCTCGCTGTACGCAGAGAAGTACCATGCCCGCCGTAGCGGCGTTTCCCCACCTTCCCCTGGGGGAAGGTGGCAGCCGCCGTCCCCCGCAAGGCGGCTGACGGATGAGGGAATCCCCGCCGCGGCGGACGGTCTCTCGTCTTGCGATGCGTTTTCTGCCGCCGAGAGTTCCACGCACGAGAAGAATGTGCGCTGCCGCAGAGCCTGCTTCGCAGGCGTCCCTCATCAGTCGCTTCGCGCCAGCTTCCCCCAGGGGAAGCTGGGAACGGGTCGTTACCCTGTTTCGTTTTATCATAAATCTTTCGTCTTTCGTCTTGCGTCCCCCGTAAACTCCCGTTAGGGATTCCATAAGGGGCGGAGCCCCTTTGGCCGTGAGGAGGGGTCCGGGGAACCTTTATGGAATGGTTCCCCGGCGCGTCTTTTCCCCCTTTCTCCGCGGTGAGAAAGGGGGTCGCCCGCAGGCGAAACGCCTTCGTACTGCTCTCGTCCCCGCAGCTGCGGCGTTTCCCCACCTTCCCCTGGGGGAAGGCGGCAGACGCTGTCCCCCGCAAGGCGGCTGACGGATGAGGGACATCCCCGCCGCAGCGGGAAAACTCCGGGACTCCGCGGATTTCCCTCCGCCAGCTTCGCCCAATGGGCGAAACATCACGCGGCGAAAGCCGCACATCACTTCGCGCAGCGAAACATCACGCCCGCGAAGCGGGTGCATCACTCAGCCGTATCCCGCCCCGGCGCAGGGCGTCCTCCGCGTGGCTGTACCCCTTGGGTTCGCCCCGCTCCACCCGGTAGGTGAACTTCGTTTCGCCGCCCTCCTCGTCCAGAATGATGCGCAGGGAACCCAGGCGGCTGCCCCAGGGGACGGCGGCTTCCAGACCGGCGCGGTTGGAGGCCAGCTCGTAGACGTGGGTGACCCACACGCCCCTGGCCCCCGCCGCCATGCAGACGGCGATGACCTCGGCGCTGATGGCCTTGGTCTCCTCCGGCCCGGTGCTGGTGAGGGGTTCGTTGAACAGCACCATGCTGCTACTGCCCAGGGCGTCCACGGCTCCGGCGATGCGCCCCGCCTCCTCCGCCAGCAGGCCCTTGCGCCCGTAGCGCTGGCCGTTGGGGGCGAAGATGGTGAGGATGTTTTCCGCCGGGCTGATCGAAGCTTCCTTCGCGGGCACGGGGAAGCCCAGCTGCCCGAGCCATTGGCCCAGGCCCATGCTCAGAAGGAATACAGTCTTGCCCCCCTGGTTGGCCCCCGTGAGGATCAGCAGCTCCCCGCCGGGGCGAAGCTCGATGTCGTTGGAAACCACCCGCTCCTTGTCGGAAAGGAGCAGCAGCGGGTCGAAAAGGCCCTTTGCCTGAAATGCCTTTTCCGAAGCGGGCCGCAGCGCCGGGAAGCAGCAAGGGAGCCCCGAAGTCTCCCAGCTGCGGGTGAGCTTCCGCACCGCCAGGCAGACGATCAGTTCCTTCCGAAGACCCCGCAGTGCCGCCGTCTCCCGGATGACAAAGGCGTTGATGTCCTGGGAGGCCTGGGCGCTGACGCGCTGCAGCAGCATGGCGTCCGTCTCCACGGCCCGCTGGGTCAGCATCATCTTCCGCTTCTGGGCGCTTTTGGGCCTGGGACCCTCCTCCGGTGGTTCCATTGCCAGGAGCTTCAGCCTGCCCGGCTTCAGTTCTCCGTCCAGGTTATAGCCCAGGCGCATCCGCGCCGGGGCGGAGAAGCCGGGGCAGAGCGATTGGAAATCCGCCGCTGCGTCCTGATAACGCCGGGAGTTGCGCAGGCTGTCCAGCAGCCCCCGCAGGGCCCGAAAGCCCTCGCTCTCCGCGGGGATGCGGTCGAATTCCTGCCAGGCGGCGTCGATCTTTCGCAGATAACCGTCCAGCCAGGTGAATTCATCCAGGCTGAAGCCCACGGCAAAGGCGTCCGCGCCGCCCCGCCGGCTGCCGCCCCGGCTCTCCCAGCCGTCCAGGCTGTCCAGCAGCTTTTCCATGGCGCTCTCCAGCTCCGGGAAGCGCAGCACGTCCCGGAAGACCGCCTGCCGGTGGCGCAGCACGTCTTCGTCGCAGGTGAAAAGCGTGCAGAGCTCCTCCGGCGTGAGCTTATAATAATCCGAGGGGGACATGGCCTTCGCCAGCCGCCCCAGCTGCAGGTCCTCGATGGTCTGGGCGGGGAAGGGGACCGCCGCCGGGCCCTTCCCGGCGGGATAAAGCAGACATGCCATTATTTATGACCATTCCTTTCATCTAAGCAGAAGGCACAAAACAACCATGAGCAGGGAATGGTCATAAAGTGCCAGGTTTTTCGGTTGCCGCTTTGCGGCGAGAAAAACGGCTTAGATCAATTGAAAGTTGAAATCTGTTTCAACGTTTCCTCCTCCCTCAGACCGCGCCCTGCCGGACCTTTTCCCAGCCCGGATCATCGGCGCGCATATCCAGTCCCCGTTTGCCCAGGGCTTCCACCATGGCTTCCAGCGTGACGCCCTTGGCCGCCACCACGGCCCGCGCGTGGCTGGAGGGAGGCGGGGGCGCTTCCTTCAATTTGTAGAGATAGCGCAGGCCCTCTCCGGTCTCCTCCGAGGTCATCACCAGGCTCTGCAGGCCCTCCGCCAGGCCGAAAGCCTCAAAGCGGGTCCTGAGCTGGGGCCAGATATGGTTGAAGTGGGTCACCAGCAGGGCGGGGACCCCCTTGCAGGCCAGGTCCGTCAGCAGGTCCACGCAGATCTGTCCGCCCTCCGTCGCGCTGGTGCTGGTCATGGGCTCGTTGAAAAAGAAGATGCTGCGCTCCGTCATCCGCTCCTGAAGAAGCCCCAGGCGCTGCACCTCCAGCCCCATGCGGCTGTCCTCTCCCGTTTCGCTCTCCCCGGCGGCAAAGAGGGTCAGCAGCCGGTCCCGGGGGGAGAAGGAGGCTTCCCGCGCGGGCAGGAGGCAGCCCAGCTGTCCCAGGAAGAGCAGCTGGCCCGCCATGATGAGGCAGCAGGTCTTGCCGGAGCTGTTGGGGCCCGTCATGAGGATGGTGCCCCCCTTTGCCAGGCTCAGGTCGTTGGGCACGGGCAGGGTCCCGGTGCAGCTCTGCTCCGGCAGCATGGCCTCCCGGAAGCGGAAGGTGACCTCCTGCGTCAGCGTGGGCGCACAGAGCCCTACGCCCCGGCTGCGCAGCTTTTCCGCAAAGACGGCGGCCCCGGTGTAGAAGCGCAGGGCGTCCTGCAGGGTCAGCAGCTCCTCGATGCCGCTGACGGGGAGCTTCACCAGCGTTTCCCGCAGCTTCGTCAGCTTGCTGCGCACCTCGTAGCCCACTTCCGAGAGGAGGTATTCCTGGAAGATGGTGCCGGTGCCGGTCTGGGGGAACTGGATGAGGGAGGTGACGCCGCTGCGCTCCTCGCCGGAGCCGGCGGCCTCCAGCATGCCGGGCCGAGCGTAGGGCTCCTCCCGCACCTCCGCCATCTCCAGGCCGATCACGCTGCGCCTGGCGTCCAGGCAGACGTCCACGGCGAAAGCGCCCACGCCTTTCCATTCCCCGTCCAGGGCGGCCAGGGCCTTTTCCGTCTCCTCGATCCTGTCTTTTTCCCAGAGGCTGTCCGCCCATCGGCCCAGGGAACGCAGGGGGGCGCTGGCAAAGCTTTCCCCCCGGGTGCCGTCGCGCAGCAGGCCGATCGCCTCCGCGTAAAGGGCCGTGAGGCGGCGGCGGAAATGGGTGAAGCGCAGCAGCTGGGCATAGCGGTTGTCGGCGGCGCTCTCCTCCAGAATGTCCGCCCCCTGCTGAGACAGGTTCTTTTCCAGCTTCAGCACCGCCTTTTTCAGCCCGTCCACGGCGGCGTCCAGGCGGCTGACCTTGAGGCCCGTCAGGTTGTCCCGCACGCCCTTGGAGCAGGTTTCCAGCTCCGCCAGGATGCTCCGCAGCTTTTCCAGAGCCTCCCGCAGGGCCGGATGCTCCAGCAGGTCCCGCAGGATATCCTGCCGGAGGCGGATGGTCTCCGGGTCGTCCGTCAGCAGGCCGCAGGCAAACGCCAGGGCCTCCGGGCCGCTGAGACCGGGAAAGAGCAGCTGGCTCAGTCGTCCGAGCTCCAGGTCCTCCGCGGCCAGGGAGGCGTCCAGGGTCCCGCGGCCTTCTCCGCCGGGCCGGAGCAGTTCGTTTCCGTTCATATGTTTCTCCCGTCAGTTTCTAATAGGGATTATTGTAGATGGCCGGGAAATAAAAGTCAATTATCTGAAAAGGAAACACTTGAGAATTTGCGCCGGGGCTGGTATAATGCCAAAAGGATTATTGCGACTACCCATTCTCAAAGGAAAGGATGATACGTTTGGCTAAACTCACCAGAATGGCTTTCGAGATCAACGGCGTGAATCGTTTCGTGATCGTCGATCCCGAAAAGGACAAGCTCAGCACCGTCCTGCGGCGCATGGGCCTCACCGGCGTGAAGGTGGGCTGCGGCATCGGCGTCTGCGGCGCCTGCACCGTGCTCATCGACGGCAAGCCGGTCCGCTCCTGCACCAAAAAGATCGCCAGCATCCCCGAAAACAGCAGCATCCTCACCATCGAAGGGATCGGCGCCCCCGGCAGGCTGCACCCCCTGCAGCAGGCGTGGATCACCTATGGCGGCATTCAGTGCGGCTTCTGCACCCCGGGCTTCATTGTCTCCGCCTACGGTCTGCTGCTGACCAATCCCAACCCCACCCGCGAGGAGGTGCGCGACTGGTTCCGTGCCAACCACAACATCTGCCGCTGCACGGGCTACAAGCCCATCGTGGACTCCGTCATGGAAGCCGCCGCCGTTATGCGGGGCGAGAAGACCATGGACGACATCACCTTCAAGTATGAGGGTCAGGACGTCTACGGCTCCAAGATGCCCAGGCCCACCGCCCTGGCCAAGGCCACCGGCCTTGCGGATTACGGCGACGATATCGCCCTGAAGATGCCCGATGGCGTGGCTTTTCTGGCCCCCGTCCTGGGCGAAGCTCCCCACGCGAAGATCATCGACATCGATATCAGCGAAGCCGAGAAGATGCCCGGCGTCATCAAGGTCCTGACCGCGAAGGACGTGAAGGGC
>JAEEGL014842965.1_pt1 | contig 20845 bp, 17 predicted proteins | sample 9134231 | NCBI WGS metagenome assembly JAEEGL01 (sample SAMN16246548, study PRJNA631951) | gut metagenome | biome: gut microbiome; feature: rumen; material: fiber-attached | host: Bos | place: Iran: Karaj | collected 2018-10
AACGACTGGAAGGGTGTCATGCATTCATGGGATTTGATGAAGCATTATTTCAGCAATGGTGTCACCGCATACGACTATTGGAACATCTCTCTGTTTGAGAACGGACTGAGCCATTGGGGATGGAGTCAGAACTCTCTGATAACGGTCAACAAAGAGAAGAAGACCTACCAATACACGCCAGAGTCTTACCTGTTGAAGCATTTCAGCCATTTCGTAAAGCCAGGGGCGAAACTTCTGAATTCAGAGGGCACATGGGATGAAGTGCTATCATTTCTCAATCCTGAAGGAACGGTCGTTGCCGTTGTCGCCAACAAGGAGAAAAGCAAGCAGGAACTGACAATCACCATTGACGGCAAACAATTCTCAATGACTCTCCCTTCTGAATCGGTCAATACCTTTGTCTTTAAGTAAAACGACTGATGCTGGTGGACAACAACAATCAACATTGAATACAAAGGATACGATAATGAAAAAGAAGTATTTGACAATCATATCGATAATACTGGTTTCGCTGATCTTGTATTTCAACACCCCTTTCCATATCAAACAGCACTCCTGGAAGAATAGTGGTGGTGGGCGTATCTCGGATTTTATTCAATTTGACGATGCCAATTATTGTGCTTTGAAATGGCCATTCATATATAAGGACCAAGAGAAAGCGGGTTGTATGATATTTTGCCTTTATGACCGCTTGTGGATATACTCTTACCGAACAGGTTCTGACCATGGAATGAGTGAGTATGTCGCTAAATAAACGAGCACCATCCAAATGAAGAAATAAGGCCCCCCTTAAAATATGCAGCGATGAAAAAATATCTGTTTGTCATTCTCCTATCATTGTCATCTTCCTTATATGGTCAGGACATAAGCTTGGAAACACAGAAGTATTATGTTTTGGCGAATGAATGGGAGTCAGATTCGGTATGCAATCTTGTATATACGGTTAAGAATGTGTCTTCAACCCCTCAAGTGGTATTGTTGACTGAGGATGACGTGAACACCATGCCTTTGAAAACGTTGATAAAAAGGAAACTCATGCGGAGATACGGGGATTTCAGCATAGCCTTTTTCCTTTGGGATGGTAATGTTGAAAACCACTCTGCCCATGTACTTGTGCCTGAATACTTCATAAAAATACTATCTCCCGACGAATCGCTCAACATCACCCTGTCTCTTCAGAATGAGGATGACTGTATGGCGGACTCTCTTTTCCGAAGCCACATTCTCATCTGCAACTTGGAGGATATGGAAAGTGAAGATATGTTCTATGGATTTAAGAATGCCATGGATTATCATCACCTGTTATATCCATATTCATCCCTTACGCTGTCATGGGGCCTATTTACCCATTGGCTGGATAAGAAGAACCCACAAAAATGGTCAACTTATGGACTAGGTGGATGCGAGATCCAAATAAAAGTCCAACCCCATCATGTGCAAAAAATGAACGATGGCCTTGATTTCAGTTATGGTATCTACTAATACACTATGCCAAGCATCTTGAGAGTCCTGCCAAGGAAAAAGTCACTGTGCTTGTCGTAGACCTTGACTGCACTGTTGTTGGCGAGCGTGCCTACGGGCTGCTCCTGAGCACACTTGTCTGAGTACTGCTTCAGACGGGCATACCATCCATAGAGTTCATTGTGGTTGATGAGTTTGATCTGCGGGATGAAGGTCTTGGAGAACTGCATGCATCCCTCATCACACTTGAACGTCACGTTGACAGACACCACGAAGTCGGGAACCTGGGGGTTGCTGATAACTCCACCCTTGACGAAAGGCACAAACACCTGTGGCATCATGACCATCTTCTTGCCCAAGATATTGAGTTGACGTCCATAGACATTGATGTCGCTTTCGGGAAGTTTGACATAGTTGCACACATCTGTCTCTGTGGGTTCGGCATCTGCACGGGGTGCGGAGGTCTTGTTGCCAGCCAACTCATAATTGCTGACAAGAATGTCGTTGATGCCCACTTGATGGATGTGAGGTGTAGTGTTTTTGTTAAGGCGTATGATGCCTGATGTCTTTCCTCCGCTGATACTGAACGAGGGGCGCTCGTCGAGTTGCATGAAACGACGGTACTGGTCGGTGTTTCCTACCTTGCGGTCGGTATATATGCCGTAGTTGGTTGAGATGACCACATCCTTGATGTTGTGATAAAGGTCGGTATTGATATTCAACTTCACGCTTGCAGGGTCGAAGAAACTGACCAGACGGACGTCATAATCATCAAACTCATTGTTATTGTAGGTCGTTCCGTTGGTACCCAAATTGATGTGGTCGGTGCTGCACAAGAGGTCTTCTTTTGAGATGTATACGATGGGATCATCGGCGAGACTCCAGCATCCTAGGGATGCGACAGTTCTTTGTCTGGGACTTCATCGCTGACAAAGTCATTGTCATCACTGCATCCGGTTATACCAGCCGTTAATGTGACTGCGAACAGCAATGCTGCTGAAGACTTGCAGATGGTTTGCAGTCCACCTGTGATCTTTGTTTGTGATCTGTTTGTTCTCATACTTGTTTTTTTTATAATTATTTATATCCATTTCGAATAATCGACTGCAAATGTATGATGAACAACATCACTCTCAAGTAAATACAATTCTCTTTTTCCTTATTTTATTGCGACAGTAGCAGCAATATTCGACAAATGAGGCGATTGTTTTTTTCTTTGTCGCATAGAGTACTCATTTCGCTGATTTTTTGGTCAGTATGATTGTTTTTTTGTCCTTTTTGGAAGGAATGATGGCTGCCCCAAATGTCATCAACCGATATCAACGCAGGCAGAATGTCCTGGAAAGATTTCCTCATCTTGAGGATTTTGCATACCTTTGTCGTCCGAAAACGAGGGGGCTGATACCCTACATAAGAAAAAATGAGAAATATTGGATACCATTTGTTGGCCATCTTGACCATTGCCATCTGGGGAGTGACTTTTGTCAACACCAAGGTATTGTTGCAACATGGACTGCATCCGATGGAGATATTCCTGCTGCGGTTCATTGTGGCCTATCTCTGTATCTGGACGATTTCCCCCAGAAAAATCCGGTCGCAGTCATGGACAGACGAGGGATTGTTCTTTATCCTTGGTCTGGTGGGAGGAACCATCTATTTCGTGGCAGAGAACACAGCCCTCAGTCATACCTATGTCAACAATGTAGCGTTCATTGTATGCACGGCTCCGCTCATCACCATGCTGCTGGCTATTCTGTTTGTGAAAAGTGTGAAGGCGACAGCCTCGCTCACGATCGGTTCGGTGTTGGCCTTGATTGGGGTGGGAATCGTTGTCTACAACGGACATTTCGTGCTGAAACTGAGCCCTATAGGGGACATTCTCGCCCTCACGGCAGCCTTCAGTTGGGCCATCTACAGTTTGGTAATCAAAAAAGTGTCCTTGCGCTACAGTGCCGTTTTCATCACACGCAAGGTGTTCTTTTATGGGATTCTGACCGTTATTCCATTGTTCCTCCTCAAACCATGGAGTTTCCCGATGGAAAAACTACTTCAGCCAACCGTCTGGATCAACCTGCTGTTCCTCTCTTTCGTGGCTTCGTTCCTTTGCTTCTTATGGTGGAGTGTCGCCGTGAAGAAAATCGGGGCGTTGGCCACCAGCAATTATGTCTACCTGAACCCTATCACAACCATCATGGCCAGCGCCATGGTCCTTCAGGAACCCATGACCCTGATGGCATATACAGGAAGCGCCCTCATCCTCTTGGGGGTGTTCATTGCCAACCACAAAGTAGAGGAAGAGGGCGTAAGTTGAATTACTTGTATTTCTTCACCCGCTCGTCATTGATGATGCCGCTCCAGTTCATACCAAAAGCGAAGTCGTAGGTATGCCCGTCACCATCCTGATAGCAGCGCATGTCCCGGGGCACATCTTCCTTCTGCTCTTCCACCGCCTTCATATCGGCGGGCATCTGCATGGGCAACAGGGCTGATGGCTCTGCCTTTCCGCTGATGATATCGAGCAGCGCCTGATGCTGCACATTGAATGAGATGAGGATAGCATCGGCATGAGGTTCTATCTCTGACAGTACGATAGGACGACCGGTCTCCACCACCACGACTACTGGTTTGTCTCCCATCGCTTTCTTGGTGTCGGCCACCATCAACATATCATCGCGGTTATAAGCCTTGATGGTCTTGCCCTTGAAACTGCGGTTGACGGTCTTTTCCAGAGGGTCACCACCGGCGATGCTTACGGCACGGGCATCGGTGGCTGTATAGTCATCATACTGCAAACTAAGCGGCATGTAACCGTTTCCACCTCGCTTCGCATCGTCAAGACTGTAACCGACACCTGTACTTGGCTCCTGAATCAGACAGATGGCAAAATCGGCCTGCTCGGGCTGCTCCACTACGTTAAAGTATTTTTTCACCAATGCCAGGTCGATGGGCTCTTCTGTCTTTTCTTCTGAGATGCCGCCCCACATGCCGGGAATGGCTGGGAAATGACGCTTGGGCACATACACTTTTCTCTTATCTTTCTGGGGCAAGGCGTTGGCATGGTTTTTCAGCATGACGACTGACTTCAACTGGGCCTCGTAACCCTCTTTCATAAATGCGGGATTGCCCACAATCTTCTGGGTCTCTGCCGGGTCGAGATAGGGGTTTTCAAACAGACCCACACGGAACATGTTGAGCAACAGCCGGCGGGCGGACTGCTCAAAACGCTCACGGGCTTTCTCCTCACCCTTTTCCTTACACCACATCTGATAGGCTTCCACCACCGGACCGATCTCGTTGTTTCCGCCAAACTGGTCGACACCGGCCTCCAGGATTTTATAGTGACGCTCTGCCTCTGAAAGATGTTCCACGCCCCAGGGCTTTCCGCCTATCGGACTGTGCAGCACTTTCATATCCTTCGTGATGCCCCAGTCGGTACAGACGACGCCTTCGAACTTCGCTTCTTGTCTGAGTTGCTGCTCAATCATCCATTTGCTGAAACTGCCTCCCACATTCTCTCCCGAGGGGTCTTGGTTCCATAAAATGCTGTAAATGGGCATCACAGCAGATGCCATCTCCGTACCGCCCTCAAGACGGAAGGCTCCCTCCACAAATGAGCGCTTGTGCTCTTCTCGGTTGTTGCCAGGATAGACAGCAAACTTGCCCGATGCGAAATGGGAGTCGCGGCCGCCTTCTTGTGCCCCATAGCCATACCAGTGCTTCACCATCGCATTGACACTCTTTGTGCCCCACCCTTTGGTGTCACGAGTTGTCTGGAAGGCGTCGCAATAGGCGCGGGCCATATCGGTGGAGAGTTGCGGATCTTCGCCAAAAGTGCCGCTGAAGCGGAACCAGCGCGGTTCGGTAGCGATATCCACCTGGGGCGACAGCGCGGTGGCTATACCCAGCGCACGGTACTCTTCCGAGGCTATCTCTCCGAAGCGGTATACCTGCTGCGGGTCGAACGTGGCGGCCAAACCAAGGGATGTGGGCCAAAGCGAAATCTGACCTCCTGCCCCGGCATTGAACTCGGCGGTGGCTTTCGCCTCGTGGCGTGGGTCAGAACTGGTGTTCGCAGGGATGCCGTGGTCGAGACTCTCTACAAAAGCCTGCATGTTGTTGTTCCAAACTGCGGCGACTTCAGGACTTTCCACATTGGTCACCAACACCGCACGCAGATGGTCGTCTTTCAGGAATTTCTTCTGGTCGTCAGACAGATCTGAGGGCTTGGCACCCTCGCCGAATGGTTTCCCGCCATACATGGAGGCACCGAAACCCATCCCGTCCTTCATGGGCACTGACTGATGACTGCTGTAGAGCATCAGACCGGCTATTTCTTCAATAGAAAGTTGGGAGGCGAGGTTAGCGGAACGCTCCTGGGGGGTGAGGCGCCAGTCCTCGTAGGCATCGAGGGTGTCGTTGCGGTTCAGGTCCTTGAAGGCATACCCGTCAACGGTGAGCAATTTCACTCCTGATGATGGCGAATAGCCCAATGTGGGACCACCCCGCTGCTCCACGAGCATAAAACTATCCACCTGGCGCTCCGACCATTTCTGGCCATCACACGCTGTCATTAATACTAAAATGGTACACGGGAGTACAACCCGAAGAAATTGTCTGAAAATCGTCATGGTCTGTGTTTTTAAAAATCTGCTCAAAATTACAAAAAAATTCGCAACCTCACCCTTATTGGTTTCTGATTTTTTTGCTAATTTTGCCATGCCTAATCGGATTCTTGCTGACTTTGTTGAGCACCTCTTAGAAAAGTGAGATTCCAGACAAGACAAAACCTGGGGCAACTTATTGGCGCTTAGGATAATATATCAATCATTCAACTCATGTGGTGCGGTTTCGGAAAAATGAAAAAGAAAATCTTGTGCATTCTATTGGTGAATCTTTTCCTGTTTTCAGTGTGTCATGCCAAATGTGTCTCCTCTGACAGCGCGGCAATAGTGGCAGAAAAGTTCTTGGCGGAAAAAGGATTTCCTCAGAAAAAATTGGTGCTGCATCACATCATCCCATCAGGACCGGCACTCGCCCCATCGCAGACTGCTACGGCTCCCGCTTATTATTTTTTCACAACGACAGACAAGGCAGGTTTTGTCATTGTATCCGGTGACGACATTGCCAGGCCCATCTTGGGGTATTCTGTTGACGGAACCATTGAGGAGGGCTGCAGCCTACCCCCAAACATGCAGGCATGGCTGGATGACATGGAACAGCAAATACTACAGGCAAGAGCAATGGGGGTGAAACAGAGTGACGAGACAGCACAGCAATGGAATGCTCCGTCTGTGGGCCGTGCCTCGCTCAAACTTCAGACTGCTCAGTGGGGGCAGGGCTATCCCTTCAACCTACAATGTCCGGTTGAACAAAATCAAAGATGTATTACAGGGTGTGTCGCCACCGCCTACGCCATCCTGATGAAGTATTATGAATATCCCTCGGAGGGCAGAGGAACAACAGAGGAATATACGGTGGAGAAAAATGGCATCAAGGTGGCACAGAGAAATCTGGCGCATCCTTACAGGTGGAACATCATGCGAATGGAATACAAAGACGGACAATTCACACAACCACAGGTGGATGCAGTGGCTGAATTGATGGCTGACATTGGGGCTGCCATCAAGGCAAGATACTCTTCAGATGAAACAAGTGCACCTATGGGGCACAATGCCCTCTTTGCTCATTTCGGTTTTAACCCGGGAGGTCATCTGGCCAAGGTAAACTATACCTCTTCCGAATGGAATGAGATGCTGAGGAAACAACTGGACATGTCACGACCTGTTTTGTATTCTGGCTCACCATCACTTGACGAAGGTGGACACGCATTCATCATTGACGGATATACAAATCAAAACTTCTTCTATGTCAACTGGGGATGGGGGGGCGACCTAAATGGATTGTATGCTATGGATGCCCTGAATCCGGGAAATTACAGTTTCACCAGTGTGCAGCATGCCTATTTTGACTGTGTGCCTGCCAATATGCTTCCCTGTGTGGCCAAAGTGAACGATAGCGTGGAATGTCCTTCGCTGAATGCTGCTTTCTCCTTGGCATCACTTAATGGCACACCTACATACATCACGATGGTTAAAGATACTCAGATAGGAAACGATCTGATAGGGGAAAACGATGATGTCATCTTGGACATAAATGGGTGCACGTTGGATCTTTACACTTTTCCTATTTATAATTTGGGGCATCTACAAATCGTTGACAAAAAGGGAAATGGAAAGTTTGTCGCCAAAAAGGGAAATAATGCCATCATCAACAACCAAGGCGTGTTGGATATAGAGGGTGGTGATTTTATCAATGAAATGGAAAAACCTGACAGCACAGACTATCGCAGGTGTATCTGGTCGTCGGAAGGCAGCACAACGACAATAAAGAACGGAAAGTTCTATTCTCCCAAACAGACATTGTGTTTCAATGGAGATGCTACTATCGAAAACGGTGACTTCAGGTCTACAGGAAACGATGCCGTTGTGTCTAACTACAACACCTACGGACAAGTGACCATCATGGGTGGGTCTTTCATAAATTCAGGAATACAACCGGATGGAACAGACTACCGCAGGAGCGTGTGGACCACTCAGGGCAGTACGACGGTGATCAAAAATGGAACTTTCTCTTCTCCTAATCAAACCCTGTGTCTCAATGGCGATGCAACTGTCGAAAATGGAGATTTTATGGTAACAGGCAACAGCACCGTAGTGGCAAACTATAACTTCATAGGACAACTGACAATCAATGGAGGGTCATTCACAAATATCGGAGGGACACCTCAGGATTATGACTATCGCAGGTGTGTCTGGACCTCAGAGGGAACTTCTACAAACATCTCTGATGGTGTCTTTATCAACCAATCTCCGACACAGACACTTTGCTTCAACGGCAAGGCTGTCATCAGTGGCGGTACCATTGAAAACAAAGGTAACGGTGCCTCCTGTGCATCCAATTCTGATGTCACCATAACCAACTGTAAGATTGCCGGACCCAACATTTTACTTGCATGGAATGATGCCACTCTGAAATGCTCTGGAGGTATCTATTCACAGAAAGTCGCTGACATTTTCTTAGCGGAAGGCTGCAGATGCTATTACAACCAAGACATCGCTACAAAACTAAAATATCCATATCAAGTAGCAAATCCTGATGGAATAGATGCGCTGCCTCAAAGCGACATGGCTGAATCCTATTATGACATCAACGGCATGGTTATCAAGGATAAAAAACCGGGACTGATCATCGTTCGCAAAAAAGACGGACAGACAATTAAAAGGTTTTATCGGAAATAATGCTGACTGAAAAAACGATGGAACGCCTGCGGATACTCGCAGAGTCGGCGAAATACGATGTATCGTGTTCGTCGAGCGGCACCGTGCGCAGCGGCAAAAAGGGAATGGTGGGCAACACCGTCGGGGGCGTGGGTATATGCCACTCGTTTGCCGACGACGGAAGGTGCATCTCACTGCTGAAGGTGATGCTGACCAACCACTGCATGTATGATTGCGCCTACTGCATCAACCGCCGTTCTAACGACATCCGTCGGGCCACATTGTCGGTCTCCGAACTGGAGGAAATCACAATGGAGTTCTATCGACGCAACTACATCGAGGGATTGTTCCTGTCAAGTGGCGTGGTGCGCACACCCGATTACACGATGGAGAGGTTGGTGGCCATCGTTCGCGACCTACGCACGATTCATCACTTCAATGGCTACATCCACTTGAAGAGCATCCCTGGGGCTTCACAGGAATTGTTGGCCGAGGCGGGACGCTGGGCTGACCGCATGAGCGTGAACATCGAGATTCCTCGGGAGGAGTCACTCAAGTTGCTGGCTCCGGAGAAAGACCACCAAAGCGTGTTCCAACCCATGCAGATCATCCGGCAAGGCATCTTGGAGAACAAGGAGGAGCGACGGAAGTTCCGCCATGCACCGCGCTTCGTTCCTGCTGGCCAGTCCACGCAGATGATTGTCGGAGCCACCAGCGAGACCGACCGCGACATCCTGCAGATGTCGTCATCCCTGTATGGGCAGGCTCAGATGCGGCGCGTATATTATTCGGGATATGTCAGCGTCAACACCTATGACTCCCGACTGCCAATTCTGAAACAGCCGCCCCTTGTTCGAGAAAACCGACTGTATCAGGCCGATTGGCTGTTGAGGTTCTATCACTTCACGGTGGACGAGATTGTGGATAACCAACACGCACACCTTGATCTGGAGATTGACCCCAAACTGGCTTGGGCGCTGCGACATCCCGAATATTACCCCGTCGACATCAATACCGCAGACTATGAGCAGTTGTTGCGCGTGCCCGGACTGGGCACCAAGTCGGCATGGCTCATCGTGAATGCTCGCCGCTCGGGAAGGCTGACATCATACCATCTGAAAAAAATGGGCGTCGTGATGAAAAAAGCAAAATATTTCATCACTTGCGGGGAACTGACCTCGACTTTCTCACAGCCGATCGTGGGCATCAACGAACTGCGACCGGAACGTCTGCGCCCCTTGCTCGTATCCAAGGCACAAAGAAAACGGGCGGCTGAGGAAAGGCAACTCAAACTGGAATTTGCAGAATGACAGTATATGTTTTCGATGGTACGATGGACGGACTCCTATCTGCCGTTTTCGATGCCTTCCTGCTCAAAGAAGAACCTGAGAGGTTGCTGACGGGCGGTGACGTGCTGCCGCTTTTCTGCGAACGGATTTACAAGGTAAGCACCGACAGCGAAAAGGCAAGGCGAGTATGGGCCGGACTGGAGAAACAATTGCCAAAAGAGGCCTTGCGCATGGTGTCCATCTGCCAGTTGGCGGAATTGCCGGAACTATGGCAACCGCTGTTTATGCTCGTATGCAAGGTCTTCCGATTAGGACCCAAAATAGTAAGAAACTTTGCCGACCCCGATGTGCTTACTGTCACTCAGATAGCACGACGGGTTTCTTACGAAGCACACCGCATGATGCAGTTCGTGCGTTTCCAAAAAGCAAAAGATGGCACATACCTCGCCGTCATATCACCCGACCATAACGTGCTCCCGCTTGTCATCAACCATTTCCACGACCGTTTCAACGACCAGCCGTGGCTCATCTATGATGCTCACCGCCATTACGGTTATCATTACGACGCACTTTCGCCGCCAATCCGGATCACCTTCGAGGACGAGGCGTCAGTCCCCTTCTCTCTCTCTGACGGCAAACTCTCCGATGAGGTTCTCAGCAACGATGACCAGTTGCTGCAAGACTTATGGAAGACCTACTTCAAGGCCATCTGCATCCGTGAGCGCCTGAACCCTCGCAAACAACTCAACGATATGCCCCGCCGATATTGGAAGTACCTGACGGAGAAACAATAGTTCAATACATCTTCCGCAAGTTTTGAAAGGACTGATATTCAACATTTTACAAATATTCATAGAGTATTCAATTTTTCTCCCTTTTTGCGAACGCCTTGGCGTTTTTTCGCAAGCATCAGCGTTTGAAGATTGTCTGCTAATTCTGTTTTTCTTCTTTTTTCTGAAGCGAAGCGTTTTTTGATCATCTCTTCATTTATGGATAGGGTTGAATTTGTGTTAGTTGATTTACTCTTCAACTAAAGAAACATAAAAGACAGTTAAAAGGGTGCGATACTTCAATTATTTGTCTTACCTTTGCACATTGTTTATTTAAAGATTTCAATATCTACTTAAATGGAAATACAGGAAATACCCGTTTTGCTGCTCACAGGATACCTTGGCAGCGGAAAGACAACATTGGTCAACAGAATTCTCACCAACAAGCGCGGAATCAAATTCGCAGTCATCGTCAATGATATCGGTGAGGTGAACATCGATGCCGACCTCATTGAAAAAGGCGGTATCGTTGGGAAAAAAGACGAGAGCCTGGTGGCTCTTCAAAATGGATGCATTTGCTGCACCCTGAAAATGGACTTGATTGAGCAACTGCGCGATATCACACGGATGCACAAATTCGACTATATCGTCATCGAGGCAAGCGGTATCTGTGAACCCGCACCCATCGCTCAGACAATATGCTCCATTCCTTCCATGGGATTGGACTATGTGAAGGACGGCGTATGCAGGCTCGACTGCATCACCACGGTGGTGGACGCCCTGAGAATGAAAAGCGATTTCGGTGGAGGCCTTGACCTGCTGAAACAGGACATCGACGAGGAAGACATTGAGAATCTCGTCATTCAGCAAATTGAGTTCTGCAATATCGTATTGCTCAACAAGGCTTCTGAGGTGACAAAAGAGGAGTTGGAACATATTCGGCAAATCGTCCATTCTCTGCAGCCCAAGGCTGAAATCATTGACTGTGATTTCGGAGACGTGGAACTCAGCAAAATCCTCAACACACGTCTTTTCGACTTCAATGAGGTGGCGTCATCTGCCACTTGGGTGCAGGAACTCGAAAAACACCATGATGAGCATGAAGATGATGACGATGATGACGAAGACGAACATCATGAGCATGAACATGAACACGAGCACGAGCACGAACATGAGCATGAACATGAGCATGAACATGGTCACCACCACCATCATCACCATCATGATGAGGGAGAGGCTGAGGAATATGGCATTGGAACGTATGTCTATTACCGGCGTCAACCCATGGACCTGGGCTTGTTTGATGAATTTGTCGCCAGGAAATGGCCCAAGGGAATCATCAGGGCAAAAGGCCTTTGCTATTTCCATGACGAACGAGATATATGCTATCTGTTTGAACAGGCCGGCAAGCAAGTCAGCATAAAAAATGCGGGCAGATGGTATGCCACCATGCCTAAGGACGAACTGGCTGAACTTATGAATCGGGAACCGGGCCTCAGGCAGGACTGGCATGAGAAATATGGAGACAGAATGCAGAAAATCGTTTTCATCGGACAACATCTCGACAAAGAGTATATCGCGCATGAACTCGACAAGTGCCTGACTGAATAGCCATTTCACAAAAACATTAAAGAATCGCATGAACAGGGGACTCCTTCTGCTTTTCCTCTTGTTGGCCACTGCCTCTCCCCTATCGTTGAGGGCTCAGGTAGTCATCAATGAGTTCATGCAGTCAAATATCGACTGTGTGATGGATGACCAGAATGAGTTTCCTGACTCATGGGTTGAACTATACAACAATAGCAATACAGCCGTCAACCTCTCTGATTATAGCCTGGGCATCTCGGAGGATCAGGGGGAGGCTTGGAAATTACCTTCCCGGCAGTTGCCGCCACACCTGTTTGTCATTGTCTTTTGTGACAAAGTGGCCTCCGGGCTGCATACTCCTTTCAAACTAGAGTCTGGTAAGGGGGGAAGCGTTTTCCTCTTCAAGAACAAAACCGTGGTCGACAAGGTGACGGATTTGAAAAAGCAACCTGCACCCAATATTGCCTATGGAAGGGAAAAGGATGGAAGCACCTCATGGGGCTATCAGGCGACACCCACACCAGGGAATTCCAACTGCGGGAAACTGTGCACCGATATCTTGGGTGAACCGGTCTTCACCGAAAAAGGTAAAGTGATCACCGACAACCTCGCCTTCCAATTGGGTATCTCCTTGCCAAAAGGATGCCCCACAGGAACGGTCATCAGATATACAACAAATGGCGAGGAACCCACTGTTCAGAGTACCATCTATAAAACCCCCATCAAAATCAGCGATACTCGGATCATCAGGGCAAAATTGTTCTGTGATGGTTATCTCTCGCCCATATCGACTTCACATTCGTTCATTTTCTTTCCAAGAAAACTCACCTTGCCGGTTGTGTCCATCGTCACGGATGACAAATATCTCTACGACAGCAAACTGGGCATTTATGTAGATGGAAAATACAGCAGCCAGAAAAAAAACTACAAATACGACTGGAGGCGGCCCATCAACTTCGAGTATTTTGAGAAGGTCGATCAGGAAAGCCGCGTCAATCAACTCTGTGAGACGAGAATACAGGGCGGAGCATCAAGAGACGCTCAGTTGAAGTCACTCGTAGTTTATGCCAACAAGCGTTTTGGAGAGAAAAGACTGAAATACGAGTTCTTCCCTGACCAAAGGCCTGGGGTGAAGGATTTCAAATCCATCATCCTTCGCAATGCGGGCAATGATTTCGACTATCTGTATATGCGCGATGCCATCATTCAAAGGGTAATGGGACAAAACACCGACCTCGACTGGCAGGCTTGGAGGCCCGTAATTGTCTATTTCAATGGCATCTACAAAGGCATCCTCAATATCAGGGAACGAAGCAATGGGGACAACATCTACACCAATTACGACGGACTCGAGGATATCGACATGCTGGAAAATTGGAGTGATCTGAAACAAGGGGACAAAACAAATTGGAGACAGTTCAGGGACTTTTATTCAAAAAAGGGCCACACGCTGGAGGAGTACTCAAAATGGATTGACTGGAAAGAGTTCATCAACCTCATGGTCATGAATCTCTACTTCAACAACCAGGACTTTCCGGGAAACAACATCGTGATGTGGAGACCACGTACTGAAAACGGCGTATGGAGATTCGTGGCCAAAGACACGGATTTCGGAATAGGACTTTACGGATCTTCTGCCAACTACAACTCCATTGAGTGGCTCTATGATCCTAATTATGACGCTGACCGCAGTTGGGCTAACAAACCGGAACACACCATTTTGTTCAGATACATGATGGAGGACGCGGATTTCAAACGGGAGTTCCTCGACCATGCCACTGTGTACATGGGCGATTTCCTCAACGTTGCAGGTACACGTGAGATTTGGGATCCTATGTATGAAATGATCAGGACGGAATACCCTTTCCACAGAAAACTCATCAACCAATGGTGGCCCAATTATACCACCGAACTCAACAACGCGCGCAATTGGATGGCATCACGCACGGACAATTTCTACAACCATCTGGCAAAATTCTACGATTTGGGGAAAAACATACCCGTGGAAATCAACCAGGAAGTGGACGAATCTGATTTGCAGGCTGCTGACATCTTTATCAACGACATCAGGTTGACCAAGGGCACCTTCAACGGGAAAATGTACGCCAACCGCTCATACACGGTTAGTAGTTCAAGTGACGAGGGACGCAGGGTCGTCGGATGGACCATTTCCCAAGTGGAAGCCTCCACGAAAACGACAAGAACTGTAAAAGGCTCTTCATTCACCTTCACCGTTCCCAATGTACTGAAAATGTGGATCAATGCCATCTATGATGATGATGACGGCATTGACACCCAAACAGATATGGCTTGGAAATGGAGATTCTTCGAAGGGGTACTGACGCTCTCCAATATTGATAAGGGTACGAGGGTTGTCCTTTATGACTTGAAAGGCATCCCACAGAAATCCATCATTGCCAATGGTACTGATATCCAATGGCAATTGCCTTCTAATAAGGTGTTTATCCTAAAAGTGGGGAACGAAACCCTCAAATTGGGTTCCTGATCAAACTCAAGTATCAAAAACTAAGCCTTCATTTGGTCTTGAATTTCGTCAGATCAGTATCCGACAGCAACTGGGATATGGAAATCTCGGGATGGGTCACCATATAGCGGTCTATCATGTTGACATATTCCGTTTCAAAAAAATGTTTGGCCATCACCTTGTTGACCACCCATTGAACCTTTGCAAGATGGATGTCTCGCTCGCGCTGACTGGCTTCTCTGAAATTGGAGAGATGATACACACTCAGCAAGTAAAAACACAAAAAATCTGGGATGATATAACTGCGCTGCATCGTCTTCCGCTGTTCCTTGTTGTAAAATCTTTTGTATAGGGGATAGTCTTCTCCCAGATACTTGTCAAGACAGATTCCTACAGAGGCATCACCCACCACTATGCTTTGGTCAAGAGCGGATATCTGAGCATATACCAAAGGAATCCTAAGGTCGGGCAACAACGTCTTCATTCTATGAAAGGCATCCGTCAACTGCCTGTTCAGATCATCCATGTTGGCATACTGAAGTTCGGCATCGGTGATCAGGGTCTGCAATATGGAATCTTGAAAGAAACTCAGAAACTTGCTGTTGATGTCGCTGTCATCAATGTTTCCAAGATTCAGCACACGCTCTATCAAGGTACGGGTCTCAATGGGATAGTCGGTGCTCATTTGCTGAAGAGCGGAAAAGTCTCCGGTTGTAAGATAAAGACTCTCTATACGGTCATAACGTTGTATCTTGACTTCAAGAGTATCGGCCTCTTCTTCGTCAAAGGGCTTCAACTTGAAATCACAATTTACCAACATCTGAGACAACAGCAGAGATGTGATAAACAAAAAACAACGATGGATTCTCACGATAAATTCTACTCTAAGTTTTGCAAAAGTACTAAAAAATATTTCAAAAAACAAATTATTTGCTAAAAAAGTTAAAATGCACAACAAAAAAGGGACATAATTCAATAATAATGTTAATTCCGTTCCAAACCACCATGATTTTCAAGACCACCAAACAAGGTATTTCCATTATTTTTGCATACCTTTGTAACCATCAGAGAATTGGAAATATTAATGGATTAACGACTATATTTTATCATGACAATATTCCCTTGTGCAAAAATAAATCTGGGACTGAACGTCGTCTCAAAACGGGAGGATGGATACCATTCGCTTGAAACGGTTTTCTATCCCATTCCTCTGTATGATGCACTGGAGGTGCACAAAATGGACCATGATTTCCCAAGTGAGACAAACTGTGACATCAAGATAACGGGTATGGAACTCATCGGAAATGATGAAGACAATCTGGTTGTCAGGGCTTACAATTTGTTGGCACAGGATTTCAGACTGCCTCGCGTGCATGTGCATCTGTGCAAAAAGATTCCCTCACAGGCCGGATTGGGGGGAGGTTCCAGCGACGCGGCTTTCATGATCAGACTTCTCGATGAGGAATTTCATCTCAATATGGGCATCCCTGAGATGGAGCGCTATGCTTCCAAACTGGGGGCCGACTGCGCCTTCTTCATCACTGCTGAACCTGCTTTCGCTACGGGAATAGGAGACATCCTGGAACCGGCAGATGGGGAGTACGGGAATCTGAACGGCTACTATCTGGCTCTCGTGAAACCCGACATCGCTGTATCTACACGTGAGGCGTATGCCGGCATCCAACCTCAAATACCTGCCAAATGCTGCAGGGATATTGTAAGGCAACCCATAGAGACTTGGCGTGAGGAACTGAAAAATGACTTCGAAACGACAATCTTCGATAAGTATCCGAGATTGGGCGAGATCAAAGAGACCCTCTATGAAAATGGCGCCGTATTTGCACTGATGAGCGGAAGCGGTAGTTCCGTGTTCGGTATCTTCAGAGACCAACCCGCCGGAATTAGCCAAATGTTCGGAGACTGCTTCACTGCTGTCATGCCTCTGTAATAAAAACATAAGACCCAAATCATCACATCTCATGGACAATCCTCAAGAACTGTTCCCTGCTGTTGACGAAGAAGGCCGAGTCATCGGCTGTGTCAAGAGAAGTCAGGCACACGATGGCTCAAAGGTGCTTCATCCGGTGGTGCATCTGCATGTGTTCAACAAAAATGGTGCCCTGTTCCTGCAACACAGACCGGAATGGAAGGATATCCAGCCGGGAAAATGGGACACGGCAACAGGAGGCCATGTCGATTACCTCGAGAATGTGGAGAATGCACTCAGACGGGAAGTAAGCGAAGAACTGGGCATCACGGATTTCAACCCCGAATTTCTGGGCAAATATGTTTTCGAGGGAAAACGGGAACGCGAACTGGTGTATGTTTACAGGACAACTTACGACGGTGTGATATCACCCAATGAGGAAGAACTGCAGGGGGGACGCTTCTTTACACCTGAGGAAATCAGGGAAAGGATGGGCAAAGAATTCTTCACACCCAATTTTGAGGACGAATATCAAAGATTTTTCGGATAGAACACGCTTTGGCACAATATTTGCAATAAACAGATTATATTGGTTATAATTTATATAAGGTAAAAAGATGGCAAACAGCCCGTTTTCACAAAAAGTATCTGAAATCCTGTCATTCAGCCGGGAAGAAGCAATACGACTTGACTGCCCGTCAGTCAGGCCGGAGCATCTGCTTATGGCTCTACTCAGAGATAAGTCTGGTGTGATGACCCGTTTGTTTGACAGTTTCACGATTGACAAACACTTACTAAAAAAAGAATTGGAGAGCAGAGTGAATGATGACAAAGGCAATGCTCCCGCCAACCCAAGAGAATTGCTGCTCGACAACCAGGCCAGCAACATTCTCAAACTGGCTGTGCTCGAAGCAAGACTGCAACATTCACCGACGGTGGATATCCACCATCTCATTCTGGCCATTTTACACGACAAGGTGGACAATGGCGCGAAAACTGTATTAGAAAATAATTCAATGAACTACGAAGAAGTATCAAAGTATTTCCAGCAGATGGCAAGCAAGACGACTGACGGATTGGATATGCCGGACGACGCTGAGGAAGAGGAAGATGACCTCGGAATGGGGATGAACATAAACGGAGGCGGTAAATCCTCGGGAACCGCTCAGGCAAGGAAGCAAAATGGCGGGAAAACCCCCGTCCTGGACAATTTCTCTACAGACCTCACACAGGCTGCATCGGAAAACAAACTCGACCCTGTGGTGGGACGTGAGAAAGAGATGCAGAGGGTGATGGAGATACTGTGCAGAAGAAAGAAAAACAATCCCATCCTTATCGGTGAGCCTGGCGTGGGCAAAAGCGCGATCGTAGAGGGATTGGCACAACTCATTGTCAAGCACCGCACATCACCCATCTTGTTCAACAAGCGCCTTGTGAGCCTGGACCTCACATCCGTCGTTGCGGGAACCAAATACCGCGGACAGTTTGAGGAACGTATCAAGGCTCTGATCAAGGAATTGGAGCAAAGCCCTGACATCATCGTCTTCATAGACGAGGTGCATACCATCATCGGTGCGGGTTCCACACCGGGTTCGATGGATGCGGCCAATATTCTCAAGCCTGCCCTGGCAAGGGGTACGATACAATGTATCGGTGCAACCACACTGGATGAATACCGCAAGAGCATCGAAAAAGATGGCGCATTGGAGAGAAGATTCCAAAAAGTGATGGTGGAACCGACTTCTGCTGAAGAGACTTTGCAGATCCTGCAGAACATCCGAGAACGATATGAGCAGCATCACCATGTCAATTATACGGAAGAGGCGCTGGCAAGTTGCGTGTCACTGACAGGCAGATATGTCACCGACCGCTCCTTCCCCGACAAGGCAATCGATGCCATGGATGAGGTGGGCGCACGGGTGCATCTGCAGCATGCCAACATTCCACCGGAAATCATTGCCAAGGAAAAGGAAATTGAGGAAGTCAACAACAAGAAGAAAAGTGCGGTACAAAACCAGAACTTTGAGTTGGCTGCCAGTTTCCGTGACAGACAGACGGAACTGGAAAACGAACTCCGCCAGATGAACGAGGAATGGAACAATGGCGACAACTCACAGCGTGAGACCATCACTGAAAAAGAGGTGGCGGATGTCGTTTCCATGATGACGGGGGTACCTGTCCAGCGCATGGCTGAGGCAGAGGGGGCTCGACTCCTCAAAATGGGAGAAGAACTCAAGAAGGCTGTCGTGGCACAGGATGCGGCCATCGAAAAAATGGTGAAAGCCATCCAGCGAAACCGTGTCGGACTGAAAGATCCCAATCACCCCATCGGAGCGTTCATGTTCCTCGGACCCACAGGTGTGGGAAAGACCTACCTGGCTAAAAAACTTGCCGAACTGATGTTCGGAAGTGCTGAAGACCTCATCAGAATCGACATGAGTGAGTTCACCGAGAGTTTCAATGTGTCACGACTGGTGGGTGCGCCTCCGGGATACGTAGGATATGACGAGGGCGGACAACTGACAGAGAAAGTGCGCCGTCACCCCTACTCCATCGTTTTGCTCGATGAGATTGAGAAAGCCCATGGCAATGTGTTCAACCTCTTGCTGCAGGTATTGGATGAGGGAAGACTGACAGATGGAAACGGACGCCTCATTGATTTCAGAAACACGGTCATCATCATGACCTCCAACGCGGGAACACGCCAACTGAAAGAATTCGGACGAGGAGTCGGATTCAACGCTGGCGGAAAATTGGGACTGAGTCTTAATGAGAGCGACAAGGAACATGCCCGCTCCATTATCCAGAAAAGCCTCAGCAAGCAGTTCGCTCCTGAGTTCCTCAACCGCCTGGATGAGATCATCACGTTCGACCAACTCGACCTGGAGGCCATCAAGAAAATCATTGACATTGAACTCAGCGGCCTCTATAAACGGATGAATGACCTGGGTTATCAAATATCCATCAGCGATGAGGCCAAGGAATTCGTGGCAACCAAAGGCTATGACGTGCAGTTTGGTGCCCGTCCTTTGAAACGGGCCATCCAAAACTACATCGAAGATGGACTGTGCGAGCGTATCCTCAGCGGTGAAGTATCTGCAGGAAGCACGATAAGGATCGAAAAGCATCCGGAAAAAGAAGAATTAGTATTCAATTAATATGACGACAGAATTCATTCTCAGGCTATTCGTGGCTTCCATTCTGGGTGCCGCTATCGGATTCGAGCGTGGATATCGCGCCAAGGAGGCGGGTTTCAGGACTCACTTCTTGGTGGCGATGGGCAGTGCCCTGTTCATGATCGTCTCTCAGTTTGGCTTTGAGCAAATTCTGGTTCACGGTCGAGAAGCGAATTTAAACATCAGGCTCGACCCCTCTCGTATTGCTGCACAGGTAGTCAGTGGTATAGGCTTCATCGGAGCAGGTACCATCATTTTCCAGCGCCATGTGGTGCGGGGACTCACCACGGCAGCCGGACTTTGGGTCACATCTGCCATTGGCATGACGTGCGGTGCCGGACTCTACTTACTGGCCACGGCATCTACTGTGCTTGTCTTGATATGCCTCGAGACGCTCAACTATTTCTTCCAAAAGTTTGGCACTCGCAACATCAACATCACCTTTTCGTCACCAAGCATCGAAGATGTGAGACAGGTATTGGAAAAAATGCGACAGGACGACATGACCATCGACTCCTACAACATGCGTGAACAGGTGGAAGCAAACAGCAGCACATATACGGTGACGGTGGAAGTCAATGTGAAGCGCAACCGATATGAGTCACGCGTCCTGGGCATCATGGAGGAACTCGACGGTGTCAGGATAGAGAGCATCGAATAGACCCAGCCATTCATACTCAATTTCAAGGTTAAGATCTTAGTTCAGGCGGATTGAAGTTCAGGCGGATTTGCAATCATGGGTGGTCGAAAAATTTGCAAGTCAAGCAAATCGTTAAATAATCATAATGAAAAAATCGACATGGTTTCACTCGCGTTATTTCATCATTCACGAATCCTGACGCTACCATCTGTTCAAGGCCGTCATTTTTCTTC
>JAEEGL016740223.1_pt1 | contig 20845 bp, 16 predicted proteins | sample 9134231 | NCBI WGS metagenome assembly JAEEGL01 (sample SAMN16246548, study PRJNA631951) | gut metagenome | biome: gut microbiome; feature: rumen; material: fiber-attached | host: Bos | place: Iran: Karaj | collected 2018-10
AAGTGGCGCACGGCGCTCAACGTGATGATCGTTTTTGCCCTGTCAGGACTATGGCATGGTGCCGACTGGACATTTGTCATTTGGGGAGCGGTCAACGGCCTGCTGTTGTTACCCTATGTGTTCTTGCCCCGCAAGCAGTTGAGCGAGCACGCCACATGGCGTGAGTTGCCGCAATGCCTGTTGACGTTCTTCCTGTTTGCCATGGTTTTCATCGCATTCCGTGCCAACGGCATTACCCACTTGGGTGAGATTTGCGACGTCATCGTGAACGGTTCATGGACCCAACGTCCCGTCTTTGGCCAACCCATTTTCTACATCGTGCCTTTCTTCATCATCGAGTGGCTGGGACGCAAACAGGAATTCCCGATGAAACGATTGCCGTTCCCCACTGTCGTGCGGTGGATCATCTACTGGGGCTTGCTGGCTGGCATCTCCATCGCCAGTCTGGACCGTAACATGCAGTTCATCTATTTCCAGTTCTGACGGTATGGGCAAGCAAAAAGGCATCAGGAAATTTGTTGGGCGCACACTGCTGGCATTGATGCCGGTGGCAGCATTTTTAGCGCTCTATATTGCAGTGGATCCCTTCAAGGTAGTCCATTCCTATGACGGCATCTCGATTGCCCCAGGTGAGACATTAGAGCGCATGCCCAACAAACGCTATGTTGCTGTCGAGGGACTGAAATATTACAACCCCACACAGCATTACGACTCGTTCATCTTCGGCTCGTCAATTTCCTCCAATTTCACTGCGGCGGCATGGGCCAAGCACCTGCCCGACAGTGCCAGCATCTACCACTTCACGGCTGGCGCCGAGACCTTGTCGGGAATTCGTGACGAATTGCGTTACCTTATCGATCATGATATCCCTGTGCGTCATGCACTGATGATTATGGAAGAGGAAATGTTCACCCGTCCCAAACGCTATGAGGAAATGCCGTTTGTGCCTCACTATGACGTTTCGCCTGCCATCACCAAGTTACATTTTCATCGGTTGCATTTCAATGCTTTCCGCGACCCGTACATCTTCCTGTATAAACTCTGGCCCACGCAGCGCCTTGCCGACAAATTGGTTGCAGACGGCAAGATGTCCAACATTCCCAGCGGGCGTGATGAGATAACCAATGAGGATTCCAGCCGTGGCTTGGATTCCGTCATTCTGGCCGACCCCGAGACCTATTACGGCGATCGCATGTGGCTGGTAGAGATGGTTCCCACGCCAGACCCAAAGCCCCTTAGTATTGATGACGAGGCTCAGCAGACGCTGCGCGAGATTGCCGGTTTGCTCAATAGCCACAACATCGACTATGTGGTGATTGTGCCGCCGCAGTTCCGCAAGTCGGCCCTATCGACCATCGACCATGCGGTTCTGTGCGAAATCATGGGTGACGAACGCGTCAATGACTTCAGCGGCGATGACGAGCTCATTCATGACCTGTACAGCTACTATGACGGCGTCCACATCCTCACCCACCGTTGCTCGCAACTCATCGACCGCTGCTACACCCGCCGCCATTAACTTAACGTACTGCGGTAAATCCACAATCAGGGAACAAGATAAAACAAACAGCGAGGATGCAATCTTGATGCATCCTCGCTGTAATTGATGTCTGATGATATTACCATGCTCCGTTGAGCAGGTAGTCGATCAGCTTTGTGACATCAGCAATGTTAATCTTGTTGTCAATCTGGCAGTCGGCAGCGGTAATGTCGATATCAACATCAAGGCCGAGCAGGTAATCGATCAAGAAAGTAATGTCGGTAATGTTAATATCGCCGTCCTTGTTCACGTCGCCGCGCTGGCTGCTGGGGCCATCCTCGGCATTCTCGTCAAGGACGATCTGCAGTCTGTTGGCATTGCTGGGCTTCACATCATTGGCATATACCTCAAATGCTTTCACTGTGCCTTGTGCTGCTCGCACAAAGTGGCTACCGGCAGCGTTCAGGAAGTAGGCATCCTCAATCATCTTCTGAGAGAACTCGCCGATGGTCATGTGATAGGTGCCGCTAGTGATAGCGCTGGGATTGGGCTTCACCGTCACGTTCTTGGCGCTGAATACGTAGGTCTTATCACGCATATCGGTGCCATTGGCGCCGTCGTAGGGAGCCACGAAGTAGGGAACATTGGCTTCAAGTGCTTGGCCAGCGTAATCGGCCAGCAATTTGGCGTCGTCGGCAGTGTCCTCTTCCTCGCTGAAGCTGCAGATCCACAAGCCCTTGGCGTCGTCCTTGCTGTGCATCCAGTCGATTGTGGTGCCGTTGGCGGTAACAGTGGTAGCAGCAAACGGCAGCACCATGGTGCTCCAGCCACCCTCTTGGCCGGCATGGCGACCCTGGGTGAAGGTGCGCTCATAGCTGATATTCTCGGCCCTGAAGCGGTAGGGTGCATAGAAATCATATCCCTGCATGAGCACTACGTCTCTCAGAGCCACATTATTTTGGATGACATTCTTGGCCTCAAGGCCGGCAGGGATGAATTTCTCGGCACTACCGATGTAGTAGAGCGTGTTGGGATTCTCGTTGGGAATCAACGAGGTCAAGTCGAGATTCTCAAGGCTCACGGCTGCCGCATTTTCAGGAACGCGGATACCGTTGTAGGCTTTGTAGCCGACACGCTCGCCGTTACCTGTCCAAACCACCATACCGGGCTGTATGGTGTAGTACTTGGAACCGCCAGGAGGAACAAGGTTAGTGGTGACCTCGTTCTCATTGCGGCCGTAGATGTTGAGCGCATAGACCGAGCCAAAGGCGAGGTTATCAAACTCGAAATAGAAAGTCTGTGTCTCACCGGCAGGGATGATCACGTTTTGGCTCAGGTAGGTCACCATCGAGCCGTGACCATTCTCGTCAACGATGAACAGCGGAGCCAGGAGGTAGCGGTTGTATTCGCCCTCGGTGTTATGGTTGGTGACATCGACCTTGAACTTAATGTGGCTGTCATAGATGATCATGTCCTCATCGGCATTCAGGGCATTAATGTCAACGGTCAGATTCATGGGATAGACCACCGAGCCAGCGATGGTCACCGAGCCTGTTCCGGGGATGGAGCTGCTCCAGTCGTTGTCATAGGACGACAGGTAGGCGCTTTTGGTACCGGCATTCTGTGGGGTGAAGTTGAAGGTCACCACTTTGGTGCCACCAGCAGGAATCTCGGCCTCTACGACCGAGGTGTACTGGCTGTACTCGTCGAGCTGCTCGTTGCTGACATACAGGTAGAGCTTGCCGCTGTAGCGGTCGGCGCTGTTGTTTTTCACCGTCACATGGCATTGTTCGGCGGTACCGACCTTCTCGCCGCCAGTGAACTCGAAATTGATGGATTGCAGATCCATGACAGGATGGTCTGATAGCGTGATCCATTCGCCATTGATTGTAGCTTCGATATAGTAGCGGTCGCTCTCAATCATGGGTTTCCACTCATTGGATGCCTGCACGCTGCTCACGGGCACAATCTTATAAGTGCCGTTGGGGAGGTTCTTGCCGAAGGGATAGGTTTGGGAACTCTGGGTATCGGGCCAGCTGTCGGTGACAGAGATATAGCTGGAGCCATAATAGGTCTGGGCAATCATCTCGATGAAGTTGTCATCGCTGTCATACAGGGCAATACCGCGCAGGTACTTGGTGCCGTCGTCGATATGGTCCTCAGCAGTCACCTTGATGTAACGGCGCTTAGTGAGCTTAAACGAGCCATCCTCGCTGCGCTCAAAGGTGCGCGATCCTGTATAGTACATGTTCCAGACCGTCAGTCGATGGTCCACTTCGGTGGGTTGTCCGCTATAGCCCGGCACGATACCGATGATGGCGGTCTGGTCGATGTTGTAACCCTCGGCGCTGGTTACCGATGCAACGCCACCGCCGGCATAGGGGTTGAGTACTGACAGGACAAAGAATCCGTCACCCAGGCCACCCCAGCCCCAGTTGATGTGGTAGTAGTCTCCATAGGCATAGCCGTCGCAAATGAACGAGTGTCCGCCACCAGTACCCGATCGGCCATTATAGATTACAGGACGTCCGGCAAAAAGTTCCTGATATATCATCTCTTCCCAGTCGCCCTGCTCGTAGTCGCTGCGGTAAACCAGCTTGGCGTCATAGTTGAAATAATCATTTAAAGCGGTGGGGATATAGGGGTCGCTGGTGCTAGAGGCGTTGGTGCCGTAATTCATGTGTGCGGCGCAACCGGCATAGAGCATGAGCCAAGCAACAGCGTCTTTCTCGGCTTGAGTTTCGGCACCGGTATAGTTGTCCTTCATATTGTCCCAATCGAACATGATGGGGGGCAGCGGGTCGGTGTCGGTAATGTAGTAATCCTCGTTCCAGTAATAGGTCATTTCATAGGAGGGTATGGTCTGGGTGCAAGACAACGGGAACTTGTAGTAGTTCATGATCTGCGCCATGGATGTGGCTACGCAGCCCGTGTAAGCATATTCGCCGATGGTGTCACCATTTTCGTCAATGTCCATGAATTCGGGACAGTGGTTCCAATAGGGGGCACCCTGGTCCCAGTGACTGGTAATCAGCGGGGAGATGCTGTTGCGAGTGGGCTTCATGCCTAAGTTAGCATCATAGGTCTCGGTGATACCCATCGCGTCGAGGGATGCTATCTGGTCGCTGTAGTTGTCCAGCCAGACCTTCATGTTGCTTGGCACATGATTGGGATCAAAAGAACCCTTGTCGATATAACCCAGGATGGGAATCGTGCGGTCATCGCCCGAGACGATGACATAACCCTTGTTGCCCTCGGTATTGAAAATGTAATAGTTTGAGGCCTGCTGGCCATTACTTCTCATTTTGGGGGCATTGGCTGGGATTGACTTCAGCGTCACACCCGGTCGGTGTTGAAGCAAGAATTTGTTGGCTGACTGCATGGCCTTGTCAGGTGCAATAGGCGCAGCCACCACTTGAATGGCAAGCAAAAGAGCTGCCAATAAAGATAATTGTCTCATCATGTAAAATACTGAATGTTAAATTGGTAGTAGTTGTTAACGTTGATTAAATGGTGCTTTAAGATAAACCACAGAATAACGAAAAGCGCACAAAAATATGAATATTTTTGAAAATATACAATTTCTGGCACGAAAAATATTGCTTCGTGCCAGAAAAAACATTGTTTTGTTAGCAAATTGAATAGATTTGCTTATGGTCTGAAACCTATTTAAGCCTCAGTGGATATTTCGTTCTTGACGCTGGTATTATCGTCTTGACTGTTTTTCTTGTTGTGGATGCGAACTTTGAGCTCGTCAAAGCCAAAGCCGTAAACACCATTGACGTTGCTCTGGGTGATGATGGCCTCGCGGTCGGTCTCCTTGATGATGCGGAAGATGTGCACGCTCTCGTGCTTGCGGCACATGACCATGAGGATCTTGACGTCAGTCTTGGTGTACCATCCGGTGCCCTCGAGTACAGTGCAGCCGCGGTGTGCCTCCTGGATGATGTTGTCGGCAATCTCTTTCCACTTCTTGCTGATGATCTGGAACTGGACGCTCTGTCGCGTATTGTTGATAACACGGTCGGCAGCCACCGAATAGATGACCATGAAAATGAGACCGTACACGATCTTGTCGATAGAGTGGAAGAGCAACCATGACGAGCAGATGATCAAGACATCACAGTACATCATTGTGCGACCGAAAGAGACGGTGCTGTATTTGGCTACCATTGCCGCAATGATGTCGGTGCCGCCAGTGCTGCCATTGTGGGTAAAGACAGTGCCCAGGCCCAGGCCGCACAACACCGCACCCAGGATGACGTTCATGAACGTCTGCTGTTCGACAATCGGGGTGGGGAACATGGGTTGCAGTACACCGATGAAGATGGTGGAAATCGTCGCGCCAATGATGGTGCGCAGCACAAACTGCTTGCCCACGCTGCGGAACGCAATGGCCAGCAGGATGATGTTGATGACATAGTAGGTCACAGCCACGTTCCATCCCACGGCAAAGTGGATCAATGATGATAGACCTGTCACACTTCCGATCACAATCTTCTCAGGAAGGATGAACGCCGTGAAACCGAAGGCATAGCAAAACAAGCCCAAGGTGATCATCACATAGTCCTTGGCCGTATTAAGAATCTTTCTTGTTTTTTCAGTCATGATGTGTTTGTCCAATAGATTTTGCGGCAAAATTACTGAAAAAATTCAGTATTCTAGCCGATTTTAGCCGATTATTGATGCACAGGTGTGAAATTTATTGTACCTTTAGCGTGCCTTTAAGTCATTTGACTAACAACTAACAACTAACAACTAAGAACTAACAACTACATAATATGATTACAAGACTCATTATTTCGGCACTTGCAGTACTCATCACCTCGCTCACGCTCGATGGTGTGACCGTTGACCCCTGGTGGTGGGCAGTGATTATCGCTGTCGTTCTTGGCTTTATCAACTCGTGGATTCGTCCGCTGGTCAAGTTGTTCGCTTTGCCCATCAATATCTTGACGCTGGGCTTGTTCACCTTTGTGATCAATGCCCTGATGGTGCTGCTGTGCTCATGGCTGGTTGGTCCGCATTTTCTGGTGCAGAATATCTGGTGGGCTATGGCGTTTAGTATCGTGCTCACACTGGTGAGCTGGTTGCTGCACCTGTTCTTCCCGTCAAAGAATTAAACTTTACTCGTCTTCAAACTTGATGGCGCCGCGGCTCGTGCTCTCGATGCGGCGGTTGCGCCAGCAACGGCGGCACAGTGACACGTACTTGTCGTCGCCGCCAATTTCTACCTGGCTGCCTTCGGTCACGATGTTGCCTGTACTATCGATGCGTGCATTGATGATGGTCTTGCGCCCGCAGGAGCAGGTGGACTTGATTTCCTCGATGGTGTCGGCAAGCTCAAACAGGCGCCTGGAGCCTTCAAACATGTGGGATTGGAAGTCGGTCCTCAGGCCGTAGCACACCACATTCACCCCATAGTCATCAACGATGCGTGCCAGTTGGTCGATCTGTGCGGCCGACAGGAACTGTACCTCGTCAATGAGAATCCAGTCCTTGACCACTAGCGTCGTGTCGAACATCTCCTTGAGCATCTCATACAGGTCGCTCTCAGGGTATATCCATGAGCACTTGCGCTCAATGCCGATGCGTGAGCGAATCACGTTATCCTTCTCTCGGTCATCGATGATAGGCTTCATGCACAGATATTGCATGCCGCGCTCCTCAAAGTTGTAAGCTTGGGTAAGTAACATCGCCGTTTTGGCCGAGCCCATCGTGCCGTACTTGAAATATAATTTTCCCACTCCGTTCATGTCAGTTGTCGGTAAAGTGCTAATAATTAGATTGATAAAGCCAGACGCCAATTCGCCGCATGGCAGTAGGCAAAGTTACTCTTTTCCCGTCACACCACCACATGATTTCCTCCAAAAAAGTTATTAACACAACCCATGGTCCATTGCGTAATTTACGTAACGTAAAAAGCGTAACGTAATTTACCCAATAATTGCAGCAATCTTTTACAACACTATTTAAGGATAATTTATGTGAGGATGTCGGGTAAAAAGAGTATCTTTGCGCTACTTTTTGAGGCAAGGCTGAACTTGCTATGATTTGCGGCAAAATCATTTGTTTAAATGATGGACTTTCTAGAGACATATCACTTGCAGGGCTTGGTGTTGGGGCTGTGCTCTTTCCTCATCATCGGCATCTGCCATCCCATTGTCATCAAGGGGGAGTACTACTACGGTCAGCGTTTCAAGTGGTTTTTCCTGTTGGCGGGACTGCTGTTGTGTATAGGATCGCTGCTGGTTGACGGAGTGCTTTTCTCGTCACTGATGGGAGTGGGAGCATTCTCGTGTTTTTGGGGCATCAAGGAGATGGGCGAGCAGCAGGAGCGTGTGCGCAAGGGCTGGTTCCCGCGCAATCCCAAGCGCACCTATCCTTGGGATAACGAAAAAGATAAAACATCTATATGAAGTGACGCTTGCTAAAAACATAGCACTAACGACATGGCTTGCATTGTGCACCGCAATGAGCGGTAATGCCCACAATGTGAGCGGCAGCGTTACATGCAATGGCGCGGGAGTGCCTGGTGTTGCTGTGAGCGACGGCTATGAGGTGGTACTCACCGATGCTGACGGCCACTACAGCATGACCAGCGCCAAAAAGAACGGCTATGTCTTCTACTCGTTGCCCAGCGGTTTCGAGCCCGAGTTGGCCGACGGCTTCATGCCGCAATTTTGGGCACCGCTAGAATCGTCAGACCCCGCAATGGTCGAGGTGCATGATTTCGCCCTGCGACAAGTGGATAACGATCGTCACATCATGATTTTTGGTGCCGACACCCACCTGGCCCGTCGAAATACCGACCGCGCCTATTTCAAAAAAGGCTTTATCGCCGACCTGAAGGCCGAGGCGGCCCAGGCTGGTGACGTGCCAGTTTATTCGGTCCTGCTGGGTGACCTCACGTGGGATGTCTTTTGGACACAGAATGACTATAATCTGCACGATTACATGGCGGACTTGAAATCATGGGGCTATCCCGTGACGTTATGGCCTGTCATAGGCAATCATGACCATGACCCCGCCGTTCCTGCAGGTGCGACAACCGACTTTGATGCCGCAGGAGCATGGCGGGAAATCGTGTGTCCTAACTATTACAGCTTCAACCTGGGCAGGATTCATTATGTCGTGCTTGACGATATTGAATACCTGAACGAGGCCGAAGAAGGAGAGACTTATAGCGAAGGTGTTGCGGGAAGCCGCAACTATCGTGGTGCGGTCACTGCCGACCAACTCAACTGGTTGAGAAAAGACCTGGCACAGGTGGATTACAACTGCCCTGTGGTGGTGTGCACGCACATTCCCGCCTGGTCCATCAGTTCATCGTTTAACTGCTATACAAGGCTGGATAACACCTATACGTTGTGTTCTATCCTCAAGAATTATAGAAATGTTCACATCGTTAGTGGCCACACCCACGGCAATTACACCGTGCATCCGACTGCTTTCCCCAGCATTACCGAGCACAACCTTGCAGCGGTGTGCGGCACCCTGTGGAGGAGTGCCTGCCTGACAGGGCACAACGTGTGTCACGATGGCAGTCCTGCCGGATATGCTCTATGGACGGCCGATGGAAATGCTTTGAGCTGGACCTTCAAGCCCATCGGCAACGGTAACAGCCAGATGCGTCTTTACGATATGAATACCGTGCGAAACTTTTATCGCACCAATAACTCCATGCGGGCAATCCTGAATAAGTATCCGTCACGAGACAACTATTCGACAATCGATGACAATGTCGTGATGGTCAATGTGTTTGCCTATGACACTGATTGGAAGATAAGCATCTGCGAGGGCGATAGCCTGTTGGCATGCCAGCGCTTCTATGGTGAGGATCCTTTCCACACCATCACCTATGACGTGCCCAACTGGGATGCCATGGGCTACTATACCGATGTTTATGCCACGAGCCGTAACACTCACTTGTTCAAGGCCGTGGCCGCAACCTCCTCTAAGCCTGTAACAGTGCGAATTTTAGATAGCTTCGGCAACATTTACCTCCATTCCATCTCCCGCCCGCACAATTTCAGCACAGGTATGGAGCGCAACGAGACCACACTGGCAGTTGGTGACGTGAACACGGATGGTGAGGTGAACATCGCTGATGTGAATGCTATCATCGGAATACTGTTGTCAGGAAAATTGTCAGGCTGTCCACCCGTTCTCGCCGATTGTAATGCCGACGATGAGGTGAACATCGCTGACGTGAACCGAATTATTTACGAAATACTCAATCAATAAAGCCAATGATGAGAATAGATATACTCACTGTGATGCCCGATGCGCTCGAGTCGCCCCTGCACACGTCGATTCTGCAACGTGCTCAGGATAAAGGCCTGGTCGAGATCCATGTGCACAATTTGCGGGATTGGAGCTTGCGCAAGCACCGCAAGGTGGACGATTACCCCTTTGGCGGTGAAGCGGGGATGGTGATGCAGATTGAGCCCGTGTGGCGCTGCATGGAGGAGTTGAAGAGCCAGCGTCACTACGACGAGATCATCTTCACCTCGCCCGATGGCGAGCAGCTTGACCAACCCATGGCCAACGCCCTGTCGCTCAAGGAGAATATCATGATCCTGTGTGGTCATTATAAAGGCGTGGACTACCGCATTCGTGAACACCTGATTACTAAGGAAATCACGATTGGAGACTATGTGCTCACGGGAGGCGAACTGCCTGCTGCCGTCATTGCCGATGCAGTGGTGCGATTGCTGCCTGGGGCCATCGGCGACGAGCAGAGCGCCTTGAGCGATTCGTTCCAGGATGGCTTGATCGAGGCGCCCGTCTATACGCGTCCCGAGGTCTTTAACAGATGGCATGTGCCCGAAATCCTGCTGAGCGGCCATCAGGCCAAAATTGCCGAGTGGAAGATGCAGATGTCGCTGGAGCGTACACGCCGTCTTCGTCCCAACCTGTTGGATGCTGCTGACGATACCGAATAACGAACAATAACAACTAAAAACTAACAACTAAATATGGCCCTTTTCAGTAAATTACAACGTCCCAAGTGGATACCGCGATGGCTCAACATTCCGCTGCTGATTTTTATCGGCTTTGTGGTGCTGTTATTGTTCTTTGGAGACAACAACTACATGCGCATCAGCAAATACCGCTCTCAAATCAATGAGCTCAAGAGCCAAATCAAAAACAATGAGGACTCGGCCGCCATCTATGACGCCAAGGTCAACGAACTCAACACCGACAACGAGTCGCTGGAACGTCTCGTGCGCGAGAAGTACGGCATGAAACGTGTCAACGAGGAAGTTTATATTACCGATATTCCCTGATTGGTTATGGCAAAACAAGACAATAATACTAAAGGCGGTAACCCCTTAGCTGACGTTCTGGTGGTCATCGGGTTGCTTATCATGGTAGTGATGGCACTCTTGCCGTTGCTCAATATCAACCAGGAGTGGATGCGATGGACGTTTGCCGCTGGCGCCGTAATTGTGCTGGTGGCTCGGGTGTTGGGCTTGTATCACGGCCCTTCGTTGCGCATCAAACGCCTGCACCGCCTCCTCATTTACAGTGGAATTTTGTATTGTGGCAGTGCATTGATGATGTTCATCTCCAAGGGCACCAACGACTGGATTGCCTTCTTGCTGGCCGGTCTCGTGATGCAGGTTTATGCCAGTTGGATGATAGAACGAGAGTCCTCAAAAACTGAAAATTAGACCATCAGAAGAGATTATTTTTTTGTAATTACCAAAGTTTGAGTAATTTTGCGCTTTAATGAAAGGCAATCTCACTATAGATAACGGGAATACCTCGGTCAAGGTGGTATTCTTTATCGGTACGCAGGCCGTAGCCACAAATCGTTTTGTGCGCCGTGACGTGCGGCTGTTGGACCGTTTCATCAGCACTTATAAACCCGAGACTGCCATTGTGTGCAGTACGGCATCAAGCATGGCAAGCCATCGCATCGAGCAACTGGTCGAGCAGCGTTGCCGTCGTGTGTTGCATCTCACCCATGAAACGCCCATGCCCATCAAACTGGGTTATCGCACTCCACAAACCCTGGGACGTGACCGCATTGCCACTGCTGTGGGAGCATGGTTGACAGCACAACGGCTGGACAATGCCTGTGATGTGCTGGTCATCGATGCAGGCACCGCTATTACCTATGACCTGATAACGAGCAACGGTTGTTTTGTTGGGGGGAACATAGCGCCCGGATTGGCATTGCGTTTCAAGTCGCTGCATGAGCACACCGGCTTGTTGCCTCTGGTGGGTGCCGACGGACCGACTCCGGTCGTGGGTTATGATACCGAAACGGCAATACGCAGCGGCGTGTTGCTGGGTATGATGGGTGAAATCAAGAATTATATTGCCGACCTGAAGCTCTCACACCCCAATCTGATGACTTTCATCACTGGCGGTGACGGCAGGCTGCTGCACAGCCAGTTGGGCGACGACAGCATCATCTATTATGAACATCTTGCGGCTGAAGGCCTCAACCGCATCTATCTATACAATCAAGCCAATGAACATTAATAAGAAGATATCTTTATTGATCATCGCAATCGCCATCGGCACTTGTGCTGCCGTGGCTCAAATCGTGTCAACCCCCTATTCCAAGATGGGTTATGGCATGCTCAATGACAACGTGTCGAGCATTCAGCGCTCGATGGGTGGCGTGGGCTATGCGATGAAGGGAGGCCGCATCATCAATGTGATGAACCCTGCCTCTTATGCTGACGTGGATTCGCTCACGTTCCTGTGGGATGTGGGTGTGGACCTCACTAACCTGTGGAGCAAGGAGCAGGACAACAAAGGGTACAACTTTGGTGGTGGACTGGATTACTTGACCGGGCATTTCAAGGTCGCCAAGGGACTGGGCGCATCATTTGGCCTGTTGCCTTATGCTTCGGTGGGCTATGCCTATGGCGGCACCATTGACGGCGGCACTGAGTCGCGGAGCGGTAATGGAGGTTTCAACCAGCTGTATCTGGGTGTGGGCTATGAGCCGATCAAGAATTTGAGCGTGGGCGTGAATTTTGCTTACCTGTTTGGTACGACAACGAACACTGCACTCATCTCCTCCACTTCGACAAGCTATTTCACCCGCAACATGAAATTGCGTGACTGGAATGTCCAGGTGGGTGTGCAGTACAGCCTGCCCTTGGCTAGCGGACGCGATCTGCTCACCGTGGGAGCGGTCTATCAGCCCAAGAAGTCTTTCCATGGTAACGCATGGGGTACCACTTATGACAGCCAGGACAACAAGATGGATACCATCGACTACACGTCAATGAGTGGCAACTATGAGCAAGCAGCCTCTATTGGAGTGGGCTTGAGTTACAATTGGAACCGCAAATTAACGGTTGAGGCCGATTATACCTTCCAAAAATGGAGCAATGCCAAGTATCAGCCAATCACGGGATTTGAACCGCCAACGATGCGGTTTGACGACCGCTGGAAACTCTCGGCTGGTGTTCAGTTCACTCCCAACAAGCGCGGCAGTTATGTGGGGGCAATGTCGTTCCGTGCAGGTGCATTCTATAACCACGACTACTTGAATTATAGTGGCAATAACTTGCGTGACTACGGTGCCAGCATCGGTGTGGGCTTGCCCGCGCCTAATGGAAAGACGACCGTCAACATTGGCTTGGAGTGGCGTCATCGCGTGAGCAGTCCCACGAAGCTCATCACCGAAGACTATTTGAACATCACATTGGGTGTGAACTTCAACGAATTGTGGTTCTGGAAGAGCCGCATCCGCTAATCGGTGAGACATCTGTTTCACATAGTGTTTGCCATGATCATTGTGCTGGGCGTGGCGTCTTGCAAGGACGACGCGACCAGCGTGGTGAGTCATGCCACCGACCCTGAGGTGGTCCCCACGATGACGACAACCGATGTGGAGACAGTCATCAGCGACTCGGGACATACACGCTACCGCATTGTCGCCAAGCTGTGGAACATGTTTGAGGCGGCCAAGGAACCGCATTGGACTTTCCCCAAAGGGGTGAAATGTGAGGAACTTGACAATGGTTTCAACACGGTATCAACCATCAAGTGCGACTCGGCCTACTTTGATAAGGGTAAATCCCTGTGGACGCTCACTGGGAACGTGCGCATGACCAATTCCACTGGCGATGTGGTGCTTACCGACCAGCTGATGTGGGACCAGCATGCCCACCGCCTCTACAGCGATGCCTTTATCCATATCGAGAAACAGGGGCGCATCATCGAGGGATATGGCTATGAGTCCAATGAGCGGCTCACCATCTATCAGCTGCGACAGGTCGAGGCCATTTTCCCCGTCGATGAAAAAAGAATGCCTCATCCGGGCAGTGGCAACCCTGCACCAATGACGATGCAATGACCTAAACAACAGATTATTTATATTTTGGATTCAGTTTATACAACACCGCTGATTATCGCGCTTGTCGCATTGCTGTGCTCGGCCTTCTTCTCGGGGCTGGAGATTGCGTTTGTCTCGTCCAACAAGGTGCGTGCCGAGATCGAGATGGCGCGTGGCGGCATCATTAACCGCATTCTCAACATCTACTACCGCAACCGCGAGATGTTCATCTCCACGCTGCTGATAGGCAACAATATCGCTAACATCGTGTATTCGATGGCGATGGCCAAGCTGTTGACAATCCCTTTACAGCAGTGGATACACAACGAAGCCTTGCTGCTGCTAGCACAGACTTTGATTGCAACACTGATCATTCTTATTTTTGGCGAATTTGTCCCCAAGACGATATTCCGCATCAACCCCAACGCATCCTTGCGCACCGCGTCAATACCGTTATTCATGGTCTATTGCGTCCTGTATCCCATCTCACGTTTCACCGAGTGGTTATCAGCGATGCTGATGAAGTTATTTGGTATTAAGATTGACACTTCCAAGATGCGTTTGCTCACAGTCGATGAATTAGACGCCTATTTGCAGGAAAACATTGACAAGCGTGAAGACGAGAACAAAACCGTAGAGCGAGAGGTCAAGATTTTTGAGAATGCTCTCGATTTTAGCGACACCCGCCTCAAGGACTGCATGGTGCCCCGCAACGAAATCGTTGCCGTCGATGTCGAGGATACAACACGCGACGATCTTGTCAAGCTGTTCACGCGTTCCGGTTTGTCCAAGATTGTCGTTTATAAGGGTAGCATTGATGATGTCATTGGCTTCATCCAGGTGAGTGAGTTGTTCATCACTACTGTGGATTGGAAGACGCGATTGAAACCTGTCGTGTTTGCTCCTGAGGCCTTGTTGGCCCGAAAGATGATGCAGCAGCTTATGGACGAGAAACGTTCCATGGCCATTGTCATCGACGAGTTTGGTGGCACAAGCGGCATGGTGACACTCGAGGATCTGGTAGAGGAAATATTTGGCGAGATCGAGGACGAACACGACCGCAACCGCCTTGTCGCTCGCCAACTGGATGAGAAGACCTACGAGTTCTCGGGCCGCATGGAGATTGAGGAAATCAATGAGCGCTTCCATCTGGATATACCTGAGAGTGATGATTACCAGACGCTGGCAGGTTACCTGCTGGCCGAGGAAGAAGCAATCCCCAATGTGGGTGACGTCATTGACCTGGCACCTTACCGTTTTACCATCGAGCGTAAGACAGCAGCTCGCATCGAGCTCATTCGAGTTGAAATTCTCGAGCCTGACGACAAAAAATAGCATCAACGGGGGTGCAAAAAGCAGAAAAATTGCCTGAAAGACGAAAAAAATGTCAAAATATTTGCAGCATTGAGATATTTTGTACTATCTTTGCACCGCATTTCCCCCGAAATGTCAACTGGTGTGTTAGTTCAGTTGGTTAGAATACCTGCCTGTCACGCAGGGGGTCGCGTGTTCGAGTCACGTACACACCGCCAAAAGGAAGCCGCGAGGTTTCCTTTTGTTTTTACCCATAATTTGTAGTTGTCTCCAAAAAATGGCCAAAAAGATTTCATTATTCAAGAAGTTTGACTACATTTGCCACATTGTTTAACCAAAATTGTCAATCTGTAAGAGAATAGCAATTATTCATACTTTCATTATTTACTTTTAAACCATTATTCAATTATGAAAAAAGCCTTATTACTTACGTTGGCTGTTTTATTACTCCCCTTGGCAATGAATGCTCAACTGCTGAGGAACCAAGATTACAGTCTTCAACGTGCGCCTTATGCGCTCAAGAACTTCACCCACAAAATGATGGTTCCTGCTCGTGTTGACCTGGCCGAAAACCAAATGATTATGGGCCACTATGACACAGACGATGTCGCATCCTCTGATGAGGGATTGGGCATCACCAGCCTGACGGGTACGCGTCGCCTCGGCACCATCCTCACTCCTGAAGAGTTGGCTATCTTCCAGGGTGGCAAGATTGTCAAATTCCGCGTGGGTCTGGCTAATGCCACCACCATCTCGACAGTGTTTGTCGCTCCAGTGAGCTCCACGGGATCAATAGGTTCCTTGACCACTTGGTCTTGCAACAAAAATGCCGCTGGTTGGAATGAGATTGAACTTGCTTCACCTTACGAGATCGATCTTGCTGCCAATCAGAGCCTGATGATCGGTTTTGACTATCGTCAGACAGGTTCTAACTATCCCATCTCAGCTGTAAATGTTGGTGAAATTTATCCCACCTATCTGTATTACCAGAACTCATGGCAAGACGTTGGCTTGGCATCTTATGGCAATCTGAGTGTTCAGTGTGTGGTTGAGAGCGACTTCTTCCCCGATTACCTGATCACCGTCAGCAAGCTCATCACCAATAATTACATCAAGTTGGGTGAGAACATTGATTTCATGTTCAATACCAAGAACTCGGGTACTGCGAGCGACATTGCCGCTGGTGCTTGCACCTATGACATTTTTGTTGACGGTGAACTCGTGACCACCATGAGCAACGCTGAAGCCTTTGGTCGTGATGCTATTACTATTCAAGGAACCCTTGCTTCGACAGGATTGGCATCGGGCAAGCACATTATCACGGTAGTTGTCAACTCGTTCAATGGTGAGCCTGTGGAGAATCCCGTATCAGTAAGCCGCGACTTCATCATCTATGAGAACAGCTTCGACCGACAGATGCACCTGATTGAGGAATTTACCTCTAACTCTTGCACCTATTGCCCGCTTGGCGCTAGCATGCTCAATATCCTCATGAATATGCGTGACGATATTGCTATGGTAGCTATCCACGGCAACCAGAGTTCTGTTGACCCCTGCAACACTCAAGAATGTGATGATCTGTTCAACTATATGGGTGCCGGTGGTTGGCCCTATGCCGCATTTAACCGTTCTGTAGGTTGGGAAGATGAAGAGCACATTGCCTGTGGTATCGGATATAATGAGCAATACCATCAGCTGGCAGCTGAAGAATTAAGCAACTTCCTGGATTATCTGGCCGAGGCTACACCAAGCTTTGCTACGGTTAACATCAACAGCACCCTGGATTCCGAGACCAACGAGCTCGTTGTTACCGTTGATGGCGAACTGACTTCTGACTTTGACCAGATGATGGGCGAGGATGCCAAGCTGTCGGTATTCCTTACCGAGGATGGCTTGATTTATCGCCAGTTGAATTTGGGCACTTGGGTAGCCCAATATGAGCACAATCACGTATTCCGTCAGGCCCTCGGCTCAGTATTCGGTGTAGATATCAATAAGGTGGAGGGCAACAAGTATTGCAACACCTTCGAGATCACTCTTCCTTCAGGCTGGAATGCTGACAACATGGAGGTTGTTGCCTTCATCAGCCGTCCCCTCGTCAATGGAGCAACCGGCGTTTATACCGACATGTTCGTCAACCAGGCCAACAAGCGCAAGCTGGGTGAGTATGACGAGCCCACAGTCATGCGTGGTGACGTTGATGGCAATGGTGCTGTGAATATTGCCGATGTTACGGCATTGATCGATTACCTGCTCTCTGATGGAGCTTCTGGTGGCGATCCCGTGGCAGCCGATTGTGACCTTAGCGAGACTATCAACATTGCTGATGTAACGACACTTATCGACTATCTGTTGAGCGGAGAATGGTCAGAATAATGCAATAAACCATTCCGCACACACCTATCAAGGGCAGGATTTCCGCATTTAGGGCATCCTGCCCGTTTTTTCCCAATTACGCTGCGTTAAATTATAAACATGAAAAAGATTGCGATGGAAAAAATGTAATTCCAAAAAAAAACACTATCTTTGCCTGTCAGATAATAACCTATTGTTTTTAGACGATAACCATCAACTGAATATTCTTTTTTTAATCACTCTTTAACATGTTATTGTTATGAAGAAATCATTATTACTGTTGTTAGCAGCATTCATGCTGTCATTGACTACTGTGGCCATGGATCTTGGCCCGAACCAGTTGCTTCTGGGGCATTACAAGACCGACTCTCTTGCAACAACTGGATGGGGACAGTCGTTCTTGGTAGGTGTTAATCCTATCGCTATCGACCTTAGTCCCGATGAACTCGCTCTGTATCAGGGCGGCCGAATCGTCTCTTTCAGAATTGGTCTGGCAGCAGAGGCTCCCATTTCCCGCGTGTTTGTCATACCCGTTGACATCACTGGTAAACTCACTGATGACATCGTTGAGTGGCCGTGCGAGGTGTCTGGACAGCAGGGCTGGAACATCATCGAGTTGCCTGCCCCCTACCTGATCAACTTGCCTGATGGTTACAGCCTGAGAATCGGCTTTGACTATGAGCAGTTGGAGAGAAACTCCAAGCCCATCTCGGCTGTAAAGGTGGGAACCATCTATCCGACCTACATCAAGAGGAACGGTAACTGGATGAATTACGGTGTGAACACCTTTGGTAACCTGAGTTTGCAGTGCGTTGTTGAGAATGAGAACTTCCCGCAGTATGTTCTGCGTCTCAACAACCTGACCTGTAAAACCAACATTTTGATTGGCGACGAGCTTCCCTACACTTTCCAAATTGCAAATTTGGGTGTTGGCTACGTCGGACCGGGTGAACTTGTCATGGAAGTCGCTATCGACGGCAATGTGGTGAAAACCATCACTAACCCCGAGGCTTTGACCAGCGAGTACTTCACGATAGAGGATGTAGTGCCTACCGAAGGATTGACAGGTGGCCTTCACACCCTCTCAGTCAAGACCATCACCATCAATGGTGAACCCATCGCAAATCCTGCCTATAGGGCAACAACGTTCAAGACCTTTGAGTACGGCTTCTCGCGCCAGATGCACCTGGTAGAGCAGTTCACCTCGACAGGTTGCACCTACTGCCCCCAGGGAACTGCCAATATCGTGAACCTGACCAACATGCGCAACGATATCGCTTGGGTTGCAGTTCATGAGAACATGAACAATACTGACCCCTTCAGGACCGCACAGACCGACTCCATCACCTCTTATGAAGGCATCGACGGCTTCCCCGAGGGTACCTTCGACCGCACCGCTGGTGTTTCTAATGCAAATGAGGTCTATGCCGTTATTACCGGTATGACAGCTGCCTCGATGAGCACCTTCCTGGATTATGTAGCTGAGACTCCCTCTTGGGCTACCGTGAATGTGAACAGTACCTTCGATGCTCAGACCCGTGAGGCTCACATCACCATCGACGGTAAACTGGTACCCAACTACGAGGACTTCATGGGCAACAACAGCAAGCTCACCGTCTATATCACTGAGGACGGCTTGGTAGCACCCCAGGTGAGCGGCGGCAACAACTATGTGCACAACAATGTGCTGCGCAAAGCTCTCGTTTCTGTTAAGGGCGTTGCTCTCAAGAAGGAGGGTGACACTTACAAGAATGAATTCACCTATACCATTCCCTCGACCTGGAATGCTGACAACCTCAACATCGTGGCCTTCGTTAGCCGTCCGTTGGGCAACCAATTGACCGATATCTATGTCACCAACGCCAACAAGCGCAAGCTGGGCGAGTTTGACGAGCCTGAGTATGATCAAGGCGATACTGACGGTGACGGCAAGATCACCATTGGCGACGTTACTCAGCTCATCGACTACCTGCTCAGTGAGGCTGGTACCATCAGTAGCCAAGAGGCTGCCGACTGTGATGGCGATGGTAAGATCACCATTGGTGATGTGACCTCGTTGATCGACTACCTGCTCAGCGGACAATGGTCAGAGTAATCATCGAGTGAACATCGGCTCTCTTCAGGAGAGATAAGGATTAAAAATTAGGAGCAAGTGACCCAACACGGGTCGACTTGCTCCTATGCTTTTATTCACTTGTGTCGGGGTACCTGGATTCGAACCAGGGACCTCCTGCTCCCAAAGCAGGCGCGCTAACCGGACTGCGCTACACCCCGATGCTCTCGTTTTGAGCGCTGCAAAGGTAGTGCAAAATTCCGATTGAGCAAAGACAATAAGAATTTATTTTCATTGTTGAGCCTGAGGAATCAATCCAACTTGTGCGGAGTGCCAATCAAAAAACACATTTTTTCGTTTTTTTTGTCCAACAAGCGACGCTTTTTGACAAGAATGTAGTAACTTTGTATGTTTAAAACGGTAAATACAACATATCAAAATAACTATCAAAACAATGTATAGAACAAAGACTAACGGCGAACTTCGTTTGGCCAATGTGGGCGAAGTCGTGACTCTGGCAGGTTGGGTGCAGCGTACCCGCAAGATGGGTGGTATGACCTTTGTAGACCTGCGTGACCGCTATGGTATTACCCAAATCGTGTTTAACAATGAGGTGAACGCTGAGCTGTGTGAGCAGGCCAACCACCTGGGACGTGAGTATGTCATCCAGGTCGTGGGCACTGTAGCCGAGCGTTCCAGCAAGAACACCAATATTCCCACGGGTGAGATTGAAATCATTGCCGACAAGCTCAACATCTTGAGCGAGAGCATAACGCCGCCATTTACCATCGAGGACAACACCGATGGTGGCGACGACCTGAGGATGAAATACCGCTATCTGGACCTGCGCCGCAACGCTGTGCGCCGCAATCTGGAACTGCGCCACGACATGGCAATCCTTATCCGCAACTACCTGGATGATAAGGGCTTCTTGGAGGTAGAAACACCTATCCTCATTGGCTCAACCCCCGAGGGGGCACGCGACTTTATTGTTCCATCGCGCATGAATCCCGGCCAGTTCTACGCACTGCCCCAGAGTCCTCAGACGCTCAAACAGCTGCTGATGGTGGCCGGTTTTGACCGTTATTTCCAGATTGCCAAGTGCTTCCGCGACGAGGACCTGCGCGCCGACCGTCAGCCCGAGTTCACCCAGATTGACTGTGAGATGAGCTTTGTGGACCAGGAGGATGTGATCGATGTTTTTGAGGGCTTGGCGCGTCATCTGTTCAAGAAGGTGCGTAATGTGGACCTGCCCGAGAAGTTGGAGCAGATGACCTGGCATGACGCAATGCGTCTGTATGGCAGCGATAAGCCTGACCGCCGTTTCGGC
>JAEEGL011979978.1_pt1 | contig 20843 bp, 20 predicted proteins | sample 9134231 | NCBI WGS metagenome assembly JAEEGL01 (sample SAMN16246548, study PRJNA631951) | gut metagenome | biome: gut microbiome; feature: rumen; material: fiber-attached | host: Bos | place: Iran: Karaj | collected 2018-10
GATGGAGATCAATCGAAATATTGTGAAGTACTATAAAGACGGAGTTCTTGGAGATAGCAGATATGCGGTGGAATGTAATAGATATGATGAATTGTATCAGAAAATACTTACTTCTTCCGACGCAGAACTATTAATGGACTATTGTGATGATCTTCTTCAGTTGTATGTAAAAGAGGCGTTGACGTTGGAGTCAGATTCGGATCTTGTAATTAAATTGGATTTTGAGTATTCCCTGTTTGAGAAAATGTTTGATAGATGTGAGGAATTAATAGCATATATAAAAGATCTATTTTATTAAATTCTTATGGAGGTGAAAGATATGTTTTTTTGTAAGAAATGTGTAATGCCGAATACAAGACCCGGGATCACATTTAATGAAGAGGGAGTGTGTTCTGCTTGCCAGGCTTATGAAAATCGTAAACTGGTGGATTGGGATGCCAGGTGGAAGGAATTGGAGGATATCTGTGAAAAATATCGTGGTATGAATGGAGAGGGGCCGGATTGCGCCATTGCAGTTTCGGGAGGGAAGGACTCACATTATCAAGTGCATTTGATGAAAAATGTTTTACATATGAATCCAATTTTGTTCTCTGTTGAGGACAATTTTCCGATGACTGATGCGGGAAAGCATAATATTCAGAATATTGCGGAAGAGTTTGGATGCAATATTATCAGTATGAAACCAGATATAGATACGCAAAAGAAATTAATGCGATATATGTTTGAAAAATATGGAAAACCTACGTGGTATATAGATCGGCTGATCTATACGTATCCGTTGATCATGGCAGAAAAATTTCATACTCCGTTACTGGTGTATGGCGAAAATGTAAGTTATGAGTACGGTGGGGCGGGAGCTGTAGAAACTTATTCTGCAAAGGAACAACTTAGTAATGGGGTGGCTACCGGCATAGATGAAGAAGAACTGATCAAGAACGCCGGTGTAACAGCACAATCGTTATATTTCACACGAGCTCCATTACAGGAAGAAATTGAAAAATTGGATCCGATTTACATATCATATTTCGTTCAGTGGAACAGTTTTAAAAACTATGAATTTGCCAAAAACCACGGTTTTCATGATCTTACACATGAATGGAAGCGCACACATCACATAGAAGATTTTGATCAGATTGATAGTCGTGCTTATCTGGTGCATTCTTGGATGAAGTATCCGAAATTCGGACATGCAACTGCAACGGATTATGCTTCAAGGATGGTAAGATATGGCTTGATCGATCGAAGCGAAGCGATAGAACTGGTGAAAAAACATGATGGTAATCTGGATCCGTTATGCGTAAGAGATTTCTGTGATTTTTGTGGGTATACAGAGACGGAGTTTTGGAATATTATTGACAGGTTATACAATAAGGAATTGTTTAAAAAAAATGAATTCGATAAATGGGTTTTGAGAAGTCCTGTTTGGAATATGTAGTGAATGTGGGGCTTGTAAGGGGGAAAAATGCGGATTTTGGTTTTTAAGGGGAAGTCAAAATACAATGTGCTTCGTCTTGCAGCGGACGAAGTGATAGAGGGCTTTGAAGAACTGGGGTGTGAGGTGGATGTGCATGACACGGAATCGGATCAGGATATGGTGATCGGAGCACTTAGAGAATACGATCTCGTATTCTCGATACAGGCTATTTTTTTCACATCTATGGTTAGAGTGGGAGAGACAAGCATTCCTCTTATGCAGGCGATTGAAACATCATATATAGGATGGATTTTTGATGATATTCTGAGTCATTATGAAAGAGTCGAACAGGCACACTTTGATAATACAGCATTGTTGACTATTGATAAAAAGGGTGTTGAAGCGGCCTATAGTTTATTTCCCAATTGCCGGAATGTCCATTTTCTTCCACATGGAGGATTTGTATCCAAAACTCGGAATGAGAAGGATATCGATATCCTTTTTCCGTGTAGCATGGGGAGAAAACTAAAGATGGAGGATTTTGGAATACATGAACAGATTGAATACACAATGACTGAAGGTGTCTTGAAACTGATCCATAAAAATCCCAGAATCTCTCCAAGAAGTGCGGTTTTAGCGCTGTTAAGAGAATCCGATATTGAGGAAAGCGGAGATTTACTATGGGCTTTCTCAAATGTAATTAACTATACTTCTTACGTTGCGGAATACGAATGTAAGGAAAGGCTTTTGAGAATTCTTTTGGAAAATGGGATTTCAGTCATTGCTGTGGGCAGCGGGTTTGAAGAGTTGAAAGCAGAGTATCCGAAGGGTCTTCGGGTAATCCGAGATGCAGATATCAGTGAAGTGGTAGATCTTATTGCGAGAACTAAAATTCTAATTAACCCTCTTTATCCGGTTCTTGAGGAAGGGTTTCATGAAAGGATCTTCACGGCTTTGTTAAACAATGCTATATGCGTAACTCCCGGTTCGGATTTTCTGGAGGAGCAATTGGGTGACAGAGTTCAATATATTGATTTATTAAACCTGGAGCGATTTTCGGAGCAAGTAAAACTGCTTTTGGACGAATTTGATGATGAAAAAATGGTTCAAAAACGGGAAGATAATTATCAATGGGCACTGCGGAATCACACTTGGAAAGAACGTGGAAAACAGATCGTTGAGGGATTTTTGAACGGAACGTGGATGTGATATATATATTTTGTGGTTTGAGAATGGCGTAACCACGAGAAGTAGTGCCTGATATTCGGGCTGAAAGAAGAGCGCAAAATAATCAGAAAATTTAAAAAAATACTGTTCATTTTTTGATAATTATTGTATACTAAGAATAACTATCAGTCGTGATGGCTATCTTTTTATGGGAAAAGGAGAAGGATATGGAAGTTACAACCAGGATATTCGGAACTGTTGATGTTGCAGATGAAAAATTGATTCATTTTGATGGTGGATTGGTAGGCTTTCCCGAACTTGTGGACTTTGCTCTGATCCATGATTCAGACGACGAGAAGGCCAAGGGAATCCAGTGGCTGCAGTCCATTCAGGAGCCGCAGTTTGCAATTCCGGTTGTGGATCCGCTTTCTGTTCTTGAAAGTTATAATCCGCAGATTGAGGATGAGCTTCTAAAGCCGTTAGGCGATATGAATGGGGATAATATGCTGGTACTGGTGACAGTTACCGTACCGAGAGATATTGTACAGATGAGTGTAAATCTTCGCGGTCCGATCATTATCAACGCAGACAACAGGAAAGCTGCGCAGGTGATCGCGGAGGGTGATGAGTATCCCGTAAAATTCCCTGTTTACGACATTTTAAAACGCCGCAAGGAGGAAGGCTGATATGCTGGCATTGTCCCGAAAAAAAGGAGATTCACTGATCGTCAATAACAATATTGAGATCACGGTTTTAGAGGTGAAGGGTGAGCAGGTGAAGTTGGGTATCACTGCTCCGAAACAGGTTCCTGTATATAGGAAAGAGGTTTATGTACAGATCCAGGCAGCCAATAAAGAGGCTATGGAGACGAGTACGCCTGAGGATCTGAAGGGCCTGCTATAAGATAGGTTGGAAGAGAGGGTAAAGTATTTTCCTCTTTTACCGATATAGGTGATAAGGAGTAGTATCACCGGGCACTTATTGTTTTAGCTATTTCACATGGAGGTGGGGAAAATGGCAATGGAACCATTAGGAAGTCTGATGTCAGTACAGATGCAGAATATTGCGCCTGTTGAGACAGTCAAACCTGTTGTTCCGGAAGGCACGGATGCCGCAGCGCAAGAGGTTGGCGCACAGCTTGATGCTACCACGTTGGGTGTTGCATCCGTTCAGGAAAAGGGCGATGGGACAGGATCGTCTTCTGCTGAGAATCAGCAGGGATCAAAGAGTCAACAACCGTCCAAGGAACAACTCAAGGATGCAGTCTCTCAGATGAATAAGAAGATGGAGAATTCGGAAGCTGTCTTCGGTATTCATGAGGGAACAAACCGTGTCACGATCAAGATCGTTGACAAAGACACAAAGAAGGTCATCAAGGAATTGCCGCCTGAAAAGACGCTGGATATGATCGCGAAGGTATGGGAGATGGCAGGCATCCTCGTTGACGAGAAACGTTAGGAGGTGCGTATATGCCAATCAGAGTTTCGGGTATGAATTCCGGGTTGGATACAGAGTCTATTATTACACAACTCGTATCAGCCCAGAGTCTAAAAAGGGACAGTTACACTAAGGCACAGACGAAATTGTCCTGGAAGCAGGATGCGTGGAAAACGCTGAACAGTAAGGTGTATAAATTATATACCGGAACTATCAGTAATATGAGGTTTTCCGACACCTATATGAAAAAGAAATCGACTACTTCCAACAGTTCTATCGCAGACGTATCTGCAGATGGCGAAGCGGTTGATGGAGTGCAGACGCTGAAGGTTAAACAGCTTGCTAAATCCGGTTACCTGACAGGAGCCAAGCTTTCGGATTCCACTACCGCGGATACGAAGATGGGTGAACTGATGGGCCTGGGAGAAGGTGAGACGGCTGAGATCAAGGTCGGAGATGAGAGCATTTCCATCTCGTCTGACATGAAGGTGTCGGATGTGATCTCGAAGATGAAGGAAAAAGGTGTCAATGCCAGCTTCGATGAGGTTAATAAGCGTATCTTTGTTTCTGCTAAGAGCAGCGGGGAAAAAAACGATTTCAAGATCGGTGCCGGAGACGAGAATGGACTTAAGGCGCTTTCAAAGCTTGGCCTTTTGACGGCGGAAGCAGATGCAGGCGCTACTACAGATGCGAATGGCAAGACTGTACTTAGTTCTGAATTTCAGTCTAAGCTTGACAGCCTTGGGATTTCGCTGTCCACGGAAGGGCCAGGTGCTGCTACCAGGATTAAGGGCCAGAACGCAGTTATTGAGCTCAATGGTGCAGAATTTGAAAGCAACAGCAATTCATTTTCTGTGAATGGCCTTAACATCGTGGCAAAAAAGGTGTCTGATGAAGAAGTTTCGGTCACTACAGCAGATGATTATGATGGAATCTATGATACCATCAAGAAATTCCTGAAGGAGTACAACGAATTAGTTAATGAATTCGATAAGTTGTACAATGCCGATTCTTCTAAAGGATATGAGCCTCTGACCAGCGATGAGAAGTACGCAATGTCTGATAAAGAGGTTGAAGATTGGGAGAAGAAGATCAAAGACTCTTTGTTCAGACGTGACGCTACGTTGGGAGAATTCAGGGATGCGGTGACAAATTCCATGACGGCCAGTTTCGAGATCGGCGGAAAAACCTTGAGCCTTACGGATTTCGGTATTGGCACTTTGGGATATTTTGAAGCAGAAGAAAATGAACGCCATGCGCTTCATATCGATGGAGATTCAGATGATTCTGCAACAACGATGAATGCTGATAAATTGAAAGCAGCGATTCAGAAAGATCCTGAAGAAGTGATGAAGTTCTTCCAAAAGTTGTCTAACAATCTGTATACGACCATTTCGGAGAAGACTAAAGGCAACGAGATGCGTACCACGTATAAGATTTATAACGACAAGCAGATGGCGGAAGAGTACAAAAAATATACCACAAAGATCGCTGATGAGGAGAAGAAACTTACAGCTTTGGAAGATAAGTGGTATAAGAAGTTTGGTGCAATGGAAACTGCTTTGGCAAAGCTTTCTTCTAAGACCAGCGCGATTTCCGGATTGCTTGGTATGTAAATTATGTGTATAAGCTGCGCAGATGGATTCTGCGCAGCTGCTTAAATAATCATAAAGGGAGATTATTATGCCAAATCCAAATGCGGCCGCGCAATATGCGCAGTACAATAGGAATAAGATCATGACTGCTTCGCCGGCTGAACTTACTTTAATGCTTTATGAAGGAGCGATAAAATTTTGCAACATTGCCATAATGGCTATCGAACAGAAAGATATCGAAAAGGCAAATAACAATATCATTAAGGTACAGAAGGTGATCGAGGAATTTCGTTCTACTTTGGATCATAAATATTCGGTAGCGCAGGATTTTGACAGGGTTTACGTATATCTTTTGCAGAGACTTTTTGAAGCGAATATCCATAAGGATCCGGAAATTTTGGAAGAAGTAAATACCCATCTTCGATCTATGCGGGATACGTGGAAGGAAGTCATGAAAAAAGTGAAATAAAGGCTTGCAAATGAAAGAAAACTATATTACTATTATGATAGAATCCCTTCAAAATAAGGTGGGGATATTGGATTCGATCATTCAGAAGAATGAAGAACAGACTAAGATCCTCCAGAGTGAAAATACAGATTGGGATGCTTTCGATCGGAACGCTGATGAGAAATCCGAACTGATCGAAAAGATGGACAAGCTGGATGTGGGGTTTGATCAGTTGTTTGCGAAGGTGGAGAATGAACTCTCTTCCGCTGAGGGTAAGCAACAGTATAAGACGCAGATCCATAAGATGCAGGATCTGATCACGAAGATCACGGAAAAGAGTGTATCGATCCAAAGGGTTGAAGCCCGAAATAAGCAACTGGTAGAAAAGCGGTTTACGGAATCTCATCAGAGATTCGGACAATCCAGAAGCACGAGCAGGGTTGCAATGGATTATTATAAGAATATGCAGCAGACCCATATAGTGAGTGCAGCTTTTCTGGATCAAAAAAAATAAAAAAGTTTTAAGTTTGGTATTAATTTATCGGAATTCGTTCCGATATATAATACAGTTAACAAATTAATCGGAGAATGAAGTGAACGGAGCGTACGGCCTGAAGCGGAATTTTCCAGCCACTGATCGTCAAGGATGACGACAGTTAAATTCAAGGAGGAAAAATTATGGTAGTACAACACAATCTTACAGCGATGAACTCTAACAGAATGCTCGGCGTTACCACTAGCCAGCAGGCAAAGTCCACCGAGAAGTTATCTTCTGGTTACAAGATCAACCGTGCAGCTGATGATGCAGCAGGTTTGGCTATTTCCGAGAAGATGCGTCGTCAGGTGAGAGGTCTTACTCAGGCTTCCGCTAATGCTCAGGACGGTATTTCTTGCGTACAGACAGCAGAAGGTGCTTTGAACGAAGTACACGATATGCTGCAGAGAATGAACGAACTGGCAGTTAAGGCTAAAAACGGAACGAACAAGACTGATGATCGTGAATACATCAACAGTGAAGTTCAGAACCTTAAGTCTGAGATCGATCGCGTAGCTAGCACCACTACTTTCAATGAGCAGAATCTGCTGAACGGCGAGTTCTCCGCAGGCAAGTCTCTTCAGGTAGGTGCTGAGGCTGATCAGACCATCACTTTGAAGATTGGTAAGATGAGCTCTACGGGCATTGGCGTTAACAACGTAAGCGTTTCCACTCAGGGAGCTGCTTCTAACGCTATTAACTCCATTAAAGATGCTCTTGCATCTGTTTCTAAGCAGAGATCTGAGCTTGGTGCTATCCAGAATCGTCTGGAGCACACCATCAAGAATCTTGACAACGTAGTAGAGAATACCCAGGCAGCAGAGAGCCAGATCCGTGATACCGATATGGCTTCTGAGATGGTTAAGTTCTCCAACAACAACATCCTTGCTCAGGCAGGACAGTCTATGTTGGCTCAGGCTAACCAGAGCAATCAGGGCGTTCTTTCCATTCTTGGCTAATTCTGTTAAGAGGGACAAAGCGACTACCGAAGGAACCGGCTTAGGCCGGTTCCTTTTCTGTATGGAAAAATCGGTTTTCAAATCAGATGGTGTGTGGTAAAATATAAGAGGCTATATCTTGAAGGTTTTGCTGCCTTTGAGATGGCGATTATTATAGTTGAATTATAATATGTATGGAGGGCTTGAAATGGGAGAATTAAGGGAACTGCAATATGAAGCATTAAAGGATGGGGCGGACTATGCACTCAAATTAGTGCCTGCAATTCGTGAGATTTTACCGGAACTTCGCGGAGATATGAAAGATGATACGGAAGATTTCAAGAATCAGATTTTCGAAGGCATCAATTATATAGTTGAAACCGTGAATGGAACGATGTCTTTGATCAACGAAAAAGAAGAGATCTTAAATCGTGATGGTATCGAAGAAAAAATGCAGCAACTGATCGCTTCTGTTCATGAGAATGATAATGAAAAAGTAGCACAGGCTTTGGAAGAAGGTATTTTACCCTTTTTGGAAATATTTTATCAAATAGCTACGATTATGATCAAAAACAGAAATAATGAGTAGTTGCAGAGTGAAAAAGTTATTTTGTGAAAAGGCAGTTTTGCTGCCTTTTCTCTCTTTATAAAGGATTGATGATATGGAACTTAATGAGATTGAAAACGAGGTAAAGAGTCTTCAAGAGGAAAATCGGATACTGAGGCAATGGCAGCAGAATGTGAATCAGATTATGGAGAGGATGATGTCTATCCTGACAGATCAGGATTCGAAATTAAAGCAATATGAAGAAGAGATTATCAGATTACAATACGATGTGGTGATCAATAAGGGACGGATCAGCAGTCTGCCGTATGATCTGGTGGATCCGGGATTAAAATTACCAATATGTAGGCCGCGGATTCTTTCCGGGATAGAGACGATTGAAAAATTGGTCAAGGAGCATAAATCTTTTGCAAGGTTCGGAGATGGAGAATTTGGTATACTTGCAGGGGTTACACGTTGGAGATTTCAGTATGCAAATGCTTCTCTGGCGAATAGATTATTGCAGGTATTACAGAGCAATGAAGAAGACTTGTTAATCGGGCTGAATCCGGGTTTTTATTCAAATTATATAATGATGCCCGATGATGAAGCGCTTGGATATATGACTTATATGACACATGAAGTCAGAGAGCAGCACAAGCAGTTACTGGATTTAAATAGAACTTACGCAGATGCTTGTTGTTTTAGGGGACTAAAAACACGAGAGGATTTTCAAAGAATAACAGAATTGTGGAAAGATAGGAAATGTTTGATCATTGAGGGAGAGCATACCGGGATGGGTGCTGGTAATGATCTGCTTGAATGTTGCAAAGATATCAAACGGATTATTTGTCCTGCAGAGAACGCATACGATAAATATTCTGATATATTAGAAGCAGCATTACAAGTTGATAAAGATACCCTTGTTTTGATCGCGTTGGGTCCAACCGCTACGGTGTTAAGTTATGATCTGTATAAAAATGGATATCAGGTGGTTGATGTTGGACATATGGATATACAGTATGAAGCTGTAGTGAGAAATTCGGATATTCAGACTTTAGTGTTGGCTGATAAATACTGTACAAGTGATGTGGTAAATGGGAATCGATTAATAAACGAAATAAATGATGTGAATTATCAGACACAAATTTGGAAGCGCATTCTGTAGAATAATTGGTTTTGGTGGAGGTTATTAAGGAGACCGAATAGAGCAAGATTGACAATGTGCGGAAGGAATGCGTGATATGTATGTAGCGTTGATTGGATTATCAGAGGATTTACGGGAACCGCTAAGGTTTTTGAACAGCGAATATCGATTTGATTTGATTCTAGAATGGGATAGTTATAATGTTTTGAATCAGCTAGAAGAAATCAATGAAAGAGAATTAATATGTGTCATTGCTGCAAAAGATAATGATTCAATGGACACTATACGACGGATTGTAATTGACAAAGGAATCTGTTCATTAGAAAAGATAGTGGATTATTACGCGGTTTATAAAGCGCTTATACCCTATATGACAGTAGATCGTAAAATGTCCGCGGCCAATTTTCAACAAAAAAGATTTAATGGATTAGTATTGGGGATGTCGCTTGCGGAGGTAGGCGTTTTAACAAGATTCTTGAGAGGAGATTTCGTTAATCTTGCAGTGAGTTCGCAAGATTTGTATTATAATTTCAGAACACTTAGACACTGCTATGAAAGATATCCGGAGCAAGTAGAAAACTTAGAGTATTTATTTGTGGATATGTTTGAAACAACATATCTAAATTTTGATATTTCTAAAAGTAGAAATGCGATATCATATTATTCGTGGGGAGGATATATAGAGGATCCACATAATTATTCTGTGAATAAAACATATGCATCTGAGTATGAATTTGATGATGTGGTACGCTTCTTGCAGAACAAGCATAATCTTGGGGTTCAAGAAGAACAGATTGAGATTTGGAACAAATTCTTTGGAGATGTCCATAAAAAAGAAAAGTATATTGCTTATGATCTACATGATGAAAAGTTAGCGTCAATTCGAAATCGTATTGTTACCGATGAGGATGTCGATACATTTCGTATAGATACACCGATCAGGACTAAAGTTTTTCAGGATACGATAATTGAGAATGAGGCTATTTTGAAGCAAATGATCGAATATGCCCACAGCCGAAATCCTAATATGAAGATTGTATTCATGTTAATGCCGGAGTACGTCGGTAAAAGAGAAAAAGCAAAAAGATATGATGAGCAGTGGGAAGACTTTTTTATAGAACGTATGAAAGAATGTGTAGAGCATTATTCTGTATATTTTTGGGATTTCAGAGATTGTGATATTGCTTATGAACGCAACTGTTTTTATGATCCGATTCACCTGAACTATTATGGAGCAAATCGATTTACAAAAATACTGAATGAGAAGATACGACTGTTGGAATTGGGAGATAGTGAATAGTGAATACAGATTTTTTCAGAGATGAAGTCAGATGTGGCTTCTACATACCGACAGCCATCAAACAGGCTTGGGCTGCAGATCTGAAGGTGCTGTCGGAGCTTGATAGGATCTGCAGAAAGCATGGCATCTCCTATTTTGCCAACTGGGGGACTCTTCTCGGGTGCGTTCGTCATGAAGGGTACGTGCCCTGGGATGACGATCTGGATGTGGGGATGAAGCGAGAGGATTATATCAGGTTTCGGGAAGTCGCAAAAAGTGAACTTCCGGAAGGATATGAATTGCAGGATTTCCGCAATACGGATGATCATTGGTTGTTCATTACCCGAATTTGCAATAAGAATCATATATGCTTTGAAGAAGATCATTTGAACCGGTTTTATAATTTTCCCTATATTGCGGGATTGGATATTTTCGTTCTGGATTATTTATATCGTGATGAAGAACATGAGAAACAGCGGGACGAAGAGATAAAACGAATCCTTGCAGTCGCAGATGGTATTATTGATAATTCAATCCGAAGCGAAACTAAAGAAAGAGAATTGGCAGAATTCGAGAGAAAGTATAAGATCAAATTTCCGGAGACTGATGATGCGAGACAATTGGGCGTTGCTCTGTATGAGCTTGCTGAAAAGCAAATGGGACGCGTGAGATCGGATGATTCGGATAGTGTTGGGCAGATTTTTCCGTGGGTGTTGAAAGGACGTCCCGGGTTGCCTAAATCCTATTATGAAAGGTTTTTGTATCTCCCTTTTGAGAATACGACAATGCCCGTTCCCTATGCGTATCACCGAATGCTTCGGGACAGATATGGGGATTATCTGCAAGCAAAAAAAGTTTGGGATGGACATTCTTATCCCTATTTCGAAGGTCAGAAAAAGAATCTGGAAGAAGTCTTGGGTGGAAAGCTTCCGGAGTACGAATTTGATAGAAGCGTATTGGCAGAAGAGAAGATGGTAAAGTCATCTTGCTTAGAGGAAGCGGGAAAAATCCTGCTCCTGGCTGCCGGCCCCATATACTGGGAAGGATTTGAAAAGATCTATCATAGTTTGCAGGGTGAATTCAACTCAAAAAAGATCACGGTGGTGGCGCTTCCTGTGCTGTTTAAGAATGCCTTGGGTCAGGTTACAAATGACAGTGATGCTGTGGATGCCTCAGCACATCTGGAGCAGTATCCTAAGGATGTGAAATTCACAGAGTGGTGGGATTATGATATTCGGAAAGAAGGACCGGACCTGGTATTGATTCAGGATCCCTATGATGAGCAAAATCCTTGTGTCACAATCCCGAAAGAGTATTATACGAGAATCATCCGACGATATGCAGGTAGAGTGATCTATATTCCGCCCTTTGGAGACAGACAGGATGATTTCGAAGCGAATGCTGTGAATGATGTCTATAATTTGAAACACTATGCATTGTCCCCCGGAGTGGTATATTCGGATCTTGTATTGGTTACATCTGAGACGATCAGAAAGCGCTATATTAAGAAACTTATCGAATGGGCAGGAGCAGATACTAAAGATTATTGGGAGCGAAAGATACAGGTGAGGGATGCATTTTTGTATGGTGCTCGAAAAAATATTGAGGAAATATACGAAGGATCGGATGCCCAACATCAACCTAAGAGACGATTATTGTACCTGATTGGAATTAATGAGTTCTGTGAAATCGGTGAAGATCTGGATAAAGCCATTTGCAATCGTTTGGAGATAATACGGGAAAACGAGGAACGAATAGAAACTTCGATTTGTTTTTATCCTGAACAAGAGGATGAATGGAAGAGGTTGGATGCTTCGTTATGGGAGCGTGTAAAAGAGACAACACGCCAAATTATTTCAAGAAATGATAATGAGAGAATTATTTTTTATGCTGAGGCAAAAAGGCAAATATCTCAGTTTGATGCCTATTACGGAAGTGCATCACCTTTGGTGATTGAATTTGCCAGGATGAAAAAACCGGTTATGATAGCAGATTATGAGATTTGAAAAGGAGGGAGTGCCTGTATGCAGATGAAGATTGAATTGATGGCATCCATGATGTGTGCAAATTACGGGAACCTCAGCGAGGAAGTCAGAAAGTTGGATGAGGGTGGGATAGACTCCTTCCATATCGATATTATGGACGGTCGCTATGTCCAGAATTTTGCTATGTCGTTGAATGATCTTCGATATATTCGAAGCGCTACCGATAAACCACTGGATGTTCATCTTATGGTAGAACATCCGCTCAATACGATTCATCTGTTTACTAGAGAACTGAAACCGGGAGATACGATTTATATTCATCCTGAGGCGGAGTATCATCCTTCTACGACACTACAGAGAATCATTGACGCAGGGATCACCCCTGGTATAGCTATCAATCCCGGAACTAGTGTTGAGAACGTCAGGATGCTCCTTCGTATCGTGCGGAAAGTACTGGTAATGTCCGTGAATCCCGGAAACGCAGCACAGATGTTTTTGCCCTATGTCGGAGAAAAATATGATCAGCTCCTGAGTATTCAGAAGGAGCCGGGAATGAACTTTGAGATCTATTGGGACGGTGCTTGTGGCATGGATAAGATTGAAGAATTCGCACCACGAGGCGTAAAAGGGTTTGTATTGGGAACTACGCTTCTGTTTGGAAAAGAAAGACCTTATGGGGAGACGCTGGCGGAGATACGAAATAAACCTTTTTGTCAGTGAGAAAATGCCTGCGAAAGCCCTATAAATAGGCGTTTTTGGCGATTTCCTTCTTTACATAATTAGGCGGGAATGATAGAATTGCATTAGGGATAAGTATTTCGATCAAAGATCAGAGTATGATCTATGAAAAATGGAAAATTGAATAACTCGAAAGAGCAAAGAAGTTTTACTGACAGGGAGAGCGGAGTTTATAGTGGGTTGATGCTTTCGCTTAGTAAGTATCGTAGTCGTCTTGAAGCCCACCATGGGTGTAAACTAAACAAAAAGCCCAGGGAACTGGATTGCTTGATCATAGATAAGCATGATCAATCCGAACGGATTATAAATGATATTGCAAGTTTTTTTGAAAGACATAATATTGTTGAATTCAAGAATCCGGATGAGACCCTAAATGTTGAGACTGTTTGGAAGGTTATCAGTTATGGTACACAATACATAAGTGATATGTCTGTAGATCCAAAGGAAGTAACTTTGACACTTCTTAGAGTATCAAAGCCAATAAAAGCGTTGAAGCAGCTGGCAAAATCGGGATATCAAATAGAAACCTCATATCCAGGTGTTTTCTATATTGGCGGGATGGTAGATATTAAGATGCAGGTCGTTGTTGCAAAGGATCTCAGAGGAGATGATTTTGTACCGCTTCGAATACAGCGTAGAAATGCAAATGAGGATGATTGCAGGAAATTCGTAGATTTCATCAAAAGGGAAAAATATTCGAAGGCTGACGCTGATGATTTGGAATGCGTAGTTAAAAATGGTATCTACGAGAACGAGGCTCTAGCGGTTGCTATGGAGGATGAGAGTATGACAAACAGTATAAAAAGATTCATTGAAGAGCAATATAAGGAAGCTCGCGAGAGTGGATTCGCTGAAGGTATGGCTCAAGGCGAGGCAAAGGGCGAGGCGAAGGGCGAAGAGCAACGCAAGAAGCTTGAAGCAGAGAATCGCATGTTAAGAAATATGTTAAAGAAAGCTAATGTTGCGATGTTTTAAGAACTACAAATAGAAAAAGATAATGATCATGGTACAATTCTGAATGCATGGATGCGCAGAATGAAACATCGAGGGCTGTCGCTAAATGCGATGGCCCTTTTTGAATTATAGTTATATAATTTGTATTTCCCTGAAGTGGGTTGGGGCTACTAAATCTAAAAAAATAGATTGAGCAATTGTTTCTTCTTGGGAAAGGGATACTTTTTGTTTGCTTTGTATAACGTTGCTGATATGACAATGGCAAGTGGGTGGCAATGAAAGAAATTATCATATTTGGTTTTGGAAATTCACTGAGTTATTATATTGATGTTCTTGAAAAACTGTATAAGATACTTTTTCTGTGTGACTCGGATCCTAATAAGTGGGGGAAGAGAGAGCTTAATGATAAAATATATGAGGTAAAATCACCTGAGTGCATAAAAGAGTATCTTGATACAGCTATTTTTGTGGTTTCTATACATTGGGAGGAAATAGTGGAGCATCTTTATGAAATGGGGTGTTCTTATGTAGTTGTCCCTATGTCTAAATATCCGTTAAGAAATGATCCGAATTGTTATTATGAACTTGAGCAGTATATTAACGGAGATCCGGGAAAATGGTATGGAAATCGAACGGATTTTGATTATGTAGAGTATGGTAAAATTGTGTATTCCGGTTGGAATGATCATTTACGTTTACATTTCATGCTTAAGAGAACTTTGGATTATGGTTATTTACCAAGTAATACATCTTTAAAGATTCTTGATTATGGATGCGGAGTTGGTACTTTGTGTTTATCGGCCCTTCTTAGGGGATATGATTGTTATGGCGTTGAAGTTGAAGAGTGGAAATATGCTTTTTTGAAGAAAAAGATAGGTGAGTTGAGCTATCCAAAAGACTGGAAAGAAAGATTTTTGATATATGATGGGAATAAGCTACCCTTTGAAGATGCTTCTTTTGATGTAGTATTTACATATCAAGTTTTAGAACATGTAATTGATTTAGAAAAATCAGTTCGGGAAATTTTGCGTATATTAAAGCCGGAAGGTTTTGCCTATTTGCATTGTCCCAACTATGATCGAACATATGAAGAACATTATATGTTTGAGTTTGGAAAACCTTTACGAGGGAACAAAGAGGAATTTAAGAAAGTGGTAAAGGCAATAGGAGCAGATTGCAAAGAGGTTGATAATTTGAATTTCATAAACAAAGATGATGTAAAGAAAGCTATTAAATTATGCGGTGATTATTCAATCGTAGATTTGTTAAATGATGACCCATTATCTGATATAGATTTCATTGTTAAGAAACATTGTTATTAGAAGTCAACGTTTTGCGTGTTCTTGAGTTTGAATGATTGGAGGTACGCAGTTGGATAACGAACAAATACTAAATATATCATCAGCCTACATAGAGGGGGGAGAAATGTTTTTTTCTGCCTGGAACATAAATGGTTTTTTTTCTTGTGACTTGGAGTCGGGAGAAGCTCGTTTATTGGCGATTTTACCCTATTTCAGTGGCCGGTATGGATACGGAACTTCTTGTTCTGTAGACGACAGTGTGTACTTGTCACCTTGTGGAGCTTCAAGCATCGTTGAATTGAAAAAAGGAATATGGCAAATAAGCCGAGAATACCAACTGGAGAGAGCGGAGGTGGGCTCTGATGTTGCCAGGTATGGAAATATAATCCCTCATAAAAGGAAATTGTATTTTTGTCCTTATCATGCGCATTCAATTATGGAATTTGATATAGATTCACATCAAATTGTGTATTGGTCAGATTGCTATAAACTGACCGGTAATAATGGAGGAACAGGAGAGCCGTTGTTTGGCGGTGGTATATTCTATAATAATATGATTTGGATGATAAGTTATAAGATAAATATTGTCATTTGTTTTGATCCGGAATCAAAATACACCAAGGCTTATAAGATTGGACAACAAGGTGATTTTTTTGCGGATATATGCCGTAGTGGAGAGTTTTTTTACATCTATTGTAAGTCGGGAAAAGTTTTGAAATGGAATGAAAAAAATGGGAGTGTATCGGCAATTAAAAATATCTGGGAAGAATTGGGAGGGGATACAGAAGACTATGTGACGGTATGTGCATATAAAGATCGGATATGGATAGCAAATGCAGGTATGCGAAAATGTATATCTATTGACGGACAAAACGATATTGTTAAGCTTCATTCGATAGTAGGGATCGAAAACGATATAGATAAAGTGGGCAAGTATATGGTGTTAAATAATGATTTATATTATCTTCCGGAACATAACAACTATTTATATCGTATCAATTTTATAGATGATAGTGTACATGCAATTTGTGTAGCATTGCGTGGAGAGAATCTGAAGCATTATAATACTGAGTATATGAAGGAGTGTCGTAGAAATGGAATTGCTGTTCAAGAGACTGAAAACAGACCATTTAGTCTGTTTGCGGAAAGTATAATTTAGGAATAGTGATTTGTGGAGAATGAGATGGGAAAAAAGAAGTTATATATAATATTTACAAGTGGAGATATTCATTATGTTGGCGGTATGCAGATGTATATTGCAGGCATCTCAAAATATTTAACTCAAAAAGGGTTTGAAGTTGCGGTATTTTCGCCCGGGGATACAAGAGAGAGGTGTGAGATACCGGAGCTCGAAAAGTATGTTATGGGATGTAATGATCTTTTTGAATATGAGCCATCATCGTTTTTGCCATCTGAATTGAACAAGCTTTTTTTCAATAGTATTTCTCGAATGGAAGCGTCTCCGGATGAATATGACAGCATTTATATAGAGTCTCATGCAGATGTTGATGCCTTGTGGGCAGAATATTTCGCCAAAAGACTGAAGGGAAAACATATCGCATTGATGCTTAATGAATTATATGATGCAGATTACAAACTGTATCGAGGTTATATAGAATATTTTTGGCATATGTACACTGAAGAACGTTTGCGAGGAGGATTATTGACTAGCTTATTTAAATCCGAAGGGTATGAGGTTAAGGATGTGCTTGATGGATGGGCAATTGAAAAACCACCTATAGAAAATGTTGAGGATGTTCGAGTAGCTTCACTTAAAAGAGCCACCTGGAATATTGCTTATATAGGGCGAGGAGATAAGGAGTATGTGCCGACTGTTATTTCTGAAATGGGAAAGTTTGCAAGAGCCCACAATGATATCGACATTAATTTCATATTTATAGGAGATTCGACATATCATTATAAACTCATAAAATCGGAATTTGCTGATTTGGCGAATCTATTGTTTTCTCCTATTGGTAACCTGATTCCAATTCCGAAAATGCTTTTCGATAAAGTGGATGTGGTGATAGCGAATTCTCAAACAGCCTTTTATTGTGCACATGAAAGAATTCCAGTAGTGTCGATAAGTACTGATGATTATTTGTCAAGCGGCATATTAGGATATAATTGTCGTATTAACGGAGATCCGAATTTTCGAGAAGATTTTTGTGAAAGTGTTTGTGAGGCATTAGAAGATGCATTGATAAACAAGAAGTATCGTTCGAACTCATTTAGTATTCCTCCGGTTGCTGATATTGATAAGGAATATGAAAAAGCTTTGATAGCATTTGAAGAGTTAAAACCGAGTTGCCAATATTTTAATGTCGAGGAGTACTTTCCTAAGAGTGGGACCACGAAAAGAAGGAATCTTGGGGAAATAAGAAATGAGATCAATAACTGGAGATTTGATATAGATAGTTTAATAAGATCGAAAGTGGCGATTTTTGGTGGGGGGTATGAAGGAAGAGGTTGCATTGACTGGTTAAAAAACAGGGGGATAGATCCGGTTGTGATCTTTGATAATGATGAAGCAAAAAAGGGGACAACCATAGGTGGATATATAGTTGAATCTTCACATGATATAAAGAACTTTTCTATAGACTATTATATTATTTGTTCTCGTAATCATTCCGAGGATATTATGAATCAGTTAGCTACAGTTTTTGGGGTTGAAAGAAGTAAATGCACCACATTTCTGTATTTGAAGACATGTGATGTGTTAGAAGATGATGAACTAATGATCAAATCGAAGGGATGATTATAGGAAACTGTTACGTAAGCAATAGGAGGTGGATATTTGTGGCTGTAATTTTTTATGGCGCTGGAAATTTCGCGGAGAAAGTATATAGAAATTTCAAAAAACTATCAGGAGATAGAATTTTGTTTTTTGTTGATAAGGATGTCGATAAGCAAGGTAAAGGAAAGTTTTGCGGTTATGATGTGTATTCTCCGGATAAACTTAGGGAATGTGAAAAATCAACTAGAGTGATCGTATGCGTGGTAAAGGAGTATGAAGAAGTAATTCACTTTCTAGAGGAACTTGGATTTAGCAACGTAATTGGAATGGTGGGAACCAATTTTGATGATATACAAGAACGAAAAAACATTTATAGCAAGCTGTACAAGGATCATTGCATATGTTTGGGGCAGTTTTTGATGAATCCTGATAAGAGGATAATACTCGATGAAATACCTTTTATTGATGGTGGATCCGGCGTTTTGGATTATGCATTTCTTCAAATGTTGGCATTGAAATATCATCGAAAAAGATATTTGGAAATTGGTACATATATTGGAACCAGTATTAATGTTATGAGTGGCGTTTGTGAGGAGTGTTATGGAATAACTGCTCCAACCGGTTCCAAGTACAGTATGAGTAGTTGGTGCAAGAAAATGGGTATACCGGATTATAGTGGTGTATCTACGCATAAAGATAATATACACATGATTTATACTAATTCAAGAGATTATGATTTTTCAGATATTGATAATATAGATTTGTTTTTTATTGACGGCGATCATTCGTATAATGGAGTTGTATGTGATACATTAAATATATTTAAATATCGAAATAAGGATTCTATAGTTGTGTGGCATGATTTTAAGCACGCAAAGAATGGTGATGATGTAATAATGGCAGTCTATGATGCGTTAGGGGGCGAATTCGAAAATGTATTTGTAACCGATAACAATATTTGCGGGGTATATATTCCACCGAAGTATCAAGATGGGCTGCCCTTATATCATGGTGATTTTGAGAGTAAAAGGGAATCTAATCTTTATGTCTACGATATAGCTTTTGATATCAGGAAGGTGTCGCTTTAATTTGAAAATATAAAAAGTTTTGGGAAATTACATTGGTAGTGCTGGGAATAGGGGCTCGGATATGAAAAATATTGAATTTGCATTTGATCTTCTCGATGAAATCGAAAACTTTCAAATGCTTGATAGGTATTCAAACATCTATATATATGGTGCAGGTAAGGTGGGATTAATCGTTCTGAAATACTTGCGAAATCGTAATCTTTCTAAGAAGATTAAGGCTTTTGTTGTATCGAATCTTTCGGAGAAGAATGATGTTGATGGAGTCCCGATACATATTTTTAACAAGACAATAATTAGGGACGATGATGTAGTGATTTTGGCGGTCACAAATTTGTTTCGACAGGATCTATTGAGCCTTTGTCAAAAGAGGAATATCAAGAATACCATAGAAATAGATTGCTTTGATGAACCATTTATGTATTTTTATGGATTAAAAGAGGGGCAAAAACGAAATGTATTAGAAAAATGGTATAAAGAAATAACCGGAGAAGTGCTAAACCTTGATAGTCCGAACTCTTTTAACGAAAAGATACAATGGATCAAGTTGTTTGAGAATGATCAGAGAAAAACGGAGCTATCTGATAAGTATTTAGTACGATCATATGTTAAGAGAAAGGTTGGAGAAGAATATCTCATTCCCCTACTTGGCGTATGGAATTCTTTTGATGAGATTGAATGGGATGAATTGCCGGAAGCATTCATTTTAAAATGTACGCATGGAAGTGGGATGAATGAAATAGTCAAAAGCAAGCATCAAGTGGACGTGGTCAAATTGAAAAGAAAGTTTGATAGATGGGGGGCAACGGATTTCTCTCTTCATACGTTGGAAAGACATTATCATTCTATTGTTCCGAGAATTATAGCTGAGAAATTGATATCAGATAATCAAGGATGTTTATTGGATTATAAGTTTTGGTGTTTTGATGGTCAAGTAAAGCTTGTTCAAGTTGATATAGGTAGATTTTCAGATCATAGACGCAACCTGTATACTCCGTCTTGGGATTACTTACCATATGAAATTATGTATCCATCGGATAGAGATGCGATATTTGAAAAGCCGCCACATTATGAGGAAATGATGTCTGTTGCAGAGCGTTTGGCGGAAGGATTTAATCATGTTAGAGTTGACTTGTATAACTGTGATGGAAGGATTTTCTTTGGGGAGATGACTTTTACGCATGGATCCGGTGTAGAAAAGTTTGTTCCGTATGAATTGGGGAATGAAGTTGGAAACTGGTTACGGCTCTAGATGGATGGGATGTGATTAGGTTGAAAGAAGTTCCAAAGATATCTATTATTATTCCGGTATATAATTGCGAAAACTATCTGGATGAATGTTTGACAAGTGCATTAAATCAAACAATTCACCCGAAGGAGATCATTTGTATCAATGATGGTTCCAACGATAATAGTGATGTGGTATTGAATCGGTTTGAGGAGCGTTATGAAGAAATCAAGGTGTTTCACCAAAATAATTTAGGCGCCGGTGCTGCAAGAAATCTTGGCCTTGATATGGCAACAGGAGAGTATGTAGCA
>JAEEGL013852576.1_pt1 | contig 20843 bp, 17 predicted proteins | sample 9134231 | NCBI WGS metagenome assembly JAEEGL01 (sample SAMN16246548, study PRJNA631951) | gut metagenome | biome: gut microbiome; feature: rumen; material: fiber-attached | host: Bos | place: Iran: Karaj | collected 2018-10
CGTCGAGTTCGTCCAGGATGATGCTGTCGGTGCGGTGCCCGATCTGCACGCGCACGGCGGTCGCGCCGCCCTTGAAGAAACCGCGCACGGCGGCGTTGACCTCTTCGGTCAGCAGATGGCGGCTGTACTGGTAGTACATGCCGTCACCATGGCAGTAGTTCATGGAATCGTAGACGCCGGCGACGCCTTCGAGGTCGGTCATGATGAAGATGTTCATGGGAATGGGGGGGTGGGGGATTTGGGGGACTGCGGGCCGAAAACGGCCCGCCACGGAACAAGGAAGATGCGGGGAAATCCGGAAAAACCGGAAGATCCGGAAGACCCGGAAGATCCGAAAAATCCGGAAAATCCGGAACCGCCGGTAGATCCGGAACAGCCAGCCCCGTGTTTCAAGGGATGTGCGGGTTTTCTTGGGGGGTGCGCGGTTTTACGGGGGTGCGGCTAATCGGTGTAGAGGGCGTTTTCGGTGGCGCGGGTGATGGTGAAGTCGCGCAGGTCTCCGGCGCGGATGTCGTCGCGGGGCGGGAAGAGGACGACCTTGTTGAGGTCGGTGCGGCCGGTCCAGCGGGAGGGGTTGCGGGGACTGGGGCCCTCGACAAGCACCTGCACGGTCGTGCCGACGGCGGCGGCGTTGTGGCGGGCGACGCCTCGGGCGAGTTCCTCCAGGAGGATCTGGTTGCGCTCGTGCTTCTCGGCCTCGGGGACGTCGTCGGGGAGGTTGCGGGCGGAGAGGGTGCCCTCGCGCGGGGAGTAGCGGAAGATGTAGGCCATGTCGTATTCGACGTCGCGCATGAGGGCGCGGGTGTCCTCGAACTCTGCGCGGGTCTCGCTGCAGAATCCGACGATGACGTCGGTGGAGAAGGTGGCGTGCGGGAGTTTTTCGCGGATGCGGTCGATGCGGTCGCGGTATTCGGCGGCGGTGTAGTTGCGGTTCATGAGCCGCAGGATGCGGTCGTTGCCGGACTGCACGGGGACGTGGAAGGACTTGCAGACCTTGGGGAGCCCCGCGACGGCCTCGATGAACTTGGCGTTCATGAAGCGCACATGCGGGGAGGTGAAGCGGATGCGCTCGATGCCCTTGACCTCGTTCAGCGCGGCGAGGAGGTCGGCGAAGGCGGAGAACTCGGGGGTGTACGTGCCCTCGCGCCGCGCCTCGGCGACGCCGTACGCGGTGATGTTCTGCCCCAGGAGCAGGATCTCCTTGGTGCCGCCCTCGGCGAGGCGCCGCGCCTCGTCGACGATGGTCTCGATCGGACGGCTCTTCTCGCGGCCGCGGCAGTAAGGCACGATGCAGTAGGTGCAGAACTGGTCGCAGCCGCGCATCACCGAGATCTCCGCCTGGAGGCGCCCTGGATGGTGGCCGTCGAGTTCGCGGAAGACGCCAGGGCCCATTTCAAGGGCGCTCTGGCGGCCCTGCTTCGCGAGGACGTTGGCGAGGAGCTGCGGGACGCGCTGGAGGGCGTCGGTGCCCGCGACGAAGTCGACGTGCGGGAGTTCCTGGAGGAGCGATTCGCCTCGTCGCTGGGCCATGCAGCCGATGATGCCGATGACGGCGCCAGGGCGCTCCGCCTTCCACTTCCTCATCATGCCGACCTTGCCGACGACCTTGCGCTCGGCCTGGTCGCGGACGCTGCAGGTGTTGAAGACGAGGATGTCGGCGTCTTCCTCGCGGTCGGTCTCGGCGTAGCCGTGGGCTTCCAGCAGGCAGGCGAGCGCCTCCGAATCGCGCTCGTTCATCTGGCAGCCGTAGGTCTTGATGTGGAATTTCAGCATGGGTCGGGTGGCGGGGTCTGTCGGGGAATGCTATATTCCCCGCATGGCACGCAAACTGGGATGGATTCTGACGCTGGGGATCGCGGCGGCGCTGGCCGCGGCGGAGCCCCTCTATCTGCCGCGCTTCCAGATGGGCGGCATGGAGTTCGCGCACATCGAGGTCGCCCGCACGGAGGCCGAGCGCGTCCGCGGGCTGATGCACCGCACGGCGCTCGCGCGGGACGGCGGGATGCTCTTCGCCTTCCGCGAACCGGATGTGCTCTGCTTCTGGATGAAGAACACCCTCGTCCCCCTCGACATCCTCTTCCTCGACTCGCGCGGCACCATCGTCTCTATTGCCACGATGACGCCCGAGGCGCCGCGCGGCAAGAGCGAGAGCGAGGCCGACTACGAACGGCGCCTCAGGCGCACGTACAGCCGCCGCCTTGCGGTGGCGGCGCTGGAGATCCGCGGCGGCCTGGCGGCGGAACTGGGGCTGCGCGCGGGCTACCGCGTCCCCGCCTTGGCGCACGATAAAATATACCACTTCCTTGAAGGAGTGAAGTCGCCGCAGAAGTGATGGTCTCGGGTCGAGGCCAGGGGCAATTTCACTGTGGCTTCGGTTTGGCGGCCTCGGCGTGCTTCTTCTCCGAGGGCAGTTCCTTCCATTGCTGCGCCAATTCCTGAAAGTATGCCTGCAGGAATGCTCCGTCGGGGGCGAGCTCGATTTGGAAGAAGCGCCCGCGCCATCCATTATACGGGACCGGGAGCCATCGGTTCCGGTCCAGAATGGCGGACAGCGGCTCGATCTTCAGCTTGCAGAGTTGCTTGTAGCAGATATCCGCCTCCTCGGGGTTGGAGATCCGCAATGTCCAGCCGACCGCCAGCAGAGACGCGAACTTCAATTCCTTGTTTTGGGTCAGCGCGGCGACTTTCCGGAAGACATCGCAAATCGTCTTGCGGTAATGGAATCTTGGCAGGCTGGAAGGACGCCGAAGTCGATACGGGGAATACTCCGGATACTGCCCTTCGCAGATGAAGAAGTCGGGATCCAGTTCGTAGCCGAGCAACTCGATATTGTGGAACAGCAGGATTTGCCCCATTCGGAACAGCGCTTTCGCCTTGGCCTCCGAATCCGATTCAGGGGAATTGGAGACTTCCCAGTTCTTCAGATATTCCTCCATGACCGCGTGGTATTTCCAATACGGGAAGAATTCAATGGCCTCCCGGACTTTTCCTTGACGAAACAGCGCACGGGCGAGCAGATGCCTCAAGTTGCCGGGGATTTCCTTCGCATACCCGGCCATCCATTCGTTGATATGGTTTGCCTCCACGAACTTGAGCAGTGTCTCGACGCTCATGAACTGTTCGGCGACGAGAGCGGCGTCAGGCCAGGATCCGGCCTTCAGGAAGGCCAGCAGCGCCTCCTCGTAGTCCCGTTCCTCCAAGGTGACCAGCCCCAGCAGTCCTTGGACTTCCTGGCGCCAGCCGGTGTGGTGAGTACTGCCATGTACCGCTCTGCCAGAGCCTAGAGAATCATGGAGATCCTGATCCCAGCCGGCTCTGCCCCAGCCAATAGCCGGTCGGTAAAAGACATACTTCGGGGATTCCTCCAGCGCCGTGGCGGAGAGTTTCAGCCATCTGCGGAGGAGCTGCGCGGCCTTCTGATTGTCGCCCTCGAACTTGGCGAAGCGCGCCTGCAGGAACAGTTTGATCAGGGAATCGTCCGGCGTCTGTTCCAGGAGCCGGGCGGAAAGCGGGAAGCGGCCTTTCTGATAGGCGCGCATCGCCAGACGGTCCGCGAGCAGGAACCGGTGCCCGGCCAGCTTCGCAAAATCCGCTTCCTGGATCTTCTCCGGTGCGGCGAGCAGCAGGAGCTCCGCCAGATATGGATCGCGCATGGCTGTTTCTCGCTGTTCCGGGGTCAGTGCTTTCACCAGCCTTTCCAGTTCATTGCGATATACGACCCTGGAGGCATGAAAACGGGCCGCCAGCGGAAGATACCGGAGCTGCCCCAGCGGAGAGGCATAGCGCCGCAGGGCGTTGAAGGTGTCCCGGCTCAGGCCGAGATTGTCCGGATAGCCCTCGTCGCGCACGGCCTTGCGCAAATCGTGGTAGAACTTCCATGCGCTGGCGTCATCCTGCTTGTTGCGGAGGGCGAGATTGCCGAGCATATACAGAGTCCGCACGGTGCGGTATCTGCGCTCGGCGGGAGGAAGCGCGAGCAGCTGTTTCCAGGCTTTCGGGAAGCATTCCTTGGGATTGTCCGTGATCTCCTGGATGCCGGCCTGATAGAGGTCGTATTCCCTGCGCGGGGGCTTGGGGTCCGGTTCCCGGGAACGCGGCGACGGGGGGATGACGTCGCGCATGAAATGCTCCGCGAGGAGGGATAGATGATACACCAGTTCGCTTTCATCCGCACTATGGACGCAGGCGTCCTCCTGGTCGATAAAAGACGGAGGGAAAAACGGTCCGCAGGCGAACAGCGCGCCCCCGCACGCCACCAGCAGCACAAAGACTTTTTTCCAGTTCATCATTTTATCTTATCCTTTTTTCCCCAGTTCACGATTCTGGCGACCAGGAGCGTCTCCCCCGGCGGCGGCGGCGTGCCCGTAATGGAGGCGGGCACAATGCCGGGCACGCTTCTCCCGACGGCTGCGGCGCCGTTGAAGAGGAAGGTCTCGCCGGTGCCGCCGAGCGCCATCGTATGCGTGGTTCTGCCAAGCAGGCCGTGGTTTTTCCAGAAGACATCCGTGTACACCCGGCCGTGCCTGAAAATGGCTTCGATCTCCTTGCGGGGCGGTTTTCCCTGGTTCAGCAGGAGGAGGTTTGTCGCCTCCAAGGCCAGCCGGTCGCCCTTCAGCGGCAGGCGGAACCAGATCACCTCGAGGGCAGGATGCTTTTTGCGGAACTTCAAGACCTCGTTCCAATCCGGTTGGGCGGTCTTCCGGATTTCATCCTGGCGCTGCGGCACCTCATTTTCGGCGCTCATCCGGCGGAAGCGCCCGTCCTTCGTATAGTGGATCGTGTATGCGTAACTCGGGAGGGCAATCCGAAAAGTCTTCCGAAACATCTTCATTGCCTGGACGGCCTTGTCCGCGACCTCGGAGTCGAAGAGTCGGTACTCGTCGGGCAGGCTCTTCGGGATTTCCAGGGCATGAAGTTGAAGGACTGTGTAGTCGAGCTGGTCGAGGACCGCCTTGAGCTCCGGATGCCGCAGATGGCACGGCAGAAGCGTGGCGGAGAAAGTGTGGTTTGCGTCCTGCTTCTTCAGTTGCTTCAGAAAGTCCGCGTAGGCGGCGATCTTGGATTCGGGAACGTCGCAGTCCAATTGGACTTCCCCCTTGGGCAATTGTTTCAGAAGCGGGACGAAGGTCTTCAGGAACCCGTCCTTGCGCCAGCAGAATTGGTCCAGCCGAATGACGGGCACCGTCCCCGGCAGATGCTTTCGGACGACGATTGGCTTGTCTTGCCGAATTTCGGCGAACAACGCAAAGATTTTCCAGTTCTTGAATGATTTAAGGGCGTCATCGACCTCTTTTCCGCGCGCCCGGTGCCAGAGATAGGCCATGCCTGCGCATGGCGGAGCGGTGGATTCCGCCGCAGGCGGAGCCTGACCAAATAGCATCGCGACGATGGCGATGCGGACAAATAGCGTGATAATAATAGCGTAGATGGGGGCGGGAGTTCCCATCGGTCTGGCGAGTGGTCCTTATGTCTCTGGAGGCGCGTCGAGGTCGGTGATGGCGATGGCGCCGCGGGTGAGGTCGGCGAGGCGGCGGGCGAGGGGCTCGTAGTCGGCGGCGGGGAGGCTGCCGGTGATGGCGTCGCCGTCGGCGTTGTAGTCTTCGGAGGAGATGGCGAAGCCGCCGTCGGCGAGGGCGCGCTTGCCGGATTCGAGCTGGGAATAGGGCAGGGTGAAGGCGAGGCGCTTCATCGCGATGATCTCGCGCGTGACGGCGGTCGCGATGACCCCCTGCGCGCTGGTCGAATAGGCGCGGACGAGGCCGCCCGTGCCGAGCTTGGTGCCGCCCCACCAGCGGGTGACGGTCAGGATGACGTTGGTGATCTTCGAGCCCGTCAAGACTTCGAGGACGGGGCGGCCGGCGGTCCCGGCGGGCTCGCCGTCGTCGGAGCAGCCCAGGATGTTGGCCTGCGGGCCGACGGCGAATGCGTGGACGACATGTCCGCCGTCGGCATGGCTGGCGCGGGTGCTGGCGAGGGTGGCGCGGGCCTCCTCGGGGGTGCGGACGGTGAAGAGTTCGGCGAGGAAGCGCGAGTTCTTGATCACCTGGAAGAAGGGCTGGGCTTCGACGAGTTCAAGCATGGCGGCGTCACTTCTTGGGTGGCGGGAGGGCCTGCACGGGCTTGCGGATCATGCGCATGATGAGCGCGGCGATGGCGAAGAACAGAACGAACCCCATCATGCCGACCGCGATCGGCGTGAAGCGCCGCACCTCCTCAGGGACATGCGGCGCCAGACGATCCGCGAAGAGCAGGATGTCGATGTATGCGCCGAGCGCGCCGAAGGCCAGGCACAGAATCACGCCCAGCAGGCGGAAGAGATAGAGCGCCAGCCGAATCAGCAGATACAGGAAGAGCAGCCCCGCGAAGCCGATGATCAAAAGACGCCACCAGTCGGTGTGCCAGTCGATCTGCTCGCCGTGGAAGGAAAGCACCTCCGCTATCTCCGCAAGCTCCTGGGCGCGGGAACTCTGTTGCGCGAAAAAAGTCCACATTTTAGAAGGGGGGGGCGGCATGGCCGGCATGGTCGACTATGCCGGCTATGCCGACTAAGCCGATGCTTCAGTAAAGCCCGCGGATTCGGCCGGTTTCGGGGTCGACGTCGATGCGGCGGAAGGCGGGGTCGGAGCAGGTGCCCGGGAGGAGGTTGATGGCGCCTGCGACGGGGACGATGAAGCCCGCGCCGGAGTAGCGGCGGATTTCGCGGACGGGGAGGCGGAAGCCGCGCGGGCGGCCCTTGAGGAGCGGGTCGTGCGAGAGGCTCTGCTGGGTCTTGACCATGCAGACGTCCAGGGCGCGCTGCGCGGGATCGGCCTCGGCGGCGGCGAGCTGCTCGGCGGCCTTGGGGGCGTAGTCGACGCCGTCGGCGCCGTAGACGTCGCGGGCGATGCGCTCGATGCGCTCTCGCAGGGGGGCGTTGTGGTCGTAGACGGGATGGAAGTCGGCGGGCTTCGCGGCGGCGGCCTCGACGGCCTCGGCGAGTTCCTGGCCGCCCTCGCCGCCGAACTGCCAGTGGCGCGAGACGGCGCTGTAGGCGCCGGCCTCCTCGGAGAGGCGGCGGACGAGCTGGAGTTCGGCCTCGCTGTCGGTGTAAAAGCCGTTGACGCAGACGACGGGCTGCACGCCCGTCTTGCGGACGATGTCGATATGCGCGAGCAGGTTCTCCATGCCCTTCTCGACCAGCGGGAGGTTCTCGCGGGTGTAGGCCTCGTCGAGTTTCTGGCCAGGCTTGACGGAGGGGCCGCCGCCGTGCATCTTGAGGGCGCGGATGGTGGCGACGATGACGACGGCGTCGGGGGCGAGGCCGGAGGCGTGGCACTTGAGGTCGGCGAACTTCTCATAGCCGATGTCGGAGCCGAAGCCGCTCTCCGTGACGTGGTATTCGGAGAGGGCGGTGCCGATCTGGTCGGCGATGACCGAGCTCTGGCCGATGGCGATGTTCGCGAAGGGGCCCGCGTGGACGAGCACGGGGTTGCCCTCGATGGTCTGCATCAGGGTGGGGTCGAGCGTGCCCGCCATCAGCGCGCACATTGCGCCGTCCACTTCAAGGTCGCGGGTGGTGACGGGATTGCCCTGGCGGTCGTAGGCGACGACGATGCGGGAGATGCGCTCGCGCAGGTCGGCGAGCCCTGTCGTCAGGGCCAGGATCGCCATGAGTTCGCTGGAGACGGAGATGTCGAAGCCGGAAGCCATCGGCACGCCGTTGCTCTTGCCCTCGCCCAGCCCGATCTGGATGTTGCGCAGTGCCTGCGCGCAGAAGTCGATGACCCAGCGCAACTCGACCCGCTCCGGGTCGATGTCCAGCCGCTTCAGGTGGCGCTGGGCGAGTTTCGCGTCGTCGTAGTTGCGCTCGTGCTGCATCCGCGCGGTCAGGGCGACCATCGCCAGGTTGTGCGCGTTGGTGATCTTGTCGATGTCTCCCGTGAGGCCCAGCGACAGCGCGGTCAAGGGGATGCACTGCGCGAGGCCGCCGCCCGCCGCCGAGCCCTTGATGTTGAAGGTCGGGCCGCCGCTCGGCTGCCGGATCGCGCCCGAGACGCGGTGCCCGCGCTTCCCGAGGGCGTCGATGAGCCCGATCGAGGTCGTCGTCTTGCCTTCGCCGAGCGGTGTCGGCGTGATCGCGGTAACGTCGATGTATTTGCCGCGCGGCGCGCCCTTGAGGCGCTCTCGGATCATGCGCTGGTCGACGCGGGCGATGGTGCGTCCGAACGGGATCAGTTCCTCGGGGCGCACGCCGAGGGCGGCGGCGAGTTCGGCGGGGGAGCGCATTTCGGCTTCGGCGGCTTCGGCGATTTGCCAGTCGGAGAGTTTGGTCGGATCCAGTTTCATGGCAGGGAAAAGAGTGCTTGTGGAGAAGATGCGGGACAATCCGGCATCCGCACCGGATATGGCGCCAATGTAATGCCGTTTTGCGGCACTGGGGGGTGAACGACCCGTGAACTCCATGGAAAGTGGAGTTTTCCGTGCAAATCCAGATTTGCCCTATATATTATGATGCTTTCTTTTTTGTTTGGCTTCTTAAGGAACATTCCAAAGGATTGAAATCGTTGTCGCGGCTTCGGAGAGAGCCGGTTGAATCTTGTTTCTGCTTTGATTAGAAAATCCAGCAATTCCATATTGGCAGGCTAGGGCAATGGTGGCATCAGAGACTTGTGAATTGAATTTGGCATACGACGACAACGGGCGCAGCCGCGCGTTGGACGCCTATATCCGCCTGTTCGGCGCACTGTATCTGCGTCGCTGGCCGTTCGTGCTGGTGATTGCGGTGCTGGTGGCGGGTGTGCTGGCCTATCTGCTCCGCTATCACGCCGTCCATGCACCCAACCGCTACCAGGCGCACACGGTTCTCTTCTACGAACCCTACGGGCTCAAGGATTACCGTCCCATGGACATCAAGCAGCTGGTGGCGCTCTTTGAACGGCGCTCGCTGATGCGCAATGTCAAGGAGGCGCTGAAGGCGGATGAAGGAGAACGCGACCTGGGGCCTGGACCAGTGAAACTGGAAGTCCCCCGGAACCAGCGCAACCTGATGGTCGTGCGGACATACGGGATCACGGCGCCGCACGCGATCAATCTCGCCAACACGGTGGCCCAGCGCTGCCTGGTCGAATACCGCGATTTCAGGGAGCAGGAACTGACGGCGGAGAAGGCCACGCTTGGACGAACGCGCGAACAGAAGCAGGACCAGTTGAACAAGGTCAACGACGACCTGCTTCGGCTGACGCACGAACTCGGTGTCGTCACCATCGAGGAGGAACTGATGCGGCTGCAGGCCAGCATCGCGCTGCAGCAGGCGAGCCTGGAGCAGGTGCACAACGACGCGATTGTGCTGGAGGCGCGGAAACGGGATGCCGAACGGCAGTTGAGCGGACTGGATGGCAATGTCTCGAAGACGCTGATGAAGCATGGGGCGCAATTGCAGGCGTTCGAGACACGTCTGCAGGGCTTGAACCAGCGGCTGGCGAAGGCCCTGCAGTCGTTCACGGAGGACAACCCGATGGTCTCGGCGTTGCGCCAGGAGATCCAAGACTGTCGGCGGGAATACGACAAGTATTTGTTGCAGAATGGCATCAAGGATTACAATTCAGAGCACATGCTGCTCTTCGACAAGATCACGGCGGAGCAGAAGAAGATCGCCACGGAACTGCAGGGGCTGAAACTGCGCGGCGCCAGCATGCAGAAGCGCCTGGAGGAGGAGATGGCGCGGCGCAGGAAACTGCTGGAGATGATGCCGCAGTTTCGGCAACTGGAACAGCGTCGTCAGCAGTTGTGGGACGACATCAAGGATGTGGACATGCGGGTGGCGGAGAAGAACACGCTGATTTCGGTTACGGCGAACGAGGTCAAGCAGATCGAGCCATGTCGTGAGGCCACGGAGAACATCAGTTTTGGGGCGAAGAAGATCGTGGTCGCCATCGTGGGCGGCATCATCTTCGGCATGTCGCTGGGGGCGGTGCTGACCTTCCTGCATCTCCTGTTCGGGAACGTCAACGACCGCTTTGAACTGCTGAGTTTCGAGAATCTGACGCTGCTGGGCAAGTATCCTGAGGACCCGAAGTTGATCCGCGGCCCCCGGGAAGAGGAGTTGGCGCAGAACAAGGTCTTCCATGCGATGCGGCACGTGATGAAGGAGCAGGGCGGGATCCTCATGGTCGGGGCGATGCCTGGCGCGAATTGCATCCCTGAACTGGAAAAGGCGCTGGACAGGAACTTCTTCTTGAGCGGCAAGAAGTTCGCGCATGTCAATATGGTGGCGGCGGAGGAGTTCAGCCAAGCGGAGACCACGAGCGACGAACTGGGCAGCCAACTCGTGTCCATCCAGTTCAGCGGAGTGCGGGGGGTGCTGCCGCTGGATTCCCTCACCTCCTTCTCGCCTGTCGAACTCAAGATGCTCCAGACCGACTGCCAGATCCTGCTGACCAAATTTGACGTGGTGGTCTTCCACTCCGAAATGAAGTTCAGTTCGCACAACCTCTTCTGGGAGCAGATCATGGAGATCGCCGATGCACTGGTGCTGTATGTCGGAGCCAGGCGCACCTCGCGCATCGCGCTGCGCACGCTGTCGCTTCTCCAGAAGCGCGTGCTCAAGCCAGTGATGACGATCATGGGGGTGAAACGCAAGTGGGACCAGGTGTAGGGGGCATGAAGATGATGCAGGGCAGTTTTTCCATTCGGGGGCGGGCTGTCGGCGGGGCGCTGCTGGCGGCGCTGTGCGCACTGCTGCTGGTCGGTTGCTATCCCGTGCGGTTGACGGAGAACTTCGACAACTATCCAGAACTCGGCACGCTGGATTCCACGGACGATACAGTGACGGCGGACGAGGTCGAGCAGCGCGCGGAGCGCGCACGCGCCCTGGAGACGCTTTCCAACGCGCCGTATCCGCCCTATACGATCGGCGCGGGGGATCTGCTGTCGATCCGGGTCAACGACCATCCTGAGATGGACACGCGGATTCCAGTGACGCCAGACGGCTACATCGGGATGATGTTCGCGGGGCAGGTGAAGTTGAACGGGAAGTCGATTCCAGATGCCTGCAAGCATGTGGAGGAGAAACTCAAGAAATACATCAAGAACCCGATGGTGACGATCACGCCTTTGGAGATCAAGTCGCAGGTGGTGACGATTGCGGGGGGCGTGCACAATCCTGGCGTCTATCCAGTCTACAACGGCATGCGGCTGACCGACCTCTTTGCGCAGGCGGGAGGGACGTCGACGCGGCTGATCCACGGCATGACCGTCGACGTGGCGGACTTCCGCTTCTCGACCTTTGTGCGGAACGGCTCGATCCTGGCGATCGACTTCGCGGCGGCGATAGAGCAGGGCGACTATCTGAACAACCTCAAATTGCACGCGGGGGACTATGTCTATATCGCCGTCCGCACGGAGACGATGGTGACGCTGGTCGGCGAGGTCGTGAGTCCGCGCCAGCACATCTGGAACAGCAACATGACCGTGCTTGAACTGATCGCCTCGGGTGGCGGCCTCAAGGAGACCTACTGGCGCTACGGCATCATCATACGGGGCGGCGACCGTGGCACGCGCTTCTACCGCGTTGACCTCGATGGCATCATGCATGGCCACAAGCGCAATATCCGCCTGGAGCCTGGCGACCTCCTGTATGTGCCAAGGGACGACATCTCCGAGTACAATGTCTTCGTGCGCAAGTTGATGCCGACGGCCAGCCTGATCAACTCGATCCTGGGGCCGTGGCGCTACTGGGTGGACTAGGGCATGAAATACCTGCTGGTATTCGTGACGCTCCTCGGGATCCTGCCGATGGCGGTCTTGTCGTCGTGGTCCCGATGGATGCAGAGGATACTGGCGGCGGGGCTGGTGCTGCCGTTGCTCGCGTACGAGCGGATGGCGATGAATTTCTTCCCGATACCGGATTACCGCGGGACGGCGCGCGGGATGGAGATCAGCCTGGTCTATATTGTGGCGCTGGGGCTGCTGGTCGGGGCGGAGATCAGCGGCTGGACCGAGAAACGGCATGTCTGGCTGTTCCCTGGTGTGGGCTATATCTTCTACCTGGTCTTTGTCTTGCTGGCGCTGTGCTCCTTTGTGCAGGCGCAGGATCCATTGATTTCGTGGCTGGAACTCTGGAAACTGTGGATGATGGCGCTGGTGTTCGTGGCGGTCTGGAACCATCTGCGCAGCGGCGGCAGCGTGCATTTCATCTGGGACGTGCTGGCCTTCTTCACCGTCGTCAACTTCCTGTGGATCCTGTATGACAAGTATCTGGTGGGGCGCCACCAGGCGCGCGGCTGTTTCCCCTATCCGAACAGCATGGGAATGTTCTTCGCCTGCATCGGCCCGTTCCTTCTGGCGCGGCTGCTGGACGAGACCCATCTGCTGCGGCGCATGGCGTGGACGGTGTCCTTTGGCGGTACGGTGCTCATGGTGATCTGGTCCTATTCGCGCGGATCGATCATCGCCTTCCTGATCGGCTGCGCCATCACCCTCGTCTGTTCCTTCGTATTCCATTTCCATGCACAGAAACTCTTCCAGACCGGGGTGATCTGCTGCGTGGGAATCTGCTTCTTCATCCTCACGATCCCCCGTATCGTGCAGCGGTTCGAGGGCGCGCCGTCGGCCTCGCGCCTCACGCGCATCTACCTTGCGCAACTGGCGGTGAACATGGCCAATTCGCATCTTCTGGGCGTCGGCCTGAACAACTGGTATATCCAGGCGGCGGTGGAGGATACGCCGGAGCATCCCGAGTGGAAGCCGCATCCAGAGTTTCACGAGAACATCCGCTACCAGGGACTGGAGATGGAAATGCAGCCGCGCGGCATCGTGGAGAGCGCGTTTCTGCTGGTGGCGGCGGAGTGCGGGTGGCTCGCGCTGGGAGCCTACCTGCTGTGGCTCCTCTATTACCTCGTCACCGCCTGGCGGCTGTTGCGGCCGCTGGCGGACGACGACTGTTTCTACATTCCCTGCGGGGCGGTCGGGGGCTTGACCGCCTGCTACATGCAGACCTGCCTGGAATGGGTGCTCCGCCAGCCGATGAACTTCATCGTGCTCATGCTCATCTTCAGCATGCTCGCCTACCTCCAGTACGCCTCGCGCCTGCGTTCTCGGGCGAAGGCGCTGGACGCGCGCCGCATGCGTCAAAAGGCCGCAAGCCAGCCCGCGCGGGTGGGCGGGGCTTCCAATCCGTTTGCGACGATCACGGATTGAGGCGCACCTGCTTCACGAGGGTGGAGAATGCCTTTGCGGACGCCCTGTCCTCCAGAGGGGAGGCAAATGGCGTCTCCATGCCGTCCGCGCCACGACCCTGGACTTCCGCCCGTCTTCTGCCCTCGCCCATCATTCTTCAACTCGCCATCTTGGGGAAAAAGAGCGTCTATGAATGCACCGTCTTCCTTCCAGAGTGAACTATCCGCGCACCGCGCCATGGTCCTGAGCGCCAGTCCGCTGGTGGTCGCCGCCTTTGACCTGGACTTCGAAAAGCATCTGGACGCCTATGTGGAGGCCGCGCGGGCGAATCCGAAGACCACGGTGCTGCTCCAACTGGGCTTTGAGCATGAGACGGAAGCGCCCGCCGACCACCTGGCGGAGGTGGTCGGCCGATTCCGCGTCGCCGTTCCCGAGGGGCGGGTGATCGCCCTGGGCAATTGCGAAAAGGAGTGCCAGATGCTGGGGAGCCGTGGGGTGGAGACGCGTTTCATTCACCAGAACTGCTTTCTGGACGAGCGGCGCTTCCGCCCGCTGCCTGGGCCGCGGCGCTACGCCGCCGCCTACATTGCGCGGCTGACGCCTTTCAAGCGGCATACGCTGATCCCGGTTGAACTGGCGCCGCGGCTGATGCTGCTGGGCACCAAGACCCGCGAGGACGAGCGCGAGTATGTGGAGACGGTGCAGCGGCGCTACGCCGCCGCCAGATGGATCCCCGCCTTTTCGGGGGCGAAGGTTTCGGAGTATCTGGCGCAGGCGAAGTGCGGGCTCGTGCTTTCCGCCCGCGAGGGCGCGTCCTTCTGCTCCAGCGAGTATCTGCTGTGCGGCCTGCCGCTGGTGGACACCCCCGCCCTGGGTGGGCGCAGCGTCCTGTATCCCGAGGAGTTCGTGCGTTTCGTCGAATCGACGCCCGAGGCTGTCGCGGCCGGCGTCGAATACTGGGGCGGGTGCATGGTCGACCCGTGGCGCGTGCGCGCGGCCTGGCTGGAGAAGGCGCAGGCGCATCGGACGGCATACCGCGAACTCATGCGTGAACTGACGGGGAGGACGCCCGCGCGCCCGCCCCACAAACTGGGGCTGCGCACGCCGCATCCAGGGAGCATCTATTCGTGGGCGATCCAGGGCTATCTGCTCATGAAAGCTTTCCAGGCCCGGCTGAAATAGTCCACCCAGGGGGCAGATTATCCATGGAAGCGCCTGCCAGCCAGAACACCATGCGCCCCGTCATTTCGGCGGAGCTGAGCACGAAGTTCACGGTCGTGTCTTTTCTCAGCGCGTGCAGCGTCGTGGTGCTGCACGCCTACGAGGGGCATTTGGCGGCGGGGACTTCGGCGACGGCATGGATCGTGACCTTCGTCGGCTGGACGCTGCCGAGTTTTGCCGTCTCGATTTTCTTCGCGATCTCGGGCTATCTGCTGTGCTTCAAATCCAATGGGCAGGAAGCCGGCTGGTATGGCAAGGCGCTGCGGAAGCGCGTCCGCACGCTTCTGGTGCCGTATCTGGCGTGGTGTTCGATCTACGCGCTGACGGTGGTCCCCTTCACCATGTACGGGAATCACCTGGCGCATCGCGACCTGTTCCACCACACCCCGCTGCATGAACCGCTGCTGTCGTTCTGGAACCTGGCCTGCATCTACGGGGCGGACTGGACGGGGGCGCCCGCCAACGGCGTCCTGTGGTACATACGGGATCTGGTGGTTCTGGTCGTGCTGTCTCCGCTGTTGATCAAACTGCTGTCGGGTTTCCGCCGAGGATGGCTCTGCCTCGGTCTGATGGGGGCGGCCTTTTTCCTGCATGACTGGGTTCCCGCCTGCTGCTGGCAGTTTTTCGAAACGGGCTTCAGCCTGCGCGGCCTCTTCTTCTTCTGCGCGGGCATCTATATCGCCTTGCACCAGGCGAGGATGCCGAAGGGCGGGCGCTGGCGCATCCTGCTGCCTGTGGCGTGGCTGGGCGCCAGCCTGCTCTTCACGTATTTCCGCCTCCATCCATCGGGGACATCCCTGACAGTGCAGCGGCTGCTGGCCAAGGCGATTGTCGTGCTGGGCACGTGGGCGGTCTGGGTCTGGTATGATCTGGCACCAGGGACCGCCAGGCTGAGCCGATACCCCTTCGTCAAGGAGTCGTTCTTCCTCTACGCGGCCCATCTGGGCATCATGTTCGTGTTCCTGTGCGCCCGCGTCCAGGAGATCCTGCGGAGCAGGCTCCATTTCCCCGTCCTGGCGATCTTCGCGCTGCGGTGCGTCATCCCCATCGTTCTGTCGCTGGCCGCCGCCGCCGCGCTGAGGCGTTTCCTGCCGCGCGTGCATGGCTGGCTGACGGGAGGGCGGTAGCATGGCGGGAACCATCGCCCCGTGGAGCCATTTTCGGCATGGACGTAATGGCGGAATCCATTGAAGTCGCAAACGCTGGCACATTCTGAACCACATGGCACATCCGACCCCAAAACTCTGTCTGGTCGTCCCTTGCTACAATGAGGAGTCGATCCTGGAAGATTCGATCCGCCAGCTGCTGGAACTGCTGGAGACGGTCGCCGCGCAGGGGCTGGCCGCGACGGACAGCTGCATGCTGCTGGTCGACGACGGCTCCACGGACCGCACCTGGGCCATCGTCGGGGAGGCCAGCCGCCTCCATCCCGGCAAGGTCCTGGGGATTTCGCTGGCGGCCAATCGCGGGCACCAGGCGGCGCTCCTGGCGGGCCTCTCCACCGCCGCCTCGATGGCCGACGCCATCGTCTCGCTGGACGCCGATCTGCAGGACGACCTGGCGGCGATCCCGCAGTTCCTGGAGGAGTACCGCCGCGGCAACGACATCGTCTATGGCGTCCGCAGCGACCGCAGTTCGGACAGTTTCTTCAAGCGGACGACCGCCGAGGCCTTCTACAGGCTGATGCGGTTTCTGGGGGCGAAGACGATCTTCAACCACGCGGATTTTCGGCTGATGAGCCGCCGCGCGGTGGAGGCGCTGCTGGCCTATCCCGAGGTCAACCTCTACCTGCGGGGGCTGGTTCCGATCCTGGGCTTTCGGCAGGCGATCGTCCTGTACAAGCGCAAGGAGGCCAGCCGCCCGACCCACTATCCCCTGGGCAGGATGCTATCGCTGGCGTGGGAGGGCGTCACCTCGTTCAGCATCCGCCCGATCCGCATCATCACCATCCTGGGGCTCGGGATGCTCGCGATGTGCTTTGTGCTGCTCTGCTACATCCTGGGCAGCAAGTTCTGCGGGCATACTGTCGCGGGCTGGACCTCGCTGGCCAGCGTGATCCTCTTCCTGGGGAGTTTCCAGTTGCTGGCAATCGGCATGATCGGGGAATACATCGCCAAAATCTACCTGGAAGTCAAGCACCGTCCGCGTTTCCTGGTCGCGGAGAAGGCGGGGTTCGGGCCGCCTCCGCCGCCGCGCCAGGAGGGCGACGAAACGAACTGCGGGGAGTCCAAACCATGAACGCCGTCGACTACATCGCGCAAAAGGCCGACGCCCTCCACGACCGCCTGACGCCTTCGCGCTTCTATCCGCTGCTGCTGGGCCTGCTCGTGCTCGTCGGCATGGCGGGGCTGCTGATGCCAGGGCTCCCCAGCGGCCACGACCTCTATTACCACCTGTCGCGCATCCACACCATGGCCGTCGACTTCCGCCTGGGCGAAGTCCCCGCCATGATCAACCACGAGGCCCTGGAGGGCTACGGCTACGCCACGGGGCTCTTCTATCCCGACCTGTTCCTGTATCCGACCGCCCTCCTGCACCTCTGCGGCCTCGGCATCGTCGCCTCCTACAAATGCCTTCTCGTCGCCTGCATGATGGCCATCGCCTTCAGCGCCTACTACTGCGCGCGGAAGCTGCGCGCGCCGCATTTCGGGGCCTTCGCGGCGGCCCTCCTCTACACCTGGAGCAGCTATCTGGCGACGGATCTCTTCATCCGCGCCGCCCTGGGGGAGGTCTTCTCCTTTGTCTTCGTCCCCTGGATCCTTCTCGGCCTCTACGAGATCGTCTTCGGCGACCCCGGGAAGTTCCTGTATTTCTCGTTCGGCTTCCTCGGGCTGGTCGCGACCCACTCGCTGTCGCTGCTGATCTTGACGGCCGTATGCGCCGTCTTCCTGCTCTTCAACGGGCTGCGCCTCCTGCGGGAACCCCGCCGCCTCCTCTATCTGGCGGTCTCCCCCGTCCCGACGCTTCTTGCGGGCGTCGCCTACCTCGCCCCGATGGTCGAACAGTATGCGCATCTCGACTTCATCATCAAGGGCGAGAAGAACGAGGCCATCCTCGAACGGTGCATGCCCTTCCTGAAGCTCTTCCTGGAGATCCCCACCAGCAAGGCGACCCCGTGGATCCCGTCCGGCATCGGCCTGATCTTCGTGATCGTCGCGCTGCAGCGGCTGCGCCTGACCTCCCGCCGCACCGCGCTGGAGCTCTTTCGCGACATGCTGCTGATCGCGGGCGTCGCCTGCCTGCTGATGGCGACCGACATGCCCTCCTGGAAGGGCGCCTTCAAGCCCCTGGCCGTCATCCAGTTCCCGTGGCGCTTCTTCGGGCCCGCCACGGCCTTCCTCGCCTTCGGCGGCGGCCTGACCCTGGCCGCGCTGGCGGGGGAGGACCGCGGCCGCCAGCGCTACTGGCTCTGGATCCTGCTGGTGGGTACGGCCTCGGCGTGGTTCCTCAATGTCGGCTATTTCTACGCGGCGCGGATTTCCGAGCATGACATCACGCGTGGATTCCGCCCGGGGCGGCCGCAGGAGGCCAGCGGCATCCACTATCTGCCCCTCGGAGGCCTCACGGACACGGAAATCCGCCAGCGCGGGGACATTGTGACCCCCGCCCATCCGCTCCAATGGGAGGTCTCCCGCCCGCGCCTCAATCTGCTGAAGGTGTCGTTCTCCCGCAATGTCCAGGACAATCTGCTGGAACTGCCGCTGGTCCCCTACCACGGCTACCGCGCCTGGCTGAGCGACGCGGGCGGCGCGGCAAGGCCGCTGCAGGTCTCCCTCGGCCCGAACCGCCTGCTGGCGGTCACCCTGCCGCGCGACGCCGCGTCGGGGGAAGTCGCCGTCCGCTACGAGGCGACGAAAACGCAGCGCCTCTCCCAGGCCTGTTCGCTCCTGTCGGCACTTGCGTTTGCGGGCTGGCTGCTCTGGCGGCGCAGAAGACGGGCCGTTTCGCCGCCGTCGGATCAATGATTGGGGGAGCCGCGCCATGGCCGACCAGCTGGAAATCTTTCTTTTCGTGGACGCACTGGGATGGGAACTGGTGGAGCGCACTGGCTTCCTGGCGGAGGAACTGCCGTATCGGCGTCCAGCCCGAATGCAGTTCGGCTATTCGTGCTCGGCGATCCCGACGATCCTCTCGGGGACGACGCCCGCCCAGAACGGCCACCTGAGCTATTTCAACTACGCGCCGAATCGTTCGCCGTTCCGGTTCTTCCGCTGGCTGCGGCACTTTTTCCACCCCCGCGGCTTCTGGGAGCGCGGGCGCGTCCGCCACTGGCTCTCCAAGGCGGTGCGGGCGCTGCTGGGCTACACGGGATACTTCCAGCTGTACCGAATGCCGCTGGCGCATCTGCCGCTGATGGACTATGCGGAGAAGCGGGACCTCTTCCAGCCTGGCGGCCTGGACGACATCCCCAACCTCGCGGACGCGCTGGCGGCATCGGGGCTGAACCACCACATCTCCGACTGGCATCTGGGCGACCGCCGCAACCTGGAGGTCGCGCGGGAGCTCGTGGAGAAGGGCGAACTCCAGTTCGCGTTCATCTACACGGCGCAACTGGACGGCATCGAGCACGACCACATCCGCGAGCCCGATTCGCCCGCCATCCAGAGGCAGCTGGACTTCTACGCCGAAGAGGTGCGCGGGCTGCTCGCCGCCGCCAGGGCGCGCTACCAGACCGTGCATTTCACGCTCTTCTCCGACCACGGGATGACACCGCTCAGGCGCACCTTCGACGTCGAGGCGGTGCTGAACAAGACTGGCCTCAAGTTCAACGTGGACTATGTCAGCTGCATCGACTCCACGCTGCTGCGCATCTACTATCTGAAGGCCGACGCGCGCCCCGTGCTGGAGGCCGCCCTCGCGAACGCGCATTGCCCGGGCCACTGGCTTTCGCCCGAGGAGGAGAAGCGCAACGGCATCTACCGCGCCGACCGGCGCTTCGGGGACGAGCTCTTCCTCGCGGAGCCTGGGGTGCAGTTCGCCCCCTCCGACATGGGCGCCAAGCCCTTGAACGGAATGCACGGCTACGACCCCGACGACCGCGATTCCACCGCCGCCATCCTCTCCAACATCCCCATCCCCGACGACATCCGCGAGGTCCCCGACTATTTTCGGCTGATGCAGCGGCGAATCCGAGAACTCGCCGCAAAAGGCGGGGGGACTACCGCCTGAGGAGCCTGCGCTTGACCTTGACGGCGCGCCAGATCCAGGGGGCCAGGCAGGCGATGCCGCGGAAGAACGGCCCCCAGGAGCGTCGCAGCGACAAGGGCAGTTCCGACGGGGCGACGTGCTTTGTCTCCAGCAGCCAGTCCACGGTCGCCATCACATCGGAATACCAGCGCAGCGACCGCGCGTTCCACATCTGCCAGGGCTTGGGATTGTAGGCGAGGTGCGCGTAGTAGCGGTTCTTGTCGGCGCTGCCGTTCGCCTTGTACTCCTCCGCAACGAGGGGCGCCTCGGGGTCGAAGCACAGCAGGCTGGCCAGGACGCTTTCATCGGTCTGGAAATAGGGCGTGCCGTGCTTCATGATGATTTCGACATCCGACGGGAGCACCTTGTCGATCTGGTTCTGCCATCGCCTGAGGAAGGGCACCCATTTGCGGTGGACGACGACGAACGGGTCGTTCATCCGCGTGTCATAGCGGGACTTGTCCAGGGCGCGCCCGCAGTGCCTCTCGACGTCGCGCCGCCAGACCTCCAGGGTCTTCGGGGTGAAATCGGGGGGGACGGGGTCGTATTTGCGGATGATGATCTTCTCTGGATCCTCGCCATACAGCCATTCGCTGCAGTCCCCGATGAAGACCGCGTCGGAATCGGCCCAGCAGACCCACTCGGTGGAGATCTCGTCCAGCGCCATCAGCATGGGCTTCAGGCACGCGACGCATCGGCGGCTTTTGGGGAGTTCGCGGATGGTCACATTGCCCAGCGCGGCCACGCGCTGCTTCATCTCGTCGGACCACTCCATGGCGCCGACGACGACCGGATGCGGCATGCCGTTGCGGCGCATGCTGGCGACCAGCAGGAATGCCCCCCAGGCGAAGTTCTGGTCGCCTGCGGTGACCACGGTGGTCTGGATGGGATGGGCGGGGGAGGGGATGGTTTCCATGGTTCAAGCTTCGGATGACGATGCGGGTGCGGGGGATTTCGCTGTAATATAACCCTAATGCAGGCCGCGCAGGGGTGGCGCGCCGATCGGGGGTGCCATAAATGCGCCCCGTGTGCCGCCGAGCTTGCCCGGCGAGCCAATCCGGGCCATAATTGGCCTGGATCGGTGCGCGGCCTGGCGGCATTGCGCGCCTCCCGCACGCAGATTGTGCCGCGATTTCGTCGCGTGGGTTATAGTATGTCCTGGTACAAAATCGAAGACAACGGCTCTGCGTCGCTGTGCCCGCAGGGCCCGTACGAGTCCATTTCTCCGAATGCCCTGGGAGCAATGGCAGTAGAGAAACCATGAAGTTAGACTTCGCGAA
>JAEEGL013967723.1_pt1 | contig 20843 bp, 15 predicted proteins | sample 9134231 | NCBI WGS metagenome assembly JAEEGL01 (sample SAMN16246548, study PRJNA631951) | gut metagenome | biome: gut microbiome; feature: rumen; material: fiber-attached | host: Bos | place: Iran: Karaj | collected 2018-10
CACATCTTCGCCGGCCTTAAGGGAAGCGGAAGCCTCGTCAAGCGAAATAACCGCATTCACTTTACCGTCTTCCATGACTGTTGAGCATGAGGCAACAAAGGGCAAGGTCTCCAGGGCAGATTTTGCATCCTCTGCAGAAGGGCCGCCAACAGTAAGCACGACAGAAGCCTTCTGGCCGTAATTCTGCCTAAGAATGGCCGTGGGGCTGTCTGCAACTTTTTTTCCGCCACTGATGATGATGACGCGGTTGCAAAGCATCTCCACTTCGCTAAGGATGTGGGTGGAAATAATGACGGTTCTTGTCTTTCCTATTTCCCTGATAAGGGAACGCACTTCGCTTACCTGGTTGGGGTCAAGGCCGCTTGTTGGTTCGTCAAGGATAAGGATTTCCGGGTCTCCCATAAGGGCATGGGCAAGGCCAACGCGCTGTCGGTTTCCACGGGAAAGGTCTCCAATATTTTTGTGCATCTGGTCTTTTAGGCCGCAGATACGTGCAAGCTCGGGAACTTTTTCTTTCTTGTCTTTTCCGAGTGTATCTGCAATGTAGCAAAGGTAGTCATAAACAATCATGTCGCTGTAAAGGGGTGCGGACTCCGGCATGTAACCGATTTTTGCCTTTGTCTGAACTCCATTGACCGTAACATCAAGGCCGTCAACTTCCACACATCCGGAAGTAGGTTCAAGATAGCCTGCAATCATGCGCATGGTCGTAGTTTTTCCGGCTCCGTTTGGTCCCAAAAGGCCTACTATCTCACCGGTTTGAATTGAAAAGCTAATACCGTCAACCGCCCGGAAGTCTCCAAAGCAGCGGGAAACGTTTTTTACTTCTATCATTTTCCAGCTCCACAAGCAAATTTTTCCTCCCATTTTATAGAGATAGGTGCAAAATTGCAACAGCAAAAAAGCAATGGCAATTATGCAATGGTATTAATAGGAAGTATACTTGCATCTGAATCTAATCTTTTTTTCATTTTTTTGGAGCCACCTTTATGGTCAAACTGTGTCCGGCACTCCGTGTCCGTCCAGCTCCTTGGCATTCCCCGCCATACAGGGTTCCGGCTTTCGCCTCCATTCCTACGGAACGCGCTACGTGCGCCCTTCCTGTCGGGGCTAGTTTTTTTCCGCAAAAGCCAGAAGATTCCTGCCTTAAATCATGTTTCCGTACCTTAAAAGAAGCTCTGCCCTGTCGTTTATGCCTATCTTTTCGTAAATGCTAGAGATATAGTTTTCAACAGCACGCCGCTTTATGCCAAGTTCATCAGAAATCTGGTCGTTGCTCATGCGGCGCAAAAGCAGGTTAAGCACGTCTTTTTCGCGGCGGGTCAGTGCATCGGTAAAAGCCGTAAACTGCTGCAGGCTCTGCTCAAGCTCGCTCTGGATAAAAGTTTCCCCTGCCATAACCTTGTCCATGCACAAAAGAAGCTCACTGGAAAAGGCGTTTTTTGAGACATAGCCCGAAGCACCGCTCTGCATGGCATTCTGAACCACACCAGGGGCAAAAAACATTGAAAACACAACAATCTTAACTTCCGGGTACAAGTCATGAATCTTGCGCACAAGAGAAAAGCCTGTGTCCTCTCCGTAAAAGTTCAGGTCGCTAATTACAAGGGACGGAAGCTTTCCCAGTTTGCTGAATTTTTCAAGTTCCAAAAGAGCAGTATCGTAGCTGCCGGAGTTTCCTGTGCAAATCCAGGCAGAGTTGTTTTGAATATAGGAGATGGTTCCAAGCCTAAGCATTTCGTGGTCGTCTACTATATAGAAGGTTTTTGACATTTTAAATCTCCAGTTTGATTCTTGTTCCCGCGTCCTTTTCGGAAAAATAAGCAATCGTTCCCCCAAGGAATTTTACGCGCTCAAAAATGTTCCTTAGCCCAAAGTGCATATTCTTAACGTTCTCAAAAAGCCCGCTGTTAATCTGCTCCACAAGATGCCCATCCATTCCGCAGCCGTCATCGGTCACAATGATTTTTAGCCTTCCCTTCTCTCCATTCCTAAAAAGAACAGTTGCTTCCGATGCCTTTGCATGCTTATAAATGTTCTGCAAAGCCTCCTGCACTATGCGGTAGATGTTCATAAGCACATCGCCGTTGTAGCCTTCAAAGCCCACGGACGGTTCGCAGACAACTCGGAACTGGAAGCCTGTCTGCTCCGTACCGAATATTTTCTGCCCCAGAAGCGATATGGATGGAATGATGTTGCTTCCAGTGATTGCAGGCGGTGTAAGGTTGTAGCAAAGCTTCCGTATGCTTTCTATGTTCCCGTTCTGCGTTTCGATTATTTTCCTTGCAATATCCTTGTCCGAAAGGCTTTCCGCAAGAAGAGAAACGTAGCACATGCTTTGAGCAACAGAGTCGTGAAGCTCCTGGCTTATCCTCTTGCGCTCCGCTTCCTGAACCCGGATTGAATGTTGGAGAAACTGCTCAGAGCTGTAGATAATTTTGTCCTTGCGTCTGTTCTCCTTAGCGTTCAAAAAGGCAAGAACTGCGGCTATTGTTATAATGGTCACAATCAGGCAGAGAAAAAACTTAAAGAGAATCTGGTGGGTTTTCTCAAGGATTCTGTTCTTTTCCTCAAGTTGAAAAACCATATTCTGTGCATCAGACAAAGAAAGCTCGGAAATTTCCGCGGTAGAAAGAGAATCGTAAGATGGGTCAGAAAAAGTTTTTTTCTCCAGACTGCATGAGAAGAGGACCATCAAAATCAAAAAGATGAAGGGAAGTTTTTTCATCGATTATCAGTACCCCCCCCCCACTCTTTTTCTGTATAGTTGTTTTTATTTTTGAGTACAGCTTGAATACTCCAAAGGCGGCAAAGGTTGTAATAATCCTGTCAAGAATCGTAACAGGTATACGTCCAAGAATTGCAGACGCAAGGAAGCCGAACTGCTCGCCGTTGAATGCGAAGATAACCCTATCGTAAGCCAAATCATTATCATTCTTAAAGTAAATGAAAAAGTTGATGAACCCTGATACTACGGAACATGCAAGCCCCGAGAAGATTGCCGCCGAAAGCAAAATGATAAAAGTTCTGTTCACATTCTTTTTAAGGCTGCCCTTTCTGCGAATGAAAAGCCACGTAATCACAATGATTGTGAGCGCGGAAATTGAGTAGAGATAAATCATGTGCGCGGAACCACAAGCGAACATCATCCTTATGCACGAGATGCCCATATAAACAAGGTATTCCAAAAATGCCACCACAGGACCAAAAAGGAATAGTGTTGCCGTCATAAAAATCGTGTCTAAAAAAAGCGGAATATCAAGGATGTCCTGAAAAAGAAGAACCGCCAGAAAATCTATACAGCCAAAGACTATTACAAGCAGAGCAATTTCAATTATCTGTTTTAAGGATTTTTTCTCGTTCATATCTTGTTATTCTAACATTCCCAAAAGCAAAAAATCCAGTGAGTTTTACCCACTGAATTAAGGAAAATATTTTTCTTTTTAAGGATTGTGTCTATTGCAATCTGAAGCCATGAATCATAGGCAGGATTTGAGCTGTAAAGATAAGTGAATTCATCGATTATGATTACAAGACGCTCTTTTATTTGGGTATTCTTGATAAAGGAATAAACATCGCTCCATTTTTCAAATGAATCAAGAAAATCTCCCGCTTTTAGAACTTTATTCAGCTCGTCACAAAAATTTTTTACGTTTGTTTTTCTGAGGATTTGTCGCCTGTAAAATAAACTGTGTTCTTTGAGTGAAGACCTGCAAAATGGCCTAGAAGATAAGACTTACCAACCCTGCGGCGGCCATGCAGAATGAGCATCTCAAAATTCCTGGAATTATAAAGCTTTTCCAAAAAACTGAGTTCAGCCGTCCTGCCAATGAATATTTCATTTTTCTTATCCAGAATTTACCCCAAAGTTATTTACCCTAGAGTAAATTGTATGGACACAAGCCAGGAGGATGTTAGTTATCGCAGATTAGTTTGACTGCTATTTTGGAGCCGGATGCCAAAATCTGAAACACACTGTCTAATATGGACAAAACCTTTCCTCTATTGTTTTCAGACTTTAAGGCAATCAATTTTTGTTTGGTTTCTTTTCCATTAAAAAGCTCAGGATGAACATTCTGATATTTTTCCAAAGAAGCCTTAAGGTTACTGATTATTGCTTTAAGCTCTTCATGAGTAACAATACTATCAAGCGACGGCAGAGGGAATTTTAAGATATTGCTGGAAAAAGACGAGTCATACCAAGCATTGTTTTCTGCAAAAGTTCTTTTTACAAAATCAAATTCAATGGGATTTTCTACAGAGATTTCAACCAGATTTCCATCATTGTAGACAGCCGAATTCAAGTGGTTCATAATGATGTTTCCCATGGTCAAAGAAAGTTTTGCGCTTTCCTCTTCATCGCGGACAAACATCATCTTTTTTACAAGGCTCTTTACCTTTGCAATGTCTATTCCAAGCTCATCGGAAATTTCATAAAGCTCTTTTGCAGAAAGATTTTCAAATTTTTTCTCACCAAACGAAGACTGCTTTTTTACAATCCAATAAAACATAATCTGCTCATATTCACTTTTGCTTATGTTCTGCATGCCACGTTCGGCTATATATTTTGTCAAAAAATCATTCTTCTTCATATAAGTCTTTCCACAAGCATTTACCGCCCAACCGCACAAAACAGCAGTACGGCAGGACAGCAAAAAGTTTCTTTTATTTCACTCAATGCTTTTTACAGAGCATACTCATACTTTAAACAGTGGAATAGTATAAGTCGCTATAACTCCCAACACAACTGATATTGGTATGAGAATCAAACACAACTTCCACTCTTCAACAAAAGCATGAACACATGCCCACGGAGTTTTGGTTCCACACTTGAACCATCCAATAAATTCAAGAATTGCAAACCAAAGAACAGCTCCAATGATTGCACCAATAACCAAATGCGTTGTAAACATAAAATATCCTCCGCGTACAAGCCCGCCGGCTTTTTGGTATTTTGTTTAGCAGATATTGTTATATCTACCAATCTTGAATGCAATTATACTCCCGCCCCCAAAACCAATTCCAGTGAGTTTTACCCACCAATTTTAAGGAAAATTTACGAATTTGAGCAAATTTCGGTGAGTTTACGCACCGATTTTTGGAAAAGGGCAAATCCGGGGAATACTTTGACGAAATCAATGCTTTCTTCGATTTACTTTCTTACAAGGTAAACGCTCTTTCCACAGAAAATCTGCCTTCAAATAGAAAAATCACACCGGGGCTTGCCGAAGGGAAGTGGCAGTACCCCAAGGACATCAATGCGTTTGATGATGACGTGAGCGATATGTTTGAGGATTATTTATGAAGATACTGCCTCAGAACTAAATGAATTAAGCAAAACAGCAGGATTGAAGTGTCTTACTGTAAAACCGGAACACTGCATTGAATTGAAAACTCTCGTCTATTCCAAAAATGCCCCAAAACCGCACAAGGATCCGTTTGACAGGATTCTAATCTGTCAGGCTAAATACGAAAACATGCTCTTAATGACACATGACTCTTTGATTCCTTACTATAACGAATCTTGTGTACTGACAGTATGAGATGAACTGAAATATATAAACCTCAACCGCAAGTTTACGCACCGAGTTTTCTATATTCTGCAAATAAAGCCTAGCCGGGATTGGAGGGGGCGCGTAGCGCGTGCGCAGCACCGGCCGAGAGGGCAAGCCCCGGAAAGCCCGATATAAATGGCCTCCCTGCCATTTTTTATCACGGTTTTCTGCCGAAAATCCGCAACCTCTTATGCTAACAAATGACGCGCCCTCCATGGCGCTGCTTGTTTGACGGAAAAAATGGCAAGGGCAGTTTACCATTCAGGCTGCTCCAGAGAAGAATTTAAAGAAGAATGTGCTTTAGCTTGCAAGAGTTTTAAATTATTGTATAATGGAAATTAAGCCTAAGACCGCAAATGGAGACGAATGATGAAAAAGAATCTTAAGTATGATGTTAACATTGACTTGGCAAACGAGACAAAAAAAGCAATGGCTAAGGCCTTGAATACAGACAACGAAAGGGTGCTGAATAAAATTGGCGCATTTTCTTCTTTGTACGACATCAAATTTAAGGAGTACAAAAATCCGGTTCTTGTTTTAAAGACAGAGGAGCCAGGTTCAAAGCAGCTTTTGGCAGCGCAGTACGGCAAGCTGGAAAATGTTTCTTACGACATGATAAACCATCTTATAAACGACTGCATCGTTATGGGAGCAAGGCCGCTTACGGTTCAGGATGCAATCATCTGCGGAAAGATGAATAAGGAAGACATAAACAAAATTGTAAAGTCTGTTGCAGACGCATGCAAGAAGCAGGAATGTGTGCTTACAGGAGGCGAAACTTCTGAGCAGCCCGGCGTTCTAAAAGCAGGCACATATATTCTAACCTCCAGTATTGTTGGCATTGTAGAAAAAAGCAAAATCATAGACGGTTCAAAAATCAAAGAGGGCAACGTAGTAATTTCTCTTGAATCAAGCGGAATCCACACGAACGGTTACACTCTTGTAAGAAAGGTGATGAAAAAATACCCCCAGATTATGGATGCAAAAATCGGGAAGAAAAAATTCATCGATGTTATTTTGGAACCGCACAGGTGCTACTACAAGGCACTAAAGGATTTGTTCCCTACAAACTGGATAACGGGTCTTGCCCACATTACAGGCGGCGGTATTTGTGAAAACCTTAACCGCATTTTGCCGGACAATCTTTCTGCAAGCATTGATGCTTCAAAATACCAGATTCTGGATATTTTTAAATTGATAAAAAAGACTGCAAATGTTTCGGAAAAAGAAATGCTCAGAACCTTTAACCTTGGGGTTGGCCTTACGGTTGTTGCAAAGAAGGAACATGCAGAAGACATAATCAAGCACATGAAGAAAAACAAGATAAACGCTTACGTAATCGGGCAGATTGTCAAAGGGCACAAGGATGTTATTGTAAGCGGCGACTTTGACTGGACAATGTGATTTTAGCTTGAACGCCTTAGCATTTCAAACGCATCGTAGCGGGCCTGCATAAGAATGTCTTTGTCGCGGGCCAAATCTGCAATTCCAAGCGTCAGGTAGCCTGACTGGGCAGTTCCCGAAACTTCTCCCGGGCCACGGAGCCTTAGGTCTTCTTCCGCTATCTTAAAGCCGTCGTTTGTCTGGTGCAGAGCTTTTAGACGCTCAATTCCTACTTGGGTAATGTTTTTTCCGTAGATAAGGAAACAATAGCTTTGCAGACTGTTTCTTCCAACCCTACCCCTAAGCTGGTGAAGTTCTGCAAGCCCAAACCTGTCTGCGTGCTCTATTACGATGCATGTTGCATTCGGCACGTCCACGCCAACTTCCACAACCGTTGTTGCAACCAGAACCTGTATCTTGTTCTGCCTAAAGTCTTCAAGAATCTGACGGCTTTCTTCTTCTTCCACCTTGCTGTGCACAAGCGCGCACTTGAATGTTGGATAGACTTCTTTGGAAAGAAAATTGAACATTTCCTGTGCGGACTTTAGGTTGCCCTGATTTTCTGCCGCATCTTGTTCCAAAGGCTCATCTTCCCCGATTCTTGGGTATACAAAATATGCCTGGTGTCCAGCCATAAGCTCTTTGCGGACTGCTTCGTAGGCATTCCTTTCGTTGCCCATAACACTAAGGTAGGTCTTTACCGGAAGCCTTCCCTGCGGCATGCTGTGTATTGTGCTTACGTCCAAGTCACCGAATGCGGTTAGGGCCAACGTCTGCGGAATGGGTGTTGCGCTCATCATAAGAAGGTCGGGAGTGTGGCTGTATTCGCTTGAACCGCCTGTGGAAGCCGGGGCTGCAATCCTGCCCTTTGCAAGTATTGATTCCCTCTGGGTAACTCCAAAGCGGTGCTGCTCGTCTATTACCGCAAGCTGAAGGTTTGCGTACTGGATGTTTCGGCTAAAAAGCGCGTGTGTTCCCACTACAAAGTTTACGCTTCCGTCTTTTAGGGCATTAAGCAAAGCCTGTCTTCCTGCCGCCTTAAGGTTTCCGGTAAGGAATGCAACTTTTACACCGATTGGCTCAAGCAAGCTAGCCGCGTTTTCTGCATGCTGCCTTGCAAGAAGTTCCGTTGGTGCCATAAGTGCGCACTGGCCGCCGTAGTCTATGGTTCTAAGGCAAAGCATAAAGGAAACAAGTGTCTTTCCAGAACCTACGTCTCCCTGCAAGAGCCTCTGCATGGAAAAGGGCTGTTTTTCCAAAGCCTCCGGCCTGTTTTTTAAGGTGTTAAGTTCATCCTGGCTTTTGTCTATGTCCCGGTTCATCTGGAAAATTGCCGCCATCTGCCCCTGGGTAAATTCAAAGGGAAGTCGTTCCACAAGCTGTTTTTGCCTTGGAGAAAGGGATTCCATGAATTCACTTTTGCTTACGTCCGGTGTTGAAAAATAAGATGCTGCGCTTGGAATGCCTTGTGCAAGACCTGCTTTATCTTCCGCAGAAGGGTTCTTGGCAGCATCAAAAACCGCCGCTTGTTCTATAGAAGGAAGGCTGCCCCTGTGGCGAAGGGTGTGCTCTGCCATCTTGTATTCAAAAAAATAAAGCTCTTCGTAAATGAGGGTGCGCTTGGCAAGAAGGACCTGGCTTATGTCCTTAGGCTGATGAATAAAGGCCAGGGCTTGTGCCTTGTGCAAAAGCTTCCGCTCCTGGATTATCAAAGCGGGCAAATCATCTTCCAGTGACTTTCCGTACTGCTGCAATGCCGCTGCAACAATCTTGCGGTAAATTTTTTGCGTTATGCCTTCTGTGAGCGGGTAAACCGGCAAAACTCCGCTGCCCGGTATGGGTTTGCCCTGCCAGTCTGCAAGTTCGCCCGAATATGAAAGCCTTTCTGCTTCAAAAGACGATGCCTGTAGCGTATTGTATCTAAGTTCAAATTTTCCTGTTACGCTTATTATACTTCCTTCCGGCAGTGATTTTTGCAGGAAGGGACGGTTAAAGGCTATAAGGAATGCGTTTGCACTTCCATCGGTTACGGCTATTTTTAGGGTCTTCATTTTGCCGTAGCCAAAAAAGTCGTGGGCAAGCACCTTGCATACCGTGTGAACCTTTCCGTAGTTCTGGGCGTATTGGCTAAGGGTGCATGCCTTTGTCCTGTCTTCCCAGTCACGTGGATAGCTTCCCAAAAGGTCGCCAACGGTAAAGATATTCAGCCGGCTAAAAAGAGATGCCTTTGATTTTCCAACACCCGCAAGACTTTCCAGCGGGGTCCCCAGTTCGGAAAGCTTCATCCGCTTTTATTAGGAAATACCCGCCAGTATTCCGGAAATTAGCCAAACGGCTATTGAACCAAGTACTATTATTGCCGCCAAAGCGATTATCGCAATCACAAGGGCCGTCGTGTAGCTAACCTTTTTTCCAGCGGTAAAGGTACGCGCTATGTTGTAGACAAGGGGAGAAATAGAAGCGTCTATCTGGTCAAGTATGGGGCTTGAATAATACTGGCCCTTGCGCACAAAAAGAACTATAAGCCTTACCGCAAGGATGATGATGAGGAAAGTAATGATGGAAGTAATGACTGACCATGCAAGCTGAAGAATCATCTGGCCTACAAAACCCAGGGTAATAGTTGACCTTCCCGCAAAATTTGAAAGCATGGTGGCAAGAACACCCAGTATGCACAAGCCCAGTGCGGCGGAAAAGTCAAAGCTGCCCAGCCTTAGCCACTTGATTCCACGGAAAACATTCAGGTAGGGGTCGCATACCTTGCCCAAGAAGCGGGAAAAGCGGCTGTAGGAAAGGGCAGGAACCCATGTTAGCAGTATGCGCAAAAAGCAAAGCAGCGCATAGACAGAAACAACAAAGGAAACTATAGAAAATATTGTTCTTGGCATATAAACCTCTTAAATCTATTTTTATTCAATCTTTATTCGCACCAGACATCTTCAACAAGGTTTTGATCCTTTAAGCTCTGTATAAAATCAGGAGTTGAAGGAACCTGCATCTGCTGGTTTGCTTTTACCGTAAAAGGAGATCCATTTACGCTTATATGAAAATATACTACACAATTGCCGTTTGCGCCAAATAAAAAATCCCGCAAAGGGCTTATTTCTTTTAGGGAAGAAAAAGCATCCCTCATCTTTATGTGCACAGCAGCAATAGACTTTTCCTCCAGGGCCTTAGGGTCTTCCATTGTGTCCACAAGAAGGCTGGGGCTTTCCCTGCTACCGTCAACCTTGCCCTTAAAGGCATAGACCCCCTCGTCCTGAATTTTGTCCTTTAGCTGCTCCCATACCTTTGGAAAGAAGGTAATGTCTATCGCACCCTTAAAGTCCGCAAGCTTGGCAAAGCACATCTGGTCGCCTTTTTTTGTAAGTATCTGCCTAAGGCCTTGAATCATTCCTATGGCAACATAGCTTCTTCCGGTGTTCTTCATCTGCCAGGGCTTTCTTCCGCTAGCTTCAAGCGCCGCTTTTTCCGCCTTGTCTTCCTTTCCCGCCCTTTCCATGTTCTCGCTGGTAAGGGTGGCGCATTTTTCTATGGCGTGCCTCCATTCATCCAGGGGGTGCCCCGAAACGTAGCAGCCAATCAGTTCCTTTTCTATATTAAGAAGCTCCATCTTGGGCATTTCTTCAACTTCTTCATACTTAAAGTCAGCAAATTCCTTTATTCCTGCGTCCTCAAAGAGAGAAACCTGACCGCTGTCGCTGCCGAGCCTCTTTTTTTCTTCATACTGAATGGCCCTTTCGTAGTTGAGGATTAGGGTTGCCCTGTTCTTGTCCAGCTTGTCAAATCCGCCGGTCTTTATAAGAACTTCTATTGCCCTCTTGTTCACTTCCTGGAAGCTTATGCGGGAGATAAAATCGTCAAATGACTTGAATGGACCGTTTGCCTCACGTTCCTTTACTATAGCGCTTGCAGCACCTTCCCCCATGCCCTTGATTCCCTTAAGGCCAAAGACTATGTGTCCATCCACTACGTCAAATATAACGTCCGAGCGGTTAACATCTGGAGCGTCAACCGGGATGCCCATCTTGCGCGCTTCTTCTATATAAACAGGCAGGGTGTCCGTGGAAGTAATTTCGTTGGTAAGGTTTGCCGCCATAAATTCAGCAGGCTTGTGGGCCTTTAGGTAGCCTGTGCGGTAGGCAACAACCGAATAAGCCGCCGCATGACTCTTGTTAAAGCCGTATCCAGCAAAAGGAACCATGATTTCAAAAATTTCGTCTGCGTGTTCCTTTGTAAAGCCGTTCTTGATTGCACCTTCCTCAAAGTCCTTCTTTTTTCCCATAAGGACTTCAGGCTTCTTCTTACCCATGGCGCGTCGGAGCATGTCTGCGGCACCCAGGCTGAATCCTGCAATCTTCTGGCTTACCTGCATGATCTGCTCCTGGTAAACCATAACACCGTATGTTTCCTTTAGGATATCCTCAAGGCAGGGGTCCGGGTAATGGATTGTCTCCGGATGCCACTTTCCTTCAATATATTGGGGAATGTAGTCCATAGGGCCAGGGCGGTAAAGCGCGTTCAAAGCGACAAGTTCTTCCAAGCGTCTGGGCTGTGCCTGGCGCAAAATCTTCTGCATACCCGGAGATTCAAACTGGAAGACTGCAACCGTGTCTCCCCGGCAGAAAAGGTCAAAGGTCTTTTCGTCAGACTCGCTTACGTTTGCGGTAACAAAATCAGGTTCCCCTTCCTTCTTGTGCTTGTTGATTATGTTCTCTGCATAGCGGATAAGGGAAAGCGTCTTTAGCCCAAGGTAGTCCATCTTTACAAGACCGCAGGGCTCAATTATGTCCATTGTATACTGAACGCCAACTTCCCCGGTCTTTGGGTCCTTGAATACAGGTGCCCAGTCCGGCAAGGCGGTAAGACCGATTACCATACCCGAAGCATGAAGACCCGTGTTGCGGTTAACGCCCTCAAGCTTGGACGCAAGTTCAAAAAGCCTCTTATACTTTGGGTCGTCCTTGTAGGGAATAAGCTGACCGTTGTCCGGGTGTTTTTCGTCCGGCGGAGTAAAGGCATCCTTAAGCTTGGCCTTGGGGTTGTCGGGAATGCACTTCTTTAGCATTGCAACTTCGTTAAGCGGAATGTTAAGCACGCGCCCAACGTCCGCAATGCAGTTCTTTGGCTTTAGGGTTCCAAATGTAACAATGTGGCCAACCTGGGGATCGCCGTAAACGTCACGGGTATGCTGGATAATGTCCTGCCTGTAGTCGAAGTCCATGTCAACGTCAAAGTCTGGCATGGAAACGCGTTCAGGATTCAAAAAGCGTTCAAAAATCAGCTTGTAGCGGAAGGGGTCAATGTCCGTAATGGTCATGCAGTAGGCAACCACGGAACCTGCTCCCGAACCACGTCCCGGCCCAATAGGAATGTAAGGCTTGGGAATTTTGTTCACATTGTCATAGGTAGACTTGGACCAGTTGATGAATTCCCAAACAATCAAAAAGTAGCCGGAAAAACCCATCTTAAAGATGATTCCAAGTTCATATTCAACACGCTCACGGATTTCCGGGGTAATCTCCTTGTAGCGCTTCTTAAGCCCCTCTTCTACGATGTAGCGCATGTAGTCATCTTGGTCGGATTTGTAGTCATCACCATGGGTGCGGAATTCGGCAGGCAGTTCAAAGCGGGGAAGGCAGTCCTTAAGTTCCTGTGTCTTATACTGGTGAATCGTAAGGTCGCACATGGCGGCGATTTTCTTTGTATTTTCAACAGCCTCAGGCCACTGGGGAAAGATTTTCTTCATCTCGTCCGCAGTTTTAAGGTACCATTCTGCAATGTTCTGGTCACCGCCCATCTTTTGGTGGGGTTCGTCCAAAAGCTTCTTGAATCCAATGCAGCGCAGGGCATCCTGGGCTTCGGCATCATCCTGGTTTGCATAGTGCACGTCGTTTGTAAGGACAATGGGAATGTCCAGGTCCTTTGCAAGCTTTACCAAAAGCGGTGCAACCTTAATCTGGTCTTCCAAACCGTGGCTCTGGATTTCTATATAGTAATGGTCCGCCCCAAAAAGCTCCTTGTATTCCTTTGCAACCTGGTAGGCCTCTTCCGTGCGTCCGTTCATCAAAAGCTGGGGAATTTCCCCCTGAATGCAGGCAGAAAGGCAGATTATACCTTCGTGGTAGCGCTTTAAAAGCTCAAAGTCTATGCGGGGTTTGCCGTAGTAAAGTCCTTCCTGAAAAGCAATGGAAGAAAGCCAGCACATGTTCTTGTAGCCGGTCTGATTTTTGCAAAGCAGGATAAGGTGAAAGTTGTGGGCATGATGACCGTTCCTGCCAAAAGGAATGTCTGTTTTTTCCGTGTGGTCCTTGTATGCAACGTAAAATTCCTCTCCGCACACAGGGTTTATGCCATTAGCATGACAGATATGCTCAAAGTTCAAAACACCAAACATGTTGCCGTGGTCGGTAAGCGCAAGGGCCTTCATGTTAAGCCGCTTTGCCTTTGCAATCAGCGTGTCAAGCTTGGAAGCTCCGTCCAAAAGCGAATAGTCCGAATGCACGTGCAGGTGAACAAAGTCACTCTCCGGTGTTCCTTCCGGGGCTTCCGGAAAAACATGTATGTCCGCCAAATCTGTCTCCTGTTAATAAAATCAGCGGATTCATTATATCAGAAAGCGACTTTTCTTTCTATTCTTATTATTGGTAAATATTTTTTTCTTTTGAAGCAGCTTGTATGGTCAAACTGTACCCGTCACTCCGTGCCGGGTAAGGCCTTGTATCTCCCGCTTTCCAGGGTTCCGCTACCGCTCCATTGCCGGAGTTCGGCCCTTCGACTACGCTCAGGGACCTCACCCAGCGGCAACGGCTGCGCCGCCCTTCCAATCGGGGCTAGGATTAATTTCAAGTACCCTGCTAAGAAATATTTGCCTTAGGCAACATAAGACTCAAGCCTACTCATGCGTGCTGGGTTCTGCATACGCACAAGGGCACGCTTTTCTATCTGGCGAATTCTTTCTTTGGTAAGGTTGCAGGCATCACCCACTTCCTTAAGAGACATTGGACGGCCGCCGCCAAGACCGTAGCGCAGGCGCAAAACCTTTGCTTCCTTTGGCTTAAGCGTGTTAAGAACACTGTCTATGTCATCCTTCATGGAATTGTTGATTGCCTGGTAGTCAGGAGAAGCGTAATATGTGTCTTCTATAAAATCAGCAACGGTATTCCTGCCGGTGTCATCCCCAGCAATGCGGGCATCAAGGCTTATCATGTCGCGGCCAAGGTTTACAAGCTCACGTACATGGCTTGGAGACATTCCCAGCATCTTGCCAATTTCGCGGAATTCACTGTCCTCGTTCTTTTTGTGGCCAATAGCCTTGCGGGTCTTTTCTATCTGAACAAGCTCGTTTGCCCTGTTGAGCGGCAAGCGGATGGCACGGCTCTTTTCGCAGATGGCCTTAAGAATTGCCTGGCGAATCCACCAGACGGCATAGGAAATAAAGTGGTAGCCCTTTTCCACGTCAAAGTGGTCTATTGCGGTAAGAAGGCCTATGTTTCCTTCGCTTATCAAATCCGTAAGGTCAAGACCGTGGCTCTGGTACTTCTTTGCAACATTCACAACAAAGCGCAGGTTTGCACTAACAATCTTGTCTTTTGCAGCCTTGTCACCAGCCTTTGCCTTAAGCGCAAGTTCATTTTCTTCTTCGCGAGAAAGCAGCGGAATCTTGTTGATTTCCTTAAGATAGAGGTTCAAAACATTTTCGTCATCATAAACAGGTGTAAAAGTCTTTGCAGCTTCCATAATTGCCACTCCTCGCTAAATATTTTCAATAAAGAAATAGCAACTTTCATGCCAACTTTTTAACCGCCATAAAAAAATTACAAAAAATTCCCTGCCGAATTTATTTGACGCTCGGGCAGAAAATTTATTATATTTTAGTATAACGAATAATAAATAACCGTCATTCCGAACTTGTTTCGGAATCTGTAGATGCTGAATCAAGTTCAGCATGACAGAAATTTGTTATACAAGCTTTTAATAACATACATTTGGAGGAAATATAATGAAAATCAGACCTTTGGCAGACCGCGTATTGGTAAAGCAGGTAGCTGCAGAGACAAAATCAGCAGGCGGAATCATCATTCCTGAAACTTCACAGGAAAAGACCCAGCAGGCAACAGTAGAAGCTGTCGGTCCGGGCACAGAAAAAGAAAAAATCACCGTAAAACCAGGAGAAAAAATCCTTTACGACAAGTATTCCGGAACAGGAATCAAAATTGACGGTGAAGACTATCTTATCCTTAAGAATTCAGACATCATCGCTGTCATCGAATAGCAAAAAAATTGTCTAAACTGCGTATTTTTGGATTAAAGATATGCAGACAAAATAATTTCTGGGTCAAAATGACACAAAAAAAACCGGGCTCTTACCCCAAAGGGTAAAAATGACCCGGTTTTTTCTTTAATTTTTATAGCTCGTTCAAAATGAGCTAGCGGGACGTAGGAAAAAAGCAAGGAGGGACCCTTTAGGGAGGATTCCTTGATTTTTTCCGTCACTGGGACCCGCTAGCTCATTTTGTTTACATTTATTTGTTCTTGTCTTGCGCCTGCTTTAGGATAAGCCTTGCACGGTTACGCACCTTGTTCTGCCCGTTGTCCTGGTTAAGCGAATACTGGAGCGAACGGATTGCATTCTTGTAGTCACCCTGATAGTAGTATTCCTTTCCAATGCGGTAAAGAACGTCTGCCTTTAAGCCCTCGTCCAAGGTTCTTGGCAAAGCTTTCTTTAGGCTGTCCAAGGCCAAAGCGCTCTGCCCCCTTCCCGCGTAGATGTTTGCGGCATTTATGTAGGCATTCGTTACAGCCTCTGTTTTTCCGCCGGAACTAAAGATTGGGCTTCTCTTTGAAAAGTTTTCTATAATATGCCTGTACATTGACTGTGCTTCGTCTATGCGGCCATCCTTTACGTAGAACCAGGCAGCGGCTTCACATTCCCAAAGATCCAGCAGTTCCGGATGCTCAGAAGGCTCAAACTTTGGAGGAAGACCATCATCATCCTCTCCCGACTTCTTCTTCTTTCCGGTAATGGCTTCCTCGTGCAAAGACTGCTCGTATTTTATGAACAAATCCCTTGCGTCATCTGCGTGTCCATTGTTAAGCAGCACAACAACCGCATAGTGAATAACATCATCGGGGAACAAAGAAGCCTTTTCCAGAGCATTCTTTTCCAAAAGCGGCCAAACACGGCTTGCCTTGTGCTCAGTCTCCCACTCACGGTGCAATTCCGCCAAAAGCTGCTCGCGTATAACTATTAGCCTTGGATTATTAGTCCGCTCAAGAGACGCATCTATTTTTTCAATGGCATCTTCCAGAGATATTTTTGGAATCCTGTCCTCTTCTTCCATAGCCATTGTTCTAAGACCTGCATAGCGCAAATCCTGCGAAAGCTTATCCTCCGGTGGCCGGCTCAAAAGGTAAAGTGCATAGTCACCGTAAGATGCAAGACCCGGCACATAATCCGGGAATTTGTTAACAAGAATGTCCAGCCTGCTAAATTCCTTGGCAAGGTCGTTCTTGCTCTTTAAGTACATTGCGCTGTTCACGTAAACAACAGGAAGCACCTGCTTGGCATAAGAAGTCAAACCGGCATTTGCATTGGCAGATTCAGCCAAAATTACGTCTATAAGCTCACTGCGTATCTTTTCTGCGGCGGCATCCTCTTCAAGAAGGTAATAGTCATCCGCCTCCAGAGCCTTGTGCTCAATCTTTAGCGCCACAGAACCTGGGAATGAATCCCCTGCAAGCAAAGCTTCAAGGCTTTCGGTGTAGTGGCCTGCATCATAAAATACAGAACCCCAGAAAAGCGAATCCTCCAAAGAGTCAACGCTACCAATATAGGCCTCTGACGCCTTGTTAAAATTGCCTTCCTTCATGCAAAGGGCAGCAGCATTACGCGCCCAGCGGGAAAGTTTTGTGCTCCTAGCAGCGTCCAAGTAAATTGGAACAAAGCGGGAATCATAGAAGACCTCAAACTTTTCCTTTGCGGTGGCGGTGTGGTCAGGATTCTTCTTCTTTCCCCTGAACAAAAAGAAGGTCTTTCCAAACAAGTCGTCAGCACTCCACCCCGTCTCCAAAGCGTAAGAAAGGAAAGCCTCCGCATAAATGGAACCATATTCGGTACCGGAAAGAGGCTTGGTAACCTTAAGGGCTTTTTTTGTCTTGTTCTGGTCCAGCAGGAAATTTCCGTAAACCGCAAGCAGCTGCTTGTCCTTCTTGTGCTTTCTTAGCCCCTTCTTAAGAGCTTTCTCCGCACGGCCCGACTCGCCAAGGGTAACATAGCGCTTGTAAACACCCATGCTTTCAAGAGGGGTAGAAGCAAGCTTTTCCGTCCTTTGCAAAAGCTCCATAGCTTCCTTGGTCTTGCCCTGGCCAATCAAAATGTCCACAAAACCCAGTTCCGTGCTTATTGCGGCACCCTCTGAGTGGGAAGAGCATCCCGCAAGGACAAAGATGGCAGAAAATAAAATTGCGCAAAGAGCGGCCAAAGCAATGTGTCTTACACAAGGCTTCACAGCTCCATGCGCCATGAATGAGGAAAATCCTAAAGTTTTAGTCTTTGTATTCAAGTTGCTATCTCTTTACGAATTTTGTCCAGAACAGCATTAATGAATTTGAAGGAAATGTCTGTGTCGAATTCCTTTGCAATGGCTATGGCTTCATCAATAACCACAGACCCGGGCGTTTCCTTTTGGTACAAAAGCTGGAAAATGCTCACTCGCAAAATCGCCAAAGACACCTTGTTAACACGGTTAAATTCCCATCGCTCGGACAAGTGCCCTTTTATAAGGGCATCAATCTCTTCAAGATGATTTATTGTTCCGGAAATGAGAATACGGGCAAAATCGTCCTTTTCAGTATCGGCATTTTTTGCTTCACTTTCAGTATTATTATCTACCCAATCAAGTTTTAAAAGGTCATCCAGGCTCTTTTTACCCACATCGTATGAGTACAGAGCCTGAAATGCCAGAATTCTTCCTTTCCGACGAGACACGGCAAACCTACCAGCTTAAAAGTTTTGTAAGGGCATCACCAGTCTTCTTGCGGTCTACGTTAGAGGCATTGTCCAGATTCTTGGCAATGTCGTTTGCAGCCTTCTGAAGGAACTGACCCTGCTTCTGGGTTGTTAAAGTACCCTTAATATATTCTTTTACAGTGTGCTTTGATTCCGGTTCAACAGGATCGGAAAGCTTAAGCATCTTTGCGCTGTACTTGTTCAGAACTGAATAGAACTGCCAGTTGTTGCCGCCGTCAATCAATTCGCTTGTAAAGCCTACGCTGCGGCCAAAGAGTTCCTTCATCTTATCCATGGTCCAACCCTGGGCCTGTGCAGTCTGGGGATTGTTGTGAACCATGATTTCTCCGGCCTGGTAAACCTTTCCGTTGTCAGAAGACTTCATTATGTCTGTTCTGGAAGCCTGCTTTGCGGAAACCTGCTTAAGGGCAGCGTTTGCCTTTGCCTTTGTTCCTTCAGCATCCTTTCCCTTTGGAATAACATAAAGGAAAAGCTTTGCCATGTCGTCCCAGACAAACTTGGTCTTGTTTATGTCGTAGAACTCGTTAACTTCCTTGTCTGTAGCAGAAATCTTCTTTGCTTCGTCCTGCTTTTTGCTTACGATGTACTGCTGAACAGTAATTGATTCCCTAATGTAAGCCTTGTAGTCGGCAACAGACATTCCTGTTGTTTCCAGGATATACTCGTTCAAGGACTTACCTGTAGACTTCTTTACAGCCTGTTCAAGCTGGGCTTCGGTAATCTGCTGGCCACCCTGGCTGAATGAGCTTACAAAAGCGGCATTTACCTGTGAATCTGTAATGGCAAGACCTTCCTTTGCGGCCTGCTGGGCAATAAGCTTGTTGGCAATCATTCCGTCAAGGGTTGCCTTCCTAAGCTCAAGCTTCTGGGCATCGGTCATCTTCATGCCGTAAGCTTCGTACTGTTTTTCCGCAACACCGGCACGAGCCTTGAGCTGCTTTAGGGTAATAGTTTCTGATTTGTGCAGTTTTACCACGGCAAGGGGCTGCAACTCATTCTGTGCAAACAAAAAACCAGCCGCAGAAAGCAACATTGTAAAACCAATTGCTAAACGTTTCATATAACTTTCCTCTTCAATTTATAAAAATCAACCGAAATACCGGTGCAGAGGCCTAACCCCTTTCTAAAAATATAACAAATCAATAATAAAATTCGTTACAAGCCAAGTAGCTTATTTGCAGTTCTTATGCCTGTTTTTCCAGCGGAAGACCGCCTTCTATAGTTGCACGGATTCTGCGCACACCGGCAGAAGAAGACTGTTCCTTTACAATCTTGAATTTGCCGATCTGGGCTGTATGCTGAACGTGGGGGCCACCGCAAACTTCCTTGCTGAACCAGCCTTCCTTTGGACCGATTGTGTAAACCTTAACCTGGCTTTCGTACTTTTCGCCAAACAAAGCGCGTGCACCTTCAGACCTGGCCTGCTCAAGAGGCATAACCTCCATGGAAACAGGCAAATCCTTCTGAATCTGCTCGTTAACAATAGCCTCTACCTGGGCAATCTCTTCCTTAGTCATTGCGCGGTGGAAGCTAAAGTCAAAGCGCATACGCTCAGCCGTAATGTTTGAACCCTTCTGGGCAACCTCATCGCCAAGAACGTTAACAAGAGCCTGCTGCAAGAGGTGGGTTGCAGTGTGGTACTTTGTGGTAATCTCGCTGTGGTCAACAAGACCGCCCTTAAAGGTACCTGCACTAAGAGAGCGTGACTCTTCCTGGTGCTTCTTTTCCTCTGCCTTAAAGCCTTCAATGTCTACGGACATGCCGTTTTCCTTGGCCATTTCCTCAGTAATCTCTATTGGGAAGCCAAAGGTGTCGTAAAGGCGGAATGCCACGCGGCCAGGAATAATCTTCTTGGGATTCTTCTGAAGGTTGGGCAAAAGCTTCTGGAATTCATTCTCTCCAGACTTAAGGGTCTTGCCAAACTTCTCTTCTTCCAAAGTAAGCTGTTCCTTAACAAAAGCCTCGTGTTCAGGCAATTCAGGGTAAGCTTCTTTGTATTCTTCTATTATAATACCTGCCGGTTTTGCAAGGAAAGAACCTTCAATTCCAAGCTTGCGACCGTAACGTACAGCGCGGCGGATGATTCTGCGGAGAATGTAGCCAGCTCCAGTTCTTGCCGGAGTAACACCCTGTGGGTCTCCAAGAATAAAGGTTGCGGTGCGCACATGGTCTGCAATAATGCGGATAGCAGTATCGTCTGCTTCGTTCTCGCCGTACTTCTTGCCACTAAGCTCTTCTATAGACTTTATGATTGGCTGGAAAACGTCCGTCTCGTAAACAGACTTCTGGCCGTTCAAAACGGAAACCGTACGCTCAACACCCATTCCAGTGTCTACGCACTTGCGCTCCATCTCGTTATAGTGACCCTGGGCATCCTTGTTGTAGCCCATGAATACGTTGTTCCAAATTTCAAGATACTTACCGCAATGGCAGCCGGGGCGGCAGTCCGGGCCACACTTTGGCTGACCGTTGTCATAGAAAATTTCTGTATCCGGACCACACGGGCCTGTCTGACCAGCTGGACCCCACCAGTTATCCTCGCGCGGAAGGAAGAAAATGTGGTCTTTTGCAATGCCCATCTCTTCCCAGCGGGCAGCTGCTTCTTCATCGCGGGGAATTTCCGTTCCGTCAGCAGTTTTTTCGCCTGCAAAAACGGTAACATTCAGCTTTTCCTTTGGAATTCCAAGATATTTGGGGGATGTTAAAAATTCAAATGAATAGGCAATGGACTCCTGCTTAAAATAAGCACCAAGGCTCCAGTTACCCAGCATCTCAAAAAAGGTAAGATGGCTTGCATCTCCTACGGAATCAATGTCTCCGGTGCGCACACACTTCTGGTAATCCGTAAGACGGTCGCCGGACGGATGCTTTTC